>ERZ772946.317-NODE-317-length-19740-cov-95.6361_pt1 | contig 19740 bp, 17 predicted proteins | sample MGYA00511680_ERZ772946 | MGnify/ENA primary metagenome ERZ772946 (study PRJEB29015, sample SAMEA2737918) | human oral metagenome | biome: human oral; feature: human-associated habitat; material: dental | place: China | collected 2016 ... | reverse complement strand
TCGACCCGCAACCGGGCTCATGTCATGACGTACGCGGCATGCACGGCTATTGTGCACGACGGCGGCGGGCCTGGTCCAGCCGGGTAGGTCACAGCCGACGGCGCTCGGCGGTGGTCGCCCGGTCCCGGGTGAAGACAAGGGCGACGTTGTGCCCACCGAAACCGAAGGAGGTGCTTGCCGCCGCCTCCAGCTCGGGAAGGTCCCGGCCCTGTGGCCCCACGATGTCCAGCCCGAGGCCAGCCAGTTCCGGATCCACGCCGGCGGGCAGAAGCGTCGGCGGAGCCCATCGCTCACGCAGCGCCATGACGGTCAGGACCGCCTCGAGTCCCCCGGCACCGCCCAGAAGATGTCCGGTGGAGGACTTCGTCGCGCTGACGGACGCCTCCGGCACGGCCCTGGCCAGAACACCGGCTTCGACGACGTCGCCTGCCGGGGTCGATGTCGCATGGGCGTTGACGTGCCCGATCGCGCCGGCATCGAGGCCCGCGCGCTCCAGTGCCAGCAGTAGGGCCCGCTCCTGCTCGGCACCCGACGGCTCGGGGCGAGCCACGTCGTGGGCGTCGGCGGTGATCCCCGAGCCCGCGAGCACGGCCAAGACCCGTGCACGACGGGCCATAGCGTGCTCGGCGCGCTCCAGGACCAGGATCCCGGCGCCCTCGCCGAGGACGAATCCGTCACGGTCGGGGGCGAAGGGTCGTGAAGCGGTTGCCGGGTCGTCGTTGCGCGTTGACAGCGCCCTCATGGCGCCGAAGGCCGCCACCGTCATCGGGTGGAGGGCGGCGTCCGTGCCACCGGCCACGACGACGTCCGCCCGGCCCAGCGCGATGAGATCTGCACCGTAGGCGATGGCCTCGGCACCTGAGGCGCAGGCAGACACCGGGGCGTGAATGCCCGCGCGCGCTCTCAGCTCGATCCCGACGGCGGCTGCCGGAGCATTGGGCATGAGCGCGGGGACCGCCGTCGGCAGGACTCGCCGGGGGCCTTTGACGCGCAGAGCGTCCCACGCCTCCATGACCGACAGGACCGGCCCCATGCCCGGGGACACGGACACTGCGAGGCGCTGCGGGGCGACCTGTGGAGGACCCGCCTGCTCCCAGGCCTGGCGGGCGGCCAACAGCGCGCACTGGCTGGCGCGGTCGAGACGGCGCATCTGGCGGGGCGAGAGCATCTCGGCCGGGTCGATGGCCAGGGGCGCGCCGATCCGCACGGGCAGCTCGTAGTCATCCACCCAGCTGGGCTCCAGGGCGCGTATCGCGCAGGTACCCGCATGCAGAGCGGCCCAGGTTGAGGCGGCGTCCCCGCCCAGCGGGTTGATGGTCCCCAGACCGGTGACGACGACGTCGCCGGAACGGCAGACGGCTGCCGGAGCCATCGGGTGTCAGGCCCTCTTGGCGGTGACGAGGTCCACCAGCGCTCCGACTGTGGGCAGCGTCGGGATAAGGGAGTCGTCGAGGGCCACTCCGAAGCGCTCCTCGACCTGAGTGGCGATTGTCAGCAGCCCCAGGGAATCGACGTCGAGATCCTGGGCGAAGGTGGTGGATCGGGTGATGTCCTCGGCATCGACGCCGGACTCCTCGCTGACGATCTGCGTGATGACGGCCAGGACGTCGTCGTTGCTCTGCTCGGCCATGATGGCTCCTTCTACCGCCGCGACGGAGCAGACGGGGATCCGTGCGGTGCTGTGGTTGGACGATGGGGTAGTTCTGCCGGCGGCGACGCCGCGGGTAAGACCATTGTCCCAGACGTCGGAGATCTTTCCGGAATCGGTATCCCACCGAGATACAGCGACCGGCCCAGTCCGAATGAAAAGGACGGGCCGGTCAAGAGCGGGGAACGGGGGTAAAGAGCTCTTCGCACCCCGAGGGAACCTGCGTCGGTGGGTCAGGCATCCCGCCCGACGGCCAGGCGGCCCACGATGATCGCCATGTGCAGCATGAGTCCGTCGCGTGCGTTCGTCGCGTCCCAGCCGACCTGCTCGCTGACCCGGCCCAACCGGTAGCGCACCGTATTGGCGTGGACGAACAGGTTGCGGGCTGTGGCCTCCAAACTTCCGCCCAGGGCCAGATATGTGGCCACGGTGCTCTCGAAGGGGTCGCCCATCTCGTGGAGGGGGGCGTGCACCAGGCTGAGTATCTGCTCTCCGGCGAGCTCGTCGCCCGCCAGGAGGCGCTCAGGGAGCAGGTCATCGGCGTGGACGGGATTGGGGGCCTCGGCCCATCCCGGCAGAGCGCGCAGCCCGGCAAGGGCGGAGCGCAGCGAACGGCCCGCGTGCGAGATCCCAGAGACCACGGGACCGACGACCGCGGATCCCCCCAGCCCGCCGGCCACCTGCATCGCCGCCTGGTCCACAAGGCGCTCGGCGGTCTCGGCCCGGGAGCCATGAGACGAGGAGGATCGCTTGGATGATGGATCGAGGGTGTCCGGACTGCCTCCCAGGACGATGAGGACGGAGTCGCCGCGTACAGACACCAGGCAGTCGCTGGCGAGGTTGCGGCACTCATGACGCAGCCGAGAGATCCCGAGCGCGTCCAGAGTCGTCTTGGCGGCGATGGTCACCACTGGTCCGGTGCCGTTCCAACCGGCCGTGCCGGCCCGGGTGGCAGCGTCATCGGGGTCGTCGTGAAGCATCGCGTCGACCGCCACGGATTCCAGTCTGGCGTCCCAGGCGCCCCGGGCCTCGGCTGCTCGGGCATACACCTCGGCGGCGGCGAAGCCGACGTCGCGCCCGAAGGTCAGGACCAGAATGCGGACCGTGTCATGGTCCTCCTTGGGGACGGCGCGAGGAGCCTCGTCAACAACGACGTCGAGGACCGTTCGCACCAGCGCCAAGGTCTGCTCCAGCGTGATGACCCCGGTCAGGGCGGCGGGCGCCACGGAGAAGATCTGGGAGGGGACCAGCGGAGTCGACGGGTTCTCCGCCGAGTCAACAAACATCGTCACGCCCAGGCGGGCCACCGCCGCGATCTGGTCGCGCGAACCTTCCGGCAGAGTTCGGTAGAAATCGTGGGCCGAACTGATGCGGTCCAGTGAGTGTTCAATAATTGTGTCCTGCGCCTGTCGCAGTGCAGACACTCCCGGAGCGCTCAACTCATCCATACTGTGGATGTTACCGACTGGAATATCGTTATGACAGTAGGTTCTCGATTGGCGCGGCGTGTGATCCGACACGAGTTTGTGTTGAAAAACCGGGGATAAGTGAGGGTGGCGCGTCGTTCGGCCGGAGCGGATTACACAGGTTACAATAGCGTAACCATTGTGGAACCCGCGGTGAGTGAATCTGCAATGATCTGCGCATGCGTACTGTGCGTTGGTACGGATGTGTGCATGCATGCACTCAACTAGACAACTCGGAGGCTCAAGATGATGCAGGCAACCCGCACAGAGGAGGATCTTCTTGGTGCACGGGAAGTGCCATTGGACGCCTATTGGGGAATCCATACGCTGCGGGCGATGGAGAACTTTCAAATCTCGGGATCGGCGGTTGGCGATGAGGAGGCTTTTGTTCGCGGCATGGTGCAGGTCAAGAAGGCCTCGGCGTTAGCGAACAGTGATCTTGGGGCGATCGACCCGGAAGTCGCGGGAGCGATCGTGTGGGCCTGCGATCAGGTGCTGGTTGCCGAGCGCTGCCTGGACCAGTTTCCGGTCGACCAGTTTCAGGGGGGCGCCGGTACCAGTGTCAACATGAATACCAATGAGGTAATTGCGAACCTTGCACTGGAGTACCTGGGATATGCCAAAGGCCGTTACGACGTCGTCAACCCCAACGATCATGTCAACAAGTCCCAGTCGACAAATGACGCCTATCCGACCGGATTCCGCTTGGGGCTGTTCACGCTCGTCGACTCCCTCACTGATGAGCTCGAGCGCCTCATCGCCGCTATGCGTGCCAAGGGAACGGAGTTCGTCAACGTCCTGAAGATGGGACGCACCCAGCTCCAAGACGCCGTCCCGATGAGCCTGGGACAGGAGTTCGAGGCCTTCGCCGTTCTGCTTGAGGAGGAGATCGGCAGGCTTCGGAACAACGCCGCCCTCCTGCTGGAGGTCAACCTCGGTGCCACGGCGATCGGCACGGGGCTCAACACCCCGCCCGACTATCAGAGCACCGTCGTCGGGCATCTGCGCGAGGTGACTGGGCTGGACGTTCGGGGAGCGCAGGACCTGCTGGAGGCCACGAGCGACACCGGCGCCTATGTTTCCATGCATGCGGCGATCAAGCGTCTGGCGGTCAAGCTCTCCAAGATCTGCAATGACCTGCGACTGCTGTCCTCCGGACCTCGTGCGGGGCTGGGGGAGATCAGACTGCCCGAACGTCAAGCCGGTTCGTCCATCATGCCCGCCAAGGTCAATCCGGTGATACCTGAGGTGGTCAACCAGGTCTGCTTCAAGGTCATCGGCAATGACGTTGCGCTGACCTTCGCCGCAGAGGCGGGTCAGCTCCAGCTCAATGTCATGGAGCCGGTGATCGCTCAGACTATTTTCGAGTCGATCAATCTTCTCTCTCGTGGGATGTCGACCTTGCGCGAGCTGTGCATCGTGGGGATCGAGGCCAACGAGGAGGTTTGCCGGCGTAACGTTCTGGACTCGATTGGAATCGTCACGTACCTCAACCCGGTAATAGGGCATCACAATGGTGACCTGGTGGGGCGTGAGTGCGCCCGTTCAGGGCGCAGCGTGCGAGAGGTGGTTCTGGAGATGGGACTGCTCGAGGAGTCCGTTCTCGATGAGATTCTCAGCCCGGAGAACCTCCTGCGTCCCCACTTCCGTGACTTGAAGGTGTACTCCGGCTCCGACCCGTCGACTCCTCCGGTGGTACCGACGGCGCCCGATTCCGTGGGCTGAAGTGCCTCGACCTCCGATATCGGTGGACGGCACGTAGTCCGCTGTGCTGTTTCGCTGATATCGGAGGTCGTTCTAGCTCTTTGGTGAACGTATCAGGAGAAGACGCGGCAGGAGCGGATGACCGGTGCGTGGGCGTCCTTTCCGATCACATTGAGGCCTTGCGGGTCTACCTTCGACTGCGGCGGCCCGGAGCTCCAGAAGACGTAGTTGAGATTGTCGCTATCGCTTGATCCGAATGTGACTTTCTTGGAGGAGCCGATCCAGACCGTGTTGTCGAACCCGCGAACGGTGAGTGACTCAATCTCGCCTTCGATGATGACCACCAAGTTTGTTGCGGTGATTGTTACGTCTCGTGCTCCGGCCGAGACCTTGACCACCCGATCGGCGGAGAGATCGTCTCCGGTGACATCGACCTGGTCGGAGGCGGGAACCACCTTGGTGATCTGAGCCTCCGCTTGAGCGCGGTTGTCCTCCTCATCGTTGTCTGTTAAATCGTCGTCGTAGTCGCGTACCTCGGAGGATGTGCAGTTCCCGTACTCCAGCGGGTCAAGGGGCTTGGTGGCGTTCTCATCATCCTTGTCTTCCTCATCGCCCTCGTCGGACGAGGTGGGGCCATGGGCCTTGGCTGATGCGGTCGACGTCGTGCCGATGGAGATCGGTTGTCCGGCCGAGCAGCCGGACAGAGCGAGCAGGCCCGAGACTAGGATGCAGGCCGGGTACAGGAGCGGGGATCGGGGCACCGGAAGACCTCTTGAGACGAATGCGGCGGTGCCGGTGAAACGAGGCGGAACTCGTCTCACCGGCACCCTCTTGGACAACGGGTCCAATTATAGCCGCAATGGGGAGCCCTCAGGACTCTCCGCCCTGGGAACCGGAGGAACCTGCATTGACATTGGTCAGGTCGTAGCGGGTCACGGCCTGCGCCAGGACGGAGCGGTCCAGACGGCCCTGCTCCACCAGTGCCTGGAGCGCGCGGACAACCACAGACTGGGCATCGATGAGATAGTGGCGCCTGGCGGCGGCGCGCGTGTCGGAGAAACCGAAGCCGTCGGCGCCCAGGGTGTAGTAGTCGCCGGGAACCCAGGCGCGGATCTGGTCGGGAACCAGGTGGTCGTAGTCGCTGGTGGCGACGAAGGGGCCGTTGGCCCCGGAGAGCTTGCGCGTCAGGTAGGGGACCTGCGGCTCGGCGTGAGGAGCCAGGAAGTTGGCCTTCTCGACTTCCAGTGCCTGGCGCCGCAGCTCATTCCAGCTGGTGACGGACCAGGTGGCGGCGCGCACGCCCCAGTCCTCGGCCAGGATGCGGCGCGCCTCCTCGATCCAGGGCATCCCGACGCCGGAGGCCAGCAGCTGGACCTCGGGGCCCTGGCCGTCGGGGGCGGAGCTGATGCGGTGAATGCCGCGCAGGATGCCCTCGACGTCGACGTCGTCGGGTTCGGCGGGCTGGTGGATCGGCTCGTTGTAGACGGTCAGGTAGTACATGACGTCCCGGTTGCGTCCAGAGTCGGGTCCGTACCAGCGCTCGAGGGCGTCGCGCACGATGTGCCGGATCTCGTAGGCGTAGGCGGGGTCGTAGCTGACGACGGCGTCGTTGGTGGCCGCAATCATGGGGGAGTGGCCGTCCATGTGCTGGGTGCCTTCGCCGGTTAGGGTGGTACGCCCAGCGGTGGCCCCGATGATGAAGCCGCGGGCCAGCTGGTCGCCGGCCGCCCAGAACTGGTCGCCGGTGCGCTGGAAGCCGAACATCGAGTAGAAGATGTAGACCGGGATCATGGGCTCGCCGTGGGTGGCGTAGCTCGTGCCGGCCACCTGGAACAGGGAGACCGAACCGGCCTCGTTGATGCCCGTGTGCATGAGCTGACCGGAGGTGGACTCCCGGTAGGACAGCATCATGTCGGCGTCGACCGGCGTGTAGTTCTGACCCTGGGTGTTGAAGATCTTCTTGGTGGGGAAGAGGGACTCCAGGCCGAAGGTGCGCGACTCGTCCGGAACGATCGGGACGATGCGCCGTCCGATGCCCTTGTCCTTGATGAGCTCCTTGAGCAGGCGCACGAAGGCCATCGTGGAGGCGACCTCCTGCTTGCCCGAGCCGCCCTTGAGGATGTCGTAGGTCTTGTCGCCCGGAAGCTCGAGCTCGACGCCTGCGTCGCGGCGCTCGGGGATGAAGCCGCCGAGTTGACGGCGCCGGTCCAGCATGTAGAGCAGGGAGGGGTCGTCGTCGGCCGGCCGGTAGTACGGCGGCATCTTGGGGTTGGCCTCGAGCTGCTCGTCCGTGATCGGGATGTGCAGACGGTCGCGCAGGGCCTTGAGGTCATCCAGCGTCAGCTTCTTCATCTGGTGGGTGGCGTTGCGGCCGGCGAAGTGCCCGCCCAGCAGGTAGCCCTTGACGGTGTGGGCCAGGATGACGGTGGGCTGGCCCTTGTGCTCCATGGCCGCCTTGTAGGCGGCGTACATCTTGCGGTAGTCGTTGCCGCCGCGCTGCAGGGCCCAGATCTCGTCGTCGGTCCAGTCCTTGACGAGCTCGGCGGTGCGCGGGTCGCGACCGAAGAAGTGCTCGCGGATGTAGGCGCCGTCGTTGGCCTTGAAGGTCTGGTAGTCGCCGTCGAGCGTCTCCATCATGAGGTGCTCGAGGGCGTGGTCCTTGTCCGCGGCGAGGAGCTGGTCCCAGCCACGGCCCCAGATCACCTTGATGACGTTCCAGCCGGCGCCCTTGAAGAAGGCCTCGAGCTCCTGGATGATCTTGCCGTTTCCGCGCACCGGTCCATCGAGGCGCTGCAGGTTGCAGTTGATGACGAAGGTGAGGTTGTCCAGCTGTTGGCTGGCCGCCAGCTGCAGCATGCCGCGGGACTCGGGCTCATCCATCTCGCCGTCGCCCAGGAAGGCCCAGGTGTGCTGCTGGGAGGTGTCCTTGATGCCCGCGCCCTGGAGGTACTTGTCGAACCAGGCCTGGTAGATGGCCTCGGCGGGGCCCAGCCCCATGGAGACGGTGGGGTACTCCCAGAAGTCCTCCATGCGGCGGGGGTGCGGGTAGGAGGGCAGACCCCGGCCGCCGGCGGGGCGGGACTCCTCCTGGCGGAAGCCGTCCAGGTCGGCCTCCCCCAGGCGTCCCTCGATGAAGGCTCGGGCGTAGTTGCCGGGCGAAGCGTGGCCCTGGAAGAAGACGTGGTCGCCGCCGCCGGGATGGTCCTTGCCGCGGAAGAAGTGGTTGAAGCCCACCTCATACAGGGTGGCAGTCGACGCGTAGGAAGAAATATGGCCGCCGACTCCGACGCCGGGGCGTTGCGCCCGGGTCACCATGACGGCGGCGTTCCAGCGCAGCCAGCGCCGGTAGGTGCGCTCGGCGCTCTCGTCGCCGGGGAAGTAGGGCTCGTTGGTGACGTCGATGGTGTTGATGTACGGCGTCGTCATCTGGGTGGGCACCGTGACGTTCTTCTGCCGGGCCTGGGCCAGCATGCTCAGCAGGATGTAGCGCGTCCGCTTGGCGCCCTTGTCCGCGATGAGGGCTTCGAGGGACTCGAGCCACTCCTTGGTCTCCTCTGGGTCGTTGTCGGTCACCTTCGTCAGGAGGCCATCAATGAGCGGCGTGGAGTCGCTGGTGGGGCTCACGGAATCCTCTTTCCTCGCGTCTGTGCGGTTGGCCCGAGGCTCGCGTGCTCGCCGTAGCGCCGCAAACGACGTACAGCTGGAGTCAGGCCGCTGTGGATGATGGCCCTAATCTACGACCTGCGGCGGCGCGAACGCTGCACCCAGCGGGAAGAAAGTCCTACGTCACGTATGGTGTAGGCCACATCTGAGGGTCGTGTGTCCGGGGTGACGGTTGGTGGGGAGCCGGTTGAACGCCGTGGCTGCGGCCGCGACGGCGTTCAAAGCGAAGTTCAAGGTAATCTGAACTGCGTGTTCACTTGCGCGGTCGGTACCGGGTGAGGTGGGCTATACCCATCGCCCAGCAGCGGGCGAACGAGAGACGGGCGCAGCCCAGAAGGACGGTGTAAAGAAGTGGCGAGTACAGCGGGTGGGGCTTTCGGCTTCGCCTCCGGTCTCATCATCCAGGAGTTCGGCTACGACGACGACGTCGACGAGACCTTGCGCCAGGCGGTTGAGGCCGAGACCGGAACCACTCTGGTGGACGAGGACTATGAGGACGTGGCCGACTCGGCCATCGTGTGGTGGCGGGATGACGACGGCGACGTCGACGACCTCACCGACCTCCTGGTGGACGCTCAGGCGAACCTCGACGGCGCCGGGCTCATCTGGGTGCTGACGCCCAAGGCGCGCACCACGGGTGCCGTCCAGACCGCAGAGGTGGAGGAGGCGGCCGCCACGGCGGGCATGCACGCGACCTCCGCCGCCTCGATGGGGCAGCACTGGAGCGGAATCAGGGTCTCCAGCCGAGGGCGCTGACACGATCTGAGACCGAGGCTCCTCCTCGGTCGCACGGAAGAAGGCCCGGGGCGATTGGTGGCTTGCGTCGCGTAGCGGTAGAGTCGCCGCGCAGGGCGGTTTGCGTCCCTATGAGCGTGTGCGGTCCCCTGAAGAGCGGTGGCCGTGTCCCCGGGACGTCTGCGCCTGGACCTGTAGCTCAGTTGGTAGAGCAACGCGTTTACACCGCGTCGGTCGTCGGTTCGAGTCCGGCCGGGTCCACCACAAGCTCCGTATACGAACCCTTGACCCGCTCAGCACAGCCAAGCAACTGGAGGGGAAGGTCATGAGCGACGAACGAGTGGCGATCCCGGAAGAGCTGGCCGAGGCTTTTTCGCAGCATGAGGTTGCCGAGAAGATATTCACTACCCTGTCTCCGTCGCACCAGAAGGAGTATCTGCGCTGGATCGACGAGGCGAGGCGTGCGGAGACCCGCCGACGCAGAGCCGCCAAAGCAGTGGAGATGATGATCGACAAGCACGGTTAGTGGGGCTTCTCGTTTTCTTATCGTTCGGTGCTACGGCGATAGTGTTGTAACCGACAGCGAAGTTGCTGTTTCCGGACGCCTCAGGTGTCCTTTGTGAAGCGTTGGTGTCACTTGGGATCGGTACCGAAGCGCTGGGAACGGCGCTGTCCGCGGAGGATGACCTGATCGTCGATCCAGCGCTCCCACTGCGGAGCGCGCTCCCGCTCGTCCGCGTCCAGGGGAGCGGCAACACCGGCGTCGATGGAATCGTCCAGGATCATGAGGGACGACTGGGGAACTGGGATGTCCCAGGGGACCAGGCCCCATGGTCCCTCGGGCGCCAAGAGCACTTGCGAGCGGTGAAGGTCGTGCAGGTCGTTGTAGTGCGCGTCCTCGCCGCCCTCGGAGTACCAGTACCAGCGTCCCAGCCTGAACGACTCCCAGACCTGGCCCCAGTTCTGATAGTGCAGGCGCAAAGCCTGATCCAGCAGTGCCAGCGTGTCCCACGCCTCGGCCTCGGGCAACCAGTTCAGTGCAGCTCCGCACCGCGTCAGCATGGCGGCGCGGAGCATGTCCCAGGCCAGAAAGTCCACGTTCTGAATGCCCTGGTCGTTGTTCCGCATCCGTTCCAGGCGCCACAGCTTCTCGGTGATGTCCTGGACGGCAATGCCCGCCTCTCTCAGCTCTTGCAGCTCTTGGCGCTCGGCCTCCGCCAGGGAGGCGTCGGCCCACTGGGCGCGTTCGACGCCGAACTCGTCGCGGTGGCCCAAGGTGATCAGCCAGAATATTTGGGCGAGGAGATCGATACGGGAGTGAATGTCCCAGCCGCTGGCGAGCATGTTCCGCGTGTCGTCGAGATCGGAGCAGGACAGGTGGTCCCATGGGTCCTGGTGGCATAGTGCATACGGTGCCGAGATCACCACGAGGCGTTCGTACACACCAGGCGTGAACGCGGACGGATTGGAGACTCTGACGGGATGGTGCTGGTCCGCGAGGTCGCTCCACGTGGACTCATCGCTCTTGTTCTGAAAGATTGAACGGAAGAACAGGACAGCGCCGATGGCGCCGAAGACGCCCAGTGCGATGATAAGAAGCAGAACCGGCGATCGCATGAACAGCATTATCTATCATAACTATAGGTAAATATCAAATGCTGCGGTACGAGGCGGTGATGACGGGGCGGCCACGAGAGCCCGTCCAGTCGACGACCCGCGCGGTGGCTGCGACTACATGGCGGCCACCGGCATTGCCACTGGCGCCGACGGCTCAAGCGTCGTTTGCCGCCAGATTGCGAATCAGTGTTTCCAGCCGTTGCATGCCGTCGTGCAGCTCGTCGCGGGATGCTGCGTAGGACAGCCGTACGTGGGTACGAGCCGTAGCCGTGGAGAAGTCCCGGCCGGGGGTGAGGGCCACATGCGCTTCCTCCAGGGCGCGGTAGCAGAAGGTCTGGGCGTCGAGCCCGGTGGAGGAGACGTCGAAGTAGACGTAGAAGGCGCCGTCGGGCCGGACTGGGACGGGCAAGCCGATGCGCTCCAGACCGGTGAGCACGATATCCCTGCGTGCGAGCAGCTCTTGACGGCGTTGCTCGCACACCGCAATGGACTCGGGGGAGAAGGCCGCCAGCGCCGCCTGCTGGATGGGGGTCGAGGCGCACAGGAAGTAGTTGACCGCCAGGTTCTCAGCGGGCGGCACCAGCTCCTCGGGCAGGATCGCCCAGCCCAGGCGCCATCCCGTCATCCCGAAGTACTTGGAGAAGGAGTTGATGACGATCGCGTCGGGGTCGGCTTCCAGGACGCTGTGAGCGGGCGTTCCGTCATCGTCGGGATCGGCCAGGCCCAGGTAGATCTCATCGACGATCCGCCAGGCGCTGCGCCCGCGGGCCAGCTCGCAAATCGATGCCAGCTCGTCGAAGGGGATCGAAGTGCCCGTCGGGTTGGACGGCGTCGCCAGCATCACCGCACTCGTCTGCGGGGTCCACACCGACTCGGCGGAGGCCCGGTCCATCTGGTAGCGGCTGGCGGGACTGGTGGGTGCCAGAACGATCCGGCCGCCGTAGGTCTCCACCAGTTGACGGTTGCAGGGGTAGGACGGATCCGCGATGACGACGTCGTCGCCGGGTTCCGTCGTAGCCGCTGCCACCAGCAGCAGCGCCGACGACGCCCCGGTGGTGACGACGATGCGTTCGGGGTCGACCCGTACGCCGTGCCGGTCGAGGTAGAAACCCGCGATGGCCTCACGCAATGCGAGCAGGCCCAGAGCGGGGGAGTAGGGCAACGGTCGGCCGTCCATCACGCGGCGCATCTCCTCGCGGACAGCGGGAGGAGCGCCGAAGTCCGGCTCGCCCAAGCTGAGCTTGGCGATTGAATGGCCCTCGGCCTGCAGGATCCCGGCACGCTCGCCGATGCTCATGGCATGGAAGGGCTGGGCGGCCTTGGCCCGGGCGGCGATTTTCATAACGGCTCCTTGACGCAGGGGAGGACAGGGCCAGTGTCCACCTTCTCATGGCGGGAGGGCAAAGGCTCTGCAGGTCCGGGAGAGGAAAAGACCCCCTGATCCCACCGCCTCTACGATCGAGCGGTGCGACTCGCTGGAGACTGAGGCCGGCTTATGGCCGGATTCGAGCCTTGTGGCTGGGCACGTACCTGCCGTGTCGATGCTCGCCGGCTCCGTAGCGGTCGCGGGCTTCGACTGCTGCCGCGTCATCAACATCCTCACCTCGGCTCGCGCCGGCGGGCTATATAAAGGTGCTTGAGAACGCGGACACGGATGCGGGGACGTTTCTGCGTGCACGCGCTCTGGCGCACGAGGTCTTCTGGCATCCTGTCGATGCAGCTGGCATCGGGGGCGTCTTCGAGGATCTGAGAAGTTCCCGTGTGCCTCTGTGGGATCTGCCTGCTCGCGGCGACGGGGCTACGGCGACGACGTTTTGGATCGATTCGAGTCTTGATCAGGAATACTGGAGCGGCGTGCCGTTCTTGCGTACAAGTGAAGGGGCTCGGCTTACCGCCGTGATGACTGAGAATGCCTGCTTCCTGGTCTCCCGAAAGACACTGCGCCGAGTCTTCACCCCGGTCCCCTGGGAGCAGGTGAGGTTCACGGTGTCGGTGATGCCGGGGGAGGACATCGTCTTCTACGCCAACGGCAAGAAGCTTGGCACGCTCTTCCCCGACTGGGCGTGGTGGGGGTGGTCAACCCCGACCTGCCGTTGCGCCTGGAGGCCTTCATGAATGGTCTGGGACAGCGCGTGCGTGCCTTCAGCGCCGCCTACCCGCTATGAGCAGGGGGGTGTGCCGTCGAGGTCAACAGATCAGCCTGGTTCGCTCAGGCTCCAGACCCCTCGCGCAACTTGCCCGAGGCGGAACCAATTGGGAAAGGAACTCCGTAACGCGTCTACGAGTCAGTGATGAGGGTTTGTGTAGCGATGCTGTGGTGCCCCCGGCGGGACTCGAACCCGCACGCCCGTAGGCAGCGACTTTTAAGGTCGCGGTGTCTACCGATTCCACCACGGGGGCGAAGTGCCCTGATGTTTGAGTATTGGGCACACGGTACCCCCACTGGGATTCGAACCCAGGACCTTGTGCTTATCAGGCACGACACGAGGTATAAGCTCGCTGCTCTAACCGCTGAGCTATGGGGGCGCGGCCGTGACGCCGATGGCGTCGAGGAGGGCCGGCGCTGCCAGCACCGAAGGTCCCGACTACGCGGAAGTAGGCTACCCCAGATGAGGACCGCTCCGGTCGTTTTCTCGGCTGTGTTTCACCAGGTGGCCGCTCCGGGCCGCGTCGATGTCGGCGGGTCACAGGTAATTTTCGGCCTAGCCGCTAGCCTGGTTGCATGAGCCACACGCCTGCACCCGCATCTTCTGACGCCGCACGCAGCTCCGCACGGCGCAATCCGGACGGCTCCCTGAGCGTCGGAGACGTCGTCGGCCTCGTGGAGGCTGCCGCGCCCCCTGTTCTGGCCGCCTCGTGGGACTCCAACGGGCTCATCTGCGGCGATCCCTCCGATCCGGTGCGCAGCATCCTCCTGGCCGTCGACCCCGTGACGGCCGTCGTCGACGAGGCCATCGACTCCGGCGTCGACATGGTCATCACCCACCACCCGCTCTACCTGCGCGGAACCGAGCACGTTGCGGCCACCGATCCCAAGGGCCGTTCGGTCCACAGGCTCATTCGCGCAGGCATCGCCCTCCTCAACGCCCATACCAGCCTCGACGCCGCCCACGGGGGAGTGGCCGAGGCCCTCGCCGATCGCGTGGGCCTGACCTCCACCGTCCCCCTCGAGCCCGACCCCGCCTTCCCGGACCAGGGTATCGGCCGAATCGGCGTGCTTCCGCAACCCGTCGCACTGCGCCGGCTCGCTGCCGACGTCGCCGCAGTCCTTCCCGACTCGGTTCCCGGCCTCCTCGTGGGCGGAGATCTCGACGCCGTCGTCGAGCGCATCGCCGTATCCGGAGGGGCAGGCGACTCGCTCCTGCAACGCGCCAGGGAGGCTGGGGCCGATGTCTTCATCACCGCCGATCTGCGACACCATCCCACTTCCGAGCACCTGGAGGGAGGCCGCCCCTACCTGTTGTGCGGGACGCACTGGGCCACCGAGTGGGTGGGTCTGGAGCCCCTCGCCCGCCGGCTCGAGGAGGGCGCCCGTTCTCAGGGATCAGCACTGACCGCCCGGGTCTCCCGCATTGTCACGGATCCTTGGGCGCTGCGCTTGTCCACCGGAACTGATCGGGCGTGAGAGGATCGTGAAAGGATTCGTCACACCGACCTGTCCCCTCCCGAAGGAGCCTCAGCCGTGACAAGCGCCCCGATCGCCCAGCAGCGCCTTCTCATCGACCTCCAGGACATCGACTCCCGCCTGGCGCGGCTGCGTCACGAGCGCAAGCACCTTCCAGTCCTCGGCCGCATCGAATCGGTTATCGAGCGTCTCAAGACGAACAAGCGCGCGGCCATCCAGGCCGATGCCGCTCTCAGTGAGGCCAAGACGCGGGTCACCCGCAGCGAGGACGAGGTTGGCCAGGTGGTCCGCCGCGCCGAGGCGCTGCGCGAGCGCCTCCACTCCGGCAACAGCGCGGCCCGCGACCTGTCGGCCATCCAGGGAGAGATCGACCAGCTCGGGCAGCGCCAGTCGGCTCTGGAGGAGGCTCAGATCGCGGCGATGGAGGCGCTGGATTCCGCCCGCGAGGAGTCGGAGCGTCTCAAGCAGGAGGAATCCGATATCCGCGTCGCCGGGCGTGAACTCACCGCCAAGCGCGATGCCGAATTCGCTCGACTCGACCAGGAGATCGACTCCCTGGAGAAGCAGCGGGCAGACCTGGCAGGAACCGTTGAGACGGCGCTCCTGAGCGACTACGAGGCGGTCCGCGCCTCCACTGGCGGCCTCGGCGCGGTAGCCCTGCGGGGACGCACCGTTGAGGGCGGCGCCGTCGAGATCAGCCCTCAGGAACTGGCGCGCATCGTTGCCGCCCCGCAGGACCAGGTCATCCACGCTGAGGAGAACGACGTCATCATCGTACGAATGGATATCTGACCCCGACATGTCCCCGGACAGGGCCCTCAGGCACGCTGAGTTGGTGCCGAGCGATCGGTTCCATCACCATCAGCGGGTCACGATGGTAAGGACCCTCCGGCCCTGTCGGTCCGGCTCGGACACCTCGACATCATGAACGCCGTCCAGTTGGCCGGTGACGCCCGCGACGTCGTCGGCTTGCGCTTGCGCGGGCAAGGACTGGGCACACACGGCTCTGAGAAGCTCTCCGGTGAGCAGTCCCCGAGCCTGCTTGGCCATATGGGAGACGACCTTGCGGCAGCCGTTATTGTCGACTCGCACCACGCGCACCGTCATGACCTCGATGCTGTCACGGACAGACGGTCTCCAAGCGGCCGCATAGTCGGCCGAGCGGCAGTCGACCACCAGCCCGTGCGCAGCCATGCCGATGAGCGACGGCGCAAGGTGCCGCTTCCAGAAGGATGACAGTCGCCCCGGCCCCGGAAGGGATGTTCCCATGGACAGACGGTGGTTCGGCACCGAATCGGCGGGGGACAGGACTCCCCACAGGCCCGAGAAGATGACGCAGTGGCGCTCCAGGGCTCTACGCCCGGCCGTATTCCTGGCGATCGAGTCGAGCCCGGCGGCCTCGTAGAGCACCCCGGTGAATAGCTGATAGGCGGGAGCGCACGGCGATGCCTCCAGCGACAGGTTCGCTTCCGCCAGCTCCGCGCTGCGAGGTCCCAGACCCAGAACAGAGGGGCCATCCGGGCGCCGGCTCACCTCGGCCAGCGCCGACATAACCTCGCGGCGCGGCGGGGTCAGCCGCTCGGCATCCAGGAGCGAGCCGAGTTCCAGTGACGGGCCACTGGCCGGAGCGGTCTTTCCCTCGGACGGAGGCAGCAGGATCAGCACCCGCACATGATAGGCCGTGATGTGGTCGCCAGCGGATCAAGGCCTCGCGACGTACTCGAGCCTCGATAGGGCACTATGCCGCTATGCTGATTCCTGCGGACGAGCCGACCGGGCGGCCGCGGTACCTTAGTCGCCGTAATGGCGGTCAGGGGCTGAGGAACGTCCGGGCTCCACAGAGCAGGGCGGTGGCTAACGGCCACCCGGGGTGACCCGCGGGACAGTGCCACAGAGAGCAGACCGCCCGCCGATTCCGGCGGGTAAGGGTGAAAGGGTGGGGTAAGAGCCCACCAGCGCGACGGGTGACCGCCGCGGCTCGGTAAACCCCGCCCGGAGCAAGACCGCACAGCTGGCGCTTGAAGGCTGCTCGCCCGAGTCAGCGGGTAGGTCGCATGAGGCCATTGGTGACAATGGTCCAAGATGAATGGTCGCCACCGTCAGGCCGGTAACGGCCGGCGGCAACAGAACCCGGCGTACAGGTCGGCTCGTCCCTCTTCTCTTCAATCGGGCCGAATGGTCTGGGAACACAACTGGGGCGGGGGCCGTAAGCAGTGCTTACGGCCCCCGCCCCTGATGATGTGATCTGGCGATCTGCGGCTGCTCACTGAGCCTTCACATACACCTCATCGCCGCCGTATCCCAGTGAGACGACGAAGACGCCATTGCCGTCGTTCTGAGTGGAGGAGTCTGCGATGAAGACAAGATATCCCGAGGCCGTTCCGCCGTCTCGCGGCATGGACTGATTCTCCAGTGCCCCCTTGTCAAGGATGTAGCTCTTCTCTTCGGAAGTCGTCCCGTTGTAGGAGTAGTCGATATTAAGGTCGAAGCTACTCAGCTGGCCATCGCCGTGGTAGGTGATGTCAACGGGGACTCGCATATACGACTGGCCGGCAGGAGGCTCCTCGTAGGAGGCATACTTGTCGCCGTTCTTCATCGTGTCCGCCGTGAGGTTCCACTCGACGGGCTTGAAGGTGATCTCAACGGTGGCGCTGGGGTCGGTGCTCGTCTTGCCGGCCTTGACCTCGATTGGCCCGGAGGACGGGTCGATGGGGTCGTCCTTGGTTCCGGGGCCCTTTCCTGAAGAGGAGCCGTCGGAGCCGCCCGACGTCTTAGTCGTTTTGTTGCCCTTCTTACTCCCTGAGTTGCCGGACTTGCCGCTCTTCGACTGGGAGGTCGATGTGCCCCCCGCCTTGTCGTCGCCTCCGTTGTCGGAGCCGCTCATGGCCCACACGATGCCGCTCACGGCCAGCACGACCACGAGCACCGCGGCGCCGGTCCAGAACCACCACTGCTGGGTGACCGGCTTGGAGCCGCCGGGAGCGCCCGGCCCGCCGATGCCACCGGGCTGCCAACCGCCCACCGGAGGCTGTGAGCCGCCCAGAACACCCTGGCTCTGGAACGGCGTGGGGGACTGGGCGTAGTCCATGTTGGCCGCGTATGGGCTGGTGCCGGCCGCCTGGGCGGCGTAGTCGCCCGAAGGGGCAGAGGCGGACATTCCGGTCGGATCGGCGACCGAAGCGTTGGTGCCAACCGGAGCCGTCGGGGCGGTCGAAACCGCCTGGGTCGGTGCCCACGCCGGGTCGGCCTCTGTGGCCGCGCCCGCAGCCGAGGCAGCTGAGCCGCTGGAAGCGGCAGAGTCGTCCACCCAGATCTGCCAGCCTTCGGGTGCCGGGCCCCAGGCGGGGTCGGGCTGCCAGCCTGCAGGCGGCTCGAAGCCCTCTGGCGGTGCGGGCCAGTTCGGTGGTGGATTGAAGCGCAAAGCCATGTGAACCTCCGGAAGGGGAAATGGGCGGAACTCGATGCGCGGCGCCTGAAACGGGACCGACACGTCCACTGTCCACGGACGATACGTCGTCACATCGTCGTCAGGCAACGTCAACGGGCGCTGATGAAAGCGAACGGGGAGTTCTCCCCGGCTCCTCGAGCAGGGTCAGGGGAGGGTGAGGACCTCGGCGCCGTCCTCGGTGACCACCAGCGTATGCTCGAACTGCGCGGTACGGGAGCGGTCCTTGGTGACCACCGTCCAGCCGTCGTCCCACTGCTCCCACTCGATGCCGCCGAGTGTGAGCATCGGCTCGATGGTGAACACCATGCCCGTCTCGATGACGTCGTCGTGCAGGGGAGCGGCGTCGTAGTGGGGGATGATGAGGCCGGAGTGGAATGCCTCGCCGACGCCGTGCCCGGTGTAGTCGCGCACCACGCCGTAGCTGAAGCGCTTGGCGTAGGCCTCGATGACCCGCCCGATGACGTTGACCTCGCGTCCTGGCTTGACGGCCCTGATGCCCCGCTCCATCGCGGTGCGGGTGCGCTCGATGAGAAGTGCCGTCTCGGGGTCGACCTCGCCGACGGCGTAGGTCGCGTTCGTGTCGCCGTGGACCCCTCCGATATAGGCGGTGACATCGAGGTTGATGAGGTCGCCCTCGTTCAAGCGGGTCGAGTCGGGGATACCGTGGCAGATAACCTCGTTGATCGAGGTGCAGATCGACTTGGGGAATCCCATATAGCCCAGGCAGGAGGGGTAGGCGCCGTGATCGCACAGGTACTCGTGCGCGATCCGGTCGAGCTCATCGGTCGTCACTCCCGGGGCGATCGCCTTGGCGGCCTCGGTCAGGGCGCGGGCGGCCAGTCGGCTCGCCACCCGGATCCGCTCGATGGTCTCGGAGTCCTTGACCTCGGAGGCCGTGACGCGCTCGGGACCATCGTGGAACATGTACTCGGGCCTTTCGATGGAGGCCGGAACATGCCGCTGCGGACCGAGCGTCCCTGGGGTGAGCGTGCCGCGTGGCGCACGGTCGGCCAAAGAGGCCGAGGACGCCGAGGAAGCTGGATGACTCATGAGGTCAGCATAGGAGCAGGCGTCCACTTCGCGGGACTCCCCTTTCGACCAGAGCCTCTAGGACCTCCACCATCGCGCTATGGGTATTGTCACTTTCGCCTCTCACCCTCGTGCTATCGGGGGCGGGAGGCCATGAGCCAGTCTGACGCGCCGGATCGACCGCGTCACCGGCGGTCTGCTCATCAGGTTCGGAGCAAAGCTCGCGTTGGATGCCCGGCACTGAGCCCCAGGTGCCGAGAAGCGGACCGCGACTGGCTCGCTGCAGGCGTCCGGGCGCGAGTCGGTCAGGAGGAGAACCAGTGCTTCTCAGCCGGGAAGGACGCCTCGCGCACCGCAGCGCCGTAGTCGGCGGCCGCCTGATGCAGCGCCTGACCGACCTGGCCGAACTGGTGGGCGAAGCGCGGTGACCACTCCGTCATCCCGGCCATATCCGTCCATACGAGTACCTGGCCGTCGCAGCGCGCGCCCGCGCCGATACCGATCGTGGGGATCGCGAGCGACTCGGTGACGCGCGCGGCCAGCGGCTCGGGCACCATCTCCAGAACGAGGGCGATCGCCCCCGCTTCGGCCAGAGCCTGCGCGTCGGTCAGCAGCTCCTCTGCGGCCTCGCCGCGCCCCTGGACCCGGAAGCCCCCGAGCATATTGACGCTCTGCGGGGTGAATCCCAGGTGCCCCACCACCGGGATGCCCGCCTGGGTCAGGGCGCGCACACTCCCTGCCCGGGGCCTGCCGCCCTCGAGCTTGACGGCGTTGGCCCCCGCCTTCATGAGGCGCACCGCGCTGG
>ERZ772946.315-NODE-315-length-19967-cov-18.3582_pt1 | contig 19967 bp, 24 predicted proteins | sample MGYA00511680_ERZ772946 | MGnify/ENA primary metagenome ERZ772946 (study PRJEB29015, sample SAMEA2737918) | human oral metagenome | biome: human oral; feature: human-associated habitat; material: dental | place: China | collected 2016 ... | reverse complement strand
CCTCCCCCCCCTGCCGGGGATACTGCCCCCCGGGGTGTGTTCGGGTGAGGGTGCGAGCTGGGCGCGGCTTGATGGGGCCGGTATGGCTGAGGGTGGTGGTGGTGTCAGTAGTGCTGACGGCATCGGTTGCGTCGGTCTGGCTGACGGAACCCCAGGGCGTCCATTGCGTGGAGGCCCTTCAAAGGGTGTAGGTCTGGCCGACCCTCTTCGCGCTGTTCGGCTGGGCCCGGTACCTTCAGTGCTGCTGAGGGTACCGATGGCCTAACTAGTAGTGAGGTCATCCGTGTGGTGGCATGAAACTTTCCCGGCGCCGGTAGAGTTTCCGGGAGGTTACGTCAGTGCTGCTGAGGCTATGGCTGCCGTGAATCTTTGGCGGAGGCGACAAAGTTTCCCCGGCCTGGTCCTTGCAGATAGAGGAGCGCCCCTGCGCCAAGGAGAAGGAGACGCAGGGGCGCTGGTATGTGTGGGGCCCTTAACCGATGGTGATCTTCTGGACGGCCTGGGCGTGACCGCAAACAGTGGTCAGACGAATCAGAGCACGCACGCAGGTGACGTCGCTGGTGAAATAGACCTGGTCACTCTTCGTGATCTCGGCGCCCTTACGGATAGCGACCACGACGGCGTCGCGGGGGATTCCCCAGACGGTTCCCTTGGGGCAGGCCGGTGTGGTGTACAGGGGCACGCCCGCAATGCTGGCGGCCGGGACAACCAAGCCCGCCTCAGTGGTGGGGTTAGCCTTCGTCGGGTCGGGCTCAAGGAGAGCACGCTGGGAGCCATCCCTCTCCTTGATCTTCGCCAGGGACAGGGCGTCCGCCGGGTTGGCTACGAAGGAGTTCAGGACGGCGCCACCGGCCTCGGAGGCGGCGTACACGGCTTCCACAAAGGGGTCCAGGCTGGTGAGTTTGGCACCGGCGGAGATGGTGTGAACACCGTTGAAGTCGCCCAGGCCGCGGGGGGCCTTCGTGTTTGAGCCGCGAGTAGTGAAGAATGCCTTGTCGAGGGCCAGCGCGAGACTGTGCGCCAGGCCCTTCGTGACGACTTCGGCGACGGCGGGGCTTGAGTCCTCAAGCAGCTCAGATGAGACGTTAGTCAGGCCGGCCAGCTTCTTGAAGGTATCGGAGTCTTCCTCAAGGCGTGCGGTGCTGGCACCGATCTCCTCACCCTCTGCAACCCAGGCGACGCTCGGGTCCTGGGACACGACGGGCACACGGAAGGTGTTGGCGGCCTCATTGATGTTCACCAAAGTGGCGGCCTGAAGGGCGACGGACTGCGCCCGAAGCGGGCGGACGATAAGGTTACCGACCGCGCTGTCAAGGTATGCCTGCGGCTGACCCGTGGTGGTCATGTTTGCCATGTGGGTTTCTCTCTTCCCCTAGATGGATTCAGTTACGGCGTCCCAGTAAGTAGTTACTGGTGTGAGATAGGGGTGTGAGTTTGGGGGTTTCTCCTTGGTGGCAGTATCCGGGGGCACCTAGTGCGTGTTCCCGTTCACGCTTCGGTACCCCCGGATAGCAGACCCATCTAACTGACGGAGAGCAATCCCCACGTGTAGGCGGCAATTGGTAGACCGCCGCCTACATGCCTATTGTATCTCCGTCACCATTCGTTGCTGCGGCTTCTGAGGAATTCTTCTGCGCTGATTTCCTTGGGTTCTGACCACACGTCGGCGTCTACCGCAGGGTCGCGGGGGACCGATACTGCGCGCCCATTCTCGGCGGCGAACTCCTTCAGGAGGGCGATCTGCCCGGCCCACTGGTCCTTGGGGCCGTTGAGGAGGGCACTGTAGTCGCCCTTGATTCCTGCTTCAGTGAGCGCGTTGGTCTTCTCCTGGGCTTCCAGGCGCGCTGCTTCTCGTGCTTCGAGCTCGGCGAGCTTCGCTTCTAGGGCGGCGTACTTCTGTTGAAGGGTGTCCTCCTCCTCGGCGCCCTCCTGAGAGGTGTTCTCCGGCTCCTCAGCGGCCTCGGGGGAGTCGGCTGTGTCGTCCTGAGGGGCGGGCTCTACAGGCCCGTCCTGGGGCTCCTGCTGGCCTTCCGTGTGGGCGTCCTGGTCGCCGGTGGCGCCGTCGGTGGCAGTGTCGCCGTCACCGTCCGTCGGGGTCGCGGGCGCATCCTCCTGGTCGCCAGCCGTCAGCCATTCCTTCAGGGCGTCGCCCACCTGCTCGGTGGTGGCTTCCTGGTCATCGATGGTGTCAAGGTCCTTGGTCATGTTCTGTCTCCTGGTTGGTTGTTCGGTTTCTGTGTGTGCTGTGGTCAGCGGTATGGGTTGACGACTGCCCAACCCGTGGTTGAGTGATGCTTGGCCTCTCGCTCTAGGGTGGCCGCCTTGGCGCTCAACGTGACGTAATCGGCAAGTAGCGCCTCATGCTTGGCCCTCAGGGCGGCATACTCTCGGGAGAGCTTGCTGAGCTCGGTTTCCATGTCCTGGTCATCGATAGCGTCGAGATGCTTCACGTCATGTCTCCTGGTTGGTTGTTCGGTGCCCTGTGTGCTGTGGTTCGGAATGCGCGCTGACGGCGATCCAGTCGCTAGACAAGTAACGTATGAGCTGGCGCTTCAGCTGGGCCGCCTCGCTGCTCAACGCGAGATACTCACGGAAGAGCACGTCATACTTGGCCTTCAAGGCGTCGTACTCTCGTGGGAGATTTTTGAGGTCGATGTAGGCGCTCGGGTTGAGGTGCTCGCCGGTGCTCATTTGAAGTCCCACATTCTTGCGGCGTCGTCATTCATGCAGTCCCACCACCAGCCGTCGCCACCGTTAGTCTCCTGGGTGGGCGCATCGTCGATCACGGCGGGGTTGCAGGTGGAGCACTCAGTTGCGGAGTCCTGGCACCGAGAACACGCCGTCAGGAAGGCGGGCTCACTGCCGGTGGCCTCCGAGCACATCGGGCAGGCATCCGGCCCCCGCGGCGGCTCCTCCTCAAAGGTGATGGTGGCGGTGACGTCGGGGACGCCGAAGTCCAGGGTGACGGTCTTGGTGGTCATCGGTCTTCTCCTTCCAGGATTGGTGCTTGCGTGTTGCAGTTGGTTGGCTGGCTGTGGACCCAGCTGGTGCGGCGGACCATGCCGCCCGGGGCGTGGGCGTCGCGCGTCTCGGTGATGATGCGGGTTAGGCCCCTACATGGCCAGCTGGTGACCAGGGTCCTGAACGGCTGTGTGCGGTCCCTGTGTCGGTCCTCTAGCACGTCGGCGTCCACGGCATGGGCCTTGGCGACGGCGGTGAGCTCTTGGGCGCTGACCAGCTTCCACACCCATCCCCGCCCCTCTTTGACGGTGATGACGTCCGTACTTGCTTTGCGTGCCGCTTGGAGTGTTGAGATGCGGTATCCGGCTGCAGCCCCGGCGCGGTAGAGCTCCTGGGCGCACGCCTCGCCCCCGTGGTCGGTGAGGTAGGCGCGTGCCCACCGCCTGGCCGCCTCGCCCCGGGTAATCTCGGGCTCTTCAATATCTGTCTCTGTCATCGATTCTTCCTTCCTAGGCTCGGGCAGTATGTGCTCATAGGTACTTCCTTTGATTGATGTGACTTGTGTTGCTCCGCATTGGTGACCTCTGGACGGTTCGGACGGTTCAACGAAGCCGGTCCATCCCGCATTGAATGGGTACCTTTCGTTGCTATTCCGCCAATCAATGACGCCTTAGACGGTTCGGACGGAGTTGACGGTTTCCCCCACCGGGACAGAGTGTCAGGATGTCCTGCGCCACACGGATTCGAAGTCCGCACGCCAATACCCCCTCTGTCCCATAGGATTCTTGGATGAGTGCACCTTCCCTGCCTGACTGACCATCCGCCCAAATCTCTGGGGAGTGATCCGCTGACCAGATCGCGAAGACAGCCCCCAGTAGTCCGGGCGAGCCGCAGCCAGCCGCTCCAAGATCGTCGAGGTCCGCAGGAAGGACTCCTCCTCTGGCCACGCCCGGTGAAGGTCATCCAGGAGGATCACGGCCGGTGGGCGCTTAGTCGCCTCATCTGCGAGCTCCGCAGCCACTTCACTCAGGTCCCTCTCAATGAGATACCGAACAGAGCTAGGCCAGTGTCCACCAGCGACATCAGCCACCCGCATAAGTGGACGCCACTTCTCCCGCATCCTGCCCCGACAGCCTTCAGGCAGCTCCGGGCGAGACTCAGCAATCCCGCTTCGCACCGCCCCCATGCACTCGCTGAGGCGCTGACCGAGAGTATTGGTGGTCTCTTCAATGTCCTCCCAATCAGAGTCCTCGATTGTGCCGTCAACGTCAGGCATAAGGAGAATACGAATAGACCTAGACCTAGTATCCCCCGGGAGGTTCGGAGAGTTCCCCGCCATGGCTACAGGGCCGAACGTAGACATCTCGTTTACCTCCCATCCACCGTCCTTACTCGGCACGAGAGTTGGGCGCGTGGCGCCAACCTTGTAGCCGCTGTTGATTACAGCCAGGAGCTCCGCACAGTTGGGGTTCTTTTCGTCCAGAGACCTATCAACCTCGTCAATGAGGATGGTTACCGGCCCGTCCTTCAACAGGCGTGCCAGTAGTGGCACGGAGGAGATTGACGACATGAGCACGGTCTTGTGTGCGAGCCGCTGAATGTGTTCGAGAGTTGTTGTCTTCCCCGAGCCCGGCATTGTCGAGTCAAGCAACAGGCGTGGCGTCGTCCTCGTGTCCGTGCACACATGTGTGTGGGCGACCCATAGGGTGAGTAGGTCGAGCTCCATGGGGTCCATTACCCCGATGTACGTCGCAAGGTGGTCGCGGATGTCGTCGAGTAGGGCGGCTAGACCGTCCCCACACATGGAACCGTCAACTCCGTCCGAACCGCCCAGATCGTCCGAGATTGTTGGAATACCAACGGAAAGTGCCTGCTCTCCTGCGGTGCGACTAGTGTCTGCGGACGGTGCTGAACCGTCCAAACCGTCCAAGGCGACGTCACCGGATACGAGGGGTGTGCTTGGCGCTACTTGGGAGATGGTTGCGCTCATGCAATCCCCCTGACGGCATAGAGCTGGCGGGCCCGGTCGGCCCGGTCGGACTCACCGCGAAGCTCGCACAACTCCGGGTAGGAGGAGCCGCTGGCAAGAGAGGCAGCCAGGCGGCGATCCGTGTCCTCCTGCCACTTCAGCTGCTCCGCGTACAGGGCGGCAGCAAGGTCTGCCTGCCCCTCGGCATAGGCGGCCGCATTCGATGCCCTGAGCACCCGCATGGCGTCATCGAAACCGGCTTGCCAGCCGATGCGCTCGCCAGCCGAGTAGACGCGACCAACTTCCGCCGTAGCGTCGGGCGTTAGGGAGTCAAGTCGGTCGAAGACACTGGGCAGATCGTCGGCCGCGTAGTCAAGTCCCGCCTTTATCGCCGCGTCCTGTTCGCGCACCGCACGGGCCTTCATCTCCCGCCTGCGTGCACTGGCTGCCTGCGCGAGCTCCCTTAGGGGCAGTGACGGGTCCAGGCGCTCAGGGCGGGCAAGGTTCAGCCTCTCGGTCGGGATTCCGGTAGACTTGTCCGTGAGCGCCGCATCATTGCTCTCGAGCCTCGTCGGGTCACCAGCCTGGCGGGGCTCCTTCAGTTCGTGACTCATTAGGCGACGTCCTCCACGAACTTGGGGACGTCGAGTCCGAGGCGCTCGAACTCGGAAACGGGGATGCGTACGGCCCGACCAAGGCGGACGGCACGTAGCTCGCCACGGGCGATCATGTTGCGGACGGTCGACTCTGACAGGCTGGTGGCCTCGGCGAAGTCAACGGGCGTCAGATTGGCGGTGCGTGCACCGGCTGCTGCTTTGCGCGCAGTCATGAGAAAACCTCTCAACGGGTGTGGCCATCTAAGGCCTCCGCTGAGAGGTTGCATGGGCGAGCCCGGTCGGGCTCACGTAGAGGATAGTATTACATGGGTGTCATTACGCCTAGGTGGGGAAATGGAATGCGACTGACGACACAATCTCGGGTGTGTGGTAGCTGGTCAGCGGTGAGCGTTGCCGTCAAGGCAGACAGAATCCCCGGCAGCCTTGCTGACTACCGGGGACGTACCCCATTGCGGCGCAGCGTGTTGGACGCCGTAACCGACTAGATCAACCCCTTCGTGGTGGCTGCGGCGAGCAAGGCCAACGTCACTTCCTCCGGCCCATTGTTGGCGATCCTATTCAGGAAGGCATCTCCCTTCGTTGATCCCGTTTCACCTTCAGGGGTAAGCCGAATCTCAACATTGGTGCATCGGCAATCGGGGCACCGTACCCGAAGGCGAGGGCGGGGGGAGTACACGGCGGCAACCGGCGCCTCTCCTGCCTGATGTCGCTCTACAGCGTCCCGTAGAAGATCATTGCGGGCATTGGCGCCATCCTCAGAGTCCTCATCGATTGGATACACGAGCTGTACCGGCGCGTCCTCCCCAGGGTCGAGGTTCTCCCACGTCCCCAAGTGCCCCTCAGGGCCCAAGGCCAGCCACCACCGGTGATCCAACTGCACCAGCGTCCCCAATGGCTTGCTGCCGCTCTTGTGACGGTCGCCGTCGCAAACCACCTTCAGGATCGCCGTCACCGTGTGCTCACCACTCATGCCATCTTCCTCCTGCTCTCGAGATTCACTAGTCCAGCCTCGGCAGCCCGCGCAGCCTCAGCCTTGCCGCTCCACGTCTCCGCCGTCGGGGACGTCAACGCCGCCATGCGGTCCAACATCTCCCTCTCATAGTCGGCATCGGCCCGCTGGTAGGCCAGTGCCTGTTCCGGCTTGCGCCATCCGTAGCGCTGCATGATCGCCGCTGATGACGCACCAGCCTGGCCGAACCGGGTAGCCGAGTAGTGCCGGAAGGCGTGCCAGCCCCCATACTTCCCCGGCGGGATAACTACCCCTGCGTCCGCCATGGCCGTCCTGAGGGCTTTCGTCGCCATCGTGTAGCTGAAGTGGTCCACGTATCCGCCCAGCGCCGGGAAGACCGGCCCGTCCTCCTCGGGTGCCGCGTACCGGCCCAAGTGCTCAGCCAGCACTTGGGCGGTCGATGCCATGACCTGAACACGTCTAGACCGATTCGTCTTCGTCGGCCCCAGCACAAGACGTCCCTCAGACCTCACAAGCGAGTGCTTGACGTCTATGAACGCGTCCCGCTTGCCCAGTGTGATGCAGTCGCGATGCAGGGCCAACGCCTCATTGATCCTCAGGCCTGCATCGGCCAGGAGGACCACGAGGGCACGTAGTTCTGGGCGAATCGCCTCCGCGAGCGCCTCAACCTGCTCGGGCTTCAGTAGATACCGCTCACCACGGGGTGCCGTTGACTTGCCGCCTCCGCGCACCCTGCATGGGTTTGAAGTCAACGCCGTCTCATCCGAGGCGACGGCGTCGTTCATCATCGCTCGCATCGTCTGATAGCAGGCGGTGCGTACCCCCTCCGATGGGAGTGCGGAGTGCCATGCGGCGATTACCTGAGGCGTCAGGTCAGCAAGCCGCATTGCGCCTAGGGCTGGGAGGATGTGCACCTTGACGTTAGAACGTCGTTTGCGGATCGTCCCGGCGGCCATCGTTGCCTGCTGCGTCGCCAGCCATGTCTCAGCCCAATCGGCCACGGTCACGGCGCGGAGAGTGCTGGTGCGGGCCTGCTCGCGCTCGCGGGCCGCCTGTTCAGCCCTGAGTACGTCGGGGTGCTTCCACACTCCGCGCTCAACATCGGACCGGACAGTGGCTAGCCACGCCTCAGCGGCGCTCTTGGTGCTGAACGTCTGAGGGGCGTTGATCCATGGGCCGCGCTGCGGTGCGTGCACGCTGGGGTCTCTGTAGCGGGCTCGGTAGTTGCCTGACGGCAGCTTGGAGACGTTACCGAACGCCTGACGACGTGCCATGCCTGCCTCTCCTTCCCTGGGTGGTCGTTCCACGGCTGGCGCTGCGTGGAACGTTCGTGGAACAACGGTAGCAGATTCGGTGTGTCTTGGTGGGATTCAATGGGGAAAGGAAAGGTGTTCAACCCTTGTGATACCAGGGCAAACCGTGGGTTTCTCCGTAGATTTACGCCAACTAGGCGATGCCGTACAACTAGATTCCCCCCATCTCCACTTGAGGGGGAAGTGTCGAACTCGTGCTTTCGGGCATACATTCGCACTTCCTCCGCTCTGTCACCGCTGAGAAGGGCCTCTTCCAGGTCCTCGAACTCGATGGGCTTCTCGCTGTCGTAGTAGTAGGACACGATGACGATCTGGTTCGGCCCGACGAAGACCTTGTCGACGAAGTAGTCGAACAGCTGATCGCGTGTGTCGACGGTGTCGATCGTAGCTTCGGCGAACCTCTTGTAGAACGATCCGATTGAGACCTCGTCCTCGAAGAGGGTTGCCTTGACACGCTCGGTCTGGATCGCGGCGTCGAGTTCTTGCTTCTGGGCCTCCAGGGCGTTCATGGCCTCAGCGGTCGACGCGTTGAAGATCCCCTGGGCGATCGCCTTGACGAAGTTGGCGAGTTTGGCCTCGATGTCCCTCCTGCGGGCCTCCAGCGCATTGAGGACCTCATCGCCGCGCTCGTGGGTCTTGCGGTAGTGGTCGGCTAGGTCGACAGCCAGCGAGGCCAGCATTTCAGGCTGATGGAGGAAGGACTCGATGATCTCTATGACGCGGGTCTCGATCTCGTCCTTGCGCAACGTCTTGGCTGAGCACTTCTTCTTGCGCTGATTGAGGCAGTAGTAGTAGCGGTAGGTTCGGCCTGTCTTGGATGTGCCGCTCACGCCCTCCATCGATTCGCCGCACGTCAGACAGTACATGCGCCCCGTGAGCCAGTAGACGGGCGCTTCCTCGCCCTGGGCGGCCAGTTCGGCCTTTGTCTTGGCCCCGCAACGCTTGTTGATTGCGAACCTGCGTTGGACCTGCTCGAAGACGTCGTCGGCGACGAGGCGGGGCATGCCGTCCTCGATGACGTGCTCCCCGAAGGAGTACTCGCCGATGTAGGCGCGGTTCTTCAGAAGCTTGTTCAGGTTCTTGGGTGTGAACTGGTATCCACGGATCGTGCGGATGCCCTGGGCGTTCAGACGATCCGCGATCTTCTGCATTGAGACGCCGTGGGCGTAGTCGTCGAAGATCTGGGTGACGATGGGCGCGGTCTCCGGGTCCGCTACGTACCGTTTGTCGGAGCCCACGGAGAAGCCGAAGATCTTGTGGCCGTTGCTCAGCGCCCGCTCGGCGTTGTACCGCTGGCCTCGTCGGATGTTGGCTGAGAGCTGGAGCGAGTAGTACTCGGCGAAGGCGTCCGCTACTCCCTCCATGAGAACCGAGTCGGGTGAGTCGGTGGGGGAGATTCCCTCGATGTAGTGCACACGGGCACCGGCCTTGCGGATTGTCTGCTTGACCAGGATCAGCTCGGTGCGTTTGCGTGCCAGACGGTCGTTCTTCCACACCGCGACGTAGGCGGGCTTGATCTTTGGGAGCTCGCGCAGCATGAGCTGGTAGCCGGGCCGGTCGGCGTTGGTGCCGGTCTTGGCTGCGTCTTCGTACTCGTTCACGACGACGAGACTCTGTGACTTCGCCCACTGGTGGACCATCTCGCGCTGCTGCTCGATAGACGCCTCGTTCTGGGAAGAGGAGGAGTACCGGTAGTACGCAACGACCATCTGATTGTCGTTGTACGGGGGCATAGGCCTCACGATTTTCCTCCTCGTCCAGTCTCATCAACGATCCTACGGCGTGATCGTCATACTGAAGGTCAGGCCGGCCATGGGGTGGGAGCAGGGGGTCGTCGCCGACGGCCCGAGGTTGGCAATAGAGGTGGTCGGGCTGTTCCCGTGAGTGTCCTTACCGAGACTGGACTATCGCAGCCCGACCTCCCCTTACTTGGGAGGTTCCAATGTCAATGAAAACCGATGCTCAGCCCGCTGTGTGGCTCGGATGCTTGAGCTGCAACAACAGCGGCCACCTGGTCGGCCGCTGGTTCCCCTGCGACATGATCGAAGAGGTTACCCTCGCCGAGGTCCACGGAGGCCAGGAGTATGTATACCCAGGCTGCGAAGAGGTGCTCGCGCTCGACTCTGAGTACCTCCCACGTGGCGTCAGTAAGATCTCGCAGCCGCGGGCGGCTGCCTGGGGTGAGATCTTCGTCGACGTCGGAAGTGACCGCTGGGAGGAGCTTCTCGCCTGGTACGAGAACTGCTCACCTTCCCTGGACGTTAACGGCGTGCCGTCGGCCAGCGAGTTCGAGGAGGCCGATCAGGGCTGCTGGGACTCATTCCGTGAGTTCGTGGAGTCCTGGGCCGACGACTGCGGCGTGTTCTACCAGTGGCCGGAGGACGCTGTCCGGCACTTCGACTGGGACAAGTACGAGCGCGACTGCCGGCACGACTTCACCGTTGTCGATGCCCCTTGCGGCGGTGTCTTCGTCTTCCACAACCTGTAGAGGAGGGGTGTCGTTGTGAGTGTGGAGTCGAATGCGTGCGACCATGTCGCACGGTTCAGATGGCACGTGGGTGACCCCAGCATGTCGCTTGGGGAGGCGGAGCTGCGCGACTTGGCGGCACTGCGTGGCGCTGTGGATGTGGCGATCGCTGTCCGCGTGCGTGAGCTTGTCCAGTTCGGGGCAATGAGCTGGAGCGCCGTGGCCTCATCACTGAGTCCGGGTCCAGCAGTCCTTCAGCGTCTCTACGGGCGCTGAGCCAGCCCTTCGGAGGGTGTGCTGGACAGCAGGTCCAGGGCGTCGATCCCAAGTTCCTGGGCCAAGGCGTCAACGGAGTCGAGCGTCATGTTGCGCTCCGCCCGCTCGATGCCGCCCAGGTATCGGGCTGTCACCCCAAGCTGCTCAGCCAGGTCCTCCTGCGTGAGCCGACGGCGACGACGCTCGGCGCGCAGATTTGCACCAAGCCGTTGCCTCAACGATGTCGCCACGTCCCCATCGTGAGAGGCGGAATCCATCGATTCCAGGAACTCATCGCTTCCACTGGAAGCGATGAGTTCCGTATGATCGTGCTGAACCACCAACCGAATCGAGGTATCCCTGTGTCCTGCCCCTCCAGAACCGTCCTGGCGTTTGCCCTGCTTGCAGGCGCTGTGTCACTCACCGGGTGCTCAGCCGCCACCGCCCCGTCCGGCAGCGCCTCAGGCGGTGCGAGTAGTCCGTCAGCCCAGGTTTACGAGTTCGCCTCGTTGAGCAACTTCGTCTCCAAGGGCGCAGCGACCGCCCAGGTGCCTCAGGGACTTATCGACGTCGTCACCAAGGACGGCAATCAGGTCCCGGTCACCGGCGTCACCTTCACCGCACACAAGCTCGACTCATCGAGTATGTGCGCTGTCGATGGCGCGGTTACCTACGCGAGCGGCGGTGAGGCCGTCGCATCAGCGCCCGAGCAGACCAAGGAGCAGCAGGCGACGAAGAGGGCCAAGAACGTCGATGAACAGCTGCGCGAGGAGTTCGGAGGCGCCACCGAGGACGAGATCCGCAAGGATGTCAAAAAGGAACTCGGCGATACTGCCAGTGAGGCAGATATCGAGCGAGAGACCAAGGACCGCGCCTCTGATCTCAGCACCCGTCGGGCCGAGCTCGAGCAGGAAGGCACTGGAAGCAGCGAGGAGAAGACGCCCGCCCAGAACGTGGCCGCCTTCCTGTTCCCGGGGAAGACAGACTCCTTTGACAACAAAGAGCTCAACGAATCCAATCCCGAGAAGGGCCTGTACATGACTTCCACGAGCAGCTTCACCATCGTGAAGTCCTGCGCTTCGAGCTTCGATGACACATCGGCCTCCACCGACATGACCTTCCAGATGTACGACGGCAAGCACCGCGACAGTATCGCCGAGGTCGGCATTACCGTGATGCAGGACGGCTCTATCGGATTCGTCAACAACAAGACCAAGAAGTACGAGCGAGACACCTCAGGAAACTGGCTCAAGAAGAAGTAGGCTCAACTGGCTCTCGAGGCGCCCGCGAGGAGAGACATAGATGAGAGGTGCACAATCCTGCACATGGACGCTCGGCCGCGTGCTACGTAAGCGGTGGTGGGCTCTGTTGCTCGTGTGGATCGCGCTGGTCATCGTGGAGTTCAGGGCAATAGACGTGATCTCCACGAGTATCGTCTCCACTGGCAAGCCCGTGATGGGGGTCGCCCCTGATCGCGACGTCATCTTCCCAGTCGCTTTCGCGGTTATAGTCATGTTGGCGGTGGCTTTCGTTCCCGTGTCGCTGGCCATCACCAAGGCTGCTTGCAACAGCCGGTTCTGGGGGTGGCTACGCTTTCAATGGGACAGCCCAACGGGACGACATGCTAGAGAACTCGCGCCCGGCCTAGTGGCTGTAGGTGCCTTCTGCCTGACCCTAGCCACAGTGGCCGACGTGCTTGGGCTCGACATGATGATCGAAGTTCTCAAGGGTGCCACTACCGAAGAAGTACTCGAGGACAACCCCCTGTTCCTCGCGGGCTTCCTCTTCTCCTTCATCAACCCCACCCTGGTATGGGCCATTCCCGCTGTACTGCTTGGCTTCATCGCCACGAAGCTCGACCTGCCGCTACGAACCCTGGCGAAGAGAAGCGCCGTCACAGCAGGCATCATGATCGTCATCTCGTTTACACCTCTAGGAGGATTCCTTCCCCTGATCTCCCTGGCCGCCGGCCAGACAATCCACCTGCTCACAACAATGTGACCTGGTTCCGCGGAGGTGCCAGTGGGGCCCTGAGGCCGTCGCAACGGTCTCAGGGCCCCACTGTTTCGGTACGTCGTGATTGCTACCAGCGCGCGTACTCATCGGCGAGCCGGTGCGAGATCCACCAGACGAGCCAGGCGAAGGCCGCAACGCAGCTGAGCGTCCCCAGTGCGATCAGTGCCTTGGCCCACCATGCCTGAGCCGCTGCGAACGATGCCCACGCCCACCCCAGAAGGGGGCCCATGCCGAGCGCGTGGAAGGCCCCCATGGTCAGGCCTCCAACCACCAGAAGCACTACAGCAAGTGGAAGTAGCGCAAGGCACATGCGTCCTGCGCTCACCCAAGTCACTCGGGCTGAGAGCCTGTCAATACTAAGCTCGGCGTCTCGCATCGCTTCCATCAGCTCGTCGGTTTTGGTGGTTACCCGCTCAACCTCACCGACAGCACGAGAGATCTCCTTGGCGCTCAGAGATGACACACGTCCCTCAAGACCGTCCAGCCTGTGCTCGACACGCTGTAAAGGGCCCTCGACGGCCGCAGCTAGTCGTCTATCGAGGACGTCAAGGCAATGCTGGGTGAGCTTGTCGGTATTGATGCGAACAGTGCCGCGTTGACGGACTTCCTTAGCGAGATGGTCACAGCTCGAAACCATCGTCTTGAGCTGGTTGTTGATCCTCTGTGTCAAGTAGTAGGCCTGAAAGTCTGCTGATCGTACGGTCGTACCGTCGGGGAGTGTCACGTGTCGTGATGCGGTGAGCGTTTCGGCGACAGCGGCGATCGTCTTCTCGATCTCGCTCAGCCTGTTCCGCATCTCGACGAACTCGGTCAAGTGCTGCTCGCCTGGATGCGAGATTAACAGACTCTCCAACTGTGCTGTCGTGTTCTCGTCGACGCTCTTTATGTAGGCTGTCTGATCCGAGATGTGCTTTGTGAGCTTGGACAGATGCTGCTCTACGCTGTCGAGCCTCGAGATCAAGTCGGGCAAGATCTCCGTAGTTGCGTTCAGTTCGTCTTGCTCCTGTATCTGCTTGAGAATCCCCATCACTGTTTCCTTTCGCGTGAGGGTTGTGTTTCATCTTCTTGGCGTGGTACTCGAAGATCTCCTGAGCACCTTCAGAGGTGAATTCTGGGGTAAGGGAGGAGGCCTTGCGTCTGCCTAACTTTCCGCTGTCTTTTCTGCGCATCTTGTAGCTCCAGCCGTCTCGTTTGGTCACCGCAAGGCGGATGCCGTTATTTGCAAGAATGCTTTCGAAAGCTGCCTGGTCAACGCATCTAGGATCGGAGAGGGCGTCAGCGACGATGTCGCCTAGCACCTGCTCGAACCCGCCCGCCTCAAAGTCCTCGCGACGCTGGTCCCAGTCGGGCTTAGGCCTTCCTGGATCCGGCAACACCTGGAGGCCAAGCTCCTGCATGAGCTCATCGTTGAGTTGGCGCACCCCGTGTGCCCAGCTCGTGTTGCGATTTAGGCACTTTCCCGTCAGATTGTCGTGGTTAGCGACGACAATGTGAGCGTGAAGATGATGCCCCTTAGCGTCGCTATGCACAGCGATGAGATAGTCAGCACTGTGCATCCGGTTCGTGAGCATCTCAGCGATGTCGCAGACCCGCTGGGCGTCTTCGGAACTGCGCACATCGAACTCGTCAGGGCTGAAGGCAAGAATGTAGGTATAGGCCTCCACCTTTCGACTGCAAGCGTCTTTGTGAGCCTGAGTCATTCGTACGAACTCACTCGGGTCAGTACTCCCGTTTGCCACGGACACGGAAAGCGCCGCTGCTCGGTGCTGCTTGGCAGCAGCACGCTGCCTGCCCTGTTTGCCTGATCCGTAGAGCACGTAATGAACCGTGCTCGCGACACACCTCGAGCTCTTGACATTCACTATCGACATCTCACACCACCGTCCTGTCACCAAGTGACCCACGCAGGGTGCAGACCGCATCCCGCAACTCATACAACAGATCTGCATCAACAACATCCCCTCGACGGAGCACCTGATTGAGGTTCACACCTACTCGCCGTAACTGCTCAACAGCTTCGGATACCCCGGGAGCGGGCCGAGGCGCCACAGCGTGAGCCGCAAGATCCCTGGCCTCATGGCGTCGGGTATCCAGCGCATCACGTAGGACCGCCCGTGCCCATGCACTGGGCTTGACGCCCAGCCCACGAGCTCGACGCCTGACGGCGTCGAGCTCAGCGAGGGAGACACGCACAGCGATGCGAGCATCGAGCGTCTCCCTGCCCTCCACCACGCGCAGTGCTTTCCGATGCCGCCGCGTGGTGGAGACAGAACCGGCACGGTGATCTTCCTTCTGAGCCGGTTCTGAAGAGAGGCCAGCAGGGGATTTGTCGAACAATCGGGCTCCGCCCTCGTTCCCCAAACCCCGCTGGCCTCCGTCCTCACTCGCTACGCTCGCTGCGGGCGGAGGGGAAACGGGACTCGCGAGCGAGTCCCACTCAGCCACACATCGCTCAGCCATGGTGACCACCACCGGCAACGCCCTGGTGGCGCTCGCTCTCCGTGCCCTGCTTGGGGGCATCACTATTTCGTTCAAACCCGGACCTAATGCGAGCAATCAACTCAGCATGCCTCTCATCTCGAGAGCGCATAACCTCACCAACCAAACGCTCGCAGATTTCCGCATACTCCCGGCGCAACGACTCAAGGCACCCCAAATCAACTTCCTGGCAGTCCTTGACGGACTGAGTTCCTGACCTGCGTAAACGCCCACCACCGTTCTGTTCAGCAGGGACTAACTCATCAAAAGAGTTCGTCTCCGACATTTAAAGCTCCTTTCGATTGACATCAGATATCCGCATCTACTCAAGTATCTTGATAACATTGAACAAGCGTTCTAGTTTGAAGTCATGCCTCCCAAGGACTGGTCCACTGTAGGGTTCTCAAGGAAACGTCCTGATCCTGCGCGCCCATTTCCGTTAGAAATTGGAAGTAGATCTCGCTAGTTCGACTACTGATGAACTTCTCGTCAGGACCTGGAAACTCTCCCTTCATTGCGAGCGCAACGCGCCGCTCCTTGTCTTCCTCTTCCGCCTGTTTTCGAGCCTGGGTGCGGAAGTTTGCTTCACGCGAACGTCGCGCTTCCTCCTCAAGAGCTGCAGTCTCAAGGCCAGCGTCCTCAATCGATTCAGACGTCGCAGGCGTGGAAGGAGTTGATGAGATAGGTGTGAACGACTTCCCTGAATCCGCAAACTCCGCTAACACGTCCTCCATTGAAGCTGTGTCGGATGAGTTAACGAGTCGGTCAGCTTGTTCAACTATTGGAGCAACCGTTTGCCGCTCGATTTCCTCAATGGTACGAATACGATCAGCCACATCCTGAATGCCTCGGCAACGTCGCCGCAGAGTCTCCAAGTCCTGACGCATATGCTCAAATTTTTCATATGCTTGGTATTCTCGGGTGCCATTAAGGACGCCAAGGTTAATATAAATAGAGAACTCGCGCTCATCAACTGGGATGATGATCGGGAACCGCCGAAATCCTTGAGACAAGTTCTCTGCTTCATGCCTAACGGCAATTCCGCCTCGCATCGACGTGTACTCACCCGCGAGTCCTCGCAGGAAAACATCGTATTCTTGTGGTCCCGTAACGATATTGATTCGATTAACGAGCTGTGTCTTAGACATCTTGATGTTGACAACCGGCGCTTCTTCCGCCTCGCGCCATGGACCAAGAATGCGAAATAAAGTGCCCCGCCCTCTGGTTGCTCGAATCATGTCAGCGACCCGGAAATCTTCCCAGACTACAACAGGCTGGCCATCATAGCCTTCAAAAGAAACATTCTCACCACCAATTTTAAAGTAAGGTAGCTTAGTTTCCGGCGCTAGTGAACGAGCGAGCGCCTTAGCAAGGAGATCCTTTCCGGTACCGCCAGGGCCGCAAATGTAGAAGTTAATTACTTGTTCTGGAGCGGGTAAGTGCGAAAGATAGTCTCCGCGCAGCTTCTCGAAGTGTGCTTTCGCACCTGGATTAGTCCAAAGTTCTGGAGATTTCGTACGAACTTCCGAAAGAGTCATTCCGTCGAAAGTTACCGCAAGCTCCAGTATTTTCTTCAGCTTTTTCGACTTTCCGGAAGTGGAGCCGCTACCCCCAGGAAGGCCAGCATCAAGAAAATCGGAATAGTTAAAGTTAGACCTAACCTCCGCCCTAGGGTAAATGAACTTGTGTGTTTTTCCGCAATCGCGAGCTTTTAGGTTTTTAAAGTGTTCGTGCGTCAGGTAGGTGCACAGGTGCCAAAAAGCTTTCTGCGCTGCACTATTTTTACCTGCAATTGACTCGCCATGGATTGCAACCGCTGTGCCACCAAGTTCAACCCTAGACGCAGGAATGTGAAAGAGATCAGAAACTGAACGAATAGATTTACGTACATTCAGAATGAGGGCGAGGTGCAGATGAACTGGCTTAAGATCAACAGTTGATGAAGGATAGTCCTCTGGATACTCTGACCACTCCTCCACTGGGCAGCGATCTTGCCAAATCATCGCATATCTATCAAGAACTCCCTGATTTTCTAGCTCCTTAATCGCGGCGTCGATACCCTCTTGCGTAAGAAGGATCTGACCTGTATCGGGATGGCGTCGGTACTGCATGATGCTGAAGACTGTGCTTTGCTGTCGAGCTCTTTTCTTTTGATCACTACTTTCCTTCTTTTTCCATCCGACAAAGAACGCAGTCGACGCATCCTGATCATCTTGAGTTGAATTTACGACTTTGAACCCCGGTTCGTAACAACCAGAGGTGATCTCCATGTTGCTAAAACTGGCGACTGAATGTGTCTTTACCGATGGATCTACTGACGCAGTCCCCTCGTGCGCGGGCGAATCCAAGGGATCGCCCGCGCACGTGTAGGGATGCCCTTGAGATTCGAACTGGAGTTCGTCCGTGATGGGATCGACGGCGATCCTTGCTGGAGTGTCGTTGCAGCACTGCGTCAGTGCAGATGCAGAGCCGTCGTCCAACAGCGCGGTTCCAAGATCCGCCTCCGCTATTTCTGCTACAGAGTTGCAGACAGTGTTTGACATGTGACGCTCGACCGCTTCAGCCTGTCCAGCATCACCAAACGAATCGACGCTATCGAGGTTCTCGGCACCACTTAATTGCCGTTCGATATGTGTGTTCATCGTGCACCGCCAGCGGTAGCAACGCGATGGGCTTCCATGAAAGCAATAAGGTCATCATGCCGATAGGCGATGCGGCCTGCTCGGCCGTGCGAGTATCGTATATATGACGGGCCTACTCCTTGTGCTCGCCAGTTTGCGAGAGTTTTAGGTGATAGTCCAAGGAAATCGCCTGCCTGAACCGATGTCAGAGCGTGGACATCATCGTCTGCGACACCCTTGTGCTGCGTTTTAGCCACAGTTTCCTCCCAGAGACGAGCACACATGATGTGTGCTGCGATCTCTGGTCGACATTCCCGTAGCTGGCGTTGTCTTTCACGCCAATGTCACCAGATGGAGGCCCCTGGCTGACTCTTGGTCAGCTGGTACCTCGCCCGTTTACAGGTTGACTCTCGTCTTCCCCCATGCTGTCTGGAAACCATGGGCTTCGACGGTGAGGTGGACGTTCCTCGAGCAATCTCTTAAGGGGCTTACGAGACCCCACACGCTACCGGTCCAGTCCGGCTTTGGCCTACTTCAATTCCTAAGGGGCGCAGCCATCGTCCCCACCCGTACCCGCTCGAGCCTAACGGCTGCTCAGTGAGAGGAGCGGGTGCCCGATCCGTCGGGCGCGATTTGATTAAGTTGTCGCGACCCAGCCTAGCACGTCCCGTCAAGTCCATCAACCCACCGCCGAGACTCATCAAGGATGCCCGCGAAGTCCGTGGACCGTGGTATGAGGTTGCCTGATGCAGGCTAGTGCCGGGGTCCGCAGGTATTCCTGACGGGCACCTTGGAGGTACTTCAGCGGGTGTGGGCTGCCAGTGGCGGGCAGTGCGGCAAGATTCTCAAGGAGTCCATGCCGCTGCTGCCAGGCCTGCTGGAGGCGGGTCGTGAGCTCGACGACGAGCTCCGCTGCAAGCCCACAGCCAGAAGTGAGCCGAGTGGCCACGAGCGCAACAGGCCATCGGTCACTAACTTGCCCCGGTGCGAGCCACCGACCAGCTGCGGGGCAAGTCAACGACCATGGCCGGTCCGTTGCTGCGCGACTCCATTAAGATCCGTAAGGCCGGCTGGCGAGGCTCGTGGCCGAGCCTGGGTTCTTCGAAGCCTGTCACCGTCGCCCACTGCGGGCCGACCCTCAAAGGAGAAGTTCACCCGGACCGTGAATATGACTGACGTGCTCACGGGATGGACTTTCATCCGCTCGATCCGCAGGCGTCGCCGACAAGACTCATCATCTTCGCCCTGAAAGCTGCCGTGGACTTCCTGCCGTTGCCCGTCCTGGGCATGAACTTCGTAGGCTGCTCGGAGTTCATCAACCACGGCGTGGTGAATTGAGCCGGGAACCGGGGCATCTACTCCCGCCCGCTCGCGCCCCTACAGGAAGAACGACCAGGCCATCATCGAGCCCCGGGCAACCACCTGGTACGCCGCTACGCCGACTTACTAATCACTACGACACCAGCGAGGAGCGCGAGGTCCTGCCCTTCTGGGAGCAGGTCAACGTGAAGTTGTACTCCCCTAGACTCCCACTCGCAAGGCCCGTTGGGTGGGGCGCTGACAAGGCCGGCAGGCGCAAGCGCCTCTACGACGCTCCCCGCACTCCGCCAGGCCGGCTCCTGGATACCGACGCCCTGACCAAGGCTCAGAAGACTGACCTGATCTCCTACCGCAACCAGCTCAATCCCGCTGCCATCACCCGCCGCATCATCGAGTTCTAGGACGTCCTCATCCGCCTGGCCAAGGACAAGACCGACGAGCACCTGCCTCGCCCAGCTCCCCAGCATCCTGCCCGACGTCCACAAGGCGTACGACTCAGGAAAGCCTCCTGACCACCACCGGGCTACGCGGGCATTCCTACATGAGGTACCGAAGACACTTCGCGGCCATCATGACACGAGGCACCCAGCTGAGTGGTGCTCCAGTCTGTTTCTGCCGCATCGCCGCCTTACGCAGACAGCGCCACCAGCAGTAGGTGGTCTTGCGCCGGGATGAGTTCGACACGTGCTCCCTGAGCCCCACCAGTGCATGAGTTCCCATTGAAGGACGCTTGTCAGTGCCCGGTAGCGATACCAGGTGAGCACACCGTTCAGGAACGCAGTACGGAGCCCCCCACCACCCTTCGCAGGTGGTGGGGGCTCCGTACTGTCGGGTTATGACAGCGCCCCGGGCGCCAGGGCCCTGCGCCGGGTGGCTTAGGTGAGGACGGCGAGGAGTGGGGCGTAGTGGTCGGTGATGGCTTTGCGGTAGGCGGGGGTGTCTCCGGCGTGGGCGGCTTGGAGCATGGCTCGGTGGGCTTT
>ERZ772946.312-NODE-312-length-20155-cov-14.0818_pt1 | contig 20155 bp, 19 predicted proteins | sample MGYA00511680_ERZ772946 | MGnify/ENA primary metagenome ERZ772946 (study PRJEB29015, sample SAMEA2737918) | human oral metagenome | biome: human oral; feature: human-associated habitat; material: dental | place: China | collected 2016 ... | reverse complement strand
TCGTGGGTGCGGGCTACCTCATCGGCATTGCGAGCGGACTCGCCATGCTGGTCGGTATCCTCATTGCATGGGCGGGCTTTGTCCCCTACTTCACCATGACCGAGGTGCTGCCCGACGGCATGACCCTTCAGAAATTTGCCGGCGCTGTCTATCAGCAGAAGGTGCGGCTCATCGGCGCGGGTGCGATGGGCGTCGCGGCAGTCTGGACGCTCATCACCCTCGCCCGCCCCGTCATCGACGGCGTAAAGGAATCCATCGCAGGTGCGCACGCGGATGACGCGGAGAAAGGCCTCCACCGCATGGACATCGACATGACGATGAAGAGCATCGCGCTCGTCTTCGGTGTGACGGTCATCGGGCTGCTTGCGATCTTCTATGCCTTCGTCAGCCCCGAACAGATCCCGCCAAGCCAGAAGATGATCTTCACGGTCGTCGGCGTCGGCATCGCCGTCCTCATGGGCTTCTTCGTCGCTGCCGCCTGCGCCTATATGGCCGGACTCGTCGGCACATCCTCAAGCCCGATCTCCGGCATCGGCATCCTCGGCATCATCGTCGCCTCTCTTGTCATGTACTCGCTCTGCTCCTCCTTCGGCATCTTTGACCTGCCGGGCGGCGAGAAGTTCGCAACGGCGACCGCCATCTTTACCACCTCGATCATCCTCGCAATCGCCTGCATCTCGAACGACAACATGCAGGATCTCAAGACCGGCTGGCTCGTCGGTGCAACGCCGTGGCGTCAGCAGGTCGCGCTCCTCATCGGCTGCGTCGTCGGCGCGCTTGTCATTGCCCCCGTGCTCAACCTCCTCTACGAGGCGTACGGCTTCCCCGGCGCAATGCCGCGTCCGGGCATGGATCCCGCGCAGGCCCTCTCCGCACCGCAGGCCGTGCTCATGACGACCATTGCACAGGGCATCTTCTCCAGCAAACTCGCGTGGGAGTACATCTACATCGGCATCGGCGTGGGCGTTGTCCTCGTTCTCATCGACCAGCTCCTCAAGCGCACGACGAAGAGTCTCGCACTGCCGCCGCTCGCCGTCGGTATGGGCATCTATCTCCCGCCCGTCATTCAGACGCCGCTTGTCGTCGGTGCCATCCTCGGCTACTTCCTCAACTGTCACCTGCGCAAAACTGCAGGTGCTGAGGCAGAGGCAGCGGGGCTTCGGCGCGGCACGCTCTTTGCCTCCGGGCTCATCGTCGGCGAGTCCATCGTCGGCGTTCTGCTCGCCGGGCTCATCGTCCTCTCCGTCTCGAGCGGCGGCGATGAGAACCCGCTCGCAATGGTCGGCAGCGACTTCGCTGACACCGCCGAGATGCTCGGCCTCATCGTCTTCTTCGGCATCCTTGCCCTCTTCAGCAAGATCGTGCTGAGCGGGAAAAAAGCCTCGTAACATCATAGGAAACGCAAACACGCCGGCAGAGTCTGCCGGCGTGTTGTTTTTTGCATATCATAAACGATAAGACCGTATGCACACGATCCCGTCACGGCTGCCGATGATCTGTCGGCACACAGATTCTGCGTCAATTTAAAAGGAGAGGTTATGCCTCTCCTTTTTTGCTGTTCGTATGTGATTATCTGCTTCTTCCGACACAGATAACTTCAGCTGAAACGAATATGGTTGTCTACATGCCAGCGAATCGTCCCATTATAGGCTCTGCAGTTCGGATTGTGGATGTGAAACACGTGTCCATGCGAACCGCCGGCAGGAACGTAAACGCCTACATTCGCAAAATCACCGCTGTCCTGCCAGAATACATTTCCTGCATCGTCCTGAACAATAACTGAAATACTTGCCGCTGTAACCGTCGCGCCTGCATCACCCAAGTTGACCAGATACCCCTTGATAAGTGTCTCTCCGTCCAGCAGCTGGACTTCTGCCGCATTGAAAACGATATTCGCATTGGCAGATACCTCCTGTGCCTGCGCCAAAACGCCAAGCATACATGCTGCAGTCAGCACCATCATCAAAAATTTTTTCATCGTTGCCATGATAATTTCTCCCTTCATACCTTTCAAACATTCTGCTTCATATTACTAAGCCTTGATGTACTTCATCTCTTAGCCCCCTTCGCGGTGCGGGCTCCTCCCTTGCGGTCGACATCCTTCTGCGCATCGTACGCCTCCGCCACCTGGAAGATTACGCCCATAGCGCCCATATCCTCTTTGGAACTCGTGACAACCTCCATATTATCTTCAAAACTAAGAGATTCATTGTAGCGAACCTTGTCAATAATCTTGTAATCTGTTCCGGCATCATTTACTGCGATGAAATACATTTCATCGACACGCGCAGGATCTCTTGCGTCGATACTCTTCGGCACCGAAACAAACGTAAGATTTCTAGAATGGAACATATCCTTCTTTATCGCCGCTGCAATTTGTCCTGCGACATAAAAAACACGTTCCTTGCTCACAACATCTGCACGACCATCAAGAGGAATGAGCTGGTTATCCACATAAAGGTCGCCATTATCAATTTTAACCCGTCCATTTGAAGAGTTCGCAATATACTTCATCGTTCTCTGGTAACGCTTCATCGTTTGAGGATGTGGATTGCGAAAATTTTTGGGACGCTTCCCATCAGGGAACCGAATCTCCTCCAAACGCAGGAAACGATCAAATTTCATAAGCGCACCGCCTGTTGAATATTCCGGAACGTTCTCAAGGAACTTAAGCCCCCACTCATCCGCCCCATACTCCTGGCTGAGCGACATCTTACGCTCCCAGAGCGTATCCACGAGGTTTATGCCGATGCTCTGTGCCGTCGCCGCTGACATCGAGCCGCCGCCCATGCCAAGAAAGCTCGCAATCAGATTCAGTCCGAACTGCTTGTCATAGCTCTCGAGATGATCCTTCCCTGCCCAATGTCCGAACTCATGCCCCATAACAAAAGCGACAGCGGATGTGTTGTAAATGTTCGACTTATTCATTGGGCGAAGATAATGCTTGTTGATGTAACCATCGTTCTGCACCGTATTCATAAAGTTCACCATCGAGTCCGCCATATAGGAATACCCGCCGGGGAGCATGAATGCGTTGGGGGAATCACTGTGGTACATCTTAATCGGTTCCAGCCAGCGCTTGTGCATGCCATCGCGCCGGTTCAGCGTACCCGGATTGCAGACAACCAGCCGCCGCTGGATCTCGAGGAGATCATCATCCGATACCACCTCATATTTCTCCTCGACACGCTCTGCCGCAGCCTGACCAATCTCATGCTCCTCCCAGCTCGAGACGACATGAGCCTCTGCAGTGCCTCCGAACGCCCCCGGATACGCAGCCGCTGCAAGCAGAGATATCCCGAGCATCCGATACACAGCCGTCATGCCCCTCTTCATCATCTTCATTCCATACAACTCCTTTGCACTATGCCTCCCCATCCGTAGGGAGGCTTCTCTCTATCCAAACGGCCCCGATCCCTTCTCACACAGCTCCTTTCACATTATTTTCGGGCTTTCCCGTTAAGGAAAGATAGTAGAATATCATGAGGAAAAAACTTTGTCAACCACTTTTTTACATATTTTTATAAAAATACCCACAGAGAGCACGGCCCGCTAAAAGATAATCACATCCTCCACATGTCGGTCTCCAAGACCCCATGAGCGCACCGACGTATGATTCGCCAACAGATAGATGCGCAGGGAGTCCGTGCGCGGATCGATCAGGCGATGTGCCTGATCCGCCAGCTTCGCATATTTCTTCTCCGTCAGGAACCCCTCAAACGCTGACTTTTGCACACGGACGCCATATCTCTCCAGACACTTTACCATCTTCGCCCTCCGCTTATTCTCTGTAATATCATAGATCACAAGCACAATATAGCGGCGTTCATCCTCAGCAACGAACTCATTCTCCTCGTACTCGTATTCCATTCCCGACACCTCACCGCAGACGAATCGGCTCATAGATCTCAGCATTCTCCGCCATCAGCGCCTGCGCATATTGGCGCCCCTGATGCCCAAGCAACGCACGATACGAACGGCGCCCGCCCCCATAGAGACTCGTCGCACGCATCTTCTTCTCATAGGCACGCAGGAAGATCGCACGCCCCTCCCGCGTCAGGAAGATCCCGGGTCTCTCCTCCTCCTCGGACGGAGCAAAATGTTCGGGCCTCATCTCATGATGATGCACGAGCGACAACACCATCGCATCCACCAGAACCGGACGCCACTCCTCCATCAGATCAGAGGCAAGTGCCGGATGGCGGTTCTTCAGCGCATGGAGAAATCCAAAATACGGATGCAGGCCCTCATTATTCACCACCGTATAGAGATCATACATCAGCAGCGTGTAGCCAAAACTCAGCATCGTATTAAATGGGTCCATCGGCGGACGGCGGCTCCGCTTGACAAAGGCAAAAGCCTCCGGAACGAGAAGCCCAAGCGCACGGAAATAGACCTTTGCAATCGCCCCCTCATAGCCCATCAGCTGTGTATTCGTCTCGCACCGCAGAATATGCTTGCTCAGCGCTGTGATCTCCGCCATTGCCGTACGAACCTCAGGCAGCGAAGCACTGCGGTTATAGCGCCGCAGGAGAATGAACTGATTGTGCGCCTTTGCTGCGATCACCTTGCGTGCCATCGCAAGGTAAAAAAAAGAGTCCCTCAACAGGATCTGCCGTTCCTGCCGAAAGACATTCACATGACGCGTTGACTCCAAACGCCCAAAGAAATACCCCGTACGCGAAAGCCACGTCACGGGAATGCCGAGACGAAGGAGCTCCACCATCGCCCTCGACGAGACCTGCACCGTGTCGATCAGCGTCAGCCCCTCAAGCGTCTCTGCGGGAATCTCCATCACAGACTCCTCATTACGCCCTACCGTAAAATTCCCGCCGCGCTTCCGGATGAACGCCCCTTCCTCCGTGATATAGGCAAAACTCATTGCTCAGACTCCTTCCGTGTAAAAGAGAACATCCTTGGAAAATCCGTCCCCTTGCGGGGATGTGGTTTTGAAATTTCAGCCCGCCGCGATAAAACTCATCCCAATCATCAGATAGTTTCCGTCCCCTTGCGGGGATGTGGTTTTGAAATGCAGTACAAGACCATCAATGCAGCAGTCGTCTACGAGGTTTCCGTCCCCTTGCGGGGATATGGTTTTGAAATATTCAAGGCTCTGCCGAATATGCGCTTCTTCCAGTTTCCGTCCCCTTGCGGGGATGTGGTTTTGAAATCAGTTCCCTGTGTTTGGCCGCACCAAGGCACACTAGTTTCCGTCCCCTTGCGGGGATATGGTTTTGAAATGCTTGTCTATGAGTATGAAGGGCATTACTATTGGGAGTTTCCGTCCCCTTGCGGGGATGTGGTTTTGAAATTGTGGATTACACCGTGAGTATATCACGGAATAGGAGGAAAGTTTCCGTCCCCTTGCGGGGATGTAGTTTTGAAATTACGATAGCACCGTCAAACAGTGCCGCCTTGATCTGTTTCCGTCCCCTTGCGGGGATGTAGTTTTGAAATATACACATAGAAGTTAACCAACTATCAGAAAAGGAGAGTTTCCGTCCCCTTGCGGGGATGTAGTTTTGAAATAATCCTAGCCATATCTATTGACAACTCAGCCCCTCTGTTTCCGTCCCCTTGCGGGGATGTAGTTTTGAAATGGGGAATCTGTGGACGTTGCATCGCGTGCCAAAGAGTTTCCGTCCCCTTGCGGGGATGTAGTTTTGAAATTATAGGAGGGGACTATAATGACACTTGCAGAGATTAAGGTTTCCGTCCCCTTGCGGGGATGTAGTTTTGAAATCATCCTGCGCCAGCGTATCAAGTTGCAGAACGTCGTTTCCGTCCCCTTGCGGGGATGTAGTTTTGAAATTTATGGTTTTAGAAGAAAGGGGAGTTGTTGGTTGTTTCCGTCCCCTTGCGGGGATGTAGTTTTGAAATAACTATTACAGGGCTTTATGACCCTATTTTGCGTTGTTTCCGTCCCCTTGCGGGGATGTAGTTTTGAAATTATGGATGCATGGATGTCCTACTGGGACAATCTTGAGGGTTTCCGTCCCCTTGCGGGGATGTAGTTTTGAAATTGTTTTTTATGAACACGATCCATGAAGATATCATTGTTTCCGTCCCCTTGCGGGGATGTAGTTTTGAAATTGTTTAGAAAGGGGCTTATTTTATGGATAGCCAAATCGTTTCCGTCCCCTTGCGGGGATGTAGTTTTGAAATCCTTGCGTTGGGATGCCTTGTGCTGACTGCATGAAAAAATACTTTTGCGGTGCGAATGAGATTCCCCTCCTTTTCGCAGCAGCTCTTGTTCGAAAATTTTTTGCAGTCATTGCGGCTCTAAGTGCGGCGCAGATTCTACGTGCAGTATAGCATAATGCTCCATGACGCACAATCCCGCCAGCACAAAGAGCAGACATCTTCCTTATTCGTGGATTTCGAGGGCTTCTTCGAGCCATCCGTTTATTGTATGATAGAGCTCACGAATTTTGTTGATATTCTTTCCATAGATTAAACAAAGCATATGGGCAAAAATGTTCATCATTTGAGTCGATCCCATATTCATGCGCTCGCGGAATATTTCTTCCGTTACGTTTGTTATTTCATGCGCAACATTATTGCGTACTTTTCGTACATTCCTGATCTTCTCCAGATCCGCCAGCAGAGCGGTATGCAGTTCCGCATTACGCGCCAGTTTCTTATCCTGCATATAGCTGCAATAATGATCAAGTAAGTAGAATGACAGAGACTGATCCCGATAATTCGGATAAAACTCCTTATCTAAACGTGCAAGAAATCCCGGCATAGCAGCTTTTAGCTTTTCTCTGACTAAGAAAATCCCGCCATTCTTTCGTTTTTCACAAACTTCTGCAAGTGTTTTCCGTGCATATTTTCTTACATATTCATATAGGAACTCGTAGAGGAACGGGACAATACGCAGCATAAGGTTGGACAGATGACCATTTTCCTGGTCGATCTGCATAACAAGGAAATATTCGACTAAGCTTTCCTCTTTATATCCCTTGAAGAAAAAGAGTTCTTGATCCCGATAGGTGCTTAAAATTTCTCGTGCTTCTGCCGGCAGCAAGGCAACACGCTTTACTGCATGGCGGAGAAGCACCTTTGCTTCCTCGGGTACGCGCGGGCTTTGTTCTGCCAGCATGAGGGCGGCATTGTATTCGTAGGAGCGGATGAGAGCGAGGAGGCGGTTTTTCTCCGCATAGTAGCGGAAAACAGAGAGCGGCGGTGCCTCCAAGCGCGAGGGGGTACCGGGTTCATTGTCGTAGTTGCTCTCAATGATTTCCTGAATCTCTTTGGCCGTCATGATCATCTTATGATCGTTTGCTGCTCGAACAGGTGTAACAGTCTGTATGCCGACACAGCGATCATTGTCTGCAGCAAGTATGGCGAGGATCGTTTTGATCTGCGGCGTGCCGGAGCTAAGGTTAAGCAGGATCTCGTGCTCGGGATATTTTTGCAGGAGTTCCTGTACGGTCTGCGGCAGGATCTGGCTGAATGCCTCGTAACGGCTGGGATCAACAATATCGGTGTAAATCGGCTCCTCGATGATACAGTTTGGATCAACATGTTTTATGGCGGTGGTGTAGCGATGATCGGCCTTCTCAGAGTTGCCCATCTCCTTCGTGAAGAAAAGAACAACACGCTCAGGTCGATAGTGGCGCACGATATGCAGACAAGCACCATCGTGGTAGTTTTTGATAGGGTCTGTACTACCGATGGGTGAAAATAGGATACGCTTCATCTCAATCATCCTTTCCAGATGTTTGTTTGAACGGCACCCATGCCGAGGGCGGTTTTGATGCCGATGCCGGCATAGGGGGCAAAGGCGAGGAGTGTGCCGAGAATGCGGCGTACCATGTCATTTCCCGTGAACTGTAGGGCGATCTGTCCGCGAAAGCCGCGGATACTATACCCCTCGACGGAGAACGCCGCAGAGCGCAGGGCGTAGCGGGTGAGGCGCGTATGCGCTGCAAGGGTCTGCGCGAGGTCGTCTTCCTCGATGCGGATGTCGGAACAGAATCTGTTCCACCGTGCGAGGAGGCTCTGCAGGATGAGTGCGCTCTCGGGCAGGATGATGTATGCTCCGCCCTGTTTGAAGCTGGTCGGTGTGAGAAAGTGGAGCTCTGCACCGCGCGGTGCGGTCTCCGCGCGAAAGTATTCATCGGCGATGTCCTGATAGCGGCTCTCCTCGACGCATTGTATGTTTTGCACGTCGACGGTGTAGCCCTTTTGTCTGAGATGGATGTGCTCCAAGCTTTGCAGTACTGTACCGATGATCTCGCCCGCTGTGCGGTCGAGTGTGCCGATACGCCAAATGACGCGCTCCCGTTCTCTGTCCCAGCAGATGCTCTGGCTGTAGGGGCGCAGGTTCTCTGTGTGCAGGTAGTCGGCGTAGTCCTCCGGCAGGAGTTCCATGAGTGCACCGTGGAGGACGGAGCCCATGGAGGAGGAGGCACGCACGCCGTCCGGCAGGCGCAGCTCCGCCTCAAAGCGTCTCAGCATTGCCGATTCTCCGAAATGCGCAGAGTCCAAGGAGCCAATCCGTACTCCTCATGCGCGCGAGTTTGAGTGTGCGCGGGCTGATCTCGTGATCGAATCTGCGATGCTGATGTGCAGGAACATACTGATGCAGCTTTTGATCCCACTCGGTAAACGTTTGGTCAAGGTAGTCGATGATAAAGTCCTGCGCCTCTCGATCGCTGCGCGCGAGAGCGTAGACGAGGGTCTTAGAGAGAAAGCCTGTGCCACCGCCGAGGAGTGCGTCCGCGTTCTTCGCCGCAGCAAACGCCGCAGGGTATTTCCTACCGAATACTTTTTCCTGCAGGCGCAGTCCATCTGCGGTGTAGACGCGCACCATGTCGATGATCTCGTCGAGAGAGTGGATGCCGAGGGTTTTCAGCATGGCGGGATCAATGGTGATGGAGAAACGAAGCTGCCGCCCCGCAGGAATACACTCGCGGAAGAGGGATACCGTGCTCTCCCCCGGTCCTTTCTCCATGCCGGTGGTGACATCGAGTTTCCGCAGAATAACGGTATCAGCCGTCCCCTCCGCACAGACAGCATCACTGACTCTGAGGCCGCGCATTGCGCTGACGGTGGCATTCCAAAAGGGGGTTTTTTGATCCTTTTTGAGTGTGTGCAGGAGCTGTGTCTCAATGCGCCCGATGAGGTTATCCATGTCACGCTTTTTCCTGCTTTTCAAGAGGCTCCGAAACTCCTGAAGTGTGCTGCAAAATCGCTGCGGATTGCGGCAAACGAGACCATACAGGATGCCGGTACGCAGTACCCCTTTGATCGTACTGCCGGGAATGTAAGGGCGTCCGTCCGCAAGTGTAGTCTGACAGATGATTTCGTTAAGCGTGTCCTTATTTCCGTCGGCGAGGGGGTCTGCGGGTGCACGGCGGATGATGAGAGTATCCAGCTCATCCTCGGCAGCGCCTTGTGCGAGCAGCCATGCACGCAGGTTGTCAATCCCCATCGCCCCCTTTACAACGTAGGCAGCAAACCGCTCCATGAGCCCGCGCCGATCGAGGAAGGCGATCCACTTCGTCCGGTTTAAAAAGGCAGCTTCACATGTCTCGGTGTTGTAGAGGTATTCAAACGCTCTGAGTTTTTCGCCCGAGCCCGTGTGAACCGGACCGATGCACTCGAGTTCGTAGTTGCGGCAGATAAGTCCCGTTGTCATACCGTCACCCCCGCATAGAGACCATAGCCATAGCGCCAGACAGGATGTCCGTCGTGCGTCCCCAACGTGCCGCATGTACCGTCAACCCGTACAGGGAGGCATGAACCGGCGTCGAGGAGGTAGACGCTGTTCTTCTTTTCGGCAGAATGGGCCGGATAGCTGATGAAGCCGCCCGCACGGCGCAGCCGATACGCCCCCGCTTTGACGGCGGCGAGGTCGTCTGCTGTAGGAAGAACGGGCGCGAGGGCGAGCTGCCAAGGAGCATTTCCCGCATCGAGCATATCTCTGAGGGCGGCCGCATCTGCCTCTGCAGTCTCATCAAGCCGTATGACTTCATCTACACAGAATTTTCCATAGCCGCTCGTACGCTTGCCGCCGATCCCCGAAGTACCAAGCCACGCAAGGAGGCGGTGCAGCCACGAGATCGTCTTCTCATCCCGAACGCAAGCGATGAGGTAAAGCCCCGCCTCTGTACGAAAGTCAAACTGCGTGACATAGTAGGGCAAAGACTCTTCGCCGCGTCGGTTGACGCGCTGACGCAGGGACAGCGTGCCAAAGTCACCGTCAAACTCTGTCTCCTCGAAGGGGGTGCCGCTCTCCATGGCGCGGATGTAGTCCTGCATACGGCTCGCGCGCAGGTATTTGAGTTTTTTCTGCTTTTTTCGCAGGGTGGCGTTCGCACAGGTCGTTCGGTAGTCCGCCCGCTCCTCGCGCTCTTTGCGCTCCACACGCAGGACGGGGCGCGGGAGAAAGAGTGCCATCGCACTGTCGGACGCGCGCCGCTGCCACGGCAGGAAGTCGGAGAGGCGCAGGTCGCCGCGCTCAATGGTCTCTGCGAGTCGCCCAAGCTCCTCCGTCTCGCCGGCGGAGCCGAGCTCCGCGCAGAGCGCACTAAAGAGCGCATCCGCAGGGTACTCCATGCATGCCTCGTCGAGTCTGCCGCCACGACCCGGCACGCCGAAGCGGACGGCAGTCGTAAAGTGCAGCGGATAGATCACATAACTCACACGGATCCGCCACCTTCCTCCATCATGTGCGCGATTGCATTCAGCTGCTCCGCATCCGCACAGTTCTCGCAGAGGGCAAAACACTCTGCCGCGAACTGGCGCATTGATACCCTGCCGTAACCGCGCGATCCGTGGCCGCCAAGGTAGTCCATCTGCAGGAGGCGAATACCGTCGCGAAGCATCTCCATATCCTCCATGATCTCGTCCGTGCTCTCAATGTTGTAGACGAGAGTGAACGCGAACTCGGTGCCCGCCGGAACGCGCTCGATTTGGCGTGGAGTCGCACCCGCAGTCACACGGTTGATGCCGTTCTCGAATTTGATCTCGCCGATGTAGGTGTCAAGATCCATGCGGTCAAACTGCTGCCGTGACTCCTCTGTCATGCGAATGTCATAGAACTGGAGGCGCGCCGCCTTGCCGCCCGCGCTTCCCTTGGCGGCTGTGCCAAAGAGCCGCTTGATCTGCGGGATGTCATTCTCGATCTGATTCAGGACGTACTCCTGTGTAGAGTGACTGCGCGCGAGCAGGGTACGAATCTTCCCTTTGAGTGAGCTGCCGGGGATGATGGGTTCCTTCGTCAGCGGATCGCGCAGGAATGGGCTGTCCACGCCGCCAATGGGCGAATAATCGCTGGATGCACCGATATGCATTCCGGTTTCGACACGGAGAATTGCTGTGAGTTTCAGTTTCCCCTTCAATACACTCTGATTGCTCTCCATGGTCAGTCCCTCCCGCCGTGAAATTTATGATAGGCGACAAGCGCCTCAACAAAGTGGATAAACTCATCATATTTCTTCATGTCTGTACCGATCCGATCGATGCGCGCCATGAGGTTCGCCTTTTTTTCGAAATCGCCCACGGTTCCTCGATTGCGCGCGACCTGATAGGCGAGCTTGACCTTGAGGAATTTCACCTCGGCGGCGAGCTCAGAGCTGAGTACGCTCGTCTCACCACTGCGCGTTCGATACATGGCGATCTTGTTCGTGAGGGCGTTGACCGCAGAGAGGAATTTGCGAATCTGCGCGGTGGTCAGAGAGAGCTCTTCTTTCCCTTGCCTGTTGCGCTTTTTGTTCAGCTGTTTGACAATCCCCTCCGCCTCACGTGCAAGATCGGGAATCTGCTGTATACCCTTCGTCTCATCCATTTGACGATTCTCCCTTCTCTCGGATGCTGTAAATTATGAACTGCAGCGCTGTCGACAGCCGACGACGCTCTTCTTTATCACGAAACCATTCATAGAGCTGCGCACGCACGCGCCGATATGCCTCCTGCGCAGGGCTCTTTGTCCCCGGGTCGAGGCGCGCCAGCATGTATGCGAAGCGTGCGAGCTGGATTTGTCCGTCCTGCTCCAAAAGGGTGAGCATCCGATAGACAGCACTCTTGCCGAGGTTCAGCCGCGCCCCGTTACCGCCCTCTTCAAAGGAGCAATTCTCATGCAGAAATGTGAGTTTTTCCCCACAAACATTGTCGATGAAGTCATCCCAGCCATAGACCTGCGCATGCGTCTCGAACTCCGCGAGAGAACGCCCCTCCGTGACTGCACCAAAGAGTGCGACACTGTCCTTCTTCAGGCGCCCGTCCGCATCGCGCAGATCTTTCGCGCGTGATTCGAGATCGCCTGTACGGCGTGCCATCTCTGCAATGGGGCATTTGTCCTTGAAGAACCCGATTCCTGCCGAGAAATGAAGCTTTCCGCTCGTAAAGCGGAGGAATGCGCGTCTGAGGTCGACGGCAAGTTCGACGATGTCGTCCCACGCGCCGAGGAGGAAGATGTCGTCTCCGCCCGAGTAGACGATGTGAACGTCACGCGCCGCCTTCTTTTCCCTGCCAAAGAGGGAGAAGGGAGCGGGCTTCGGTTGGTCGCCGATACCGCTGACAACGCCGCGGCAAAGGACGTTGATGTAATGCTTGAAGAAGAGCGAGAGGCGCTGTGAGAGCGCCGCCGTGCGCGTCATGGTCGCATACGCTGCAGGGAATCCTGCGAGGAATGCCGCGCCGAGGTTGTCCACGTCGGCGCGCATGACACCGATGCGCGGAATCCCGCGGCTGTCCTCTGCACCGCCGCTGCGGCGAGCGAGCCGCTCCATCTCAAGCACGCTCCCGTCCTCGCGCGCGGAGTAGTCACCGAGCCAGAGGTGTGCGGCGGGCAAATCGCCCGTGTATGCTGCGTTCTTCGCATAGATGCGCTCGATCTTGTATGAGAGGCGGTCGACATCGTCCAGCTCCTCTGCCGTGAGGTAGAGGGTACGCCCGATGCCGGGCAGGGAGAGAGCCTCCGCACCGCGCTCTGCAGAGACGCAGAAGGCGTTCTTTGTCAGGATGCGCTCGCCAAATTTGAGGAGATGAGAGCACATGGCGCACGCCTCAATGGAGGGGTCGGCGGGGTAGGGCATGAGATGTGCTGTGGAGGTACGGCAGACGGCGCACTCGCGTTCCTTGTCCCGCATTTTGTTCCAGTCGCTCTCAGGCATGAACATCGCTGCGAGCTGCTCCTCAGAGTAGCGGCAAAGTTTTTCCGCCGAAAGCCCCTCGCTCACGCGGCGAAACGCCTCCTGTGTACCCTGCCCCGCAAGCTCCGCGCCCGTGCACGCCGTCCACGCCATCGCGAGGTAGAGGCTGCTGCCGAAGTGCTCCAGCATCCAGTTGTTGACCTCCGTATGGCAGCGTGCGAGAATGTTCTGCACGTCCTCGGTGTTCGGCAGGAGCAGGTAGAAGTGTCCGCCGCCCGTATAGAGGAGTGCACTGCGGCTGATGCCGCACGCGGCGAGAATCTCGTCTACGATGTTCTCAAGCAGGATCTCGAGGTAGAACGAGCGACCGCGCAGGCTCTTGAGTGCGCCCTTGGACGGGATCGCGTAGATGAACGGCTGTATCCCCGAGATGTCCGCTGACACGAGGAGGAATGCGGGCAATGCTTCGCCGCCCCGCTCCTCGTATGTGTGTGCACTGTGGATGTTCTGCGCCGCCGCATAGCGATGGAGCGCAGCCGCGTACGCCGCTGTCATGCGTGCGTAGTCGTAGAGCGAGATGTCCGCGCCCGCAGGGGACGGCACATAGCTCATCGTCTCCTCGATGACGCGCAGGAGTTCGCCGAGCGGCATTTGTGCCGGAGATTTCCGCGTGAAGCGTGCTGCAATATCCTCAGATATCTGCTGATAACCTCGCTCCGCCTTCTGCAGGTCTGCGAGCGGCTGCGGGAACAGCATTTCGGACGTATCCGTCAGGCTGCGGATCGGAAAGCCCTCTCTCTCTTCACCGATATCGCCGAAATAGTTGAATACGCTCTCTAAATACGCTGGGGATTTTCCTGTCGGACGCGCTGCTGCATCCTTAGCTCCGGAGGCAAGCTGTACGGCCGCATCGAGAAGCCATATAATGTCATCCGCGTCTCTGTCGCTGCCGCACACCGCATGCAGGAGTTCTGCATCCTGTTCTTCACAGAAACGCGAGAGGAAACCCTCTCCTACATCCGCAGCATGGGGATGTACGCGCTCAGCGAGTATACAGACGGCGCGCAGCAATGCCGCTCGCTCGATCCTCTCACACAGATCCTCCATTGCCTCATCTCCTTTCTGAATCCTAATTTTTTACTAATATGGAGTATTCTCTCTTCTTATGAAAATTCCTTCCATGTCTGCAGAATGACGGCCTGTTTTCACTAAATATCTTCTCTCATCGCATGAGTTCGAGCGTGGCATAACAGTCTCCTATGCGCTCTAGTTTGGAAGTTCCCTCCGGATCGGTCGTGGTTACATAGTACACAAGGTGGTAGACCCCCTCCTGATCCGTTTTCTCGATACTGAGATCCACAAAGCCATCAACAAGATGAGGAAAGTTCTCTCCCACATTTGATGCCCCGAGGACGTGGCCGTAGGTCTGAAGTATATCGTGGGAAACTTCCCTATCGCCACGATATTTATTGACCTGAGAATGGCCAGAGGAGAAATTGGTGATAATCGGTTTCCGGCCGGCATCCTCTCCGAGAAATGCGCCGGTATCGTCCATCAGCGCAACCATGAACGCGTCCCCCTGCGGCAACACCGAGAAATGAACCAGACCGGTCCTGCGATTGCCTGCTGTCGGCAGCACTGCATGCTTTCCCCCTGTCCCGTCTACATTCTTCGATGCATTAAAGCCATATACATCCGAGAGGAGGAAAACATGTCCCATGAGCTCGGAGAGCGGGGGCACATGCTCATAGTCTACAGACTCTTTGGAGAACTCCTCCCAGCGCATCGATGCGGTAAGATCGGGTGGATAGGCTTCTTGCAAGCGCGTCCATATCTTCTCGATCTGCGCCGCTGCCTGTGCGCGTTCCTCTGCCGCCTCTCGCTCGGATACTTCCCGCGAGCTGTTTACAGACTCCCGGTAAAGCTCCGGAAAATGTCCGGCAAGATAGTCGAGCACTGTCTCCATCGCTCCGGGGAATCCCTCCTTGTTCGCGCGGGCGGCGGTTGCGACGCCGATCGGCTGCCACACGCTGCTGACACGATCCTCATAGTAGTATTTGCGATAGGGATCGATCGTGTAGCGCACCGCACCGTAGTCCTTTCCCTTCTGCGCGTCAATAAAGTGAAATACAACCTTAAACACTCTGCGCCCCTGATAGTCCACGAGATGTACGGATGCAGGATCAAAAGTAAGATAGCCGTCGTCTACCGCCTGAAGGTTGACGAATCCGGTTGCTCCAACCGCATCAAAGCGTCCGTAGGCAGGCCCTTCTTTCGCATGCCCTGTGAGCGGGACGAGCAGCGTGAGTCCAATGACCGCGCCAAGCGCAGCCGTTTTGATCTTTATGCTCATTTCTCTGTTCCCCCCTTCACATTCAACAGGCGTTTCGGATGCTTCTCATCGTATGCAGCGGCTGCATCGGCGATTGCTTTTGCCTCTTCGTAGTCCGCGTGCGCGTCAGCATCCTCGCTCGCGGCGTAGTCCTCCATCGCCGCACTGCGTGTGTCAAAACGCAGCTTATCAAGAATCTTTTCCGCACCCGTATTCCTGTCCCGCACGACGATGTAGGAATCTTTCGACGCGGGATCACCCGCGCTCGGGTGCGAGGCAACCGGAATATAAGAAATGTTCTCCCTATGGAAAATGCCCTTCTTGATTGCGGTTGCAAGCTGCCCCGCAATATAGTAGACACGCTCAAGCTGCTCAACCTCGCCCGTCCGCACGACGGGAATGTGCGTACCATCAAGATAGAGCTCGCCCTCCTTGATTTCCACACAGCCTTCCGAGGATTTCTTCACGTAGTCCATCACACGTTCAAATCGCTTCGGCGTCTTGGAGTGCGGATTGCGGAAATCCACCGGCAGCTTGCCGTCCGGATGATCAATCTGCTCGAGTTTCATGTAGCGGTCAAATTTCATCAGTGCGCCGCCAATGGAGTACTCAGGAACGTTCTCAATGAACTGCACGCCCCACACATCCGCTCCTTTCTCCTGGTTGAATGACATCTGACGATCAACGAGTGTGTCCACAAGGTTCACGCCAAGGTTCTGTGCGGCGGCTCCAATCGCGGACGTAGCACCGCCGCCGAAGATGCCGAGCAGCGTGCTGACGCCGAACTGTTTGTCATAGCTCTCGAGGAAATCCTCACCGGCCCAATGGCCGAACTCATGTCCCATGACGAATGCAACGGCAGAGGTGTTGTAGATATTCGCTCCATTCATCGGACGAAGGTCGCCGTGGTCAAGGAAGCCGTCATTCATGCGCGTGTTCAGGAACTTTACCATACCGTCATTGTAATAGGCATGTCCCGCGGGGAACATCACGGCATTTGGCACGTTGTCCTTTACTGCTTTGATCGGATAGAGCCAGCGCGTGTGTGCGCCGTCCTCCATGTTCAGCTTGTCAGGGTTGCACACAACGAGGCGATTCTGGATTGTGAGGAGAGCCTCGTCAACGTAAGTCTCATACTTCGACTCGAACTCCTGCACTGCCTCCATTCCGATGTCCCGCTCGGCATCACTCGAGAGGATATGTGCCTCAGCAGTGGAGACGAAGGGAATGGGGAATCCGGCCTGCGGCGCAGCAAGCGTTGGGGCGAGCGCTACGACACCCACAATTACAAGGGTCTGTTTCATGTTCTTCATTTTTCCAACTCCTTTTTCTCTCTCCCCCCAATCCTTCGGGAGGCTTTCCGTATCAACCCCGGTCGTGCGCACATACAGAGCGAAATCTCTGCTGATATCCCGGGCTTTCCCATGAAGGAAAGATGACAGAATATCATGCAAAAATCTTTTTGTCAATTATTTTTTTATTTTTTGCAAAAAAAGAGCCCTGCTGGAGGGCCTGATGTATAGATATGACAATGTTATGCGTCCGAGAAAGTGCAAGTTATTAAGTCGCACAATATGCCAACACATTTTGTGTTTGAAATGCAGCAAGATCATCTCCTGCAGTCGGGAAACGAGTCCGTCTCGTGTTTTTATTTTCACTCCCGACGAATCTTGGGCAGCAGGAAGCGCAGGAGGAGATAGGCGAGGATGCTGCCTGCGCCGGTGGAGATGAGGAAGGGGACGATGTAGACGGTGTAACTCGCGGGATTCAGTCCCATGAGGAAGGCCGCGACGGGATAGGCGGCGAGGGCGCCGAGGATGCCGGTGCCGAACGCCTCGGCGATGCAGGTGAGGCCGATTCGCCGCGTATAGTGGTAAATGAGCCCGCACAACAACGCACCGATCATGCTGCCGGGAAATGCCATGAGTGTGCCGACTCCCGCGATGTTCCGCAGGAGGCTCGCAGCGAACGCAGCGCCGACGCCCCAGAGCGGTCCGAGGAATACGGCCGCGAGGATGTTGACGAGGTGCTGCATGGGCGCGCAGCGGCTGCCGAGCACGGGAAAGCTGAACACGCCGCCGAGGACGGCGGCAGCGACGAAGATGCCGGCGAGGGTGAGTTTACGGGTTCGTGTGTCAAGCATTGATAATCTCCTTCGGTAAAAGTGGCCCTTCTGCCACTCCGGCGAGTGGCCCCCCTCCTCCGCCGCAGCGTGGAAGGCCGGAGCTTACACGATAAAGCGGCTCTTCAGGTCAAAGGTATGTGCGAGCGGGCCGCTCCCGTGTCCGAGGTCGAGCCCCGCCGCGAGGGCACCGGAGAGATATGCCTTTGCCTGCGCGACGGCGGTGTCTGTGTCTATGCCGCGCGCGAGGTTGGACGCAATGGCGCTCGAGAGGGTGCAGCCGGTGCCGTGGGTATTCGACGTCGCGATGCGCCGTCCCTCGAACCAGCGCGCGCCCGTATCATCGACGAGAAGATCATTCGCATCATCAATGCTGTGCCCGCCCTTCATCAGAACGGCCGCATGCGTGCGTTCATGGATGCGCGCCGCTGCGGCGGTCATGGCAGTGCGGTCTGTGATCGCCATGTCGGCAAGCACCTCCGCCTCGGGGATGTTCGGCGTGATGAGCGCCGCGCGGGGCAAAAGCTCGCTGACGAGCGCCTCCACGGCATCCTCGCTGATGAGACGCGCCCCGCTGGTCGCGACCATGACGGGGTCAACAACAACATTTTTTGCGTCATATTCGTCAAGTTTCTCCGCAATGACATGGATGAGTGCGGCGTCCGCGACCATGCCGATCTTGACGGCATCGGGCGGAATATCGGCAAAGACGGCGTCAAGCTGCGCCGCGAGGAAGGCGGGCGGCACGGCAAGGATATCTGTAACGCCCATCGTATTCTGCGCGGTGAGTGCCGTGACGGCGCTCATGCCGTAGACGCCGTGCGCCGTCATGGTCTTGAGGTCTGCCTGAATCCCCGCTCCGCCGCTGGAGTCGCTGCCCGCAATGGTCAGTGCCGTATGCATTTTCATCATAGTCCCCTCCTCATACGCTCGTGATCTTCGCATGGTCAGCGAGTTCCTGCGCCGTCATGCAGCAAATGGCGTCAATGATGCGCGTGCGGTAGGATGCGTTGCCGTCGTGCTCCTCCATGCGCGCCCGAGCCAGTTCGCCCGCGGTGCCCATGAGTGCCGCGGTTTCTGTGACCGCTGAAAGGGGCTCAGCAGGCGCGGAGGCAAGCGCCGCCGCAAGGAGCGCGGAGAGCTGGCAGCCCGTGCCCGTGACCTGCCCCATCTCGGGATGTCCGTTCCGCACCGCATAGCAGTCCGTTCCGTCCGCGATGAGGTCAATCGCTCCCGTGACGGCGGCGATGCAGCCCGTACGCGCGGCAAATCCGCGCACAAACGCGGCAGCCTCCGCAAGATTCTCCTCGGTGACGGCATCCGCCGCGCTGGCATCAACGCCCTGTGTGCTGCCGCTGCCGACGGCAAGCGTGCGGATCTCGGAGATGTTTCCGCGCACGACCGCAGGACGAACCTCATCGAGAATCTGCAGGGCCGTCTCCGTGCGCAGTTTGCTCGCGCCCGCACCGACGGGGTCGAGCACGACGGGATGACCGAGCGCACGCGCGTGTTTTCCGGCAGCCAGCATACTCGGAATGGTGCGCGCGTTCAGTGTGCCGATGTTGATGCAGAGCCCCGCGCAGAGTGCCGTGATCTCCTCGGCCTCGGCGGGATCATCCGCCATGATGGGGCGCGCACCGATCGCGAGCAGGACGTTCGCGACGTCGTTGACCGTGACATAGTTGGTGATGCAGTGTACGAGCGGGGTCGTCCTGCGGATCTGATCGATGATAGATGTATGCATGATATCCTTTCAATTGATGCGTCTTGACCGCGCGCTGCGGCGAGGGGAGGCTTATTCCTCTCCCCCTTTTCCCAATACACGGTGTGCGAGGAGTGCGAGCACGAGGGTGACGGCCATGGTCGGCAGGGTGCTGCCGACGGGCGTATCGAGCGTCATGAGGCAACGGTAGCAGAGGAATCCGACGAACCAGACGCCAAGGTTGACAGCATGCACGCTGCGCCCCGAGGCATCCTCGCGCAGGAGGAAACAGCTCGCGATCTGCACGGCGATCATCGGCACAAAGACTGAGCCGATGATGTAGAGGAATCCCGTGATGTCGTCCATCGGATAGAGACACGCGGCAAGTGCGCCGAACACGGTCACGCCGATGCCGACTGTCCGCCCCGATGCGCCGCGCACAATGCTCTCGCTCGAAACACCCGCTGAGTATGCGTCGAGGTAGGTGGTCGTCACGGTGGATAGGATGACGACACCGAGCCCGGCCGCGCCGAGTCCCGCATGGAGCATGATCCGGGCGATGTCCGACTCGCCCGTAAGGATCGCCGCACCCATGCCGATGAAGTACATCCAGCAGCTGACGAGGCCGTAAACGAGTGCGCTGACGGCCGCAGCCGCCGCGGGTTTCTCCGCCGCGCGCGTATAGTCCGAGATGAGCGGCAGCCACGAGAGCGGCATCGCAATCGAGAGCTCAAGGGCCATCGCAAAGCTCATCGCCTCGCCTGCGGCGCTGCCCTCTGCTGCACCACTCCCGCCCATAATGACCGAGCAGAGAAGCACCGTGAGGAGGAAGAGTCCCGTCATCGCAACGGCATTCACGCGCTCAATCTGCAGAATGCCGATGCGGATCCAAA
>ERZ772946.311-NODE-311-length-20250-cov-8.72072_pt1 | contig 20250 bp, 14 predicted proteins | sample MGYA00511680_ERZ772946 | MGnify/ENA primary metagenome ERZ772946 (study PRJEB29015, sample SAMEA2737918) | human oral metagenome | biome: human oral; feature: human-associated habitat; material: dental | place: China | collected 2016 ... | reverse complement strand
ATCCGCTCATCGAAGCCCTTGAAGCGCCGCTCATGCTTCGGAATCAGGATCGGCTCGAAGCTGCCTTCCCGGTCCCGGGGCACCTCGATATGCAACGGGCCGTCCTCGGTCAGCACCGTCTTGGCGCTCTTGCCGTTACGGTGATTGGTGGCCCCTTTGGGCTTGTCCTGCCCGCGGCCATAGCCCAAGTGATGGGACAGCTCCCCGCTCATGGCACGCTCGATCAGCGCCTTCTTGAACGCCATCGAGGCCTGCTGGATGGTCTCGGCCGTCATCGGACCCTGCTTCTCGATCTGGTCCAGCAGCTCCCTGGGAATGCTGGGCATCCTGGCAGCGTTGGCCTTCGCGGCACGGGTGGTCTTTCTGCTCGGCATACGTCGTCCTCCTGTCAGACGTCATGGTATGCCCTCACACACAAAATTCCGGATAGGCTCGGCCTGAATGATCCCTCTGAGGAGACGGCGTGGCTGTCCGTTTGATTGGCACCCCCTTCCCGGCGGGAAAGGCCCGAGCGTGGTCGAAAACTACGCCCGGGCCCGGTGCCGGTCAGGCCATCACTTCTGCAGCGAAGCCTTCAACTCCCGACGCCGTGCGTGCAGGATGGGCTCGGTGTAGCCGGCCGGCTGTTCGCAACCCTTGAACACCAGGTCGGTGGCGGCCTGGTAGGCGATGCCGTTGCAGGCCGGGGCCATGTTGCGGTAGGCCGGGTCGCCGGCGTTCTGCTTGTCGACCACGGCGGCCATGCGCTTGAAGGTCTCTTCCACCTGCTGGCGGGTGACGACGCCGTGGCGCAGCCAGTTGGCCATGTGCTGCGAGGAGATGCGGCAGGTGGCGCGGTCTTCCATCAGGGCCACGTCGTTGATGTCGGGCACCTTGGAGCAGCCCACGCCTTGATCCACCCAGCGGACCGCATACCCGAGAATGCCTTGGGCGTTGTTGTCCAGCTCGGCCTGCTTGTCGGCCTCGGACCAGTCGGCCTTGGCGGCCACCGGGATGGTGAGGATGTCTTCCAGCTTGGCGCGCTTGCCGCCCTTGGCGATCTCGGCCTGGCGAGCCAGCACGTTGACCTGATGGTAGTGGGTGGCGTGCAGGGTGGCGGCGGTGGGGCTGGGCACCCAGGCGCAGTTGGCACCGGCCTTGGGATGGCCGATCTTCTGATCCAGCATGGCCTTCATCAGGTCGGGCATGGCCCACATGCCCTTGCCGATCTGGGCGATGCCGGACAGGCCGCAGGCCAGGCCCACGTCGACGTTGTTGTCTTCGTAGGCGAGGATCCACGGCTGGGTCTTCATGTCGCCCTTGCGCACCATCGGGCCGGCTTCCATCGAGGTGTGGATCTCGTCGCCGGTCCGGTCGAGGAAGCCCGTGTTGATGAAGGCGATGCGCGAACGGGCCGCGCGGATGGCTTCCTTCAGGTTGACGGTGGTACGGCGCTCTTCGTCCATGATGCCCAGCTTGACGGTGTTGGCCGGCAGGCCCAGCACCTTCTCGACATGGTTGAAGATCTCGTTGGCGAAGGCCACTTCCTCGGGCCCGTGCATCTTGGGCTTGACGATGTAGATGGAGCCTTTGGCGGAGTTGCGGGCGCCACCGGTCTTCTTCAGGTCGTGCATGGCGATGAGCACCGTGCACATGGCGTCGATCATGCCTTCGGGCGCTTCCCGGCCTTCCTTGTCCAGGATGGCGGGGCTGGTCATGAGGTGGCCGACGTTGCGCACCAGCATGAGCGAGCGGCCCTGCAGCGACAGTTCACCCTTGCCGTCGGGCGTGGTGTAGACGCGATCGGGGTTCAGGCGGCGGGTGAAGGTCTTGCCGCCCTTGCTGACTTCCTCGGTGAGGTCGCCCTTCATCAGGCCCAGCCAGTTGCGGTAGACATCGGCCTTGTCTTCACCGTCGACGGCCGCGATGGAGTCCTCGCAGTCCATGATGGTGGAGACGGCCGCTTCCATCACCACGTCGGCCACGCCGGCCGGGTCGGCCTTGCCGATGGGGTTGTTGCGGTCGATGCGCAGGTCGATATGCAGCTGGTTCTGGCGCAGCAGCACGGAAGAAGGCGAACCGGCATCCCCCTGGTAGCCCACGAAGAGGGAGGGATCCTTCAGGCCCGTGGCGCCCTGGGCGGTCTGGGCCACCAGCTTGCCGTCGGCCACCTGGTAGGCGGTGACGTCCTTGTGGCTGCCTTGGGCCAGCGGGGCCACTTCGTCCAGGAAGCGCTTGGCCCAGGCAATGACCTGATCGCCGCGAGCCGGGTCGTAGCCGCCGCCCTTGGGCAGGCTGCCGATGGCGTCGGTGCCGTACAGGGCGTCATACAGGCTGCCCCAGCGGGCGTTGGCGGCGTTGAGCGCGTAGCGGGCGTTCATGACGGGCACGACCAGCTGCGGGCCGGGCACCTTGGCGATGGCGTCATCGACGTTGGGGGTGTCGATGGCGAAGTCGGGGCCTTCGGGCACCAGATAGCCGATCTCGGTCAGGAAGGCCTTGTAGGCGGCCATGTCTTGGATGGGGCCGGGATGGGCGCGGTACCAGTCGTCGAGCTTCTTCTGGATGTCGTCACGCTTGGCCAGCAGGGCGCGGTTCTTGGGGCCCAGGTCGTGGATGAGGCTGGACAGGCCTTGCCAGAAGGCGTCGGCGCTGACGCCGGTGCCGGGCAGTGCCTCCTTTTCGATCAGGTCATGAAGGGGGGTGGACACCTGCAGGCCGAATCTTTCGACACGATGGGTCATGAGAGTCTCCGTGGAATTGGCGAATGTTTTGAGAACGGGATCGTTCAGCTCTTATGGGGGATAATACTTTGCTGGCAGTATACCCGTCCGTCTTGCGCGTCACGGTAGGGCCGGGCACCGTTCCGGCTGGCCCGACCATCGCTTGCGCCGCACCCTGATCGGGCGGCGGGAAAATGGCGAAACAGTGTCGCAGCCCGGCATCGCCCCGGCGCCGAGTTCGTGTTCGTTTTTTAGTATTTTGCTGCGCTTTCGCGTTATGTTGTGATGCGTTCGGCTATAATTGAGCGATGTTGTCATCAATGCCAACGAGGTCCAGAGACTGTCGCTCCGGACGGTGCGCACACGCTGGCACGTCGACAGTTCGCCTTGGGCCGGATGGGTGGACAGTCTGTCTGGCAGGGCGTGCGCTGCGGGCGTAGCCCTTGGGGATGCCGTCGGTCGCTGGTCTTTTGTTCATATTGTGAAACGCGTTGAAGTCTTATGAAAAGCGGTCTCCCTGATGCTGGCCTGTCGGGCCTCGTCCATGCCGATATCCTTGAAGAAGCGCCTGCCGATACGGCCGTCGATGCAGGGGGCAACTCGGCTGCCGATGCCTCTGCGGTTGCCGCAGCCGATGCAGCCGTTGGTGAGCCTACCCCTGTGCCGGCGAAGGCGGATGCCCAGGCTGGCGACACGTCCTTGCTGCCCCCGGAAGAACTGGCACGCATCCGCCGGCTGGAAGCGCTTTATGAGGAATGGGCCGAGGCCTTGCCACGCCTGCAGGCGGCCCAGCGGGAATGGCGGACGGCCCATGCCCGGCTGCAGGAGCTGCACCACTACTATTTCAATGGTGAATGGCGCCGCGACTACGAAGCCGATGAGGCCGGCCGGCTGCCCGAGGACATGCCGCGCGGCATCCTGTGCGAAGACACGCTGTACAACGCCTTCATCACCGAACGTGAGCTGGCGCTGGAGTGGGTGCAGCTGGGCGTACAGGCCCTCAAAGAAGGCTGAAAGCTTTAAAGATCGCATCGTCGGCCACTTTTCGGGCCCTTTCCCGGCATAGGGCCGGGGTCTGCGCTTGCGCATTCGGATGGGGGCTGCAAGACTTCCATCATCGTGTGAGTTTTTTCCTTTACTGCGGCGGCTCCGTGTGGGTCGCTGCTTGTTCTGTTCAACCCGGTGTCCATGAATTTCCCTGCCTTCCGATTGTCGCTGCTGACCCTTGCCCTGGCCTGCGCCTGGGGCGCACAGGCTGCCACTGCACGTACCGATATCGCCCGGCCGACTGATTTCGCGGCACAGAGCGTGAGCCAGGGGCCGATCGTCTGTCAGAGCAGCAAGGTCAAGACCTGCGGCCGGCGGGTGGCGGGCAAGCTGGGCATGCCGGCGGGTAGTGCGTCCAAGTCGGCCTATCGCTTTGTCGAGGAGGAGTTCCTGTTTGACAGCGGCGTGGTCATCTTCCTGGAGACGGCTGTGCCGGAAAATCGCAGTGCACATGCCGGCTGGCGTCGCCGCTTAGCTTTCAAGAAGACGGCCGAGGGCTTCCAGCTGGTGCAGGTGGGCATCCAGTATCGTTGCCAGGGTGGCAGCTGGCAGAAGGAGGCTTGCGGGTCGGTCAGCCAGCTTGCCTGGCGCAAGGCGGGCAGCAAGGCCGTGGCCCAGGCCGGTAGCGCAGCAGGGCGGGCCCAGGCCGGCGTGGCCAGCGCGGAAACACAGGCCGGCACAGCGGGTGCTGCGCCGGCAGCGCAGGCAGCTGTCGGGGCAGGGCAGGATGCGTCGAACCGAGTCGTGACCGGTCGTGCCTCTTCCGGGCAGCCGGTCTCGGGTCAGGAGGCGAGCCGCACGGCCGATGCTCAGGATCCGGCCGTGCGGGTGTTGCGTTCCGACCGCTCGGATGTCGGAGTGCGCTCGGCCACGCCTGTCGAGACCATCACGCCGACCGAACAGGAAGCTGTGCCCGCGCTGGATGCCCGCTGGCGCCCGCGTCAGGATGCCGTCGAGCAGGATGAGGCCGTGACGGCCGCCTATGGCCAGAAGCAGCGGGTAGCCGAGGCGGAGAGCCGGCGACATGCGTCGGAGCACGCCAATGCCGCCCGCAAGGCCGGGACCTCGGAACGCGCTGCGGATCTGGACGCGCTGCACCGTGATGAAGCCATCGCCAACCGGGGCCTGTCCGAGGAAGATGCTCATGCGGCCGCTCGCCCGCGGCAGCGAGGTGCCAGCGCGCAGGGGGCAGAGCAGGCCGGTTCGGGTCGGTCTGGCGCCTCGGCTTCCGGGGCAGTCGAGGGGAGCGCATCAGACCATGCGGGTCACAACGGCGCACAGTCCGCCCATTCGGCGGCCGACATCGTGGCGGCCAATCCATCGATCTCGGCCGATCAGCTGAAACAGATGCACGCTGCCGAAGCATCGCTGGCACGGGCCACGGCTGGCTCCGCACCGGGCGTGGTGGATGCCGGCGCTGCATCGTCCGATCAGGAAGGCGCGGACCGGGCGCAGACCGGGTCGGCCATGATCGACAACCGGACGGATGCCCGGGGCGCCGGTGCCGCTGATCAGGATCTCGCAGGCGACGAAAGCGGACAGCGGACGGGCAAGGATGGGCAGCCGGCCGGTCAGGCTGGCTCAGCCCAGGCGGGCGGCAAGGCCTCCCGCGATCCGGATGCCCGGCGAGGCTGGCAGACAGCCGTGATCGAGGCGGCGGGCAGCAACCACGGCACGCGAGTGCCGGCCACGCTGCCGGCCACCGTGCGCACGGCCGATGGCTTTGCACCGATGGCGCTGTCCACCGAGAACGCCGCGCAGCTGGGCAAACCCTGCGAGCAACCCATCGAGATGTGCGGCAAGCAGGTCTTCGAGACGCTTTTCCCGGTACAGGCCAGCACGCTGGCCGCGCTGCCGGTCAACCAGAGCCGGCGCGAGAGCTTCATCTATGCCGATGGCCCGGTTACCAGCGCAGTCTATCTGGTGACGATGGCTGACCTGCCCGACGACAGCATCGCGTCGCAGCGCATCCGCATCGAGTTCGTGCGGCGTGGTGCGGGCTGGGTGGCCGCATCGGCAGGCCGCCAGTTCAAGTGCCGCGAAGGTGAGCTGGTGCAGCAGCAGTGGACGGATCGATCCTGCCGCCGATAAAGGTGGCAGGCAAAAAGGTAGGTGAGACGGTAGGAGGCCGGGCATGGGCGCCGGCCGGCCAGCAAGGTGCTCACAGGGATTCCTGGCGGACCAGATTGTCCGCGGGGGCGGCGTTGTTGGTGGCTGCTGATCGGTCCTGGGAGCCGGCCTCATCTGCGGGCTGGTTGCTGGTGCACTTGGTGAAGTCGTTGCCGCAGATGCCGCACGATTTCTCGATACCCAGGTTAGCGATGCCGCCGCAGGAGCCAGCGATGGGCTTGCGGCCGGCCATCACGCCCACGGCCATGCCGGCCACGACCAGCAGCATCACGACAAAAACCAGAAGCCAGACAATCATCGGAATCTCCATCGGCCCATCCGTGGGCCTGGATCAGTATTGAACCATGGTGGCACCTTACACCTGTGGCGCCGCTTCAGCGCACGGCTTCAGGGCGCGGCGGGTGCCGGAAAGCGTGCATCGAAGGCCGGCGTGGTGCGCGTCTGAAAGCCCTGGGGCGTGCGGCTGACCAGCAGCGCCGCCAGCTGGTGGCGCATGGCATAGTCGTAGCCGTGTTCGGGCCCCAACACCATCAGCAGGGTGGACAGGCCGTCGGCCCGCATGGCCTTGGGGGTGACGACGGTGGCGGCTGCCAGCGTGTGCTCGATGGGGGCCAGCGTGCGCGGATCGATCAGGTGCGAATAGCGCCGGCCGTTTTCCTCGCGATAGTTGCGATAGTCGCCCGAGGTGGAGATGGCCTCGTCCTTCAGCTGGACCAGGCGCTGCGCTTTGCGGTCATGGTCCAGCGGGGCCTCGATGGCAATCAGCCAGGGATGGCCACCCGGCTTCTCGCCAGCGGCACGAATCTCGCCCGTGACCTCGATCAGGTAGTCGTGAATGCCCTGGTTTGCAAAGCGCTCGGCCAGTCGGTCGATGATGTAGCCGGCGGCGATGCTGTTGAATTCGACGGTGATGGGGGCGTCCTTGCACAGCCGGTCACCGATGATCTTGAGGTGCCCCATGCCGGTGTGGGCGCGCAGGCTGGCCAGCGTGTCGGCGTCCAGGGAAGGGCGCGCAGGGGGCTGCGAAGGCTGCTTTGGGGCGCCGGATTGCGCCATCAGCTGGTCCACCGTCAGGGACTTGTCGTTGCCGGCCGCAGGGGATGCGCTGGTTTCTGGCGTCTTTCCCTGGGCCTTTTCGCGTGCTGCCTTGGGCCCGAACTTCCAGGCGTCCAGGACGGGCAGCAAGGTCACGTCGTAAGCCCCCTCGCTGTCGGCAGCCAGCTGCTTCGCGCTGCGAGCCAGCTCCAGTGCCATGGGGGGCATGGGCTGGCAGGTGCCCGCTGGGGCGGCATTGAAGCGCGCCAGGTCAGAATCGTTGCGATAGGTGGAGACGGCGGCATCAAGCTGGTCGAGCTGATGCCGGATCTCTGCCTGGACGGCTTCGGGTTCCGGCGTGCCGCTGGCACGCACATAGCTGATGTGATAGCTGCTGCCCATCGTGGGGCCGGACAGCTGGACGACATCAGGCTGGCAGGCCGCCAGCAGGGGCAGGGCGGCGGCCAGGGCCAGCAGCCGGGGGATGAGGGCAGAGGGGGCGGCGGGGACGCCGCCGGCCGCAGAGCAAGCCTGTCGGCACACACCGCCTCCTTGGCCTGCCTTGGGCACGGCTACTCAGCCCCCGAAGTCGTCCAGGAAGATGCTGTCGCGCTCGACACCCAGGTCGGTCAGCATCTTGATGACGGCGGCGTTCATCACCGGGGGACCGCACATGTAGAACTCGCAGTCTTCCGGCGCCGGATGGTCCTTCAGATAGTTCTCGTACAGCACGTTGTGGATGAAGCCGGTCGGCCCCGTCCAGTTGTCCTCGGGCAGCGGATCGGAGAGCGCCAGCGTCCAGGTGAAGTTGGGATTGTCCTTGGCGAGCTGGTCGAACTCCTCCACATAGAAGGCCTCGCGCAGCGAGCGTGCACCGTACCAGAAGCTGATCTTGCGCTGGGACTTCAGACGCTTGAGCTGGTCGAAGATGTGCGAGCGCATGGGCGCCATGCCGGCACCGCCGCCGATGAACACCATCTCGTTGTCGGTCTCCTTGGCGAAGAACTCGCCGAACGGGCCATACACCGTGACCTTGTCGCCCGGCTTCAGGTTGAATACCCACGAGGACATCTTGCCCGGCGGGATGTCGTCGCCACCCTTGGGTGGAGGTGAGGCCACCCGGATGTTGAACTTGACGATGCCTTTCTCGCCCGGGTAGTTGGCCATGGAATAGGCCCGGACGACCGGCTCGTTCACCCGGGAGACGAAGCGCCACAGGTTGAACTTGTCCCAGTCGGCGCGGAACTCGTCCTGGATGTGAAAGTCCTTGTAGGCCACTTCGTGCGGCGGGCATTCCAGCTGCACGTAGCCGCCGGCGCGGAAGTCCACGCTTTCGCCCTCGGGCAGGCGCAGCGTCAGCTCCTTGATGAAGGTGGCGACGTTGAAGTTGGATTCGACCGTGCATTCCCACTTGCGCACGCCGAACACTTCTTCGGGCACGCGGATCTTCATGTCTTGCTTGACTGGGGCTTGACACGACAATCGCCAGCCCTGGGAGGCTTCACGCCGCGTGAAGTGGGCTTCTTCGGTGGGTAACATCTCGCCGCCGCCGGATTCGACGATGCACTTGCACTGGGCGCACGAGCCGCCGCCGCCGCAGGCCGAGGACAGGAAGATGTCCTGGCCGGCTAGGGTCTGCAGCAGCTTGCCGCCAGCAGGCACGGTGATCTTGCGTTCGCCGTTGATCTCGATGGTGACGTCACCGCTGGAGACCAGCCACGAGCGCGCCACCAGGATCAGCACCACCAGCGACAGCACGATCACCGTGAACATGCCGACCCCGAGCAGGATTTCCGAATTCATGAAAGGCTTCCTCCTGCAGGCTTGGTGAGGGTTGCGTTGCGCACGATCACAGCTGGACCCCCGAGAACGACATGAAGGCCAGCGCCATCAGGCCGATGGTGATGAAGGTGATGCCCAGGCCCTGCAGGCCGTCGGGCACGTCGCTGTACTTGAGCTTCTCGCGGATGCCGGCCAGCAGCACGATGGCTAGACCCCACGACAGGCCCGAGCCCACGCCGTAGACGGCGCTCTCGGCGAAGGTGTAGTCACGTTCGACCATGAACAGCGTGCCACCCATGATGGCGCAGTTGACGGTGATCAGCGGCAGGAACACGCCCAGTGCGTTGTAGAGGCTGGGCACGTACTTGTCCAGCAGCATCTCCAGGATCTGCACGATGGCGGCGATCACGCCGATGTACGACAGAAGCCCCAGAAAGCTCAGGTCCACGTCGGGCAGCCCGGCCCAGGCCAGTGCACCGGGCTTGAGCAGCCAGGTGAACAGCAGGTTGTTGGCCGGCACCGTGATGGCCTGCACCACCACCACCGCCACGCCGAGGCCGATGGCCGTCTGCACCTTCTTCGAGATGGCGATGAAGGTGCACATTCCCAGGAAGAAGGCCAGCGCCATGTTCTCGATGAACACGGAGCGGAAGAAAAGACTCAGATAGTGCGCGGTCATCTGCGTTGTCCCTCGAATTCAGTCATCCCGGACGTCCGGGTCAGCTGCTGGATGTCCATGCTCAGTATTCCTCCTCGCGCGTGTGCGGAGCCATCCGGAAGGCCGGCGTTTCGCACTGGTTCTTCTTCCAGGTGCGCAGGGCCCAGATGATCATGCCGATCAGGAAGAAGGCCGACGGCGGCAGCAGCAGCAGGCCGTTGGGCACATACCAGCCGCCGTCGTTGACCACCGGCAGGATGGTGATGCCGAACAGCTTGCCGGCGCCCAGCAGCTCGCGGATGGTGCCCAGCAGCATCAGCATGGTGCTGTAGCCCAGGCCGTTGCCGATGCCGTCCATGAAGGAGAGCAGCGGCGGGTTGGCCATGGCAAAGGCTTCGGCACGACCCATCACGATGCAGTTGGTGATGATCAGGCCCACGAACACCGACAGCTGCTTGGACAGCGAGAAGGCGTAGGCCTTGAGCAGCTGGTCGACGATGATCACCAGCGACGCGATGATGACCATCTGTACGATCATTCGGATCGAGCCCGGAATCTGCGTGCGCACCATCGAGATGAACATGCTGGAGAAGGCGGTGACGAGCGTCAGCGCGATCGACATCACCAGCGCCGTGTTCAGGTTGGAGGTGACGGCCAGCGCCGAACAGATGCCGAGGATCTGAAGCCCGATCGGGTTGTTCTTGACGATCGGGTCGAGGAGAACCTCGCGGATGGTAGGTTTGTCAGCCATGCTCAGCGTCCTCCCGTCGATGCCTGCGATGAACCTTGCGCGCCCTCACGCAGGTTCGCAATGAACGGCCCGAAGCCCTTGGGGCCTAGCCAGAAGTGCAGCAGGTTGTCCACGCCCTTGCTGGTGAGCGTGGCACCGGCCAGTCCGTCGACCTGATGGGCGGCCTGCGGGCTGGACGGGTCGACCGAGCCCTTGATGATCTTGATGTCAGTCTTACTGCCGTCGTCGCTGAAGACCTTCTTGCCCGGCCACAGTGCCTTCCAGCGGGGGTTGTCCACCTCGCCGCCCAGACCCGGGGTCTCGGCGTGCTGATAGAAACCCAGGCCCACGACCGTGTTCAGATCGTTTTTCAGGGCGATGAAGCCATGCAGCGTGGACCACAGCCCGTAGCCACGGATCGGCAGGATCAGGGTTTCCAGCTGCTTCTGTGGGCCTTCGACCTGGTAGACCACGGTGCGGTGTTCGCGCCGACGGATCGAGGCAATGTCGTCCGCGCCGGACAGGGCCGACGACTGGGCCGGATCCTTGGCTGCCTGCAGGGGGTCGAAGGTCTCGGGCTTGCCGTCCTCGATGAAGCGCCCGCTGTTCAGGTCCACCAGACGCGGCTGGATCCGCTCACGGAAGACGCGCTGAACTTCCTGTGCGCTGGCTTCCGGCTGGATCAGGCCGGCGATGACGAGGATGTTGCGCTGCTTGTCGAGCAGGCTGTTGGTGAGCTGCACGGGCTTGAGCATCACGGCCGCGCTGGCCACGATCACCGAGCACACCAGGCACATGACGAAGGCCACCAGCAGTGTCCGGCCGATGGATTCTTGCTGTTTAGACACGGCGTTTGGCCCTCCGCTTGATGTTGGCCTGGATCACGAAGTAGTCGATCAGGGGCGCACACAGGTTGCCGAACAGGATGGCCAGCATCATGCCCTCGGGATAGGCGGGGTTGATCACGCGGATCATCACCACCATCACCCCGATCACGATGCCGAAAGCCCACTTGCCGGCGTTGGTCATGGAAGCCGACACGGGGTCGGTGGCCATGAACATCATGCCGAAGGCGAAACCGCCCAGCACCAGGTGCCAGTACCAGGGCATGGCCAGCATTGGGTTGGTCGAGCCGGCAGCAAACAGGTTGAAGAGGGTGGAGAGTGCCACCATGCCGATCATCACGCCGGCCACGATGCGCCAGGCGGCGATCCGGGCAAGCAGCAGGATGCTGCCGCCCAGCAGGATGGCCAGCGTGCTGGTCTCGCCGATCGAGCCCGGCATGAAGCCGAGGAAGGCGTCGGTCCAGCTCAGGCCGTTCTGCGCCAGGGCGCCGACCCCGCTGGTTGCGGCCTGGCTCAGTGCCGTCGCGCCGGCATAGCCGTCCACGACGTTCCAGACGGATTCACCGGACAGGGACGCCGGATAGGCGAAGAAGAGGAAGGCGCGGCCCGCCAGTGCCGGGTTGATGAAGTTCTTGCCAGTACCGCCGAACACCTCCTTGCCCAGCACGACGCCGAAGCTGATGCCCAGCGCCACCTGCCACAGCGGGATGGTGGGAGGCAGCGTGAGTGAGAACAGCACCGAGGTGACGAAGAAGCCCTCGTTGATCTCATGGCGGCGGATGGTGGCAAAGAGACCCTCCCAGAAGCCGCCAACCGCGAAGGTGACGGCATAGATGGGCAGGAAGTACACCGCCCCCTGGATGAGGTTGTCGTAGAAGCTGTTCGGGTCGAAGCCCGCCAGCATGCGCACGATCTCGATGTGCCAGCCCGTCTGTGCGGCCAGCAGCTCGGGCTGCTGGGCAAAGACCAGGTTGGCCTGATGGCCCACGTTCCACATGCCGAAGAACATGGCCGGGAAGGTGCACAGCCACACCAGGATCATGATCCGCTTCAGGTCGAGGCTGTCGCGGACGTGCGCCGTGGTGCGGGTGAGCAGCCGCGGCCGGTACAGGAAGGTGTCGGCGGCCTCGTACAGCGGATACAGCTTCTCGAATCGGCTGCCCTTGTGAACCAGCGGCTCGATCCGGTCAAGCAATGCTCTCAGTCCCATGGGTCAGCCCTCCTTCTCGATGCGGGTGAGGTTGTCCCGCAGAATCGGGCCATACTCGTACTTGCCGGCACAGGCGTAGGTGCAGAGCGCGAGGTCTTCCTCGTCCAGCTCCAGGCACCCCAGCTTCTGGGCCATCTCGGTGTCGCCCACGATGAGCGAGCGCAGCAGCTGCGTGGGCAGGATGTCCAGCGGCATCACCGCCTCGTAGGTGCCGGTGGGCACCATGGCCCGAGGGCTGCCGTTGGTGGTGGTGGTCATGGCCAGCGGCTTGCGGCCGAACAGCTTCCAGACGAAGGCGCCGCTGACCGAATGCTTGTCGAAGCCCGGCCGCAGGAAGTGGAACATCTGCCGCTCGGTGCCTTCACGCAGGCAGCTCACCTGCAGGTCGTAGCGACCCAGGAAGGCACAGGCGGCGCGTGCCGTGCGGCCGCCCAGCAGCGAGCCGGAAACCACGCGGTTCTCGCCCGGTTCCAGCTCGTTGACCACCAGCTCGTCCAGGCTGGCGCCCAGCCGGGTGCGCAGCAGCCGCGGCTTCTTCACCACCGGGCCGCCCAGGGCGATCACCCGTGTGGTGTCCAGTTCACCCGTGGTGAACAGGTGGCCGATGGCGATGACGTCCTGATAGTTGATGGTCCAGACCGTGCGCGTGGCATCGACCGGATACAGGAAATGGATGTGCGTGCCGGCCAGACCCGCCGGGTGAGGTCCCTCGAAGGTCTCGGTCGTCACGCCCTTGATATCCTCGCCGGGCAGGGCAGAGCCGGGCACACGGCACAGGAACACCGGTGCCAGCCGCGTGAGCACGGCCAGGCCATGGCGGAAGTCATCGGCCCGTTCGGCGACGATCGTGACGGGATTGGCCGCCAGCGGATGGGTGTCGATGGCGGTGACGAAGATGTGTGCCGGCGTAGCATCCACGGCCGGGATCTTGCTGAACGGCCGCGTGCGCAGCGCCGTCCAGAGCCCCGAGCGCTGCAGGTTCTCGCGCACGGCCTCGCCAGACAGCGACGCCAGCTTGTCGGGGCTACAGTGGGCAAAGCGCAGGACGGCGTCCGGCGCCGATTCGTCGCCCACCTCGATCACGACCGATTGCAGCACCCGTCGCTCGCCGCGGTTGATGGCGCTGATCGTGCCGCAGGCCGGTGCCGTGACCTGCACGCCAGGGTTCTTCTTGTCGGAGAAGAGCGGCTGGCCCTTCTGTACCCGGTCCCCCACCTGCACCGCCATTGTCGGCTTCAGGCCGTGATAGTCGAAACCGATCACCGCCACGTGGTGCACCGCGCGGGCAGTCTCGATCCGCTGCTCGGGGGCACCCGTGATGGGGATGTCCAGGCCACGCTTGATTCTGACCATCTCGTTCCTATGGTTGCTGTGTTAAATATTCAGTCGTCAGCCCGGATTCTACGAACAAACCGGCCGTCTGTCGGTCAGGATCGGTATAAGAACCCCGACTCTGTCAAACATTCTAAAAAAACCTGGACGATCGTGTGCGTGCAACCGTCCGGATCACTAGACGGAGGCCCAGTGTGAAGCATCGCACGGCGTGAATTGGGGCCATCCCCTAGGATGCAGGTTTCCAATACGGGCTGCTCGCCAGCCCCTTCAATCCACAGGAAACCGTCGTGATCCGCTCCTTCCCGTCCGTTGCCGTGCCCGACCACCTGCGCCGCAAGGCGCTGGCCATTGCTTCCGTGACTGCGTTGCTGACCCTGGCCGCCTGCGGCGGAGGTGGCGGCGATGCGGGTGCTTCCGCCTCGTCCGGCGGTGCGATTGATGCCGGCCGTGGTCTGGCCGGTTCGCAGGCGCATGCCTCGCTGGAGGTTGACGGCCCCCAGGATGCCCGGCCGGCCGTGCCCAACGAGGGCATCGACTTCAGCGCCGAGCAGAACGTTGGCACCATCCCGGTGGCCGATGAAGCGGCTGACGTGAACGACTCGGTTGTGGCCCGCAAGGCGCTGCCTGTGGCCGCCAAGGCTGCCACCGAAGGCGCCTGGGGTGGCCAGATGAAGTGGGCCTTCATTCCCATCCACGCCGTGGTGCTGCCCGATGGCCGCGTGATGACCTATGGCTCGACCGACCGGGGCGAGCAGGGCGCCAAGTTCTACTACGACGTGTGGGATCCAACGCTGGGCGGTGACGACGCTTCCCACCTCACGCTGCCCAACACCACCCAGACCGACATCTTCTGCTCGGCCCAGGTCGTGCTGCCGCTGACCGGTGACGTGTTCATCGCCGGCGGTGACATCTACAGCGATGCCCGCGGCCGCAGCATCAACCAGCCCATCAACGACACGACCATCTTCCGTCCGGGCAGCAACACCATCGAGGCCGCTGCCAAGATGCAGCGCAAGCGCTGGTATGCCACCGCCACCACGCTGCCCAACGGCGAAGTCTTCGTGCAGGGCGGCAAGGGCGGCAACGACCACCCCGAGATCCGCCGCAACGACGGCAGCAACGTCCTGCTGCCCGGCATCACCACCTCCGACCTGCGCGAGGACTATCCGCGCAACTGGGTGGCCCCTGACGGCAACATCTTCGGCTTCTCCAAGACCAAGATGTACCGGATGAACCTGAATGGTGACGGCACCCGTACCGACCTGGGCACGCTGAACTACAAGTCCGACTGGGAAGGTTCGGCCGTCATGTTCGAGCCGGGCCGCATCCTGCTGACCGAGGCACTGGGCAACCGTGCTGCCATCATCGACATCCGCGGCGAGAAGCCCGTGGTGACCGATGCCGGCACGATGAGCAACACCCGCATGTGGCACAACAGCACCGTGCTGGCCGACGGCACGGTCGTCATCAGCGGGGGCGCCGAGTACTTCGACTTCCACAAGGCCACGGCGCGCAATCCCATCTACCACCTGGAATTCTGGAACCCGAAAACCGGTGTGTGGACGCGCGGCCCGTCGCAGAAGCGCATGCGCCTCTACCACTCCACCGCCACGCTGCTGCCTGACGGCTCGCTGTTCACCGGCGGTGGTGGCGCCTACGGTCCGGAGAGCAACCTCAACGCCGAGGTCTACTACCCGGCCTATCTGTACAACGCCGACGGCACGCCGGCCCAGCGTCCCACGCTGGACAAGGCCCCGATGGTGGTGCAGCCCGGCGGCAGCATGGTGCTGGAATCCGCCCAGGCCGACACCATCCGTCGCGTGACGATGGTGGCCACCGGCTCGGTCACGCACTCGTTCAACATGAACCAGCGCTTCATCGAGCTGTCGTTCCGCCGCGAAGGCAACCGCCTGGTGGCCAAGCTGCCGTCCAACGTGAACGACACGCCCCCCGGCTACTACATGGTGTTCATCCTGAACGAGGCCGGCACGCCCTCCATCTCGAAGATGGTGCGCGTGAACGTGGCTGGCCAGGCCACGGTCGACCCGGACGTGGTGCCCATCTACCGCTATGCGTCCAATGACGGGACCAGCCTGCGCTACCGCTACAGCCCGGACCCGGCCCTAGGTGGCGAGTGGGTTCGTCAGGGCGAGGCCTTCCTGGCCTACGCCAGCCAGAAGAACAACACGGTGCCGGTGTACCGCTACTCGGCCACCACGGGCGGCAAGACGCGCTACAAGTACACCACCGACGGTTCGCTGCGCTCGGCGGGCTGGCTGCGTGAAGGCATCGCCTTCTACGCCTACAACCAGCCGGGTGAAGGCCGCACGGGCGTGGACGAGTACAAGCAGGTGCGCGGTGGCTGGTACCTGAACTACGCCACGGCCGGCAACAGCGCAGGCAGTGGCTGGGAATTCGCCGGTCACATCTTCCACGTGCCCACGAGCCGCGCCCAGAAGGAGTCGGAAGCACCGCGTGACACCGAGGCGCCTTCCGTGCCGGGTGGCGTGCATGCCCAGGCCCAGGGCAATGATGCCGTGCAGCTTTCCTGGGGCAAGTCCAGCGATGCGGGTGGCTCGGGTCTGGCCGGCTACCGCGTCCGCCGCGACGGCATGGACATCACGCCCAACCTGCTGCAGACCGAGAGTCTCATCGACCGCGACCTGAAACCCGGCGATTACAGCTATACGGTGGAAGCGGTGGATGGCGCCGGCAACACCTCGGCCGTCTCGGCCCGCGTGCAGGTGACGCTGCGTGATGCCCAGGCTGAACGGGATGCCGCGCTGGCAGCCGCCAACCTGGTGCGTGTGTATCGCTACGTGGCCCCCGGCGGTGATGGCGACCTGCGCTATGTGTACAGTGCCGATGCGTCGGTGAGCGGTGAATGGACCCGTCAGGAGCTGGCCTTCTACGCCTACGCCAAGCCGCAGCGCAACACCGTGCCGGTGTATCGCTACCTGGCCCGCGGTGCGGACGGCACTGCCCGCTACCTGTTCAGCATCAACCCCTGGCTGGGTAACGGCTGGACGCGCGAGCACGTCGTCTTCCATGTGCTGCGCTACCCGCAGCGTGGCGCCCAAGCGGTCAACGAGTTCTACCGCGTGCGTGACGGCTGGTATCTGGGTTACAGCACCCAGTACAGCTTCGGGGAGTCCGGTGCCTGGCGTCGTTATGGTCGCGTGTTCTACGTGCCGACCTTCAACGAAGGGAACTGAGGGACTGGCGGGCTGACGAACTGCCCCGGTGGACGATGCGCCGTCGGGGCAGGCCGCATGTGGTGGGAATGCCCTGCACGTCAGTGCCGCGACTCGGCGACCGAAGCGGGTGCCGGAACCGCCTTTTGCACGCCCAGCAGCAGATTCAGCATCTCCCCGATCTCCGACCAGTGATCATGCAGGAAGAAGTGCCCTCCGGAAAACTCGTGGAACCTGCATCCGCAGCGTGTGTGGATGCGCCACTCGCGTATTCTGTCACCGTTCACTCCATCGTCTTCGCTGCCTGAGAGCACCAGCAGCGGAACATCGAGCGGTTCACTAGGTTTGAACTGATAGGTCTGGCACAGCCTGAAGTCGCAGCGAAGCATGGGCAGCATCAGTTCCATCAGCTCGGGGTGTGCAAGGATTTCCGGAGGCGTGCCCGCAAGCTTGCGCAGGTGGGCGATGAAGGCGTCCCTCGGCAGGTCGTGGGTGATCTCGCGATCCTTGGCGAACAGGTGAGGCGCGCGTGTGCCGGATGTGACCAGGGCTGTTGGCAAAGTGCGACCGCGTCGGGTCAGCTCCTGGCAGATCTCGAAGCCCAGCAGGCCACCCATGCTGTGTCCGAAGATGACGAAGCGCTCGGGGTGGTGCTGTTCGATGGCATCGGTCAGAGCCCGGACGATGGTGGTGATGTCGTGCAGCGCCGGCTCACCGAAGCGGCTTCCCCGGCCGGGCAGGGTGGCGATGTGGAGGTGAATGTCGGGATCGATGACTTCCTTCAGGGAGCGCAGGGCGGTGGCGGATCCGCCTGCGTAGGGCAGCGCGAAAAGATGTGCGTCGTGAGGCGACTTGCCCCATCGCAGGGTCTGGAACCAGGGAGAAGATATCTGAGGATGGCCTGTATGTTTCAACCACATGAGTATTTCAATCTGCAAGGTAGCCTCTCATGCTAAATCCCCGGTTCTGTGATGGTGCACCTTCCATTTTGTGGCTTGTTGCCATGGCCAGAAGGTGTTAAGGCCGTTTGCTGCCATGGCTGGAAAGTTCAGGGATGTATGTCCCCACGGCCGGTAGGTGTTAAGCCCGCATGGGGTGAGGTGGACATCGCTCTTGGTAGACTGCCCTTGGCATTCGGCATGTCCCTGAATGATCGGGACGGGGCAGGGTGGATGAACCCTGCGTCTGTTTCGTCGTCTGGCGATTTCCAGCATGCTGCTGGTCAGACCATGTAGTCTTCCACCTCGGCGGCGATGTCTTCCATCTCTTCTTCCTCGATCTTCTGCGGACCTTTTGGATCGAGCGGCGTGAACCAGCCTAGGGCAGCATAGATCAGCCCGATGAGTGGCGAGAGCCAGCAGAACAGGGCAAACGGTGCGTAGAGGAAGGTGCTGATACCCAGCGTGCTGGTGACGAAGGCGCCGCCGTTGTTCCAGGGAATGAGCGGCGAGACCAGCGTACCCCAGTCCTCGATGGTGCGGGACAGGATGGCGCGGTCATAACCCATCTCGGCATACTTGGACTTCATCAGGCGGCCAGGCAGCACCAGCGAGGTGTAGACCTCGCCAGCCACCACGCCCACGGTCAGCACCGAGCCGGCCGAGGTGAGCACCAGCGAGAAGCGTGAGGCGATGACCTTGTTGATCTTGAGCAGGATGGCGTGGAAGGTGCCATAGGCTTCCAGCACGCCCACGAAGGCGAGCGACAGGAACATCATGGTGATGACCCAGCCCATGTTGAGGATGCCGCCCTTGGTGAGCAGCTTGTCGACGTATTCCTGGCCGGTGGAGGCGGTGTAGCCGTTCATCAGGATGCCGGATACCTTGTCGAGGCTCACGCCCTGGTAGAACACCGCGATGAGCGCGCCGATGAAGACGCCGGTGCACAGCGTACCCATCACCGAGTACTTGCGAAAGCCCATGGTGATGACCACGACTGGGGGGATGAGCGTGATCCAGCCCAGCTGGAAGTTGTTTTGGACCGTGTTCTGGATGGTCTCACGCATCTCCAGACTGCCCATGCCGCCACCGGTGCCGTAGTCCATGCCCACCCAGGTGTAAATGATGAGCGTGAGTGCATAGGCGGGGATGGTGTTGGTGAGCATCGACCGGATGTGGCTCCAAAGATCGGTGCCGGCCACGGCAGGGGTAAGGTTGGTGGTGTCCGACAGCGGCGACATCTTGTCACCGAAAAAGGCGCCCGAGACCACGGCGCCGGCCGCCCAGTACTCGGGCACACCCAACGCCTGGGCAATGCCCATGATGGCCAGGCCGACGGTGCCCACGGTACCCCACGAGGTGCCGGTGGCCAGCGACACGACCGTGGCCAGGATGCAGGTGGCGGGCAGGAAGATGCGCGGGCTGAGGATGCCCAGACCGAAGTCCAGGATGGTGGGCACCGTGCCGGCGGCGATCCAGCTGGCGATGACCATGCCCACGCACATGATGATGATCATCGTGGGTAGTGCCACCTTCATGACCCGGTACATGTTGTGCTCCATGTCGATCCATTTCCTGCCCTTGAGCGACATGAAGAGCCCGGTGATGCAGATGCCGATGACCAGCGGCACGTGCGGTGTGTAGTCCTTGAAGACGAAGAACTGCACCATCAGGATGGCGGTGGTCAGCAGGAGCGGTGCGACCTCGAACCAGAACGGATAGTCGCTCCGGTTCCTGAAGCTTTGCAGCATGGCGAGGGTCTCCTTGTATGAAGGCCCTGGCAGAACCGGGACCTCCATGTCATGTGAATGATTATGTGGCCCCATTGTCAGTGGGCTGGCATGAATTGTGCAAGCGACATCCGGCTGTCTTAGGGGAAGTCCTGAGTGGTGGCCATCCGGTCGTACCTGTCGCGGCACCCATGCTCGATCGGGCAGACAGAGCCGCGCCAGAAGCGCAGTCCCTGCGCCCGATCCCGGGACAATGGACGGAACGGAAGTCTTCGGGCGTTGCTTCCGTTGCCGATGTGGATTTGCCGGGCAGCTTGCAGTGTAGGGATCATAATGGGCGAAGAGCCTGCCATGGCTGCGGATGAAGTGCCGTCGGCCGGGCAGTTTCCTGCCGTCCCTCCCGAGCCAGCCCTTCGTCATGCCAGAAGCCGCACCATCTTCCGTTTCCGAGCGTACCCCGTCGCCAGCGCCCGATCCGGGGGTTTCTCCGGCAGGGCAAGTGGGCCGCGCCTTCACGCTGCGCCCGATCCTGTTTGCCTACATGTGCGGCACCATGGCGATGATGGCCTTTGTCTCCATCGTCGGCTCGCTGTCGCGCCAGCTGGGGTTGGCGCCGTGGCAGGCGGGCATGTCCGTCACGGTCAGCGGTGTGCTGTGGATGCTGATGTCGCCGGTCTGGGGCAGGCGCAGCGACCGCCAGGGCCGTCGTGCCGTGCTGCTCACCGGCTTTGCCGGCTTCTTCGTGAGCTACTGCGCCATGAGCGGCTGGCTAGTGGCGGCCATGCGCGTGCCGATGAGTGTCGGGCTGGTCTTTGCCGGGCTGGTGCTGACGCGCGGCGCCATCGGCGGCTTCTATGCGGCGGCGCCCACGGCCAGCCAGGCGTTGATCGCCGACAATCTGCCGCCCGAGCGGC
>ERZ772946.310-NODE-310-length-20294-cov-3.26469_pt1 | contig 20294 bp, 23 predicted proteins | sample MGYA00511680_ERZ772946 | MGnify/ENA primary metagenome ERZ772946 (study PRJEB29015, sample SAMEA2737918) | human oral metagenome | biome: human oral; feature: human-associated habitat; material: dental | place: China | collected 2016 ... | reverse complement strand
CCCATGCGAGCAAATCGCGGGCTACGGCCTGTGTAACATTCTCGGTGAGCCGCCCGCCGTAGGTCTGTACCCGCGTCGGTGTTCGTGCAGACGAATCCAGGAACGAAATTATGTCTCGCATTTCACCGAATTTTTCGGCGCGTATGATGCGTGGTGAGCGGTAGCAGACGGCCCGCCCGCTCGGTAACAATATTTGCATCTGGTCGCTATCGTCACGGCGCACCTGTATATGGTCGCCGACGGGTCCGCCCCCGGCTCGAAACGCCGCGTCTAAGCGCTTCCAAAACTGCACGATACGCGGGTTCGCGGCCCGCCATTGCTGGATGTGATTCTTTACCTCTTCATCTGTGCCGTCTGCACCCATTGCACGCATGGATACCAGCCCGCCGCCGTACCCTAGCGCGAGTACGGCGACTTTCCCTTTCTGCCTTAGTGCACGCGCGGCCTCGTAGTCCACGCCGAACATGCGGGCCGCCGTCTCTATGTAAATATCGCGCCCGGCGCGGAAAGCGTCTAGCACCCATTGTTCACCTGCTAGCCACGCTAAAACGCGGGCTTCGATAGCCGAATAGTCGCATACGGTGAACGGCCCTACGAGCATGGAGCGCACTAGTTTTTTGAGGTCTTGCGCTGTGACGTGCCAGCCGATTACGGTACGGGTTGCGAGTTCTACCGCCTCGGTGTCGGTTTTCGCCGAATCACGCGCCAGGTTTTGGAGCTGTACGCCTCGACCGCTCCAGCGGCCCGTGTGTGCACCGAAATAACGGAAAGAGCCGCGTAGGCGTCCGTCTTCGCTACAGCGCCGTAGGGCCGCGTCGTATTTGGACGCGGTGGTTAGTGATGTGTCTTGCCTCAGTTCTAGCACCCGGCGCGCGGTCGCCGGTAGGTCGCCGATTTTTAGGAGGTCTCGGACTGTTTCGGCGCGCACATCCTCCAGCGCCTCTAGCGCCGGGTGGTGCTGCTGGTTCAGCCAGTGTAGGAGCTGGTTGCGTGAGTTGGGGTTTGCCGCGCCGGTGATGCGCCCAATTTCGGCTAGGGCCTCTGCTTTCACGTCGCCATTGGCCTCTGAGGCGGCGGCGGCTAACGCAAGGTCGGTTTTTATTCCCCGGTCGTTTATGCGCGCGTCAGCGCACCAGATTTTAAACTCACCGGGCGCAAAACCGCCGTGCCGTTTGACTAGTTCACGGCGCACCTGTCCCAGCACTACCACATCCTGAATACAGTAGGTTTTGAATAGCTCCCAGTCCTCGGGCTTGTCCTCGGGCCGGGTGCGTAGCCCGGTTCGCGGGTTGGGCTTGGAGAAAAGGTTGATAAGGCGCGTACCCGCGCTGTCTTTGTGTTCCACCCCTAGTGCGGGCGCTAGGCGTTCTAGCTTTTGGGGGTACCCCCAGTTGGCCGCGATGGCCTGTGTATCCTGCCAGTGTTCAGGGTTCAGGTATTGCCCGGTGGGTAGCCCGGCTAGGCGTGAGAGGCAGATGCGTTCAAAATTCGCGTTATGCGCGGTCTTCGTTACCGAATCATCCCACAGGCCGGGTACATTCTTTATTTCCTCAGTGTCGGTTGTGATTCGCACGGGCGAATCGTCCACTGAATAGGCGGCCATGAGGATACGAAAACTAGGATGCTCCACGTATGCGTAGACGCCTACTTTTTGAAGGTCCAACTCGCAGTATGTTTCTATGTCGATGTCTAGGTTCTTCATGTTGCTGTGGGCCGGGGTTGTTAGCCCCGGCCCGTTGTTGTCCTTTCTGGTTTAGATTTCGTTTTCGGCTACGATGTTCCAAAACTCAGTTTCGTCTACCTTGACGCTAAACCCGTCTTCGTAGTCTCCCAGTACGGCGTCTGCGATGGCGTCGATGTTGTAGTTTTCGGCGCTTGCATCCCCGGCTTCGATTGCGGCGATGATTTCGCGGTTGATTGCTTCGTTGCGGTTGGTGTAGGTAGCCATTTTAGCTACTCCCTTTCTCTTTGGTGTTTCGTTACCGGGGCTTTCTTCCCCGCCCCGATAATTCAAGTATACGCACTTTAAATTCTTGAATCAACTCAAAAACACGATTTTTATTGTGAACTGTAACACACAAGAAGCCCCGGCGCTTTCCACACGCCGGGGCTCCAACCACACAAACACGGTTCTGAACTATGGGAACCTACCACGATAACGCACGCGGCGGGCGTAAGAGGGGTACTAAATCAGCTCTTCTTCAGTATCCCCCAAATCGTCAAACAAATCATCTGCCTTGACCGGCGCGCCGCCCGCGAATGGTTCCCCATCCTTTGTTTTCTGCACGGCGACAATTTGGAAACTCACGCCCCGGTTACCGCTAGTGTTGTACGCGAACGCGTCGATAGCGGCGCGGGCGTACACGCCACTGTAGATTTCGCGCGGGTCGATAATCTCGTTGCGTGCACGGTCTACCACCATAGGCGGGTAGCTCGCCCCGGCGCGGGTCGAAATGTACCAGCACCCTTCATATTCGGGCCGGTCTGATTCGTCACCATCACGCAGAGTATCATTCCACGCCTTAGGGATTTTCCCACCAAACTTAGAGTCCTTACCCTTCTCAAGTGCGGCCTGCTGTGCCTTGCGGATTTTTTCCACTGTCACCGCGTCTGATTTCGGAATGACAAGGGTAACAGAGTATTTCGGTTCGTCACCGGAGCCGGGGTTAGCGTAAGGCTCGAACAGGTGTGCGAATGAGAGGCGTACCTCGCCAGTGGTTATACGGGTGTTAACTGCCATTTTCTTTACTTCCTATCGTTTTAACTAGTTAATTGTTGGGTTTGACGTGCGGTTTTACACGTACTGGTAGATGCTCAGTTCATCATCTGGTGCGAACCTGATGCCGTAGTAGGAGTAGAACGCATCTGCGGTTTCGGCTAGGAGCCGCCCGCCTTGACGGATTCGGTCTAGCGCGTCTGGTTGAAGCCCCGCGCTGGTGCACATCTTCTCGTTGGAGGGGATTCCGTGCACCGCCTTCCAGCGTGCCAGGGCCTCAAAATCAATGGTTACATCACGTTTCATTTGTGAATAGTTCTTCTACTTCCTGTTTCTTGCTGATTGCTTTGCGCCGGTCTGACTCTGGCACTAGTGATGGGCGGCCCTCGGTGAGCTGTAGCGCGTCGCCTAGCACCTCTGGCAGGTTCTTCTTTCCTACCAGCCTATCCAGGTCTGTCACCCCGGCCATTTTACGGGTTGTGAATTGTGATTCGTCGTACCCGGCGGCCTGTAGTCGCTCGGATGCCGCGTCCACGTCTGCTATCACCCGGCGCGAACCTGAACGAACCACCTTCCAGCCGGGGATGTTTTCACCCCGCTCGTAGGCCAATTCTAGGGAGGTTTCCTCCATGTGCTTCACCCACGACTTGATTTCTCCCAGCCGTGCCAGGTACCCGGCTCGGTCTTCCAGAGAAATAACGTTCGGGTCGGTGTCAAAAGCGACAGCGGTTATGGATTCGGCGCGGGGCTTGCAGATACCGGCGGCGGGGCAGAACTTGCAAGCGCTTTCGCTCGGTGCAAATTCGGTGTTTTCGCCGGTGAGGGCTTTTCTTGCCGCCGGGCGTGCTACCTTATCGCGCCAAGCTTCCAGGTCTTCAACCGTGATTTCCCACGTGTCGATGTTGTTGATTCGCGGCTGGAAAACGGTCATTTTTACCCGCCGGGTCTCTTCCAGCATGTCACGGTATGCTCGCAGCGCCCCTAGCGCGTACAGCATGAATTGCGGGTTTTCGACGGGTGAGACTTCCACGCCCCGGCCGTATTTCAGGTCGATGACGTGTATCAGGTCGCCGCGAATAATTACGGCGTCGCTTGTACCCCAACAGCCTTTGATACCTGTGTCTAGGCGCTGTTCCAGCAGTAACGCGCCGTCGCTACCTTTGGCCTCTGCGAGAATGTCAAGGTACCACGCCACGTAATCCTGCGTAGCCTCGTATTCGCGCTCTGTGGCGTCTAGGTCGCCGCCTAAATGTTCTAGCAGTTCGCCGTAGACGTTTTCAAGGTCAGTTTCGTAGGCTTCGTGCCCCGGTAGTCTAAATTCCCGGCGTGCTTCCACCTCTGCCAGGCTGTGGGCTATGGTGCCTTCACGTGCAAAGTCGGATTCTTTGGGCGGCGGGGCTTTCTGAGCCATTTCAATGGAGGCGGTGCACGTTAACCACCGCGCCGCGCTGGAAGGCCCTAGCACCGCGTGCTTGCTTGGCATGTTCTTAGCCCTCGGTTTCTGCGTTTGCGAGTTCCAGGAACTTGCTCACCTGTTCGCCGTTCATTTTGCTAACGCGGTTAGCACCCACCTCAACCAAGAGTTTTTTGAGCTGTGCGACGTTGCCGCTCTGCATCATTTCGGATGCTAGGGCGGTCGCCTGTGCGAGTTTTTCGGCGTCTGCTTTCGCGGGGGTTACCGGCTGTTCTGCTGCATCCACGGTTTCATTAGTGGTTTCAGCAGCAGGCTGTTTAGCAGTGGCAGTTAGCTTAGCGGCGGGTTTTTCAGCAGCCACACTAGCGCCTTCACCGTCAGACGGTACGTTAGGTGGTGTAGTCGTTTCTTCATGTTTCGGCTCTTCTTTCTTAGCGCGTGCAGGGCGCTTACGCTTAGGTGCTTCTTTGGTTTCTGGTTCTGCTACCGGCGCGGGGGCTGTGGTGGGGGTTTCCTCGGTGCGCAACTGGCTTACGATGTGCGCTAAGAGGTTGTTTTCAAAGGGGCTTACTAGCCCGTCGGTGGTTTGTAGTTCGATGGTAATACGCATGGTTTTACCTGCTTTCTGTGCTGTTTTCGATTAGCTTTTTAACTGTTTTTCTGCTTCGCTATACGATTTTCAAACATCTACAACTTGAATCGTTGATAGTTCTACTGTAACTCATACCAGCCGGGCGTGCAAAACCGTATGGGTGTGTTTCGCCTCACGTTATATGAGGTCTGATTCGACAACGCGAATAAAGACCTGCTGCCTCCCGTAGGCGGCGGTCTCACGCGGCACCGGGTGCATAACCCACCCTGGCAGAGTCCTAAGAACCCGCTGAATATCCGCCATGTCACGGGCCGAATGGTCACCGATACGGCGGCCCATAACCTCACACCAGACCTGCAATGCGCTCAGTGAGTTCACGGTTTCCGTGCCCGCCGGGGCGAAACCGCCCGCGCTGTTCGCGCGCCACTCAAGCCGCTCTTCAAGCTCCATATCATCCCACCCGGCGGGCACCAATGCATCCGCATATTTCGTGATAAGCCCCGTCAAGGGGTCTTCCTGCACATACGGGGCACGGGCCACGTTCAAAAGCTCAGTCTCTTCAGCGGTGAAATGCAGCTTTTCCCCGGCGCGCCAAAGGTGCACAGCCTCAGCCCACACCTGACTAATATATTCGTCCGTGAGGGCCTCAAAATCCACCCTGTTTTTAGCGTGCACAATGAGGAAACGCCGGTTACCATCCTGCCTACGGAGAAAAGCCGGGTCATTCGTCGTTCCCCAAATAACAGAACGGCGCGGGTAGCTAGAGACAGTAGCCGCGAACGGCGCCCTATACTCATCCTTGCGCTGTGTCAAAAATTCCTTGAGTTTATTAAAATCAGCGGCGCGTAGTGAGTGCCCTTCATCTGCTGTGACTATCCAGGATTTGCCCATTTTCATAAGGGTGTCCTTGTTCCCGATTTCATCCAGGCTGTTGTACCAGCCCCTGGACATTTTTTCAATCCACCAAGATTTGCCGATACCCTCAGGCCCGTAAATCATGAGCATGTTATCCCACTTGATGCCCGGCTCGAAGGTGCGTGCGACGGCGGCGACGAGAACCTTACGGGCTACCAGCCGGGTGTGCTCGGAGTCTTCCACGCCGGGGAGGGCGTATTCTACGCGCGGCGCCCCATCCCATTCAAGGCCCTCCAAGTACTCCAAAACGTAATCGTGTTTGCGTTCCTGCACCAAGTCCCTCAGCACGTGCCTAAGGTGGTTCTCGGTGATGCGCAAGCGGTAGGTGCGTTCCAGGTGAAGCAGGATTGACGAAAAGTCGTAGTCGTCCAATTGCGTGTCGTTATCGTGAACATCCCTCCAAGGGTAGCTACCGGGCGTAAGCTCCATAGTCATGCCGCGAACATTGAGAACGATGCCTTTAAAGATAGGGTCGTTGGCGGTAATAAGGTCTAGGTTCTGGATGGTTCCCTCAACCAAGCCTGCCTTGGTGCGTGTGAGCTTGTCCACCCATGCGGTGGTGTTACCGGTGTCCTCGATTTCGTCCGAAAAGTTTTCCAGAATCTCTTTAGCCTGTAGGGCTTTTACGCGGGGGTCTTTCCCAGCCAGGTCGTTCATGGCCTGCGTGGAGGGCAAACGATTCACAGGGGTGTTGGCTTTGCCCGCATCCAGGTGCCCAAACTTGTGCACCCGTACAAGGTCAAAGGCGTTCATGGCCCTACCCCCGGCGGGGTCACCAGCGTGATAGGAGTACACGAATCCGGGGTTTTCTGCGATAGGGGCCATACCGGCCTCCGACTTCGCACCGTTAAGGTGGAAGCGGTTAGCGGATACCTGTTCATAAGGCAACTCGTACACACTAATGAGTTCTGCCCAGTCCTGGTACGCCTGGCAGAACAACCCTGCAACGCCTTTAAGCGTTTTGGGGTCTTTGCGCCTAACCGCGCTCTCGCCTGGAGGGGTTGCACCGGCGGGCGCTTGCAGTAGGGCGTTATCAATATCTAGCGCCTCTCCCTTACGAATCAGACACGAATAATTCTTAGGGTCTGACGTGGCGGGTAGGAACATATAACGTTCAGCTTGCGCCGTTGTGGGGTCGAAACAGCTGTTGCCTAGCAACTCCATCACTCCACGGCACAGCTCAACGTATTTCGACGGCCCAACCTTCTCAGAAAGGGGCATGATAAGCCTGTACCGGCGCGATTCAGCGGTTGAGCTATAGGTGCTGTGCAGGATGTACGCTGTATCGCCAAAGACATTCTCTATACGACGGTTAAAGCCTTCATCCGGGTAATCAACATCCAGAGTTAGGGCGCACCGTGAAACAACGCTACCCTTGTTACGCCGGTTACCTTCCAGTTCGCCGAAAATGTAGTTACCAGATTCTTTTTTACGGGCTGGTTTAATCGCGTATTCTGCGAACTCGTCCCATGTTACTGTGCCTTGCGTCCAGTGAATCGAATTGCGTCGCGGCGCGGTAGCAAAGTCAAATTTTGTGGCTGGTGTTACGTCCAATTTTCAGACCTTTCTAAAAATCTTGCAGGTAGTTCATGAGCGCGTCTTGCGCTGTTTCTTTGTTTCTCAGACGGGTTTCTATTATGTGGTCTATCGTGTCCTCTGCCATTACCCGGTGTATCGTGACGGGGTGTCCCTGCCCCTGCCTGGATAGACGTTTGTTAGCCTGCTCCCATTCCTCAGTGCTCCACGGTAGGGTAGTCCAAACAATAGTGTGCCCGCCGTGTTGCAGGTTCAGACCGTGACCAATAGACGCGGGGTGAGCCGCCAATACGGGTATCTCGCCGCGGTTCCAAGCGTCGAAAACGCCCTTTTCATTTGGGGTGTGCACCACCCCGGCGGGGAGCGTCGATAGTAATTCTTCCAGCTCTGCCTTGAAACGGTAGAAAACCAGTAGCGGGGAACCTGTACCCTCAAAAATTTCTAGCACGGCCTTAGCCTTTTCGCTATGCAACTTCGTTAGTTCCACGCCGCTAAGGTAATCGTCCACGTCAGGATAGATGAAGCCCGCGCTAATTTGGGAGAGCTTGTTTGTCATGACCGCCGCCGTGGATGCTGAGTGAATTTGCCCTTGTGCTAGTTCAACCACTAAATCTTTCCGCATTTGCTGGTATGCGCGCCGGGCGTTCGGTGGCAGTTTTACTTTTACTTCGTTATCTATGACGGGTGGTAAGTCAACCTTCCCGTCGGTTTTCATGGATAGGCAAAAATCGCTAATCAAGTCATAGACCCTCACGTCCACGCCGGGTAGCGCCCGCCATTTGGTGACGTGCCCTTTCCAGCCTAGCGATTCTGGTTCAAACCAACGTTCACGGAACCCGGCCAATGACCGCCCTAGCGTCCGCCCGCCGTCCAACAGGGCGACTTGTGCCCACAGGTCTAAGAGGCTGTTGGGGGTCGGTGTTCCCGTTAGCCCCCAACAGTGTTGAACGTGGCGGCGTATCCGGTTGGCGCTTTTCCACCGCTTGGAGGTCTTGGACTTGTACCCGCTTAGCTCGTCTAGGATTAGGGTGTTGAACCGGCCCGCTTTCGCGTAAGGCTCTGCGTCGCCCTGCACGTCACGGCTGATAACGTAAATATCGCCGTCTAAGGTTTCTAGGCCGTCGATTCGTGCCCGGGGTGAGCCTGTGCACTGAATCACTTTCAAATCGGGTCGCCATTTCGCGGCTTCCTCACCCCAAACGTTCAGTGCTACGCGTTTGGGTGCGATTACTAGGGCCGGCAGGTGCGCGGGGGTTAGGGCGGATAGGGTGATTGCGGTTTTTCCTAACCCCATGTCTAGGAAGAGGCCGCGCCCGCCGGGGGCGGCGCGTAGGAATTTCACGGCGTCTTGCTGGTAGTTGTGGAGTTTGGGTTTAGTCATTGGTTTTCTTTCGGGTTTTTTTGAATTTTTGTGAACGGCGGTCGCCGCCGTGGGTGGGCCGGGTCGCATACCATTTGTCGATTTGTTCGCGCGTCCAACATGGGGTTGTGCCCGCGCAGATTGCGGGTTTTGGGAGCGGGTGGCGTCGTTCGATTTGGCGGCCCGTGTATTTTGCGATGCCTAGGTATTTTTCGGCGGCTCGCAGGTCTAAGTATTGTTTTGGCATGGTTAGCCCCTTTCGTATAGTTCTCAGCCCTTCAAAGCTTAGCACTTTGAAGGGTTGAACCGCAATGTGGTGTTAGCTCAGGTGCGGCGGGTTTACTATTGCGTTTGAGGCGGCGACATCCCAGAATCGGGTTTCGTCGATGACATACCCGCCATTCTCTTTCCTGAGTACCCGCCGGGCTATTGCTTCCACGTCAAACCCGGTTACGGCGTTGGCGAATCGGGTTTCTAGCAGGTCAATAATGCCGCTGTAAATAGCTTCTTCTCTGGTTGCATAGGTATTCATTTCCCTAGTCACCCCATGAGTAGGCGATTTCTGCCAGGTCGCCGCGTAGCAAACCGAATCTGTCTAGCAGTTCGTTTTCGCACCGGGTGTATGGTTCGGATTCGTCTGCACGGTCGCCGCCTTTGCCGTCGGTGAAGCCCGTCAAATCGTCCAGGTCTTCGTTCCCGAATACGAACCCTAACGTGTCAAGCTCGTATTCATCTTCCAGAGTGCTAACCATAAGCCGCGCCAGGTAGTCGTTGCCTTCTTGCTCCCAGTCGATAGCGACTTTCGCGCCACGCTCCACGTAGTCAGAGAGAACATCAGGTGCTTCTTCGTGGGTTACCCCGGCGTAGAATAGTTTTTCAAAGTGGTAGAGGCTTTTCATGATTTTGTGTTCCTTCCTTTGGTTGCCCCGGCGCGAGGTTAATCGCGCCGGGGGTGTTTCGTCTGGGGGTTTACCGGATTGCTACGGTGAAAACCGTGTGTGCTTTAGGTTTTGTGAGTTTCTCACTACGAACGTATTTGAACTTGTGCTGGTTGCTTACGTACCCGTAGACCTCACCGCCAAATTTTATTTGGTCCCCCGCGATAATAATCCTGGGTAGGTATAGGTCTTTGAACTCTTCAGGTGCGTTCTCTACGCCTTCCTGGTCTAGCTCGTACAGGCCGCGGCCTTTGTGCCAGTAGGTGAACTGGTGTTCTGTAGCCATTTCTCTATTCCTTTGTTTGTGGGTTTCGCCGCTCGTTGCGTCGATAATTCAACTATACACATCTTGAATCGTTGAAACAAATCCATTTCACGTGTTCTCAGTTACAAACGATAGAACGCCCGCTAAGCGGCTTCCGTAACACATGTGGGCGGTTATACCCAATGCACCTTGAAAACCTCTTAGCGGGCGTTCTGTGACGTTCTACAGCAGTTCTAGGGCGGCGACCCTTATGCGGGTTTCAGCTATCCATGCATCTACCCCGGCGCGGCCCTTCGCTACAGCGACGCTCGTTCCTAGCGCCGCCGCCCGCCGGTGCCAGACTTCTTGTGCTTTGGAGAGTCGCCCGGTCTCAGTTTTCAGCTCTACGAGGAACGTGCCCCCGCCGGGGGTAAGTACCAACCTATCGGGCACCCCTCGCTCGGATGGTAGGAATTTGACGGCTTTCCATCCTTCACGGCGGCACGCGTTCAAAAAGTATTTCTCTAGCTCTGCTTCTCTCATGAACCTCAGTGTACCGCGCACAGCCCTCAGAACCGCCGCTAACGGATTTTCTGCACCCGGCGGGCATAATCACCCATCCCGTAACTTCTAACGCCTTAGAACCGCTCTCACGCTAAGACCACATCCTAGCCGGGGTAGGGCACGCCCAAAGTTTTTTCCGAAAACCCTTGACAAGACTATAACTCATAGGGTATCGCGTGCGCGCGTTCTTCTATTTATTAAGTTATATAGTTATTAACTACCCAATTAAAAATTTCATACCCGCGCGCGTGCAGGCGCGTGCACGCGGGCGCGCGTTCTCTTATTTATTAAGTTAATAAGTTATATACTCTGGCGATTTTTTTAGTTAGGTAGTTTCTTCCGATTTAAAGTTTCAAACTTTTATTTTCGTGAATTAGGCTGTTTTAGGGTGTGACTAGTATTTTTGCACTAAGTGCAGAAAACGATTAGAGAGGATTAGGATGCATTCTGCATTAAGTGCGAGAACTTAGGGTGCAAAACGTCAAAACACACTAAACTGCAAGATTAATCTTGTCATTTGATGCTCATTGCGTTTACTGCATCCTAATCCCTCCGTTTGTTCGCAGATGCATCCTAATCCTCTTTAATCGTTTTCTGCACTTAGTGCAAAAATACTAGTCACACCCTAAAACAGCCTAATTTCGCGTTTTTATAGTTTTATAGTTTTTTCTAGAAATTCCCGATTTTTGGCCTATCTAGATTCAACCCACTAGCTGGTTGCAGTTATTGCACTTATCGCGGGCCTCTAACCCGGCGGGGTTACGCTGTTTGCACCAGCATTTCTACCTAAATCTGCCTTCTTTAAAACCCCGCCGGGGGCGTTGCACCCTCTTTAAGCGACGCAAAGTTACCAGTTCTTTATCATGAGCTTAGTCACAAACTGATTCGTGGCTCAATATTCAAGGGTCTAAATGTGGTATCCTTGGTTTATCGGGTTTCCACCCGGTGAATATTCTGAAAACCAACTATCTGATAGGAGCCTATAAGTGGCTACCAATAAATCGCTTCCTCGGGTGCATGTGCGCACCAGTGATTCGCATCTTGACCTTCTGCATTATCAGTTTCGAGTGCTTGAGACGGCGTTGCCCCCGGCGCGGTCTCTGCGTTACCAGGTGCCCGCTCTTCTCTCTGAGATGGGTGAGTTGTATGGGGTGCTGGCTAAGGAGGTTCGGGACGCTAAGGGGTCTCCGAATTACCCGGCGCGCCAAGCCGAATTGGGGGATGTCGCGTACCTTACGGCGCTTACTCTGAATGACCTTGGGGTTAAGGCTATTTCCCCGTCGTATGAGCGTAAGGTTTCTGAGATTGGTCTCGCTACGGCGTTGAGGGCTGTGGAAGCCCCGTATTGCCCCGGCGTGGTGTTTGGCCCGGCGCAGGTGGCGTGTATGAAGTTTCTTGCGCCTAAGGTGCCTAAGCCTTCTTCCGCGCGGGCGACGTTTGCGGGGCATCTTCAGCGGTTGTGGTGTTCTCTGCCTTATCTTGCGAATGTTCTTCTTGTTGGTGCGCCTGAGTATGCACCCCGGCGGGCGGCGGCTGTTACTGAGAAGGGTAAGGACATGGTGGATGCGGCTATTTGGCAGGATGTGCTTGCTGCTAATGTGGCGAAGCTGGCAGACCGTGCACAGCGTAACGTGATTGAAGGAAGTGGGGATTACAGGTAATGGGTAAGCTGGTTAGTTTCGCTTCTCGGGCTGAGGATATTGCGCCGCTGGTTGAGGCGTTGCAGGAAGTGCTTCAGGAGCATGTTGCCCCTGGCACGTCTGTTGTGGTTGCGGCGGGGCCGGGTGCTGATGGGTCGGAGTCGGTGCGTGTGGCCTTGGGGTCTACGTCTAACCCTGTGGGTGTTGAGGTTGAGGAGCGCGCCGATAGGTCTAAGGGTTTTACTGTGTCTATGCCGTATATGGAGCGGTGTGTTTTTTCGGAGTCACCCCGGCGGGTTGTGCATCTGAGGGATATGTGGTCTCTGTTTGAGGGGGTTGCTTATCTTACTCTTGATACGCGGCGTGATATTTCGGAGGCTCGGCGCTCTGGTGTGGATATTCAGATTCCGGATGTTCCGGTTCCGATGTATGGGACGGTGGCGGTTATCCCGCCTGGCCCGGTTGATAGGGTTCTTGCTGATGTGTTCTCGGTTTACTTGTTTAATTACCTTGTGCGTGCTAGGGTTCGTGGGTTTGGGTCTGCTGTGTTTGAGGTGGGTGACGTTACGCGCCCCCGCCCGGTGACTGGTTTGGTGCGTTACCCTGGGACGCTTACGGCGTGTGACGGTGTGAGCGTGGTTGATGCGCTTGAGCTGGTGGTGCGTGAGCTTGCCCGGCGGGGTGTGTCTACTCGTTTGGGTAGTGTGAATGCTCAGTATGGTTTGCCGCGTTATGGGGGTGGTTATTTTGGGTAGGCTTGCTGGTTGGTTGGATACGCTCGGTGAGTTGTGCGCGTGGGTGTTTGTTACTGATGCGGTTCTGCTGGTGACGGGGGTCTTTGGTTTTTGGGTTCCGTCGTTGGTGTTCGGTCTTGAGTGGCTTGGTGTTTTTGCGTCTGCGTGGGTGGTTGTGACGGGTGTTCTTACGTGCGCTTCGTTGCCCGGCGCGATAGTGGGGTTGTATGTTTGTGGTTTAACGGAGGGGTAGTTACAGTGCCTAAGGTTCCTTTGGAGTTTGCTCAGGTTATCACTGAGTTGTTTGAAGAGTACACCGTGTATCAGCGCCAACAGTCTGGGAGGTATGCGGTTGAGCGGTATCCTTCTCTTATTAGTCTGCTTGCGGATGCGTCGAATAGCTCGGGCGCGGCTGGTGGTTCGGGTGAGAAGGCGCGGGCACCGTTGTCGTTGGATGTTGTGGACGTGAAGTCGCGGTATAACATTGGTGACCCGGCGCGGTTCCGTTCCCGGTGTTTGGGTATGCTCGCTGTTGGTAGTTATTCGATGCGTGACTTGGAACAGTGGCGTGAGCTGCATAATGTGATTCGCGGTATGTTTTACCCGCCGGTGAAGGAGTTCACCTCTACGGCGCTTATGTGTAGTCGTTGTGGTGAGCGTGGGCTTCATGGGGTGAATGAGCCTGAGTTCGCGGTGTGGTGCCCGGCGTGTAAGATGACGTGGGGTCTTGAGGATTATGAGGCTGAGGTGGTTTCGCAGTTAGTGAATCCCACCCCCTAGCGGGTTTGCACTGTTAACTTTTAACCGCTATACTTATATCGCACGCTATCAGTGTAGCCTTATTTCTCTGGGGTTTTGGTGTTCGTCACGGCGGCCTGGGGCTTTTTGCGCCAGGCCGTTTGTGCGTGTTGCTGACTGTTTCATTTTCTTGATGGTTGGTTGATTGGCCCCGGTGTTTGTCTGTTGCGCCGGGGCTTTTCGTTTGCCCCCCGGCAGGTTTTTGTTTCAGGTGTTGGGGTGTTAGACTTTTGGTAATCGCCTTTTGTAATTATTGTCTAGTTATAGAAGTGTAGATTATTTGGTAAAAATGATTCGGCGGCTTTGGCGGGCCGCCGTTTCGCTTATCCAGAGGAAGATGTGAGGGTTATGCCGGCTTCACCGGGTAATGGTACGCGTAGGTATATGAAGCTCCGTAAGGTGTTCCTTGCTGAGTGTGAGGCGGCGGGCGCGCCGTGCTGGATTTGTGGACAGGCGATTGATTACCGTGTACCTCATAAAGACCCTGTGTCTGGTGCGGTGAATAAAGAAGCGTTTGAGCTTGACCATGCTTACCCGCGTAGTACTCATCCTGAGTTGGCTGAAGACCCGTCGAATTTTAGGCCGTCGCATCGGGCGTGTAATATTAAGCGGTCTGATGGTAAGGGTGATTTGCCTATGGGGTCGTTGAGTAGTCGGTTCTTGGTTGCGCCTGATACGTCTTATGAGTATGGGTTTTAGTAATTGGTATTCTTTTTTGTTCTAGCACAAAGGTGTTCTAGTACAGGTGTCCGATTGTAGTTTTGCCCCCGGCGGGTGGTGTTTTGTTGGGTTTCAGACGCCCGCCGGGGGTTAGTTTCCGAAGGGTACTAACCCGGTATTCCGGGGCTGTTGGGGGTATGGGGGTTAAATCACGGGTACTTTCTGACTTGGGCTTTCCCCTGGTCGCCCCCCGTCTCTCCCCCCGATGGTGTTCTAAGCCCCTTAGGATTCGTGTTCGATGCGACTTAACCGCAAGTAAACCCTTTCGTGCGCGCCCCTGGCGCGTGTAGGAGCCGAAACTATGACCGAAACTAATAATCTGATTTATGGCGATATGGAGACGGCGGTGCGTGAAGCGCTCGCTAGGGCTAAGTGGCTTACCCCGGCTGATGTCGCTGCGAAGAATATGCTCATTTCCCTGGCGAGCCAGTATGATTGCTTGGAAGAGGATTTTGAGGACGGGCGGATTACCCGCCCTGAGCAGGTAAAGGCCGCGTATACGCTGAATGTTCATATTATCCAGCTTATGAAGCAGTTGGGTCTTACGCCTGAGTCTAGGCAGGGTGTTCCTGAGCAGAAGGTTCAACCGGCCGAAACGGATTCTGAGCGGCGTATGCGTGAGCGTCGTGAGCGGCGGGCGCGCCTGGCTGAGCGTAAGGCGGGTGCCGCTGGTGCGTGACGAAAACGGGAAACTGTTTGGGGATACGGTTCCGCGTATTTTTACGCCGCCGTTGCGTGAGCTTACGCCGGAAACGTCTCTTGGTTTTGAGGCGATTGAGACGGCGCGTGAGGATTTGGGTAGGAATTTGCACCCCTGGCAGGAGTGGTTTCTTATTCATTCGTTGGAGCTTGCCCCCGGCTCGTACACGTATGATGAGTACCCGGTTTTGAGGTTTGAGACTGTTGTTCTGATGGTTGCCCGTCAGAATGGCAAGTCGTTTATTGCGTCTACTCGGCTTCTTTGGCGTATGTTGATGTGGCAGGGGCCTGAGGTTGACCCGTTGTTGGTGCTTGGTACGGCGCATAAGTTGGCGGCGGCTGAGGAAATACAGGCGAATGCTCATAATGCTTTGAAGGCGTCCCCGGCGAGTGACCAGATAGCTAGGATGACAGGCACGAATGGTTCTAAGTCTCTTGAGCTGGTGAATGGTGCCCGGTACCGTTGCGACGCGGCATCTGATGATGGTGGGCGTTCGTTTTCGGTGACGGATTTGTTTTTTGATGAGCTTCGTCAGCAACAGGAATGGTCGCCGTGGATGGCCCTCACTAATACGACGAATGCTAAGTTTTCGTCTCAGGTTATCGCGGTTTCTAACGCTGGTGAAGCTAAGTCGGTTGTTCTGAATAGTCTGCAGGATAAGGCGCGTGCAGAGGCCCGCGAATTGCAAGCATTCATTGACGGCGGCGGCGACCCCGGCGAGTGGGCGCGTGAGCATGAGGTTTCGCTTGGCCTGTTTGAGTATTCGGCACCTGAGGACGCTTCTATTCATGACCGTGATGGGTGGGCGGCGGCTAATCCGTCGCTTGGTTACCCGTTTGGCCCTACTGAGAAGAAGCTCGCCGCGAGTGCCGCGCTGGTCGGTAATTCCGGTGAAGACGGTGTACCTGAGCATAAGTTTCGTGCTGAGGTTCTGTGTCAGCGGGTAGCGGTTGCCAAAGAAGGGCCTTTTAAGTCTACGGACTTGGAGGCTTGCTTGTCCCCGGCGAGTGAGATAGCCGCCGATAGCCCTATTGTGGTGGGTGTGGATACGTCTGCGGACGGGAAAATGAGCTATGTGGCGGTTGCTGGTTACGCGGCTGATGGTACCCCTCAGGTTGAGGTGCTTACGAAGCGCCCGTTTATGGATTGGATTCCTGAGTTTTTGCGTACTGGTTTGAATTTCACACCACGCGGTATTGTGTTGCAGGGTAAGGGGTCGCCGATTTCTAGTTATCGGGATTCGCTCACCCGGCAGGGTGTGGATTTTACGCCGTGTGAGGGGTCTAATCTTCCGGCGGCGTGTGTGCAGTTCGCTGAAAGGGTGGAACAGCATAAAATCAGGTGGCGGGACCAGCCGGTTTTGATTCGTCCGTTGCACGAGGCTGTGAAGAAGTATTATGGTGATGTTTGGTCTTGGAACCGTGATAAGTCGCCGGTGGATATCGCGCCGTTGTGTGCGGCCACGTTCGCGTTGTGGGGTCTTTTGAGGCTTCCTGATGAGGATGAATCGAAGTCCGTTTATTCGGATGCGGAGTATGAGAATTGGTGGGAGTAGGTGAGGTATGCCTAGCGCTGGTGATGTGATTGCGCGCGCCCTTGTGGGTGGTTTGTCGCGTGCGGTGACTACTTTTATGGGCCGTGAGGTGGTGGTTACGTCCTCCGGCGTGGGTGTGTCTGCTGAGCCACTTAACTTGACAGTTGAGCAAATGTGGCGTACCCAACCTCATTTGCGCACGGTTGTTGATTTTTTGGCGCGTAATGTTGCTCATTTGGGCCTTCATTCGTTCCGTACTGATGGTAATGACCGGGTGCGTGATAGGGATTCTCGGGTCGCGTCTCTGATGCGTCAGCCGAATCAGCATATGACTACGTATGAGCTGGTTTATGACTTGGTGGGTAATCTGGCTCTGCATAATAGGGCGTACTGGTTCGTGTATGAGTCTGCGGACACCCCGTCTGGTTGGGCGATTCAGCCGTTCCCGGCTTCGTGGGTGAAAACGAGTTACGGCACGTATTGGGAGCCTAAGTATTATGTGGTTTCTCCGCCGGATTCACCGGATAAGGCGGTGAAGTTCAAACCTGAGAATGTTCTTGCGTTTGAGGGCTGGAACCCGTTACCGGGTAAGGACTCTTCCCCGGTTGAGACGTTGCGTTTGACTCTTGAGGAACAGTATCACGCCCGTAAACACCGTACTCAGGTGTGGCGGCGCGCGGGCCGGGTCGGTGGTTATATCACCCGGCCGGTGGACGCTCCCCGGTGGGATAACCAAGACCGCCGCCGGTTCCTGAAAATGTTTGAAGAGTTCACGCGCGAGGGTTCCCGGACGGGCGGCACCCCCATTTTTGAGGAAGGTATGCGTCTTGAGACGGCTGAGTTTAATTCGGCTAACGCTGAGTGGGCTGAGTCGGTGAAGCTCTCACTGGTGACGGTGGCGCAGGTGTTTCAGGTTAACCCGGTGATGGTGGGTGTGTTGGATAATGCGAACTATTCTAACGCTAAAGAGTTCAGCAAATTACTGTATACTAACACGCTCGGGCCTCTTATTCGTCAGATTGAACAGCGGTTGAACACGTTCTTGCTGCCTATGGTGGGTGTAGACCCCGCCGCGCACCTGCTGGAGTTCAATATTGAGGAGAAGTTACGCGGTTCGTTTGAGGAACAGGCGGCGGTGGCGTCTTCAGCTGTGGGCGCTCCGTATATGACTCGTAATGAGTTGCGCCGTATGAATAACCTTCCTGCTATTGAGGGTGGGGACGCGCTGGTTACGCCGTTGAATCTGGATACTGAGAGTGTTTCACGTGAAACGGACGGTGGTAGCGATGTTTCGGACGATGTTTCGGACGATGTTTCACGTGAAACGTCGAAAATTGAGTTGCCGGCGGCGGCTAAGGCGGTTCTTTTGTCGCATGGTGAGCGTGCCCGGCGGGTTATCGCGGCTAAGGGCGATTCTGAGCGGTTGCGTGAGCGTTTGGCCCGCGAATTAGCTGATGATTTGGCGGATTTTCCTGATTTGGCGGCAAAATCGGTTGTTTTATCGTCAGATTACGCGGGTTTGAGCGAAAAAGTGCTAGAAAGTGAGGGTGGTGTTTCACGTGAAACATAAATCTCTAGTCGTGGATGTGAGCGCCACTAGTGAGACGGGCGTTTTTACTGGTTACGCGTCGGTTTTTAATAATATTGACTCGGTGCGTGACGTGGTGTTGCCCGGCGCGTTCGCCGGAACGCTACAGTCGTATGGTGAGAATGGCTCGAACATCCCCTGCTACTGGAACCACCAGTTGAGCGACCCGCGTATGTGTATTGGGTGGACGCTTGAGGCGCGTGAGGATGCGAACGGGCTGTTTGTGCGTGTCCAGCTTGACCTTGGGTCTGAGGTTGGTGCGCAAGCCTACGCCATGCTGAAGCGTGGTCTTGTAAAGCAGATGTCCATCACCTACATTGTTGAGGACGCTGAAGAGGCTACCGGCGCTGATGGTGGCGGGGTCTGGCACCTGAAGAAATTAAAGCTTTTTGAAGTCTCTGTTGTTCCGGTTGCGGCTAACCAGGAAGCAGAGATTTTGGACGTTAAGGCGGGTGAAGCGCCCCGGCGTGACCGCCCCTCTGACGATACAGAGGAAGATGAGAAGCCTCTAGATAGCGAAAGCGGTAGTGAAGAGGAGCCGGCGGCGGTCAAGGCAGAGGAACCGGAAACGGTCAATGCTGAGGAACCTGAGCCAGTCAATTCGCGTGTTCTCGCACTAGCTACTGAGGTTGAACTAGCAACTATTCGACTATCCGTATCGGAGGTTATCTCGTGAATTTGAAAGAACAGCGAGAAGAAATTTTGAGCAAGTCCGCCGCGCTGATTGAGAAGGTGCGCAATGGTGAGGCTCTGACTGAGGAAGAGAACGCTGAGCTTGTGCAGCTGAAGAGTGATGCCGCGTCGCTTAAGGAGCGTCTGGACAATGCGAGTGAGGCTGAGGCTCTGATGAAGTCTCTTGGTTCGCGTGAGGTGGCGGTGAAGGAAGAGGTCACCCCGGCGCGTTCGCTCGGTGATTATTTTGTGAAGGGCGCTAATAGCGCGGGTGTTTTGTCTCGTTTGAAGGCTGGTAACCGTGTTTCGGCTTTTGACCTTCCTGAGTTCACTGGTTCTAAGGCTGCTGGTGATGTGATTAAGCTGGATGGTCTTCAGCAGACCGCCGGGCACCTTATCACCCCGGATATTGACCGCAATATTGTTACCGCCTACGTTCAGCGCCCTACTATCGCAAGCTGGTTGGGTGAGGGCACTATCGCGTCTAACGCGATTGTGTATTTTGTTGAAAAGGTCTGGGACAAGTCCGCTAATGGCGATTTCAAGACCGTTGCTGAGGGTGGCGACAAGCCCGGTATGACCCCTCCGGGTTATCAGGAAGTTACTGAGGTTCTTAAGAAGCTTGCGGGCTGGATTAAGCTCTCTATGGAGATGGCAGAAGACGCCGCTTTCTTGGTTTCTGAGATTAATAACCGTCTGCTTCTTCAGCTTCTTATTGCTGAGGAGCAGCAGCTGCTTTCGGGTGACGGCGCGGGCACTAATATCAAGGGTATTCTGAACCGTGAGGGGTTGCAGGTTAAGGCCTCTGCTAATGCGGCGGGTAACCTGGATGCTGTTTATGAGTCGCTGAACGCGGTGTTTACTAAGACCGGTCTTCGCGCGGATGGTATCGTTATCAACCCCGCTGATTATGAGAAGTTCCGTCTGCTGAAGGACGGTAACGGACAGTATATTGCGGGCGGGCCGTTCACCGGCCAGTACGGTGTTGGTGGGGTTCTGCAAGACCCGCCGCTGTGGGGTCTGACTACTATTCAGACTACCGCCATCCCGGCTGGTACTGTGCTTATTGGTGCCGGTAAGGCCGCAGCTACCGTGTACCGTAAGGGCGGTATCCGTGTAGAGACTAGCAACGCTGACGGTAACGACTTTACCAAGAACCAGTTCACTATTCTTGCTGAGGAGCGTCTTGCGCTTGCGGTTCGCCGCCCTGATGCTTTCGTGAAGCTTACTCTTGGGAGCTAATCGTGAAGCATTATGAAGTTGAACATCACGGCCTGTCGTATACGGTTCAGCTTCACCCTGACACAGCAGAGGCTTTAGGGGTGGAGCCGGTAACGGACGGCCCTAAGAAGAAAAAGAATGTTTCACGTGAAAAGCGTCGTAAGAGTGTTTCGCGTGAAACACCCACCCCGGCGGGTGAGTCCGTTGAGGGTGCTGAGTCGGAGGAATAAACGTTGAGCTACCCACCCCTTCCTGCTGTTGCGTCTACTGAGGCGGCGGTTACTGAACTGATTCGTAATTATTGTGGTTGGCATGTTGCCCCTGTGGTGAATGAGATTCGCAAGTTTGATTATGATGGTTCGGGACGCCTGTTTATCCCTACGTTGAGTCTGGTGGATGTGCAGAGGG
>ERZ772946.307-NODE-307-length-20347-cov-28.8804_pt1 | contig 20347 bp, 18 predicted proteins | sample MGYA00511680_ERZ772946 | MGnify/ENA primary metagenome ERZ772946 (study PRJEB29015, sample SAMEA2737918) | human oral metagenome | biome: human oral; feature: human-associated habitat; material: dental | place: China | collected 2016 ... | reverse complement strand
CCCCTCAAAAGTTAGATTTTCCTGTTTAATTTTTTGGGGGGCGGTAGGATAAATCGCTCATGCAATGTACTTCACGAAGTGATTTCGATGAGCGGGGGTTAAGTCTATTTATAGATTAAGCTTTCTGAGATACTCCCACAACTACAGAGAGTCATCATTTCCAGCTGGGATTTATAGGCAAGAGGTGTAGCTACATCCATCGTTATGATTGCTGAAGGCCTATTGTCTAAGAATATTAGCGAGTAATATTGCTAGTAGATTGATAAGTAACCAATTGAATTCCTTCTTGCTACCTTTCCCCCTCCCTGAAAGCGTAAAACAAACTAGTCAGAAAAGCCACTTTGTGGTATAATATAGAAGACTCAAAAAGAAACAGGAGAAAAAGAATGGATTTACTTTTAGCAATTATCTTAATTGTGCTAGCTTTTCTAGGAGGAGCTCTTGGAGGTATGTATTTGGTTCGTAAGCAAATCGAAAAAGAATTTGCTGACAACCCACGTTTGAACGCTGAGGCAGTTCGTGCTCTCTTGAGCGCAAATGGTCAAAAACCAAGCGAAGCCAAGGTACAACAAGTTTACCACCAAATCATCCGTCAACAAAAAGCAGCCCTTGCTAACAATAAAAAGAAATAAATAGGAAAAGTCTGGGATGAAAGTTCCAGACTTCTCACTATGTTCAATAGTTCTCAAGGATAAGACTTTTTCCTTGCATTCTATTGATATTTGATTATGATTAAGAGAGAGGCAGTTGACATTTTATCAAGCTGTCGGTCAGTTCCTTCAGGACAAGGAATCATGATGAACTATCAATCAGAAAAAAGACTAGAAAGAAGACTGTATGGATAATCGACCAATTGGTTTTTTGGATTCGGGTGTCGGGGGCTTGACCGTTGTTCGTGAGCTCATGCGCCAGCTTCCCCATGAAGAAATCGTCTATATTGGAGATTCAGCACGGGCGCCCTATGGTCCCCGTCCTGCTGAGCAAATTCGTGAATATACTTGGCAGTTGGTCAACTTTCTCTTGACCAAAGATGTCAAGATGATTGTCATTGCTTGTAACACTGCGACTGCAGTCGTCTGGGAAGAAATCAAGGCCCAATTAGACATTCCTGTCCTAGGTGTGATTTTGCCAGGAGCTTCGGCAGCCATCAAGTCCAGTCAAGGTGGGAAAATTGGGGTGATTGGAACTCCCATGACGGTCCAATCAGACATCTACCGTCAGAAAATCCATGATTTGGACCCAGACTTACAGGTGGAAAGTTTGGCCTGTCCCAAGTTTGCCCCCTTGGTCGAGTCTGGTGCCTTATCAACCAGTGTAACCAAGAAAGTAGTTTATGAAACCCTGCGTCCCTTGGTAGGAAAAGTGGATAGCCTGATTTTGGGCTGCACTCATTATCCGCTCCTTCGCCCCATCATCCAGAATGTCATGGGACCCAAGGTTCAGCTGATCGATAGTGGGGCAGAGTGTGTACGGGATATCTCAGTCTTACTCAATTATTTTGAAATCAATCGTGGTCGCGATGCTGGACCACTTGATCACCGTTTTTACACAACAGCTAGCAGCCAAAGTTTTGCACAAATTGGAGCAGAATGGCTGGAAAAAGAGATTCATGTGGAGCATGTAACATTATGACAAACAAAATTTATGAATACAAGGACGACCAGGACTGGTATGTCGGTGTCTGGGATGTCTATGGAGGTATCTACAGCCTCATCAAAGATCCTCTTGAGCTCGATTTTATGGATTTGGCTCGGATTTTTCGTGATGAGGAAAATGGCTTTCCGATTACGATAACAGTGATGCGCTGGTCTTCTAACTTCCGTCTGCTCTCTTTTGTCGTCGAGATTTTAAATGCCGAAGCAGGACGCAACTTGGAAGTCATCCAACGTCAGGGGGCCCTGCTCTTGGTTGAAAATGGGCAACTCCTGCATGTAGAATTACCTAAAGGAGGGGTTGATGTAGAAGCCTTCTTTGAAACTAGCAAGGTTAGAGAAACCTTGTTGATAGCGACTCATAATAAAGGCAAGACCAAGGAATTCCGAGCTATCTTTGACAAACTAGGCTACGATGTGGAAGATCTCAATGATTATCCTGACTTGCCTGAAGTAGAAGAAACAGGCATGACCTTTGAAGAAAATGCTAGACTTAAGGCCGAAACCATTTCCCAATTGACGGGCAAGATGGTTCTGGCAGATGATTCAGGTATCAAAGTCGATGCCCTTGGTGGTTTACCAGGTATCTGGTCGGCTCGTTTCGCAGGTGTGGGAGCGACTGACCGTGAAAATAATGCCAAGCTTTTGCACGAATTGGCCATGGTCTTTGACCTCAAAGACCGTTCGGCTCAGTTCCATACGACCTTAGTCGTAGCTAGTCCAGGTAAGGAAAGTTTGGTTGTTGAAGCTGAATGGGAAGGTTACATTAACTTTGAACCCAAGGGCGAAAACGGCTTTGGCTATTCTCCCCTCTTCCTTGTAGGAGAAACTGGGAAAACAGCAGCAGAGCTAACCCTTGAAGAAAAAAATAGCCAATCTCACCGTGCCTTAGCCGTTAAGAAACTTTTGGAGGTATTTCCATCATGGCAAAGCAAACCATCATTGTAATGAGTGACTCCCATGGCGATAGCTTGATTGTGGAAGAAATTCGTGATCGCTATCTGGGGAAAGTCGATGCCATTTTTCACGATGGTGACTCTGAACTCCGTCCTGATTCTCCACTCTGGGAGGGTATCCATGTCGTCAAAGGCAACATGGACTTTTATGCGGGCTACCCAGAACGTTTGGTGACTCAACTTGGTCCGACCAAGATTATCCAGACTCACGGACACTTATTTGATATCAATTTCAATTTTCAAAAGTTGGACTACTGGGCTCAGGAAGAAGATGCCGATATCTGTCTCTATGGTCACTTGCATGTGCCAAATGCTTGGATGGAAGGCAAAACACTCTTTCTCAATCCAGGCTCCATCAGCCAACCACGAGGGACTATCAGAGAATGTCTCTATGCTCGTGTGGAGATTGATGACAGCTATTTTAAAGTAGACTTTTTGACACGTGATCATGAGGTTTATCCAGGCTTGTCCAAGGAGTTTGCTCGATGATTGCCAAGGAATTTGAAGCATTTTTACTGGAGCAGGAAGAGACTTTTCTTACCCCTGCTGAGAATCTAGCAGCCTTGATTGATACCCATAACGCTGACCATGCAATTTTGGTGCTGAGCCAAATCACCTATACCCGTATCCCTGTTGTGACCTTTGACAAACGCTTTGTTGGAACCATTGGTCTGAGAGATATTTTGGCCTATCAAATGGAGCAAGGTTTGACAGACGAACAGATGGCAACGACAGATATCGTCAATATGACCAAGACAGATGTGGCAGTCGTCGCTCCAGACTATAACATCACAGAGGTCCTCCATAAACTGGTGGATGAACCCTTCTTGCCAGTGGTAGATGATGAAGGGATTTTTCAAGGAATCATCACGCGCAAGTCCATCCTCAAGGCCGTTAATGCCCTCTTGCATGACTTTAGTAAGGAATATGAGATTCGATGCAAATGAGAGATAGCATTTCAGCCTTTTTAGAGAAAAAGCAGGGCTTGTCTGCTAATTCAAAGCGATCTTATAAGTATGATCTGGAGCAATTTTTAGATATTGTAGGGGAGCGGATCTCTGAGACCAGTCTCAAGATTTACCAAGCCCAGCTAGCCAATCTAAAAATCAGCGCCCAGAAACGGAAACTTTCGGCCTGTAACCAATTTCTATACTTTCTCTATCAAAAAGGAGAAGTGGACAGTTTTTACCGTCTGGAATTAGCCAAACAAGCTAAAAAGCAGACTGAAAAACCAGATATTCTAGACCTAGCCTCTTTTTGGCAAGAAAGTGACTATCCAGAGGGACGCTTGCTAGCGCTCTTAATCCTAGAAATGGGACTCTTGCCAAGCGAGATTTTAGCTCTCAAGGTTGCGGATATCAATCTGGATTTTCAGGTGCTGCGAATTAATAAGGCTTCCCAACAGAGGATTGTCACTATTCCAACGACCTTGCTTTCAGAATTGAAACCCTTGATGGGCCAGACCTATCTCTTTGAAAGGGGAGGAAAAGCCTATTCTCGTCAGTGGGCCTTTCGACAGCTGGAGTCCTTTGTCAAGGAGAAAGGTTTCCCAGCCTTATCAGCTCAAGCCTTGCGGGAACAGTTCATTCTAAGACAAATAGAAAACAAGGTCGATTTGTACGAAATAGCAAAAAAACTAGGATTAAAAACAGTCCTGACCTTAGAAAAATATAGATAATGGATATTAAATTAAAAGATTTTGAAGGGCCGTTGGACTTGCTCTTGCACCTGGTTTCCAAGTATCAGATGGATATTTACGATGTGCCAATCACAGAAGTCATCGAACAGTATCTAGCCTATGTCTCAACCCTGCAAGCTATGCGCTTAGAGGTGGCTGGCGAATACATGGTCATGGCCAGTCAGTTGATGCTGATCAAGAGCCGGAAACTTCTTCCCAAGGTGGCAGAAGTGACAGATTTGGAGGATGACCTAGAGCAGGATCTTCTCTCCCAAATTGAAGAATACCGTAAGTTCAAGCTCTTGGGTGAGCACTTGGAGGCCAAGCACCAAGATCGGGCCCAGTACTATTCCAAAGCGCCGACAGAGTTGATCTACGAGGATGCGGAGCTTGTGCATGATAGGACGATCATTGACCTCTTTTTGGCTTTTTCCAATATCCTAGCCAAGAAAAAAGAGGAATTCGCTCAGAACCACACGACCATCTTGCGGGATGAGTATAAGATTGAGGACATGATGGGTATTGTAAAAGAGTCCTTGGCTGGACGAGACCAGTTACGCTTGCAGAATTTGTTCAAGGAAGCCCAGAATGTCCAAGAGATTATTACCCTCTTTTTGGCGACCCTAGAGTTAATCAAAACCCAGGAACTGATCCTCGTGCAAGAGGAGAGTTTCGGAGATATCTATCTCATGGAAAAGAAGGAAGAAAGTCAAGAGGCACAAAGCTAGACTTGATAGAGAGGAAAGATGAGTACTTTAGCAGAAATAGAAGCGCTCTTGTTTGTAGCAGGTGAAGATGGGATTCGAGTCCGACAGTTGGCTGAACTCCTATCACTTCCACCGACAGGCATCCAGCAGAGTTTAGAAAAATTAGCCCAAAAGTATGAAAAAGACCAAGAGTCGAGCTTGTCCCTGATTGAGACAGGGGGCGCTTACAGATTGGTGACCAAGCCTCAATTTGCAGCGATTTTAAAGGAATACTCCAAAGCTCCCATCAACCAGAGTCTGTCTCGGGCTGCCCTTGAGACCTTGTCCATCATTGCCTACAAGCAGCCCATTACGCGGATAGAAATTGATGCCATCCGTGGGGTTAACTCGAGTGGGGCCTTGGCAAAGTTGCAGGCCTTTGACTTGATACGAGAAGACGGAAAAAAAGAAGTGTTGGGGCGCCCCAACCTCTATGTGACTACGGATTATTTCCTAGATTACATGGGAATTAACCATTTGGAAGAATTACCAGTGATTGATGAGCTTGAGATTCAAGCCCAAGAAAGCCAATTATTTGGTGAAAGGATAGAAGAAGATGAGAATCAATAAATATATTGCCCACGCAGGTGTGGCCAGTAGGAGAAAAGCAGAAGAGTTGATCAAGCAAGGCTTGGTGACGGTCAACGGCCAAGTGGTGCGTGAACTAGCAACGACCATCAAGGCTGGTGATAAGGTTGAAGTTGAAGGCCAACCTATCTATAACGAAGAAAAGGTCTACTATCTTCTCAATAAACCCCGCGGAGTGATTTCTAGTGTGACAGATGACAAGGGACGCAAGACGGTTGTTGACCTCTTGCCCAATGTCAAAGAGCGCATCTACCCAGTGGGACGTTTGGACTGGGATACATCTGGTGTCTTGATTTTGACCAATGATGGGGATTTTACGGATGAAATGATTCACCCGCGTAATGAGATTGACAAGGTCTATGTCGCGCGTGTTAAAGGTGTGGCCAACAAAGAAAATCTCCGTCCCTTGACCCGTGGCCTTGAGATTGATGGCAAGAAAACCAAGCCTGCTGTCTATGAGATTCTCAAAGTGGATCCAGTCAAAAATCGCTCAGTAGTGCAGTTGATCATCCATGAAGGGCGTAACCATCAGGTTAAAAAAATGTTTGAAGCCGTCGGTCTCCAAGTGGACAAGTTGTCTCGGACTCGTTTTGGACACTTAGATTTGACGGGTCTTCGTCCGGGAGAATCCCGTCGCCTTAACAAAAAAGAAATCAGCCAACTGCATACTATGGCTGTAACCAAGAAATAATGAAACGAATCTTAATAGCGCCAGTTCGCTTTTACCAACGCTTTATCTCACCAGCCTTTCCACCCTCTTGTCGTTTTGAGCCCACTTGTTCCAACTACATGATTGAAGCTATTGAAAAACATGGCTTCAAGGGAGTTTTGATGGGCTTAGCTCGGATTTTACGTTGCCACCCTTGGTCGAAAATAGGCAAGGATCCTGTGCCAGACCACTTTTCACTCAAACGAAATCATAAACAAAAAGAATCAGCCTGATTCTTTTTTGTATACTTTAGAAAGGAAGTTGGCAGATTAAGATTTTCACTATCCTTCTCCTATAAAAAGTGGTAAAATGGAGGACAGAAAGAAGGAACTGATATGACAACATTATTTTCAAAAATCAAAGAAGTAACCGAACTTGCTGCGATCTCAGGTCATGAAGCACCGGTCCGTGCCTATCTCCGTGAAAAGTTGACACCGCATGTGGATGAAGTTGTGACAGATGGCTTGGGCGGTATTTTTGGTATCAAACATTCAGAAGCCGCCGATGCGCCCCGTGTTTTGGTCGCTTCTCATATGGACGAAGTTGGCTTTATGGTCAGCGAGATTAAGCCAGATGGAACCTTCCGTGTCGTTGAAATCGGTGGCTGGAATCCTATGGTAGTTAGCAGCCAACGCTTTAAACTCTTTACTCGTGATGGTCGTGAAATTCCCATGATTTCAGGATCTGTTCCACCACATTTGACTCGTGGAAAGGGCGGACCAACCATGCCAGCTATTTCAGATATCGTCTTTGATGGTGGCTTTGCGGATAAGGCTGAGGCAGAAAGCTTTGGCATCCGTCCTGGTGATACTATCGTACCAGATAGTTCAGCAATCTTGACAGCCAATGAAAAAAATATCATCTCCAAAGCTTGGGACAACCGCTACGGTGTTCTCATGGTGAGCGAGTTAGCAGAAGCCTTGTCAGGTCAGAAACTTGGGAATGAACTCTATCTTGGTGCTAATGTCCAAGAAGAAGTGGGTCTCCGTGGCGCACACACTTCAACAACTAAGTTTGACCCAGAAATCTTTCTTGCAGTTGACTGTTCACCTGCTGGTGATGTTTATGGCGGTCAAGGCAAGGTTGGGGACGGTACCTTGATTCGTTTCTACGATCCAGGTCATTTGCTTCTCCCAGGTATGAAGGATTTCCTTTTGACAACGGCTGAAGAAGCTGGTATCAAGTATCAATACTACTGTGGTAAAGGCGGAACGGATGCAGGTGCAGCTCATCTGAAAAATGGTGGTGTTCCATCAACAACTATCGGTGTTTGCGCTCGTTATATCCATTCTCACCAGACCCTCTACGCTATGGATGACTTTTTAGAAGCTCAAGCTTTCTTGCAAGCCTTAGTGAAAAAATTGGATCGTTCAACAGTTGATTTGATTAAAAATTATTAAAGAATAAGAGAGGTGAGCGAAATGACAGAACCAAACCTAGAAAGCCTTATAAAAGATCTCTATAATCATGCCCGTCAAGGCTTGAGTGATGAGTTAGTCGCCGCTCTCCTAGAGACTGCTAAAAAACTACCTACTACAAATGAGCAATTACTAGCAGTCCGTCTCTCATGCCTGGTCAATCTTGAACTGTTCAGAAATCCCAAACACCCAGCACCTGAATTGATCAACTTGGCTCGCTTTATCAAAAGAGAAGAAGCCAAGTACAGAGGAACCGCAGTTTCTGCTATTATGTTTGGGGAACTCTTTAAAATGCTTTGATTCCATTGTGAATCAAAGCATTTTTTATACGTCAGAAAAGCCATTCTTGATTAAGAGACGAAAAAACCACCTAGGTCAAGGTGGCTTCTTGTTTATTAAATTTGTTCAGCGATGACCTTTTCAGCTAGGTTCATGGCGTGGTCAGATACACGAGTGTAATGGGAAATGATGTCGATAAAGTTGACCCCGGCTTGTGTTGAACACTCACCTTTATTAAGGCGTTTGATATGGGTCTTTCTGAGAACGCGTTCCATATTGTTAATCTCTTTATGGCGTTCAATCAGGCTTTGAGCCTTTTCAATGTCATTGTTTTCTACACTATCAAGGGCATCCTTGATAAACTCAGTAGTTTTTTGATAGATATCAGCTAATTCCTCTAGAGCAGCTTCAGAAAAATGAACATCTTTGCGTTGGAGATAGTCTGTTAGGTTGAGCAACCCTTCTGCGTGGTCCCCAATCCGTTCCAAATCACGAGATGAATCTAGGATGTTGGTCAACACTTCGCTTTCTTTCTGACTTAAGGATTCGCTTGAGAGCCTGATGAGGTAACGAGTGAGTTTTTCATCGATGGTGTTGATGGCTTCCTCTGTCTTATGCCCTTTTTCAGCTACCTTTTCATCCAAACCGATGATATAGTTATAAGAAAGGTCAAAAGCTTTAGCTGCATAATTCCCCAAGTGCAAGAGTTCTTTTTTTGCATTTCCTAGTGCGATAGAAGGAGATTGCTGGATAAGTTGTTCGTCGAGATAAAGGGGCTCGTACTTGACAACTTCATCTTCACCAGGGATGAGCTTGGTTACAAAGTAGGCCAAGGCTCCGATGAATGGAAATTGTATAATAGTATTACTTACGTTAAAGGCACCGTGAGAGAAGGCAATGGTCATCTCAGGTGAGAGGTGAAGGAGTGCCTGAAAGTACTCGATCATAGCAGTGAAGGGACCTAATAAGATTAAGCAAAGAATAGTTCCTAAAACGTTAAAGGTAACGTGGGTTGCTGCAACGCGCTTTGCAGAGACATTGGCTCCAGCTGCGGCAATAATAACGGTTAGGGTTGTCCCGATATTATCCCCAAAGAGAACTGGTAGAGAACCTTTAAGATCAAGGAAGCCACCTGCATAGAGGCCTTGTAGAATCCCAATTGTCGCAGAAGAAGCTTGGATAAGGACGGTAATCACTGCACCGGCTACCACTCCTAAAATAGGATTTTGTCCCAAGGTTATCATATATTCCTTGAATTGTGGTAAATCTTTAAGTGGGCTCATACCGGCACTGATGAGGTTGAGGGCGTAGAAGATTCCCCCAATACCAAATAGGATGCGTCCGATATTGTTTGCTGTTCTATTTTTTGTAAAGAAGAGGAACATGGTTCCAAGGAAAATCAGGGGTAAAGCATATTCGCCAAGCTTGAAACCGATGATAAAGGAAGTAACGGTGGTTCCAATATTGGCTCCCATGATGATTCCGATAGCTTGTCTAAGAGTTAGAAGGCTAGCGCTGACCAGTCCAACCGTGATAACTGTAACCCCTGTACTTGACTGAATCAGGGCGGTTACGACAATCCCGACTAGAACACCTAAAAAGGGATTGCTGGTGTACTTGTCAATGTAAAAACGAAGGCGATCTCCAGCAGCTTGTTGCAAACCGTCTCCCATAGTCTTAATACTGTATAAAAACAGTCCTAGACCTCCTAAAAAGTGAAATAAAATTTCCTGCCAATTAATGGACATTTCTTTTTCCTCCGAAAAATAATAACGGAATTTCTCCTATTCTATTTTAAAGGATAAAAGTAAATCTCACAAGTGTTTTCTCGATATTTTAGTAAGAAATCGCTAACTTTTTTAAATTTCTTCCTTAAGCAGAGTTCTTACTTCAAGTATAAATGTCTGAAAGGATTGTGTCCAAATTTTACTGATTCTTATCCTAGTTATAGTTTATACGTAAAATAGATTGACATCGCTTTCATATAAGATAAAATGAAGATAACCCTGTTCTGGTGGTGTGTGCTGAGAACAGATACTTTTTACTAAAGAAGTAAAGCGCTTACTTTATATTTTATTAGGAGGATAAGATGAAAAATTTATTTTTTGAAAAACGTTGCCGCTACAGCATTCGTAAGCTGTCAATCGGAGCTTGTTCTTTGATGATTGGGTCAGCTCTATTTGCGAGCCCAGCTCTTGCAGAGCAGGTTGCTGTCCCTGAGGCAGTTTCAAATACGAGCGCCCAAGCTACAAGCGCTGGTGAAACAGCGAGTCCAGACACTGCGACCATCGAAAAACAATTAGAAAAAACTGAAAACAAAGTAGCTGAGCAACCAATTTCAGAAAACAATCCAGCAATTACTGATTTGGTTAATGAAAAAGAAGAAGCAAAGCCAGCTCCGACAGATAAAGTTGAAAAACCTACTCAACCAACTGACAAAGAAGGAGTCAAGCCTGAGGAAGCACCTCAAGTGGTTGACAATAAAGCCGATAAACCAAGTCTAGCAGACGTTCCTAAAAATGAAGAAAAGAGTCTCCGACCAAAAGAAATCAAGTTTGATACTTGGGAAGATTTGTTGAAATGGGAACCTGGTGCGCGTGAGGATGATCCCATCAACCGTTCCTCAGTTGAACTCGCCAAGCGCCATAGGGGTCAGTTGGTTAACGAAAAAGCAAGCAGAAGAGCCAAGGTTCAGGCGCTAGCAAATACCAACTCAAAGGCTAAAGACCATGCTTCTGTTGGTGGAGAAGAATTCAAGGCCTACGCCTTTGATTACTGGCAATACTTGGATTCAATGGTCTTCTGGGAAGGCCTAGTCCCAACTCCGGATGTCATTGATGCAGGCCACCGTAACGGAGTTCCCGTTTATGGAACCTTGTTCTTCAACTGGTCTAATAGCATTGCTGACCAAGAGAAGTTTGCTGCCGCCTTGAAACAAGATGAGGACGGTACCTTCCCTATAGCGCGAAAACTTGTCGACCTTGCTAAGTACTATGGCTTTGATGGCTATTTCATCAACCAGGAAACAACGGGTGATTTGGTAGCACCTCTTGGTGAAAAAATGCGCCAATTCATGCTCTATACAAAGGAATATGCAGCTAAAGTCAACCACCCAATCAAGTATGCTTGGTACGATGCCATGACCTACAAATACGGTCGATACCACGAAGATGGCTTGGGAGACTACAACTACCAGTTTATGCAAAAAGAAGGTGACAAGGTCCCTGCAGATCAATTTTTTGCCAATTTTAACTGGAACAAGGAAAAGAATGACCACTCTGTAGAGATGGCAAAATGGCTGGAACGTAGCCAGTATGATGTCTTTGCAGGCTTAGAATTGCAACAAGGTGGCTCTTATAAGACCAAAGTCAAATGGGATGCTCTTTTAGATGAAAAGGGCAAGTTGCGCTTGTCACTTGGACTTTTTGCGCCAGATACGATTACCAGTCTAGGAAAAACAGGCGAAGACTACCACAAGAACGAAGACATCTTCTTTACAGGTTACCAAGGGGATCCAACGGCTCAAAAACCAGGTGATAAAGAGTGGTATGGGATTGCTAATTTAGTTGCGGACCGCACACCAGCAGTAGGACGCACCTTCACTACTTCTTTCAATACAGGTCATGGTAGAAAGTGGTTTGTAGACGGCAAAGTTTCTAAGGATTCTGAGTGGAACTACCGTTCTGTTTCAGGTGTCTTGCCAACATGGCGCTGGTGGCAGACTTCGACAGGTGAAAAACTTCGTGCAGAATATGATTTTACAGATGCCTATAATGGAGGTAACTCCCTTAAATTCTCAGGTGATGTAGCTGGTAAGACGGACCAGGATGTGAATTTGTATTCTACTAAACTAGAAGTAACGGAGAAAACCAAACTTCGGGTTGCCCACAAGGGAGGAAAAGGCTCCAAAGTTTATATGGCCTTCTCTACGACTCCAGACTACAAATTTGAGGATTCAGAGGCATGGAAAGAACTGACTCTTTCTGACAAGTGGACAAATGAAGAAATTGACCTTAGCTCACTAGCAGGTAAAACCATTTATGCAGTTAAGCTCTTCTTCGAACATGAAGGTGCTGTGAAAGATTATCAATTTAACCTTGGTCAATTGACAATTTCGGACAATGACCAAGCGCCACAAGCACCGACAGGTCTCTCTGTGGTGAAACAATCTCTTAAGAATGCCCAAGAAGCTGAAGCAGTTGTTCAATTTACGGGTAACCAAGATGCAGATTTCTATGAAGTCTACGAAAAAGACGGGGACAACTGGCGCTTGTTGACAGGTTCATCTGCTTCAACCATCTACTTGCCAAAAGTTAGCCGTTCTGCTAATGCGACTGGTACGACTCAAGAATTGAAAGTCGTTGCAGTTGGTAAAAATGGTCTCCGTTCTGAAGCTGCGACGGCATCCTTTAACTGGGGCATGACGGTTCAGGATACAACTCTCCCAAGACCTTTGGCTGAAAATATTGTTCCAGGGGCAACGGTAATCGGTAGCACTTTCCCAAATACTGAAGGTGGAGAAGGTATCGAAGGCATGTTGAACGGTACCATTACCAGTCTATCAGACAAGTGGTCTTCAGGACAATTGAGCGGTAGTGTCGATATTCGTTTGACCCAACCACGTCGTGTTGTTAGATGGGTGATGGATCATGCGGGAGCTGGCGGTGAGTCTGTTAACGATGGTTTGATGAACACCAAGGACTTTGATCTATACTACAAGGATACTGATGGCGAGTGGAAACTAGCTAAGGAAGTCCGTGGTAATAAAGCGCACGTTACGGATATCACTCTTGATAAACCAATCACCGCCCAAGACTGGCGTTTGCATGTCATTACATCTGATAACGGAACACCTTGGAAGGCCATTCGTATCTACAACTGGAAGATGTACGAAACCTTGGACACAGAAAGTCAAAATATTCCAATGGCTAAGGTAGCTGCTCGTTCACTTGGAAACCATCAAGTTCAACTAGGCTTCTCTGATGTTCCGGCAGGTGCAACCATCACCGTTTACGACAAGGCGGATTCACAAACACCAATTGCAACCTTGAAGACTGAAACTGGTGGGGACCTGGTAACAGCACCATTAGCCTTTAACAAGCAACCAAATCTCCTCTACTATCGTACCCAACTACCTGGCAAAGAAATCAGTAACACCTTGGCTGTAGCGATTCCACAGGATGAAAGAAAAATTAAATCTGTCAGCCTTGAAAAAGGACCTAAGAAGACGGTTTATAAAGAGGGAGAAAAACTCGACCTCAGAGGCGGAACACTCCGTGTTCAATACGAAGGGGGACAAGCCGACGAGCTGATCAACCTCACTCACTCAGGTGTGACGGTATCTGGATACGACGCTCATCAAAAAGGGGAACAGAAGCTCACAGTCAGCTACCTTGGGCTTCCAGTTACTGGTGATTTAAACGTACAAGTGACTGGCCAAGATGAAGGAAAACCAAAAGAAGTAGCAGGTTTGTACATTACTCAGAAACCGAAAACGGACTATCTAGTTGGAAATCAACTGGATCTTGCAGAAGGTCGCTTTGGAGTTCTCTATGATGATGAGACAGAAGAGAATCACGGCTTTACTGATCAAGGTGTTGAAATTACGGGCTACGATGCTCAAAAGACTGGACGCCAGACCTTGACTCTGCATTACAAGGGACACACAGCTGAGTTCGATGTCTTAGTTTCTCCAAAGGCTGCAGTTAATGATGAATACCTCAAACAAGAAATTACTGCTGCCCAAGGCCGTCAGTCAACCCTTGCCTACACCTTCTCAAGTGAGGACAAACAAGAAGCGTTAGTAGAGAAGCTCAATGCAGCGAAAGCTGTTGCGGAAAACCATGATGCCAGTCAAGAAGAAGTCAACAAAGCCTTGAATGAATTGAAACAAGCTGGAGCGGACTTGGATGGCAATCAACGGTATCAAGCTGCTAGAGAAGAATTGGAAGGCTTACTCGAATCTGTCCGTGAAAAAGATTCTCAAGCTGAGTTGATTGCCCAAGCTGAAGCTTTATTGTCTTCACAAACACCAACTCCTCAAGCATTTGCAGACATGAAAGAAAAGCTGAATAAGAAACTAGCTCCTGCAGAAGAAAGCCACCACGTTGGTAGCATGGATCCCAATGAAGTAGTGCCAACAGTAGAGGCATTGTCTGAACTGGTTATTGAAACAGAAACAACAGCCTTCGAACGTCAAGAAAGACAAAATGTGGATCTTCTAAAAGGTCAACGTCAACTTGTCCAAAAAGGAGAAGAAGGACAAATTCGTCGTCTAATAGAAGTAGATGCTCAAGGCAAACGCACTCTTCGCTCAACAGAAGTTCTAAAGGAAGCTATCCCAGAAATCATCGAAGTTGGAACAAAAGTTCTGTCAAGCAACCAACCGGCTGAGGGAGTAAAAGACCTAGTTTTAGAAATTCCGAAACTAGAAATTGAAGAGGATACAGTTGCCTTCGAACGTCAAGAGCAATCAAATGCAAGCCTTCTAAAAGATCAACGTCAGCTTGTTCAAAAAGGAGAAGAAGGGCGAATTCGTCGTCTAGTAGAAGTAGATGTCCAAGGCAAACGCACCCTTCATTCAACAGAAGTTCTTAAGGAAGCTATCCCAGAAATCACCGAAGTTGGAACAAAAGAAGAGCAAGTCTCACCAACAACAGACCAATCGCCTTTAGCAACGTCAGCAAAAGGTGAAGCAGCAAGTAAACAACTGCCAAATACTGGTGTAGAAACAGATGCTGGTTTAGTAACTCTGGGACTTTTCGGAGTGATGAGTGGCTATGGACTTGTAGCTTTGAAAAAGAGAGAAGACTAAGAATAGATAGTATTTCTTAAGCTGAGATTAGAAAGAAATCGTTTCAAGAAGCAACAGCTAAAAATAGTTGTTGCTTCTTTGTGTTCTATCATCCGAATGGTTTTTTGAATTGAGACTGAATAGCTTGTAAGCCATCATAAAGTGTTTTTCAGCAACATAATCTTCAAATTCAGTTCGGTCATATTTCTGGACTTTAATCAGTTTATTTGATACCATAAAATTTCAGTAAAATTTTAAGGAGATGTTGTGAAACTATTTGTAAAACATGGGATATTTCTTTTTGCAACGGTTCTATCCCTCAGTACCTATAGTGTCATGGCTGATGAAGCTGTACAGACTAGTACAAAATCTAGTGTTGAAAATATGGCAAAATCTACGCCAAATGATGTCGTTGTCGGCAATCCGAACAATGCAATTTCCAATCTAAAAGAAGACAAAAATAGTGAATCTTCTGAACCTAGCATTACTAAAATTGAAGTCTCTGGTGGGGTAAATCCATCTGCGACCGGTGTCGATTTTTTCAAAGATGTTGAAATTAATCTTGAGGGAAATAACCTAACTGATGATAACTTTCTCAGCAAAGAAGGACTTCATTGGTCTGATAAAACATATGTCGAAATTGATAAAGGAACTGAAAATGGCCTTTTAAATGACAGTGAACGATTTGGTGAGGCCAATACTCCCTCAACCCCTGTTGTAGCATATAGTAACAATGTAGGTGATAGTGGACGAATCAATTTTGTCGGCAAAACCTTATCCGGTATAGATTTAGATTTACTATGGACGGTCATTGAAAGTGATAAAGATGAGTGGGCTTCAAATTCTGGATTTCAGGATAGTCGTCCAAAAGGACTCGGTTTCTCAGGTGAGCAATTTATTCCAGGCGCAACAGGGAATTCTATCGTTGTATTGTACAACAATGCAAGTAATCTCGCTCTACATTATCAAATTGTAAAGCATGGAACTAAGATTGAGCAACCCATACTTGTTAGTTTCATTTCTACCGATATTGATGCCGCTCAGGGAGTTCAAACGAACCTTGCAAATTTAGTTGAAATCATTCCGACAGAATCTAATCTCGTCAAGGAAGATGGGATTATCTATGATGCTACTTCAGGCGTAGTCGGTCTAAATGGCTCTAAAGATCTTCCGAAAGGTGGCTATCTTGGAGCTGGCTTTATTTCAAATTTTGATTATACCTTCTACTCGCCTGCTCCAAAAAGAGTGAATGATTCTTATTACTACCCAATAGCTGTAAGGTACGATATTTTTGGAAGCAGCTTGCAAGCCAATATCAATACGCGAGTTTCTAAACCGATTATTGTCCAGTATGTTGATAAACATGGAAAAGAATTAAGGAAAACAGAATTTTATAAAGGTTTCGATGATGAATCTTATAAAGTGGAGTCCCTTAATATTCCAAATTATCGATTAGTAGATGTTAAGAGATTAACAGAAAATAAGGCAAGGACAAGGATTCAGTTCGTCTATCAAAAAGAGCTACCCGTAACATTAAAGTTTCAAGATGAAAAAGGGAAGGAGTTGTACGGTACTCTAACTTATAAAGTTCTTGAGGGGCAAAGACTAAAGCATACACCTAAGAAAGTAGATGGTTATGTGACACCAACAGTATTTGAGACCTTGGTCGAACATGCTGTAGAAAAGGTTTTTGTTTATCAGAAGATTCCACAAGCTAAGGAAAACCTTCAACCTTCTAGTAAAATTACGAATCCTAATGCGGAGAAGACTATCAGACCGCAGCTGCCACCATCCTTTTCCCAAGCAAACTCTAATTACCCTGTAGAGACCTCTTCGGCAGGGAGCTCATTACCATCCTTTTCTCAGGGATCAAACCAAGTGCCAAATAAGCAAGGTCAAAGAGTAGAGGATAGTCATACCGAACCTAAAAAGCAAGAGATACCAACCAAAAAAGATCCCTTTTTAACCAATACCAAGATGAATCAAGATGAGAAGAAATTGTTTCTTGATTATATCAGGGCCGTTGGAGATGAAGCGCGAAAAAAATATGGTAATAATCGCGATAAAATCAATCATGCTATTGCTAACGCCATCGCGCGTGTTCCTTACTCAAAAGATAAACTGCAATCCATGACCAATGATTTTGGAGAAGCCCCAGATTTTTTAACTTCTAAAATTCATTATCTATTATCTGATTTGCACACATCTCCATCATATACTATTGACTTTCCACATCTGGCTGCACCGATTGCTACCTCTTATCAAAGTAGTTTTCTAAAAGAAGTAGGGAAATTTTTTGCAGGTTTTTCCCCATTTAACCTTTTTGGCTTATCCCCAAAAGCGATTCTTTTTCAAAATAATTCTCTAACAGGAGACTTATTAACAACCATCGATGAAAAGGACACGCTCACAGATATAGATGCCTTTATCCTGAAGTATCATAGGGACTTTAAAGACTTGGATTTGGATCAGGCCATCGAAAAATATTACCATACAGATGGCTTGGAGCAGAAACGTCAAGAGTATTATCACCAAGTACTCAAAGAGCAGTCGGGAAATACCACTGCCGAGGGCTATAAAGATCTCTTGTTACTTGGCAGTATTTTTAGTTTATCAGGGCTCGCCTTGTTTGGGATGAAAAAGTTCAATGAGGGCAAAGCTTTTGTAGAACGGTTGTGGAAAGATCCTTCAACGACGATTCAAAAAGATATTTTGGAACCACTAAAATCCGGCTTTGATTCCTTTATGAAACACCCACTAAAATTTGTCGAGAAGCATATTGCAGCTCCGATAGGAAATACCTTGGCTACTTTTGGAAGTGCTACCTTATATGTGGGTGCGAGAGTGACAAAGGCTGTTAATGACTATCTCCTTAAGCTAGTCGTAACCTTTGTAGCTACCAATGTGGTGAAACCCCTCTACAATAGTGTCGTCAAACCAGTAGTTGATGTCGCTGTGAATAAAGTGGCTAAACCGCTCTATCAAAAGGTTATAAAACCAGTAGTAAAACCAATCGTAAACTTTGCTTATAATGCAGTAGCGAAACCCTTCTACCATGGAGTTGTCAAACCTGCCTATAATCACGTGGTGAAGCCTATTGCGAAAGCTATCCACAACAATGTGCTTAAGCCCGTCTACAATCATGTACTCAAGCCTGCGGCAAGTTTTGTGAATCGGACAGTCGTCAAACCCGTCTATAACTATGTTGTTAAGCCCGTCTACAACCATATTGTTAAACCAATCGTCAAACCGATTTATCAGAAGGTTGTAAGGCCAATCGCTCGGGCAACCAATCGCTATATTATAAAACCAGTGGTAAACACTGTAAACAAATGGATCGTTAATCCAATTAAAAATTGGTTTGGTCGTAAGAAAGGAAAGAGATGATGAAAATGGTAAAAGCGCTTCTAGTAGGAATTGTTACAATCTTGCTCATAAGTTTCTATGCATATGCTAATTTAAAACACAATTCGATCTACTATGCCCAACAGATGCCCCATAAGGAGGGGACAGAGCCTGACTTAGTCATGCTGATTGAAAATATGTGGTGGATTTATACACCAGAAATAGAAGGAATCCGCTATGACGATGATGGAATGAATAGTATAGCTAGAAATATTGAGGGAAAGGAGTCAATATTCTCTGCATCAGGAGATTATTTAATGTTTCATTCCGGTACTGATAATCATTATCTCTTCGATGAAGTTTTTCGTATTCAAAGTGCATTTGATGAACATTATAATGATATTGAATTCAATCAACAACTAGTTTTAGATGAAATTAGAGAGACCGTTCAGCCCATACTTGATGTACAATCTAAGCCCCTCATTAATCTTCAGTGGCTGTTTAATTTACTGTATCAGGACAGGTTTAACTAAAGATGAAAATGGTAAAAGCGCTTCTAGTAGGAATTGTTACAATCTTACTTATAAGTTTCTATGCATATACTAATTTGAAATACCATTCGGTCTACTATGCCCAACAGATGCCCCATAAGGAGGGGACAGAGCCCGATTTAGTCATGTTACTTGAAAATATGTGGTGGGTTTACACACCAGAAATAGAAGGAATCCGCTATGATGATGATGGGAATAATGCTATTGAAAATACCAAAACGGAAACAGTTCTGTCCAACTCTATGGGAAATTTTTTGTATCATAAAAATCGTGTAACTGTAGCTTTTGATAGTACCTTTAGATTTTTCCATGTGACTGACTTATCAGGAGAGCAACCCAAAAAAGAAATTCATGAGGATGAAATAAAACAGGAGATTAGGGAGGTTTTTGCACCAGTTATTGATGCTCAGAGCAAACCCTTCATCAACCTTCAGTGGCTGTTTAATCTACTGTATCAGGACAGGTTTAACTAAAGATGAAAATGGTAAAAGCGTTTCTAGTAGGAATAGTTACAATCTTACTTATCAGTTTCTATGCATATGCTAATTTAAAACACAATTCGGTCTACTATGCCCAACAGATGCCCCATAAGGAGGGGACAGAGCCCGATTTAGTCATGTTACTTGAAAATATGTGGTGGATTTATAAACCAGAAATAGAAGGAATCCGCTATGATGATGATGGAGGGAATGCTATTATTGACACTAAAAACAATTTTGTTTTATCAGAAACCATGGGAAATTTTTCATATCATAAATATCATCTCTCTATAGGTTTTGATAGTACCTTTAGATTTCACCATGTAAGTGACTTCACAGGAGAACAACCAAAAAGAGAAATTCATGAGGATGAAATAAAACAGGAGATTAGGGAAGTGTTTGCCCCAGTTATTGATGCTCAGAGCAAACCCTTCGTCAACCTTCAGTGGCTGTTTAATTTACTGTATCAGGACAGGTTTAACTAAAGATGAAAATGGTAAAAGCGCTTCTAGTAGGAATTGTTACAATCTTACTTATAAGTTTCTATGCATATACTAATTTGAAATACCATTCGGTCTACTATGCCCAACAGATGCCCCATAAGGAGGGGACAGAGCCCGATTTAGTCATGCTGATTGAAAATATGTGGTGGGTTTATACACCAGAAATAGAAGGAATCCGCTATGATGATGATGGTAGAAATTTTATTGAAAATTCTACCAATATAACTGGTAAACCAACAAATTTTGATGAACTTGTTGGTGGTTATGGCTATAGTGATCAAAATGATGTAACCTATAAGTTTAATAGAAACTTTTCTCTTGAGTGGGCTATTGACAAGCATTATAAAAAGATTGATCTAGCTACAATTGACGAAAAAAAGATAAAACAAGATATTAGAGAGACCGTTCAACCCATACTTGATGTACAATCCAAGCCCCTCATTAATCTTCAGTGGCTGTTTAATCTACTGTATCAGGATAGGTTTAACTAAAGATGAAAATGGTAAAGGTTTCATCTGATAAGCAAAGTTAATGTCAATTTTTCCAGATGGAATAGAGAACAAGAAAAGTGCAGGCTTTTGCTATCTCTTTTATTGATTTTGTGATATAATTAACACGTATAAAAAAAGAAGGAGTCATATCTAATGGCA
>ERZ772946.306-NODE-306-length-20430-cov-5.71431_pt1 | contig 20430 bp, 20 predicted proteins | sample MGYA00511680_ERZ772946 | MGnify/ENA primary metagenome ERZ772946 (study PRJEB29015, sample SAMEA2737918) | human oral metagenome | biome: human oral; feature: human-associated habitat; material: dental | place: China | collected 2016 ... | reverse complement strand
AACACAAAGAATCTGGTGAACGCTTGTACCTTACTTCTAAAAACAAACGTAACACACCAGACCGTCTTCAATTAAAGAAATACTCACCAAAACTTCGCAAGCACGTTGTGTTTACAGAAGTGAAATAAGCATTCAATACGAAGCAATACATAAGAAAAACGCTGATTTTAAGCGTTTTTTTCTTTTTACCAAATACAATATATTACATTGTGTTTCAATTCAAACTCTACCTTTTCTTAAAACCTAGTATGATAAAAGATGCTATCTTATCTGAAGATAGCAAATACTGTTACATACTTTCCCGTACTTGGGATGAGACAAAACCTACTGTTCTATTCCGTCTACTGCTGATGAAAACGAAGCTGACCCAACAATAAAGTTATGTATCAACTTCGCAAAGAGTTAGGGGTATGGTAGTCTTATTATGGCAAATCTTTTCGCATTTAGAACAACTAATCCTCAAGGGCTATATTCAGAGAAGTATCCCGTCGGAAGCGAAAATGATTATTATATCAAAAAATTCGCAAACAAATCAGAGAAGATCATCGCTTGCTGGGGGAATCAAGGTCGTTTCAATAACCATTCTCAGATAGTTTATGAGTTAATAGATTCATTGCATTGTTTAGATACCAATAAAAGTAGCGAACCAAAGCATCCCTTATACATTCGGAGTGATGCAAAACCTAAACCATACATAAGATTAATTTTCCGAAAAAGACCTGCCCCCCTGAAAGTTGGGAGTTTGATATGATGAATATATAAGACTTAATTTAAGATTCTTTAAGTCTTTATATCATTAAAAATCTTGATTTGAAGGGATCTAAGATTCAATAAAATTAACAACATTCAGCAATTTTACGTTATATTGGACAGTAAATAGACAGCGGCAGAGTATTTGAAGGAAAAATAAAAAAGGTACATTAGAGAAAACTGTTTTAATATCCAATCATATTGCTTTATCAAAAATTGAATGAGTATATCACACTATGTGATATTTTGTTACGTTTTTTGAATGTAGTATAAAAAAACAACTTGTTTTTTTAGTTCGTCAATATATTAGAAATGTTTATTAGGTATGTATTACCTCCTATTTTCTTAACTATAAAACACTTCAAATCTTTATCTTTCTTATTGCTTCTACTCATAAATTACAGTGGGAAGAAACTTATTCGCTTCTCGATTGAAAAAATTGTTTCTATTCTCCGAATTTTATGTTACAATTACCATACCATAATAGTAAAGAGGTGGTCCTTTGGATTGTAAAGAATTTTGCATTTCTATTAGCGATTATGTTACCAAACTAGTTAACTTTATTCAAAACAGGCTTTCGTCACCTAAATGGGAAGAATATATAAAAATAAATTTCACAATTAGAAATGGTGTAAAATATGTAAAATCTGTAGATGTTCACATACAAGATGCCCGGTTTAAGTTTTATGAAAATAGTGATTATGTCATAAAAATAACTGAGAAACCGCAAATAAAAACCACCAAAACTATTTTTGTCTTTAAATATAGCTATGAAATTAAGAATATAAATGATCCAAATGATTTCGTTAGATTCGATTATAAACCTTATTCTGATTTCCCCCATTTTCATATCAATGCAGATGAAAATAAATGGGGAAACCATTTAACGTATCCCGAATCAACGAATATAGATTTAGAGAAATTAGATTGTTTTATTGCACTTGAAATATTTAATTCCTTTGTAGCACATACTAATGAACATATATTAGATATGAAAAAAAATAAAAGATACATACAAAAGATAAAAACTTGTTAAATGGAGCTAAATATTATGACAAATTATAACTTAAACAGTATTGATGAATTATTTGATATTAGTAAAAAATATGCGATAGATAATAATATTTCAACTATTCTTATCTTTGCAAAAAAAATCGAGAATGTTTTAAATCTATCTCAACTCCTTTCGGACACTAGTATAAAATTAATTGTTACAACATTTCCTAACAACCAAATACTCTACATAGAAAATGAACACGGTGATGTTGAAGAGATTATTCCTGAAATCTTAGAAGAAAAAAACCGTGAAATTCTAAACACTAACAACATTCCACTTATTTCATCCACTCTACCTTTAGATCCTATAGTTATTCCTGGTGCTAACTTCAGTCCTTATACTGTCCTAACTCATACTTTAAGTTTGTTTGGAGAAGGAACAGATATTGCAGTACAATCAGCACTTATGGCTGTAGATAATGGATTGTTAAAACCATCTGATCGTGTATTGAGCTTAACATCTACTCTTGCTGTTGATTTAAATACAACCAATACTCGCTTTATTTTCCATCCTGAAAAAGGATTAGAAATTCATGAAATTTTAAAATAAAAAAACCTGTAACTTAGCTCGTAGCTAGTTACAGGTTTTTTGTTTTCGAAAATCTGCATGGTTGCTGTAGCGCTGTAAGATGGAAAAATAAAATCATCTAAGTCTTTCTCTTCAACTAATTTTAATTTACTTACATCAATTCCATTTCCAGCAAGAATATTTAATAAATCATCTAGTAACATTTCATATCCCATTTTTATTTCTCCAAATTCTTCTATTACTTTTACTTATTGTAACTTTATTCTTGAAAAATTTCAACTATTTCTATACGCTTTTTAGCATATAATCGGATAAATTCAATTCGTGATATTATAGTAAAAGACAATTTTTATAGACAATAACTTTGACAAGCTTACTAACATCATCCATAAACTAAACATACTAAGAAAAATTTGCTGTTATAACAGACATTATATGCACCCATTTTACCGAATAGGTTTATTTTAGTTTATTAGAGATGATTTTTCTATTTTAGATTTAGACATCCTATTATTTGTCGTTCAGAATCAGGAGGAGCCTTAACTTCAATAATAGACTTCTTATCCATGCTGTTAGCATTTGCCATTGACATGATATCTTTTAGAAGAGAAATTTTATTATTTCCATATTCTTCAACTTTAAAATCAAGACAAGTATTTTCTGATTCATATTTAATTAAATAATCTAAATCCATAGTTACTCCTTGAAATATTATAGTTCTATTTTATCATAGAGTGGTTTATTTCTGTTTAAATTCAATAAAAATCCTTTGAAATCAACGTTTCAAAGGATTTTTTCTTTTGGCTTCAATTCCTAATTAATTAACTCACTTGATAAAAGGTCTCAAAAAGAATTATGCCTCCTCATTCTGTCTGAGTTCAAAGAGGTCTTCTACTTTCAGATTGAAGACTTGAGCAATTTTGAGAGCCATTTCCAGCGAAGGATTGTAGCGGTTATTTTCCAAGTGCAGAATTGTCTCGCGCCGCATGCCGATGCGGTCAGCTAGCTCCTGCTGGGTCATGCCCTTGGATTCTCGGATATATTTGAGATTAGTGATAATCTTGCTTTCTTTGACCATGGTTATCCTCTCCGTTCTAAGATAAGATAGACAACCGCAAAGATGCAAATCAGGGCAGCTATGCTAATAAAGATCTGACCCATGTAAATAGTGAGAGAACCCATGTACCCAATGATAACTGCTAGGATCATCAGTGCGCCTAGTATAAAGACAAACATCAAGCTAGCTGCCTTAGCTAAATTAGCATAGAAGCGTTCGTCTGGAGTTTCCTTGACATTTTTCAAGGAGAAAAAACCAAATACAATCGCTTCAATAACGAGGCCAACTCCCAAAATCCATTCCTTAATGCTGGATCCTTCGCTTGGGGTCGCAACCCAAATCCCTACTGTATAAAAAATGGTTGCTGCAAACAAAAGCATCGTGTACAGCTTAGCTGACAAGTCAAAAATAGTCTTTCCCTTACCTTTCTGACTCTTATGAGGCCATGGTTTCATGTGTAGCCAGCCCCAAATAGCTACAATCTGACCTAACACTGAAATACCAACAATAATCAACTTGAGCCCCCAACTAAGATTAGAACCAAATAAAACAGTAAAATCAATAAAGAGAGCTGCGGCAATCATCGCAATGAGGCCACCCGTTTTTTGACTTTTTTTCATGATAGACTCCTTTCGTTTTGTTAGAAATATTTAACATTATTTATGTTATAAATATATCACACAGCGATTTGGAAATCAAGTATTTATGTGCTAAGGTGGCAATTATTTGAAAAAATTCTATAATAAAAGCCCTTGCCAGATAAATAACCAGCAAGGGCTTATGTTTCTATTGATTATTCAAGAATAGCAAAGTCCCTTATTCCATCTCTCTGAGGTAGTTCAAAGCTTCGTTGAAGGTTTTGACAGGGACGATTTTCATTTTACTCTTGATTTTGATAGAAGCACGAAGTGCCTCATGGTAGTTAGAGCGCAGCTTGGGATTGTACTGGGCAATATCGGCGTCAATGGTATCATCAGGAACAAAGAAAATCTCAGCGCCTGCCTTATCTGCTGCCATGACCTTCATCTCTATCCCGCCAATCCGGCCAACATTTCCCTTGTGGTCAATCGTTCCAGTACCAGCAATAGTTTTTCCTTTGGTAATGTCTTCAGACACGAGCTGGTTGTAAAGCTCCAGACTGAACATGAGTCCTCCAGATGGACCTGCTACACCGTTGCTCTTAAACTCCGTCAGAGGATTCATGGCAACACTGGCTTTAGAACCCAATTCGATTCCCAAACCAGGCTTACCAGTTGTCTCATCCACAATTACAGGACCGCTAGCCAAACCGATTACACCATTACGACTGTACTCAATTGATACCACATCGCCGACTGTCCGCTGTTCCATCTGATCAACGATGTCGTATGGGCTAGTGTAAGTCTGATTGTCAATCTTTAAAATCACATCGCCTCGCTGCAACTCCTTTGACAGAGGCGTCTCGCTGCTGATGCCACCTACGTAAATCTCTTTATGTCTAATCTCAACTGTACGACCAGCAGCCTGATAAGCCACCTGCAAGGCATTGAGATGGGAAGATCCCATAGTGCTGTTCTCTCGCTCTTCCCGTCCCTTTTCCTTATCGAAATAGTTTTCAGGAACAGAGACATACTCTGTTTCCAACCTGTAATTGGGCAGCAGAGTCAAAAAGAGACTGAACACTCGAGCCTTGGAAACACCAACAGCCATGACATAAATTTTACCTTTTCCTTTATCAGTTCCTCCTTGAACTTGGACAAAGTCTTTGGCATTCAAAGCCGGCCTCACGGTCTCTAATTCATAAGGGAGAGGAATAAAGCCTATCCCAGTTAGCACCAAAGCTGTTATTAAGATTCTTGTTACTGATTTCATACCCTTCCTCTTGTTTCTATCAAGTTACTGTCTGGTCTTGCAACTTCCTAAATTAATCACCAAAATCCACCACTTCTGCATCATTTTCCATCAGAGTATCAGCAAAAACTGTCCGAACAACCAGAACAAATACACAGTAAAAGCTACTGAAAACTAGGACAGGAATCATCTGAATCAGGCCAAGTAAATCATCCAGTTCCCCCAGCAAGGGACCAATATACTGCCTTATCAGATCCATCAGGAGATGAGTACCCAAGCCAATCATCCCACCAAAAGAAGCTAGAAAAAAGCTGAGCAGAACATAACGACCCCTGCCCTCCTTCATTAGCAGGACTGACTTTCTCAAACAGCCATAAAAAGAAAGCGGCTTGGCCAGATTGTCTCTTGAGCTAGTATCCTGAATGATATAAGACAGCAAAAAGAAGTGCGAATCAACCAGATAAGTGAAGAGCAGGTAAAAGACCATGAACAAGAAAGGAAAAAGAAACTGGAAAATTACAATGGCCTCTGGACTTACTGCTCTCCGATAAAAGGCAAAGAGACTAGCCACCCCAAGATTGATGCCGATTGCCGACCAACCCATGTACAGAATCAGAACCTGGACTGCACTGACAATGAAGGAATAAAAGAGGCGAGTAAGCAAGCCATCTGAGATACTGTACCAAATCGCATAGCCAAAATAGAGCTTAACCATCTGCGGATTTCGTATCACTGTCAAGGCAAATTTATTGACGTAAGCAAAACCGAAGGCAATTATAAATGCCAAACAAGTCAAGACTAAAATGGACCGGTAAGACCAACTCGAAACCAGCGGAAAAAGAAACCAGCCCAGCACTGCAAGCGGGATTCCGACCAGCAAAAGGCCTTTCAGCCAGACAAAATAATATTCTGTAACAAAAATCCAAGCTTCTCTGAAAACCCTTGTTACTTTTACATCATTCATCGTTCATTATCCTAAATCCTAAAACCCTTTCTAATTTTTTTCATAAATATTAATCCCCAAAATTAACTATTTCCCGATCATAAGACATCAGGATGTCGGCCATAACCGAGCGGGCTGCCAAGGCATAAATCAGCAAAAAGCCATTTATCATACTAACAATCATTCCCACAATATTAGACACGCCATCGCCAAAAAGTAAACTCAAAACTTCTATTAGCCCCAATCCTACAGGAATAAGCTTTAAGACAAGCTCTACCAGTAAGTAACGCCCCCTCTGACCATTCATACGAGAAAAGGACTTTCCCAAGCTGCCAAAGGCTGACAGAGGACGCAAGAGATTATCAGAGGAGTTGGTATCCTGAATAATATAGGGCAACAAGAAGAAGTGAGAGACTATAAAATAGCTGTAAAACAAATGGAATAACAAGTTAAACATTGGTGCTATCAAAAAAAACAGGAAGAGCATGTTAGCTATCTTCTCTTGATTTTTTGCAACCCAAATAAGCCAAGTTCCCATAATCTCTTGAAAATTTGCATCTGACATCAAGGCATTATAGAAGTATACAAAAAGAAGTAATATAGCCAAGAAAGATATAAAGACGTAAATAGACATAGAAAGCAAACGTCCAAAAAAGCCATCAGAAATACTGTAGCCAACTGCCCTCCAGAAGTTTCTTCGCACCATCTGCGGATTACGAACCATGGTCAAGGAAAACTTATGGATATAAGCAATCACAAAAGAACATAGAAATCCCAGCAGAATTATACTTGGAAGAAATGTAGAAGTCAATGGAGAAAAAAATAGAATTAACAGTCCCAGAATAAAAAACGGCAGTTGAATGATAGCAAGCCCTGCTGTCCATACAAAAAAGTAATCAACAGTCAGTCCCCAGGCTTCCTTTAAAACATCGCTTACGTCAAACTTTCTTTTCATAAATCCCCTAATTAAGTCCTTTTCGCCATAAAAGACGATGTAGATGTAGCAGAAGCAATTTTTTTGTTTCTAGTTCCGTGAGAATGATTAGGAATTTTTAGAGCCCAGAGAGCAAGAAAAACCCCGTCAGTCGCCTCACCAAAAGAAATTCTTTCTATAATAAAGCAAGCTGAGACATGATTGTCCCAGCCACCTTAACCTTTTTTCAAAAAATTTCGAATACGAATCATAATCTTGCTTGACCAAGTTTTGTCAGATGCGTATCTTACATTGATAGCAGCCATGCTCTTACCATTGTAGAACTGACCGCCAGGCTTGAGATAGTGCTCGCTGAGATAGCGGGCAACGGTATCTATACCATCGTCAAATGTTGCGAAATTTCCTGCACTGGAAAAAGGACTGGAGTCATAAGCCATGAAACCAAACAGGTTGTGCTTGGCCTGAGCAATCTGACTGCGGCCGTAATCCGATTCGTGAATAGCCAGCCCTACGAGAAAAATTGCATTAACTCCATGATCTTTCTCTGCTTTCTTGAAAGCTTTTCCCAATCCAGCCATCGGTGTGCCAGCCAGACGACTATCAATGAAATCGGCTGACACTGTGCTTGGCACTGTTACATCTTCTGAAAAAACGACTGCTCCTGTTTTCTTGGCCTGAAACTGATCTGACACCTGAACTAAAGACGGATCCAGACTGGCCTTTTCATTTGCCGCTAGGCGGCTGACAGGCAGCACACTGCCTGAAAGGACAGTAGCTGTCGCCAATGCTATGATAACTTTTTTCTTCCTAAACATTTTTTCTATCCATTTCTATGTCGCTTTTGGTTTCCTAGATTCCTCCCCAGAAATATAGGATGACCGCCATGATACTCATAGCAGGACCAAAAGGGACTTCTTCTTTCAACTTAAATTTGAATTTCTTAAAGATGGTTGCGATTAAGAGAATCGCTCCAGCTACAAAGAAAGAACCATATCCTAAAATCAACGTATTCAAGGGGCTAAACCAACTGCTCAGGGCAGCTAAGTAGAGAATATCCCCCATCCCGAAAGCTTCTTTCTTGTAATAAGCCTTGGCTCCAAAATAAATGAGAGAGTAGAGACCAGCGCCGACTAGCAGCGAAAGGAGTAGTTCCCAATTGAATTCATTGATAAAAAACGTAACAGCCATGCGGCCCAGCCAGAAAACCAGCAGAACCGAGTCCGAGATGTACTGAGTATCAAAATCGATATAACCGATAATGAGACAAAGCGAAACCAAAAGACAGGCTGAAACAACCATCCATGGCCCCTGATCTTGAAAGATCAGATAAGAGGCCAACCAGAGCAGACCCGTCAGGAGCTCCACAATGAGATAGCGCGGTGAAATCGGCTCCTTGCAGTGCTTGCATTTAAAGCCCTGCATGATAATCGACACAACCGGAATCAGTTCCACCGAAGTCAAGACATGACCGCAGGACGGGCACATGGACCGACCTTTGGCAATGCTCTTTTCCAGTGGCACACGGTAGATGACGACATTGAAAAAGCTCCCAAATACGACACCTAATATAAATACTAAACTTGCAATCATAATTTTTCCCTTTTTATACTCTTTGAAAATCTCAGGTGAGGATGTCAAACTTCGACTTCCCTTGAGTATCACTTAGATGCCAGAATGATGGATACTTGCCCCTCCTCCAAACTTAATGAAAATACCATATCTGTTTCTGTATTGTTTTGAATGGTCAATTCGGTCAAACCTTCAGCCGGCGTTCCGACGTTGAAATACTGTCCTCGATAGGAAATAACATTGGTCCGTGAAAAGGCGAGCTGCTGAATGGCATCTATAATCTGCTCAGCACCCTGACCGTAAACTTCTTTATTATCCTTGCCCTTGACTGGCAGATATCCAGACTCTGCATTCAAAGCGCCCAGCAACTCTGAGATTGACTTGGTCTCGCCAGGAGCCAAGTAAACATTCTGCAGCTTGTAAAAAGCTGTCTTCATGTTTTGAGCTTGAGCAGCGTTAGTCGGCAGTGGTACTTCCTTACGCTCTATAAAGTGCGTATATTGGCTCAGAAGCTCACTCTGATCTTCTGCTTCAACAGGTGTACTCTCAACCTTGACATCATCAAATTTACCAGTCTTAGCAATCTCCTCAGATGCTTGGATAAAAGCAGCAGGGTCAATCTTATAGCCATTAGACTTGTCTCCCACCTTTACATTAGACTCGCCGTCCATGACCAAATGATTGGTCGTTGGAAGCTGACTGAGAACATCAGGATGGGCAGCCAAGACATCATTTAAAGGTCTGAGCCAAAAGAGTCGATTGGGATAGATGGAAATCTGCAGGTTTTCCTTGGTATCGAAAAACGGTGTAAACTTATCCCAAACTGTCTTAGCTGAGATATTATCCAGCCGCTTGAGCTCTTCTTCTGTGAAATAGCTCATTCCTAAAAAGCGCATATCTACAGAGAAGTGTTGCCCTGTAGACAGCTGAAAAGTCGCCTTATAGGGCAGTTCTCTGTAAACTTCAATCTCAGCTTCGCTTCGAGAGCGTACCTTCATAGAAGGACGGCCGTTGATACTCAGGTCAATCGTTGGATTAAAGACAAAAATGACATAAAATAAACTACCCAGCAGAAAGGCAGCAAGTGTCGCTGCTGGAAGTAGTTTTTGATATTTTGATGAAACCTTTCTTTTTCTTCTTGACATGAATCTCATCCCAAACTTATACTACGCATTCAGCTAAGCGGATAAGGAATTTACGGTCGATACGACGAAGAAAATCAATGATGTCATCTGAAACAGTATCTCCGGCATTCAGGATAACTCCTCCATCTGCATTAACAAGATCTTTTTGCAGTGTTTTGCCTACTAGAAGACGTTTTTGCCGATCGATAAAGTCGTTAACAGCTTTCTTTGCTCCTGACTCTTCTTCAGCAACTGGCGCTGTGCTGATTGTTGTTTCTACTTCCTCAGCAGGGGCTGCCAATACTTCTTCCAAAGCAGCATCCAGACTCAGCGCTGCATCTGTTTCTTCAACTTCTTCTTCAGCTGGAGCTGTTGTTTCTTGTACCAAGTCTTGAACTTCTGGTTCTTCTGCTGTCTCTACGACTGCTTCAGAAAACTCCAACTCAGGAGCAGCAGCTCCCAGACCTACAGCAGCCAAGGCTTCTGTCAAATCTGTCGCAGCTTCTTCTTTTACATCTGCTTTTTCATCTACAACTGGCTCGAATACAGGTGCTTCAGCAACTACTTCCTCAATTTTTTCGGCAGGTTTTGCAGCTTCAGTCTCATGGAGCAGATCTGCTGCAGCCAGACGTCCCATTTCTACATCTGCTTCAAGATGAGGAGCTGTCTTTTTTTCATCATTGAGGATGATGTACTCTTTACCAATCATCAAGATGCGTGATTTAGGAATCTGAATTTCCTCGCTGGCATCTTCAGAATTAACCACCAAGTAGCCAATTTCATTCTTTTCGTCAATATGATAGTCAACAACAGTTCCCACCTTGTTTCCATCAATTGTGATGACGATTTCGTCAAAGACGCTACCCTGCTTGTCGTTTAAGACCTTCAGATCTGCCTCTTCCAGCTCTTGAAAGACTGAGCTGTTTTCTACCATGACCGCAAAGTCACCGATGCCTTGGATGTTCTTGCTAGACAGTAAGGCAAAAGGCTGTTCAGACTGCTTTGACTTAATGACAAAAGTCAGATTGACCCCCTCGTCAACAAAGACTTCATGGACTTCACCCAGTCCCATCCCTTTTTCAATCTCAATGACAACAGTCCCTGTGATTGTTTTACAACTTTTCATAATTTCCCCTAAAACCCTTCTAATTGATTACAATCAATTGTATGTTTATATAGTATTAATTTTTCACGATTTTGTCCAGCATGTTGAACGCTTCTTGACGAAGATTCTGATCTGAGCTGCCTTGGACAATTTCTTTCAGATAGTTCTCAGCTTCTTGAACTGCATTAGAAGCCAATAATTCCTGACTTTCCAGTAGGAGGAATTGGTAATAGACTTCTTTATCTCCCGCAGTTGCAGCTGGTCTTGCTTCTGCCGCTTCCTCAGCTTTGAGGATGTCAGTGATTTTCTGAAGCAAATCTTCTTCTGTTTCATCTACAGCCGGAACGACTGGAGCCGCTTTGACTTGTGCTTCCTCAGCTTTGAGGATGTCAGCAATTCCCTTGAGCAAGTCTTCTTCTGTCTCATCTGCAACTGCTTCTTGGATAGGCTCAGCCTGTGTCCAAAGAGCGTCTTCAGAAACTGATTGAACAACTGTTGGTTCAGCGGCTACTTCAAACTCAAACGTTTCTGATGCAGGTTCGAAGCTACTTTCTTCCTCCCAAGTCTCTGCGACTTCAGCAGTTAAATCTTCCTCTTCAGCCCCAAGCAAATCATGCTGAATCTGACTGAGAATATCTTGATAACCCTGAATATCAGCACGATCACGGCTAACCATAGACTCTTCAGTAGCAGAAAATTCTGGCTCTGCAGCTGCTTGACTGAAGGCGGAATCCATCTTAGCTTGTGGTTCAGTGTCTGAGTCAGCAAAGAAGAGAGATTCTAAGCTGTTTGCTGCTCTCGACTCTTCTGCTCTAACTGGCTTGATATCTCCCGTAGCAGCAAAAACATCTTCCAGGCTGTTGCCTACTTCTTCTGCCACTGGCTGCTGAGTTTGTTCTTGCTCAGTGAAGAATTCTTCCTCATCTTGAGAAACAACACCTGTCACCTCAACCGCCTGCGGTCTGAAGTTACCATAGCTAGACTCCGTATAGGACATCGGTCTGATCTTAGACAGAACAGCTGTCTCAAAGGCTGGATCATCTATATCTGTATAGCCTTGATTGCCAGCTGCATTTGCTTCCGTAGGCTGAATCAGAGAGTTGGCCACCTTAATCTTAGTAGAGCCCTTGCGGTGATGAAGCAGGGACTGCAAAAATTCATCATTGGCCTTTTGTGAGCTGTGGTCCATACCCACCATACCGACCTCAGCTGCCGCTAGCTGACTGTTTGGCTCGTACTCTCCAAATGCAGGAGCTGTAGCCAAGTTATCAACAGGGTAGAGAGGTTTTACTTTCTCAAATCTTGTCATATCCTTTTTGATAGAACGGTCTGCTAGGGTGCGACCAGAAGCAGATACTCTCTGCCTTGCCGGACTTTCCTCAGCCTGAACCCTTTCTTTACTTTCCTTTCTCATCCTACCGGTTGAAGCATTGGAGAAGTTCAAATCTCTAGCAGATGACAAGCCTGCGCTCGTCGCTTCCACTTTCTTCCGTGAGCTCTTGGCGTGCTTCTGGCTTCTGCTTCGCGCAGAAGCAGTTGCTCTCTTCTTGACTGGAGCTAGCTCCTGTGAAAAGAGTAGCACCATATAGACAGCCAAGGCCAAGGCACAGAGCCCAACAAAGGCTATGCCGGGAACTTGTTGAAAGAGGAATGGAGCACCAATCGCAAATAGCATGACCCATACTACGAGAAAAAGGCGCTTTATTAATGAAATCCTAGAAACAAATAAAATGCTAATCGTATGCAGTGCTATAAGCCCTGCTCCAAAAGGTAAAAAATATGCCATTTGAATATTTTCGACACCCCCCACTTTCTAAATGATATTAAACTTTTTCAATGCAAAACCAGTCTTGATTTTGTTTTTCCATAAACTCCATTAAAACCCAAAATAGACTCGGGCGTCTATTCTGAGTTTGCTTGTATTATACTTCAAATATCTCTATGTTTTAGTTTACTATAAATGCACCGTGAATACTAGTCTAATAACTTGGTTTTTAGCATTTTTTTAAGAAAAATTTAGTCATGCTCTTGAAATTCTACACCAAAAGTTTATTTGGTTTTTTTTCAAAGCATTTAGCTAATGACTAAGTTATTTACAGATAGGTTATCCAGCTTCATAGTCGTTTCAGGGCTTTCTCCGCTCGGAGTTTCAAAGTAGTAACCCACAATAGTCATTGGATAGCTGAATCCTGGAATGTTTTCAGGATTGAAGCTAACTTCGCGCCAGCCAGTCCAGCTGTTAGGACGAATGACGTGAAGATAAATCTTCTGACCGCTGGCATTCTTGACAATCAAGCCAATCTTGCCCTGCCATTGATTAGACAAAGATAGAGAGAAGCTGATAGCATCTGGCTTATTGTTCAAGGATACATATGGTGCTGCAAATTCCATTTCATACATGGTAGATGATTTTGTTGCTGGAATCTTAACCACGTTGGAACCTGAACCCTCTAGGAAGTCCGTATTGTCAACTGTCACATCGTACTGATTGCTGCCACCTGACTGAATCAGCTTCAGTGGTGATTCGAAGCGGTAGATAGTTGATGAATTGTAATAAGCTGACAGACCGTTGTTCTGACTGGACAGATTGCTGAGCTGCTCCAGATAAGACGGAGCTAGATTGGTATTGCTGTTAGCAGCCGCGCTACTAGTTGTATTGGTTGTTGCGGCCCCCAAGGTGCTGTTGTTACCAGCCGTATCTGTACCGCTACCTGACACTAAGGTCAAGAAAGGTGCTTGCCAAGTCGGAATCGCAAATGGTGACTCCCAGTTAGCAAACTGAATTGGTGTCTTATCAACATTGCTCTCTGGAGTCACATAGCGCTCAACATCTTTTACTTGATAGAAACGTAGTTTGATTTTACCGGTAGCTAACTCTGGATTCCTATTCTCCTCAACATTGGAGTGGCTTGTCTTTTCACCTAGTTCAAGCTCGCTGGAAACGATTTTTTGTTGATTCCCATCGATCAATTCTAAGAGTTTTAAAACTTGCGTATAAGTTCCTTCGAACTCAATGTCCGCTGTCATCTGAGTAATATTGGAATTGTTGTACTTACCGTTTCCTGAAGTCGCTGTACTAGCCGCGGTTGTCGTTGCAGTATTGGCATCTGATGAAGAACTGCTGCTAGATGAAGACGAGGATGATGTAGTAGACGAGCTAGAGGTCGTACTGGATGACGATGATGTTCCACTGGAACTTGAGCTGCCAGTCGTACCAGAAGAGTTGGAGTTTTGACCATTAGATGAGGTCGCAGCTAATCCCTCCTGCTGGAGTTCCAACTCTTTGCTTTCAGTATAGTTGACAGACTTGAATTTAATGCCACTTTCTCTGACCAATTTGTCAATCAAGAAAATGAACTCCCCTTGATTGGTTGTACCATAGTATTTTTTAGCTTGATCCAGAGTCTTGGCATTCAGAGTTTTCAGCTGATTCCCGAGAGATCTCTTTTGACTAATCTTGGCATTCTTGCCATCCAGCTCTGTCATGATTGTTGCGTGTTCTTCATTCAGCTGAGCCATCCGAGTATATGAATTTGATACCAGATAACCCCCACCAGCAAGGACAGCTACTCCTCCGACACAGGCCAACAACTTCTTGTCTCGCTCATTTAAATTACTCAGGATTTTTTTCTTTTCTTTCTCATTTTTGTTCTTCATTGAAATCTACATCCTTCGTCAAAATTTTAATGTTAAACACATATCTTGAATTATTCTCTTTTTCCTCGCGAGTAATGTTATCCACAAAAATGTGATTAAACTTCTCAGACTTACGAAGCTCTTCTTCAAACTTAGCGATGGAAAGTTGCTCTTGAGCCGAACCAACGATTTCTACATTGTCGTTATTAATCTTAATCTGATCAAAGACCAAGTCCCGTGTCACATTTTTATTAAGGAAGTCCATAAAGGCTTTATTTACTCGGTGCAGTCGACGGAAGTCGCCTTCCAGACTGCCAAAGAGCACCTGATCATTCTTAACCGTTACAATCTTATCTTCAGTCTCAGAGACTGCCTTCAGCTCTTGAGCCATTTCTGGACTCTTAAGTGTCTGCTCCGCTTGGTCAATCTCGCCTTGGAGGTGCATAGCGCTGAACTGGAAGAAACCAATCAGCACAATCATAATCGCTGCAATCCCAGCAAAAGCAGAAATAGCAGCAAGTTTTAGTGGACTGGTTTTAGCCGGTGCCACATGATATTTTGAAAAGTAGTTTAAATCTCTCCGCATTAGTTTGCTCTCCTAATCAACATGGCTGTAGCCGGAATGAACTCCGCATTAAACTCGGCAGAACCTTCCCACAGTACATTCTCATAATCTACATTATCAATTGAGATGAATTCCCGATTCATGCTCTGCTTCAGAATAGCTGCCAACTGCCAGCAGATATCTTGGTCACCAAAGACATAGAAACTGTCAATGTTGAGACCAGTCGATCCACTAAAGAAGTTTTCAGTATTGAGAATGTGGTTCTTAGCATCAGCCACCCACTCATCCAAGGCATGCTTCAAGAGACCTGTATCCAGATCATCTGATGCTACTGCCGGAAGCTTCTGCAGCAGACTAGCATCGTCTGCATAGCTCAGGATGTCCTTGTAGCCACGATTGAGATAGTTGCTGGTCACAAACTTACCTTCTGAGTAGAGATAAACACCGATAAAGCTCTTGCTCAAATGCACCATGCCGACATTTTCTTGAGTCAGCCTTTTGGCGCGGTTGTTAATCGCTTGAACGCGTTCCAGCCATTTCTCAAAGGTATTGGACTGAAGATCAAAGACATAAGGTGTCAGCTTCAGATTATTAGCCAAGCCCAGATATTGCTCTACTATACTTTTTGGCACAGCATAGACCATGAGAGAGCGAGTATCTTCATCAAGCGGGAAAGCTGAATTAGACTCCTGCTCTTGGAACTGGATGACATAAGAAGTCGGATCAATATCCAGATATTGCTGGAGCTCGTAAGATACCAAGCCCTCAATATCCTCATCATTCTGCACACTAGCTGCCACATCAACCGAACGGGCAATGATATTGGTATTTCCCAGAGCGAAGAAGGCGTACTTGGCAGTGATGGAATGCTGCTCCATCAGGTCGCTGATAACATCCTTGAGAGTAATCGGATCGATAATCTCACTATTCAGCACAACACCTTCTGGCAGATTAGCAGAAGCCATCTTGATAATTTCCAGCTCATTGCGCTTCTGTCTAGCAACAACCAGATAGACTGATTCATCGTTGAAGTCAATGGCCATCAGATTGCCCTTGATTGGCTTGCCGAACATGGTATAAGGCGCATGCATTCTGGTAGTTGGCTGACCAGCAGCACCACTGCCTTTCTTGGCAAAGGGCGAGCGGTTCCCTGGCTTAGCAGACGAATCGTCACCACTATTCTTCGAAAAGAGTGGCTTGTTGAGCTTGGTCAGGAAGCTACCTTTCGCTGTTGACTTTTCTTCGTCGTCAAAGTCATCCTGACGATCTGACTTAATCTGAACCCCCTGAATAGAAAGGTGTTCTCTCTTTTTCCCTTTTGATGAGAAGAGCGGTTTATTTAATTTTCCTAAAAATGAGCCCTTTTTCTCATTATCTTCTTCATCCAGAGTGCTTCTGCGCCCCTTAGACGAAAACATATTTTTTGCCATAATCTCCTAATCTCCCTTATTTTTCCTAAAAACTATTTCCCTATTAGCTCGCCTTGTATTTTTCACTGAAATATTTAGCAAGCTTTTGTATATCACTATCACTCAAACTTTGCATATAAATTGCAAATTCATTGATGTAAGTTTTCCCACTAAAAATAATCTGACCACTACCAATGTTATGAGTTGTCTGTCCACGTCTCAGTGTAAGTGTCTTATTATGGACTAACTGCCCATTAATAAAAATTTCAATTCCTAAAAGTCCATTCTTTACCGAACTCCGTACTTGGATAGAATTATCTTTAGTATAGTCCAACTTAATATTCGGTATAAATTCCTGACCACCGTTATTAGCTCCTGTAGTATCTACAGTTTTAACAGCAATCCTACCATCGCTCTCTAGATTGAGACCCCAAGTCAGGGTATTATCCAGCTTATATGTCAGAAGTGCCCCTGTCTGCTGACGATTACCTATAAGAACTGAAGTAGTATAACCAGTATTGAAATCAATGGTCCCGTTCTTGCCATCTCGACTAAACATCATAGTATTATCATTCAGAGCAATCAGCTGACGAGTTTGCTTAATCGCCTCCTCATAATAGTTAAGAACCGGGATTGTTGCACCATATAGGACATTGTTAAAATAGTCGCGAACCTCAGTATTTTCATAAGGTCGGTCAGTTGTTGGAATCCTTGTAGTCTTGTTCCCATTTTTAAGCAAAGCTAAGTCAGCATCAGTATGGAGCCGTAACTTATTTGTAAATGGCAGACCCATAACCCATATACGACTATTATCCCCCTGATCTTTTGATTCTTGATAGTTACCAACACGACCGTAAGAGTTAATAGCTCTGGCAGCGAAGGTCAAGTATTTGCCTCGCATCTCATCGGTAATCCGGCGGCCAGTGTCCTGCTTTGATATTTCGTGAAAATCAGTCGGCATTTCTGGCAAAACCATTTTAGAAATACTATCATTTCCTGCTTGGCCGATTGTTCCAACAGGTACAACACCAGAAACCCCAGAACCAATACTGCGATCACTGAGAAACCAACCAGACTCAGTATAAACTCGAGCTTTACTATTTTGCTGACTATCTTTCAAACCTACTACTCCACTGGGAGTTGTTTCCCCAACATAATAGTACCGTTTGGAATTAGGAATTTGAACTTGTAAATCGTCTGGAATTGACAATACGCTTTCTTTTTCGTTAGCAGCAAAAAGATGAATATTTTTTTCTTTATAAGATAGGGTTTGCCCCGTCACATTGACGCTTTGACTGTTCCCTGTACCAACACGATAAGTAAACGTTTCAACCTCTGTTCCTTTACCACTGTTTTTCTTAATATCAGCCAGCTGAGTTTCAAAGGACTCCTGAATATCAAAATTCGTTGTATTCTGCTTCCGCTGACGGAGGATATTATCAAAACTTCCAGCAAAGAAGGTCAATAGGCCAGCTGTAATAACACCTATCAGTACTAGAGAAATCAAGACCTCAACCAGAGTTACTCCTTTACGTTTCTTCAATCCTTTCATCTTTTGTCCTTTCTATGGTCCTGATACAAACCAAAGATCCTGCTGAATCTGCTTCTTAATATCAGAGAAGGTCTGCTGCAAGGCTGCCTCATCAGCAGCAGGTACATACTTAGCTTCCATGCCTCCGCTTCCTATACTTCTCGTTAAATCCTCACCATAAGCAATCTCAGACGGCACTCCAGAAAAACCGATAACATTGACACGCTTAACTCCTGCACCAAAGGTCTGAGAAACTTTCCCTGCATATTCAATTGCCTTTTTCCGTAGTGCTTCATTAGAATAAGAGTCATAAGAAACACGATTTTGATCTGTTGTTAGATTTGTCGTTACATCATAAGGACCATTATTAAAGGTTACTAATTCCCCAACACTTTGTCTCCAACGATTATAGTAGGGGTGGACGTTTCGATTACGCCAAGATGTATCATTAGTGTCCACAGTATAAGCATTAGGGATTCCATCTGTCAACAAAACAACGTATTTAAGCTGTGCAGAATGATTTTGTAGACTCATCATACCATAGCGTAGACCATCCCCTGGATTAGTTACACCACCTGTCTGTAAAGCGTTAATGCTTGCTTCTATAGTTGTTGTCCCCTTGTCTAGCTCAGAAAAGTCTTTCTGAACATAAGAACCCAATATTGAAAAAGAAACTAGATTAACACTGACATTCCCAATATCTTTTAAATCTCTCATCATGATTGTGGCTTTGTCCTGCAAAATACTCATCCGGCTTTTAGGGCCCCAATAGTTAGTATTATTACCGTTCAAATCCCAAGACATGGAGCCAGATTTGTCAAAAACAAAAGAAATAGCTACATTCATCTGTCCCTCAATAGGATCGTTCCGATAGGCTAAGGCAATTCCTTTCTTGCCTTTAGCAACTTTAGAGAAGACCTGCTTAGTATTAAGAGCTGATATAGCTGTATCAATAGACAACTTATTGTTAGTATCAGGGTATTTCCCTGTCAGATTATAGCTAATCAAGCGGTTATCCTGATAGGCGCCTTCTGTTTTGAATTCCAAGTCCAACTTAATATTATAAAGGGATTTAGTTCCTAACTCACTAACCTTCCAGTCTTGTTTGCTTTTATCCCAAACATAATTAAGAACTTTTTTACCATCAGATGAAAGGCCGATATAGCTCCATTCTTTAGTCAGGCCTTCTTTATTTCCTTTAAACTTACTATCATCAAGGATAAAGACCGAGGTGGCCTTGCCAATGGTTCGGTCAACATACTGCATAGAAGTTCTCATTTCTGCCTGAATACTGGCTTCACGTTCTATTAACTCCCGACTGGAAAACATAGTATTAAATATAATACCGATAATTACCGCTATCAAGCTCATGAGCATAATGGCCATAATCATCTCGACTAGGGTAAACCCTTTGCGTAATTGTTTCATCTTTCCTACCTATTTTTCATTTCTGAGCCGAAATCAAGTGACCTTCTTCTGAGCGAATACCGCTGGTTGACCAGTTAAAAATAACAACATGTTCATAATAATCACTGCTACCAGGCAATTTAGACTTAGATCTAATGGTGACATTGTAATTTTCGGAACCATTTCCATCAAACTTCCCTGTCATTTCAATCTCAGCTACGCCTCCATCCTTGAAAGTATGGGTTGCAGTAATAGGTTCAGTTGAACGCGACCGACCTTCAGCCCGATTTCTAAACTCTGTATTGAGCGATGAGGGATTTCCGTTTTGAGGCTCAAAATATGCTCCCAAAGCCAACTGTGAACCAGATGTTGCCACATATTTGGCTTTGAGATAGCTATACATGCGCTGAGTCTGTGTTTGTCCTGTATCGACAATGGAAGCTAGAATCCCAATCATAGCTACCAGTAGCACAATGGTTACAATGACCATGGGCAAGGTTGATCCCTGTCTTTTTTTCCCTTTCATTTTATTACTCTCCTAATACTTCTACTTTTGATATTGCCAAAATAGTTGTCACAGTCTGACAACTACTTTGGTAATATCCGACTGCCGAAGCAGTCGGAGTAAAAATAAATTTTTTAAGTCTTAATTCTGCAGTCTATTAATTTTTATTAACTCCATTTGCTGACCAGTCATAAGTCCATACTTTGTCATCACCACCGCCTGAAGGTTTAAAGGTTGAAGTCAGGGTTGTACCATTAATAGTATGTGCTGATTCAGTACCATTCTTAGCCAAGGCATCCGCAATATTTGTTGAATTCTTAGTCGCATTTTTAGAAATGTATGGCGCAAGCTTTTCAAGAGTGATGTCGCCTGGATTGCCTGGATCATCTGATCCTCCGATATAAGACTGGATAGCTGATACCAACTCACGGTGTTCAGACTGGATACGGCTCTTACGAGCGTTATCTTGGAAGGAAGTGA
>ERZ772946.304-NODE-304-length-20593-cov-3.96509_pt1 | contig 20593 bp, 18 predicted proteins | sample MGYA00511680_ERZ772946 | MGnify/ENA primary metagenome ERZ772946 (study PRJEB29015, sample SAMEA2737918) | human oral metagenome | biome: human oral; feature: human-associated habitat; material: dental | place: China | collected 2016 ... | reverse complement strand
CGACCGACCAGAGAAGACCGAGGGCTACCAAGGCTTCTACCACCCGATGAACCTGACTGGTACAGTCGAAGAAGCACATGCTAGTTACATTGTCCGTGACTTTGAGACAGAGGCTTTTGAAAATCGCAAAGCTGCTATGCAGGCTATTGCTGAACAGATGAACCAAGAACTGGGCAGCGAGCGAGTTATCCTGACCCTCAAAGACCAGTATTACAACATGAAGCAGGTCATTGAAAAGGACATGACACCTATCCATATCGCCAAAGCAGTCATGGAAAGTCTGGACATCCAGCCTATTATCGAGCCTATCCGCGGCGGAACTGACGGCTCTAAAATTTCCTTTATGGGCATCCCGACACCTAACCTCTTTGCCGGTGGCGAGAACATGCACGGCCGCTTCGAATATGTCAGCCTAGAAACCATGGAACGCGCTGTCGATACCATCATCGGCATTGTTTCCTATCAAGAGTAAAAAACGAAACCACAGAAATTCACGAGGAATTTCTGTGGTTTTTTCTCACTCCGGCAATTCTACCTTCAAACTCATATCTGTATTTTGCAATGTCTTCTGAGCAGCTGCGAGGAAGGCTAAGCCATTATCAGATGGAGAATACTGGAATGTGATATGGATGACTTTTTTATCAAGGTTATCACCGTATCGTTCTACATACTGCTTGCTTTCGAGGAAGTAGATATAGTTATTGAGTTTTTCCTGCAGAATTTCCAGATGGACTGCCTCTATTTCTTCCTGCCAGTCAACTGGATCCACTAGAAGAAGCTCCAAATGATTATCAACTGTACCAATAGCGTCAAGTTCGCTAGGTTCCAGTTCTGAAACAATGGCTTGGGTGACAATTTGTGTAAATTCCTCTGCTGTAAAAAGACAGCGACTATTTTTAGGGTTTTTCAAAATAAAGGAAGGATGATCTTTGATGAAGAGCTTATCGGATTCATCTTGTGTATATTGTTTTTTAGATTTCCAAAAACCATACTGCGCATAATTCATCAACTCTTTGCCAGTATGTTCTCCCGACATGTAACTATCTGCAGCTTCTTTGGGAATTTCTCTAATCACTTCTGGATAAGTAATATTAAAAGTTGGGTAACGCAAGAAATACTTATCACCATCTTGACTGATTTCCAACATGTCTTTTTGATTTACATAAATTGATTCCACTCTTATCTCCTTTGTCGTTTACCAAATATCTACTAATTGTTGATTCCCTAATGCAAAAGAACTAACTGTTGATACTTCACCCAATTTTTTTGGCTGTCCTTATAATGTAATCCACTTTACTATAAAGGCCAGTGCCCTGTTTCAGCATAAATCATAACTTCATATGCTCCCCTAGAGGATTCAAATGCTTTATCCATCAGTTCTTTAGTAATAGGATAGCGAACTTCTGGACCCATAGCCCCGCCAATTTCTTTAAAGAAGCTAATTTCGTAATAGCCGTCTGTCTCATATACAATAAATCCGTTACCTCTATGTACAATCGTATCCGATTGATTATAGTCTTCTAACTCATCTGCTTTAGGCCAGCGATGATGTTCACAATAAAACATTACTTCTAAAGAATCTTTTTCTGATTTTGAAACACATTCTGCTAATTCTTGACTAATGGGAAAGTTAAGCACTTCTTTCCCTCTACTCCACAAAATCTGATAATCATTATTGTTTTTTAATATCGTACAATTTTTGTATTGTTGAATTTCTGTTGTCATATAAACACCTATTCAAATACCTTTATTATTAGTTAAATTAAAATACTCTAAACTTCAGCCCTTTCCGCAATCAAATCGTAAGGGAAATACGGAATGCCTTCCAATTCCTTGTAATTCAAACCTCTAATTTTGCAAATAGCACCCGATTCAAAAGACCAATAACCTACATGATTTTTGACATTCTGCTTATGCAAATCATACCATCCTGCATCTCTGCTCCCTTGATACCATTTCTTAATCAAATATTCTTGCAACAGTTTAAGTGCTTGTTCAGAATTCTCTTCTTCAATAATTTTCCTAGTAAAGCCATAGGGTCTTGGAAAATTATAATTAATCCGAATCTTCCAAGCTGGATGACGATATTGAATCAGGTAGTCAATCAAATAATCCTCTGGATCATCCTTTTTGACCAAATCAACTAACTGGTTAAAAATCTCTTCATCAACCTCTAACAAGATACCAATAGAAAGCGCCCATACCATTTGTTCATATCCACATTCCTTATGCCATACTGGAACTAAACAAGCCACAAATGAGATGTATTCCTCTTTAAAATCTGACAAAGAAGCCCCACTAGAATAAGTTGCAAATAAAATATCTCTCTGATAAGACAATATAGTTGCTAAAGTTGAATTATATACTTCTATTGTTGGCTTCTTATAGTTTTCAATTCCATTATCTAAATCAATTTGAAGTTTTATTAATTTCTCTTGGAAATACTGCAATGCCTCTTTATTTGACATTAGGCCATCTTTATAATTCTTTTCTGTACTTAAAGTATCTCGTATTGCAATTTTATATCTCCTTTAATAAGGCCAAACAACCTTTATTTCACTTTACCCCTCTTCAGTTGGAAGATGATCTAGATTTATTGGTTTAGGATTTAAACGTTTCAATACTAATTCATAAAAAAAATTATTATTTAACCTATCAGGTGAACTTAAAGTAAAGTTATTCATAATTAATAACGGAATAAATTCCGAACCAATTGCATTATAACCCGTCAAATACTCTAACCCATAATTTAAGTTTTTCGGATTTTCAGTACCAACTGTCCAGTAGGCGCCTTTGGCTTGTAACCGGAAAACCTCACCAAGGTAAACCCAGCTGTTAAAGAAATCGTCAATATTTTCAGGATCATTTTTGACATCATTCTCTCGAACGAATTGCGCCAAATCCTTCAAGCTTTCTAAACTCATATCTAGATGATAACCTTGCTTACTGACTTTTTACCTTATGCTTGATATCCCTCAGGATATGGCAAATCTCTAGTATTAAAATATTGTAAATTTTATAAAGCTGAACTCGATAATCCTAGTTTAGATTTTAGTATGCTAAACCAAGTTTTGTCCATTTTCCTGTATCTAAATCTAATAGGAAATGAAAACGATCACGACCGTAGAAATCTCGATTCTCCTCAATAACTGCATCGCAAACAACTTTTATTTGGTTACTAAGAACATCTGTGACATAGACCATAGTATAACCCTCAGGAGATTTAACTTGATAAATGAGATTACCATATAAATCCAATATTTTCATTTCAGTAACCGAAGTCAGTTCAGACGAGATTCTATAAATAACTAAAATCAGTTTTTGATTGGGGGAGAAAGAGACGGATTCTTTATTAGGAAGCTCTATTTCATGTTTTTTATTATAGCCCCAGGAAATAATGTCAGTCGACTCATGATATTGGAGTATTAACACCCCATCTATAGAGTAATAATAAAAATCTGATGCAATAAAATTTTTTCCAACTCCAATAAAAATAACATTTTTATCTTTATCAAAGTCTGCAAATATTATATTTTCTATGTGAATTTCTATAGTTTCTCCATTATTCTCCCACTTAACACTTTGGTCAGTATATTTAAACCTCATATAAACTATCCTCTCACTATTCTATATTACGAATTCCAATTATCTCTAAATGTTTCATTTTTTCTCTCCCCATCAACATTTCAATCTGATTGAGACCACCTGGCAAATCTACCTCTAAGTCTGGTGTACCACTGCGACCAAACTTTGCATTCATATAATCGCTCGACTTGCCGAAACCAAAGCCCATAGCTTGTCCAAATACTAAGTTCTAAAGCGCTGAGGTCAGATCTTGACCAGTCGCAGTTACATAGACAACTTTAGATACATCGTTCACGTCATCTGCATATTTACCTGCCGTTGCCAAATTCTTCAATAAGTTTGGACCCGATGTGCCAAACTTCGTCAGATAAGCTAGTGAGCCTATTGATGCAAAAGTCGTAGCTGCATCTATCACAGCCCAAACTCGATCCTCTGTTGAAAGACGATCGCCTGTTATCATTTCCTGACCTTGGAGATTATCATTTAATTTAAAAACAGGAACTTGCCTGCAACTAAAAGTGTATAAACAAGTTCCTTACAATACATCATAAAGACTTAGTCGAGATACAAATGATACTCAATTAACGATCTCCTCGATTGTAGTCTCTCTATCTCTCACCAAATCATAAAATCCTACGTGAACACCCTCCTCATATAGCCAGCATAAGTCTGTACCGTATGGAGCTTCAAAAATTTCCAGCATAACGGGAGCAATTTTTACAATGCTATTTGCTCCTAAGATTGAGAAATTTTTTGAATTAGACAAGTAAGCATCACCATCTTCGATTGATAAAAGTGTCCAACCATTTAACTGTGGAATAGCAGATTTTTCACGATAGGAATATCGAATAGCTTTTCCATCAAGAATGTTGTTTGAAACAACGAAACCGCCAATATCTTTGCTGTTAATTTCTACCATCTTCATACTCCTTTATAATATCAAGCAGACTACTTCTCCAAGAATATTCTTCAGCATAATCTAGACATGATTTACCAGATTTATTTTTTAACTTATAATCCGAACCGGCCTCTAGTAAAAGCTTACGGGATAAAATATTTTACAATGTTTTATCCAATACTTTTAGTTTTCAACAGGATAACCATAAAAATACTTCATGCCTTCTACCCAATGTTTTTTGATTAGTCGATCAATATAACTAATCATCAAATCAATTTCATCTCTTGAAATTACAACATTAGTGTCAACTGGAACTTTTTCGCCCGAATAGATAGACAAAAGTGACGACTGAAGATATAAATGATATTTTTCTTTCTTTTGAGCAGCGATGTATAGAGCAGTCATAATTTCTTGTGTAAATAAACCAGGAAAAGCAAGAGAAGTATTATAATAATAACAATCTAAGTTTTTAGTTTTCACTACATCTATATATAGATTTTCTACTTCCTCTAACGTTGCGTTCTCTGATAAAACAGAGCGATATTCGAGAAAAGAATCCAACGCATCTTGTATAGCAATTTCTAAATCATTATCAGAATCTTCCCATTCTTGCCACAGCGTCAAAAGATATGGAATAACTTGATATGACATTGTTTCAACTGCACCAGTAACGAATGTAAAAGCTCCAAATTCCGATACAGAATCTAAAAAAAGAAAATTATTAACATCTTTTAAATCATCATTTGTACACACTGAGCAAAATAACCTGATACATAAATTTAACACAGCTTCATTTTCTGTTTGATTCATTAAATCAATTAAAAGACTTTTAACGGAAAAATCTCCCTTTTTCATTATTTCAACAATTAACAGTATGCACTCACGCTCGTCTTGTACCGAAAGCAAGCTATTCTTTAATTCATCCAAACTTAATTGGCTTACCTCGCCATACCAAATTCCGGGCAGTAATAATTCACTCATCTATCAAGCTCCTATCTTAAACCTTGCTGTTTTTGCCATCTCAATACTTCATTTTGGAAATTAGTGACCTCAGTATGATTTGGATTATTTCCAAATACATATAGCCCACTTTCTCTTTGATGTATTTTCAATACCTTTGGATCCTTTTTATCATAACCATTTTCATGATAAAAACTAGTATCTAATCCTTCTTTTGGCTTTATCACTGTCAATTTGTGCTTTTAAACTAGCATCACTCATTTTCTTCCCTCCTTCTATTCTGTAGGTTATTCTTCAGAATTTTGCTGTCTCAAGTCTTGCAAGGATTTATCAACTACCTTCCTAATCGTTTCGTCATCAGCTCCAGGGATATGGTAATGAGAGTTACTATCCTCACTACTAGAATTTCCCGTTTGAGCACTTTCTTCAATGGCCGTTGACGAATTAGGCATAGAAGATGTTGATGAGCTAGATGTTCCCTCATTAACCTTAAGTGCATCGTTTAGTTCTTTATAATTAATCTTCGGCTGCTCAACAGGTCTATAGAAGACTGCAAAGGAGAAAAGCAAAACTAAGGTCACACCGATACCTGCTAATGTCCTTTTATTAGCCTCTGCCGCAGGAATTTTTACTTCTTTTGTGCTAAGTTCTTTCCATTCAGGATACTCTTCTTCCATTGATTTTTTCTTTTGCCAAAAAGGAACAAGCAGAAAATGATTCACTGGTATGACAGACGCCATTGCTGTTGCCAAAAGCGGGATAAATCTGGAAGAACTAACTATTAGCATACAATCTAGTATGACAAATAAAATGAAAAGAAAAATCACTAAAGCAAGACGAATTCTATACTCCTTTTTTATCTGTAAATATTTCTCTTGGGACATTTTATTGCCTTTCTCGTTCTTCTGTTTTTTTTAATTTTGTTTGTTAGTTTTTATAAAGGGTACGGCCATTACTTCTGTAAGCCACTAATTCTGTCACTTAAATATCTCTTAGCACACACTAGTCTTTCGCTCCTTCAGCAACCAAATCATACGGGAAATACGGAACACCTTCCAATTCCTTGTAATCCAAGCCCTTGATTTTGCAAATAGCGCCTGATTCAAAGGACCAGTAACCATAATAATTATCAATATTCGCTTTATGCAAGTCATACCAACCAGTATCCCGATGTCCAGGATACCATTTCTTAGTTACATATTCTTTCAGCAGTTTGAGGGCCTGTTCAGCATTCTCTTCTTCAATAATTTTACGAGTAAAGCCATAAGGTCTTGGAAAATTATAGTTTATCCGAATCTTCCAATCTGGATGACGAGACTGAATCAAGTAATCAATCAAATAATCCTCTGGATCATCCTTTTTGACCAAATCAACTAGCTGATCAAAAATCTCATCATTAATCTCCAAAAGAATCCCAATAGAAAGGACCCAAACCATTTGAAGATAGCCAGAATTGCTCTGCCAAACTGGAAGAAGGCTATTGACAAAGTTAATATATTCCTCCTTAAAATCTTCAATAGGATAACCAGCTGTATAGGTAGCTAGCATTTTCTTTTCTTGATAAATAGATATATCTTCTTGAGTTAGTTTAATTACTTCGTCAGTTGGACGTTTATAAGGATTAATTCCTAGTTTAAGCTGGTTTAATTCTTGTAGCCATTCGTTAATCATCGTTTCATTAAATTTAATTAATTCATTGATTTTTTCTTCTATAAATATATTATCTCTTTTCACCACTTATCCTCCTATGGCCATATAGCGCCTTCTTTTAAGTTAATGAATTTTCAACTTATTCACAGCCTTATTGATTATTATTCTGATTTTCTTCCTCACGTTGTTTTTGAAGTTCCTCAAGAAATTCCTTCTGAACTTGCTTTAGCATACTATTGTTCTCTATTTTAACACAATATCAATCAAATAAGTATAGGCTTGTGAAAATCAAAAACGAATGATGGTCTTAGACTTAGATTGGTCTTCATCATTCGTTTTATTGTTGTTTTACATCAAAATGTAAGCTTAGCTAATCTGAACAGTTTTCAGCTGGCCGTCAGCTCCTGTAAAGCTGATGCTTCTGCTTGCTGGATTATAGCTGAAAGTCTCTGGACTGACACCGTAGAGCTGAGAAAGCTCCTGCAATTTCTGGTTGAATGCTTCCTCTGTCATGCCAAAACTCACTGCTAAGCTTGATTGACCAGTTGGGTTTGCAGCTGTCGAAGCTTCTGCCGGTTTGTCAGATTGGTTTTGAGCTGCTTCTGCAGTGGCAGATTCAGAAGGTAGATTGCCAGTTTGCGCAGTTTCTGGAGCACTGCTGCTTGCTAGCTGACCAGAAGCAGGTTGTTCAGCCAGTGCTTTCAGGAAGCCTTTTTGCACCGCATAGGCATCTGCTGCTTGACGCTCAGCTTCTGACAAGTCCTTCTTGTAAATATAGTGCTCGTGATCCAGATGAGCTACCCGATAGCCTTGCTCATCCGCTCCGACCATATCCTGAAGATTAAAATGATAGCCATCATCGTCCCTATGCTGAGAATCAGACTCGTTTGCCCCCTCAGGATGGACGAGTGACTTCTGGAAGGACAGGATTTCCTTAAGCAGCTCTTTCTTGTCTGTAGCTCTCTGTCCGAGCTTATCAAAAAGCTGGTCCAGCTGCTGGTATTGCTGCTCACTTCCTTGATTCTTTTCCAAATACTGATGAATAGACATGAGCAGATTATAAAGCTGTTGATAAACTTCCTGATTTTCCGTATTAGCTGGCTCTTCCTTTTGTCCGGCAATGGTCCGGCTCATCTGTTCCAAAAGCTTCTGACTGGCTGCCAGCAGAGCTTGCTTATCTGAGCTGCTGCTCTTTAACTCCTTGCCTAATTCCAAGATTCTAGCTGCATAGTCTGCTCGGCTGTTTTGATCCTTTACTTCTCCTAGCAATTCCTGCGCTTTTCCAAGAAAGACAAGGGCTTGAGCACTCTTCTCGCTCTCATCCGAGGTGCCAAAATCATCATAAATTCCTTTCAAAAAGTCATAAATCATGGCCTTATAGGTTGGTTGATCAGGCTCTCCCTGATCTAGTTCTGTCTTTTCAGAGGACGCAGAAGGCTGACCGCTAGCAAGGGCTGCTGCAATCTCTTTCTTAGTCTGATAGAGGGCAGGGAAAAGCTGTTGGAGATTGGTCGCTTCTATAAAGGCTTGAGACTTATAGAGTGTCAAGGTCAGCCCAGCCGCTTTTCTGCGCAGCTCAGGGCTCAAGCGACCATCCTCTAATGCTTGGTAGAAATAACGAATATAATCAACCGCTGTGACGCCTGTCCGATCATGATAATCTTCTAAAGCTGATAGTAATTGTCCTAACTCTGCCATTTCAGCTTGATTCTGGCCAGCATAAGCATTTTGCAGACGCTGTAGCAAGTCAGCTTTCTTCAGTCCATAGCTATCCGTGTCAAGCCGGTTCATTCTCTCCAAAAGTCCTTGATAGCTCTTGTCTAGCTCGGTCTCTTGGATTGGCTTGACCCTCTGATCCACATGGATAAACTGCTTATCAAAGTTATCCAGACTGCTCAGATAGCCAGCTGTTGAGTTGCTTGGCAGCTTCTTCATGGTTTCCACAAACTGCCCCAAAGCAAGCTCAATCCGCCGCTGCATAAGAGGATCATCCGCATAGAGACGCTGACTGTCCGCTTTTAGGCTTTCTACTTTTTGTAAAATAGCGGCCTCATCATAATCGCCCTGCTCATACTTAGATTGAATCTGAGGCAGACGATTTTTCAAGGCTTCTGCAACGCCCTTGGACTGGATCTTGATATAGTGATTGTGGTCGCCATGAGGAATCACAAATTGACCATCCTCTACCTGCAGACTGTAAGGCGAAAGACCTGAGCGCAGGGCTGTTGTGTAGAGCTCATTCATGAAGTCCAGTTCTGCATTGCCCGTAACTATAGGAATGCGGACATGCTCCTTGCGGACAGCATAGGGGTGGATATGAGTCGGATCATAGGCTTGGTCAGGGTTATTAAAGACAAAGAAACCATTTGAGATGCGAACCGCTTCCTTGGGAACGCCATAGGTTTGGCAGATATAAGCAATCTTTTCCTCATCGCTGGCATCGCGTGAATAGCGTTCAGCGTCATTGACTGCTGCTGACGGTTTTACTGGTTGCTGCTTGGCCAAGACCTTCTCAGCTGCTTGAATCTGTTCAGCAGTCAAGTCTTTCTTGTAAAAATAATGAGCATGGTCTCCATGCGATACCATATAGCCTTGGTCGTCCTTGCCAATAACAGCCTCCGCATGAAAACCATGGTCGTGCTCAGGCTTTGACGGTAGCTGAGGCTTCAAAGCTTGCAGTGGATTGCCTAGCGGCTCGTAAGTATAGCCAATAGGAATCAAGCGGGCAATCTTCGCTTCCAAGTCTGACAGCTTGTCATAAGGAATGAAATGATGGTGGTCTCCGTGGGGTATAACGACCCCTTTGTCTGTCCGACGGCTGATTTTCAGCGGGTCAAACACCACGCCGTCCCCTTCATGATAACGCTGAGACTGAGTCAGGGCATAGAGTTGCTGCAGCAGACTTGGCAAGGATGGCTGAGATGATTGAGACGGCTGAAGCGGATTAGACGGATTCGGCTGAGTAACCGCTAAGCCAGGACTTGGCTGCTCAATCTTTGAATGATTTGGCAGCTGTGGAAACGGATTTGAGACTGGCCCACCCTGATTGATAGCACTATTTTGATTCCATGTGTTGGAAGATACTATCGGTCTACCGTAGTTAGGCTGATTCACCCTTCCGCCTGCCTGCCTGCTATTCCAGTAGCTCTGAGCCGCAGCCAATTCTGCTGGTGACAGGTCGCTCTTAGGAATGTAGTGAAAATGCCCGCCATGTGGCACGATAAATGCATCGCCAGTATCCTCGATGACGTCAGACGGACTAAACGTATACCCATCATCCGTCCTATATCCCCCTTGGCCTTGGTAAGAAGCTCCTGCAAGGTCTGCGGCTGTCTTTCCCGCAGCTAAGGACTTGCTGGGCTGGCTGAAATCGCGAGTCTTGCTTGATTTTGTTGCGGAAGATTTGCCACTATCGCCTTCTTCCTTGGTCTTATGCAGCTTCTTCTGCCTCGCAATCTCATCCACCGAGCGGACATTGCTGGTATGTTTGGCATCCTTGAGGTAGAGATAATACTTCCCCTCCACCTTAATGATATAACCATCCTTGACCTCATTGACAATATCTGCTTCTTGCAGCGTGTAGTTAGGATCCCGGATAATCAGCTCTTCGCTGAGAATAGCATCAAAAGGCACCTTTCCATCAAAGTAATGATAATGGTCTCCATGGGAAGTGACGTAGCCTTTGTCTGTGATTTTCACGACAATCTGCTCTGCTTCAATACCTTCCTCATCATTGATTTGGTCAGATGTCAAATTTTTATCCAACTTGTCACCCGAAGTCTTGTCCTCAATATAGGCTACTTTGTTATCTTTGGTCTGAGTTCGAGACTGAGTTTGCCATTGGATAAGCCCGTAAGTTCCAAGACCGAGAGCTAATACAGCAGCTGAAGCAAGGAAATATTTCTTTTTCATGGTTGTCTTTTATCCTTTCAAATCTTTAGCTAAAACAGCTAGATTCTTTTCTAAATTTTCTAAATAAGATAGTTGGTTGGCTGGGTCTGCTTCCAGAGGATTCAGCTCCTTGATTTGTACACCTGTCTCCTTGACCAAGGTTTGAGCCACTTTGGAAGAAGCATTGCTTTCCACAAAAATGGTCTTCACCTGATGCTCCTTGACAAAGTCTTCTATCTCTGTCAGCTGACGCGGACTAGGCTCCTGCTCCGGTGAAATACCAGCAATGCCCAACTGGGTCAGCCCGAAGCGTTTGGCTAGATAAGAAAAGGCTGTATGCTGGGTGACAAAGGTCTTGTTGGGCACTTTATCGAAAATCTCCTGATAGCGTTCTGTCAGCTCCTTGGCCTCTTCTTGAAATTTTCGAGCATTGGCCTGATAAGTATCCCGATGGTCGCTATCCAGCTCCGACAGTTTGTCAGCGATAATCTGAGCTTCCTCTGCGGCCTTCTGAGGATCCAACCAGGTATGGGGGTCATAGAGCGTCTTCTCATCCACTCCCTCTCCCGCTTGGACATCTTCCAAGCCAGCGACTCGATCCAACTCCATTCCCTGGGAAGCCTCAAGAACTTGAACCTTGGAATTCTTGAGACTAGGATTCAGTTCGCCAGCCCAGGACTCCAAGGTCCGTGAGTGATAGACAAAGACATCTGCATCATAGATGGCTGCCACATCATTGGCTGAAGGCTCAAAATCATGAATGCCGCTGCTAGACTGAATCATGCGCACATCATTCAGATCGCCCGATATAGCCTTGACCATAGAGTAGATAGGATAAAAGCTGGTTACAATCCTCAATCCTTGCGAGGGACTGGATTCCTTTTGAGACTGACAAGCCCATAGACACAAGGCCAGGGCCAGCAGACTAAGGCAGGCTGAGAATTTTAAAGCGCGTTTCATAATATCTCCTTAACTTATTATTAACCAGTTTATTAACTGGTTAATATCATACACTTTGTCAACTTCTTTGTCAAGTTTTTTAAGAAAATAAAGAAAAAAGGAAGTAGGATTCATTCCCACTTCCACTTTGCTTTTAATTTAATATATTTGAAAGGTTATTTATTATGACTATTCAAGGACAGAATAAACTTGGACAGATGTTCCTCTCAAGCTTAACCGTTTGAGATTCCTTTTCCAACTTTCAGACCAGCAAATGGCAATCTGGAAGTCAAAAATCGTTCTAAATCGCCTCTGTAGTGAAACTGCGGCTTTCCAGCACTTTCAGCATGGCATCAGCTGTGTCCAAGGCTGTGAAGAGGGGCACTCCATGCTCGATAGCTGAGCTACGGATAATTTGACCATGCTTGTCAGCTGTCCGCTTGGTTCCGACTGTGTTGATAATAGCCTGAACCTTGCCCTTGCGGATATAGGCTGGGATATCCTTGTTATCATCACTGCCAATTTTTTCTACAAGTCGGACGTGTAGACCATGATTTTCAAAATAGGAAGCTGTCCCCTTGGTTGCCCAGATACCATAGCCAATATTGGCAAAACGTTGAGCCAGCTGCAAGGCTTCTTTCTTGCTATCGCCTGCAATAGTAAAGACGATATTTCCAAAGTTTGGCAGATGGAGATAGGAAGCCTCAAAAGCCTTGTACAGGGCTTTTTCCAAAGTTCGGTCGCTGCCCATGACTTCGCCGGTAGACTTCATTTCAGGTCCCAAAAGACTGTCAACCTTCGCCAGCTTGGTAAAGGAGAAGACTGGCGCCTTGATATGAACCATGGAACTTTCTGGATGAAGACCGTCTTCATAGCCCAGCTCCGCCAAGCTTTCCCCAAGAATCAAACGAGTCGCTACTTGCGCCATCGGAATATCAGTCACCTTGGACAAGAAAGGAACAGTCCGGCTGGCCCGTGGATTGACCTCAATGACATAGACCTGCTCATCCTTGATGACGAACTGAATATTCATCATGCCAATACAGTTGAGTCCCAGAGCCAAACGCTTGGTATAGTCTGCAATAGTATCCTTGACTTTCTGCGATAGGGTTTGTGGCGGATAGGCCGCCATGGAATCTCCTGAGTGAACTCCTGCCCGCTCGATATGCTCCATAATCCCAGAAATCAAGACATGACGACCATCAGAAATGGCATCCACTTCGCACTCATCCCCGACAATGTAAGAATCGACCAAAACCGGATGGTCTGGACTTGCCTTAACCGCTGTCCGCATATAAGAGCGTAGATCCGCTTCGTTTTCTACGATTTCCATGGCACGGCCACCCAAGACATAGGAAGGCCGAACCAGAACAGGGAAGCCAATCTTACGAGCGGCCTCTACTGCCTCCTCTTCATTAGTAGCCGTCTGACCCGGCGGTTGCGGAATATCCAGCTCCTTCAGAGCTTGCTCAAAGAGATCCCGGTCCTCAGCTCGATCCAAGTCCGCCACTTGGGTACCTAAAATCTTAACACCAGCCTTGGACAGTGGCTCTGCAAGATTAATGGCTGTCTGCCCGCCAAACTGAACGATAACACCTTTAGGCTGTTCCAGCTCAATGACATTCATGACATCTTCAAAGGTCAGCGGCTCAAAGTAGAGCTTGTCAGAGACAGAAAAGTCGGTCGATACAGTCTCCGGATTGCTGTTCATGATAATTGCTTCATAACCAGCTGCCTGAATGGCCTTTACAGAATGAACAGTCGCATAGTCAAACTCCACTCCCTGCCCGATTCGGATAGGACCAGAACCCAGCACCAGAACAGATTCCTTGCTGGATTTGACAGATTCATTTTCAAAGCCATAGGTAGAGTAGAAATAAGGCGTCGCGGACTCGAACTCAGCAGCACAGGTATCGACCATCTTGTAAACCGGCACAATCTTCTGCTCCTGCCGGATGCGACGCACCTGCTCAGCTGTCATACCCCACAAGGCAGCAATCTTAGTATCCGCAAAGCCATTTTGCTTGGCTTTCTTAAGCACATAGCTATCTCCGATATGACTGGCCAGTTCCTGCTCGATTTCGTAAATATGGAGCAGCTTATCCAGGAAAAAGACATCAATCTTGGTCAGTTCAGCAATTTCATCAGGACTGTAACCACGGCGAATAGCCTCTGAGATATAGAAAATCCGGTCGTCTTGCGCCTTGACAATCTTCCTCATCAGCTCGTCATCGCTTACTTGCCTGAGAGCAGGCAGCTCGTTGTGGTCCACACCAACTTCCAAAGAACGGCAGGCCTTGAGCAGACTCTCCTCAATATTGCGGCCGATAGCCATGACTTCGCCTGTCGCCTTCATCTGGGTTCCCAGACGGCGCTCACCCTGCTCAAATTTATCAAATGGAAAGCGTGGAATTTTAGCTACCACATAGTCCAGAGCTGGCTCAAACATAGCATAGGTAGAACCTGTCACCGGATTGATGATTTCATCCAATGTAAGTCCGACTGCAATCTTCGCCGCCAGCTTGGCAATCGGATAACCAGTCGCCTTAGAGGCTAAGGCTGACGAGCGGGAAACCCGTGGATTGACTTCAATGACATAGTACTTAAAGCTATGCGGGTCCAGAGCCAGCTGCACATTACAGCCACCCTCAATCTTCAGCGCACGGATAATCTTGAGGCTGGCGTCCCGCAGCATCTGGTATTCATAGTCTGAAATGGTCTGACTAGGTGCAAAGACAATAGAGTCACCTGTGTGGATGCCGACTGGATCAAAGTTTTCCATATTACAGACGACCAGCGCATTATCTGCGCCGTCCCGCATGACTTCGTATTCGATTTCCTTAAAGCCCGCTATGGAGCGCTCGATCAGACACTGGGTAACCGGAGAGAGTTTGAGGCCGTTTTCTGCGATTTCCTGCAGCTCTTCCTCATTGCTACAGATACCGCCGCCAGTTCCTCCCAGTGTAAATGCCGGACGGACAATGACTGGATAGCCGATGCCAGCCGCAAATTCCAGTGCTTCATCAACTGTATTGACAATTTCTGACTCAGGGATAGGCTGGCCTAACACTTCCATCAGCTGCTTGAAGAGATCCCGGTCTTCCGCTTGGTCAATGGCTGACAGCTTGGTTCCCAAGAGCTCCACTCCCAGCTCTTCTAAAAGCCCTGACTTAGATAGTTCCATGGCCATATTGAGTCCGGTCTGGCCGCCCAGAGTAGGCAGAAGAGCATCTGGCCGCTCCTTACGCAAAATGCGTGCAACAAACTCCAGCGTGATAGGCTCGATATAAACCCGGTCCGCAATTTCCTTGTCCGTCATGATGGTCGCTGGGTTAGAATTAACCAAGACAACACTGTAGCCCTCCTCTTTCAAGGACAGGCAAGCCTGAGTCCCTGCATAGTCAAACTCCGCAGCCTGACCGATAACGATAGGACCAGAACCAATGACCATAATTTTCTGAATATCTTTACGTTTTGGCATAGTGCACCTCTCAATCTTGCTTCCTAGTAAGCCTGATGGGCATCCATCATTTCCATAAACTCATCAAAGAGATAGTCTGCATCATGCGGTCCCGGCGCAGCATCTGGGTGAAACTGCACAGAAAAGGCGGGATAGTCCCGATGGCGCACACCTTCGACAGACTTATCATTGATTTCTTCATGAGTCACAATCAGGCATTCTGGCAAATCCTCACGACTGACTGCATAGCCGTGATTTTGACTGGTAAAGTCAACTCGGCCTGTCGCAATCTCACGCACCGCATGGTTGAAGCCACGGTGACCGAACTTCATCTTATGCGTCTTTGCACCGTTAGCCATGGAGAAGAGCTGATGTCCCATACAAATCCCGAAAATTGGAATCTTGCCCTGAACACCACGAATCATGTCCAGGGCGTCCGGCACATCTTCCGGATTGCCCGGTCCATTTGAGAGCATGACGCCGTCAGGATTGAGCTGGAGGATTTCCTCAGCACTGGTATCATAAGGTACCACTGTCACGCTACAGTTGCGCTTGGATAACTCCCGCAGGATAGAATGCTTCAAACCAAAGTCCACCAATACCACGCTGCGACCCGTTCCCGGAGCTGGATAGGACTGCTTGGTAGACACCTGCTTGATGTTATCAGTCGGCAGAACTGTAGCCTGCAGCTGGTCTTGCAGATGCTCGATGCTATCCTCTGCATTGGCAATGGTCGCTCGCATGGTTCCATGCTGGCGGATAATCTTGGTTAGTGCCCTTGTATCAATTCCCGAAATTCCTGGTATCTTCTTGACTTTGAGGAACTCATCCAAAGACAATTGCTGGCGCCAGTTGCTGGCACGACGTGCATACTCATAGACCACTACTCCCTTACAAGTCGGTAAAATGGACTCATAGTCGTCCCGATTGACACCATAATTTCCAACCAAAGGATAGGTAAAGGTCAAAATCTGGCCATTGTAAGACTGGTCCGTAATCGATTCCTGATAGCCAGTCATGCCTGTGTTAAAGACGATTTCACCTGTCACAAAAAGATCCGCTCCAAAAGCTTCCCCTTCGAAAATCATGCCGTTTTCTAATATTAAAAGTCTCTTTGTCATTCTTCCCTCCTGTCCAAGATGCAGACTGCCTGTCGACCCTCCACATCAAAATATAATAATAGGGAGTGGGATTGCTTCACATAGCTTCACCCACTCCCGGCCTACTGTCCGAGATTATTGACGACCTTTCAGAACTGCTTCGATAATAGCCATTCTGACAAAGACGCCGTTGGTCATTTGTTCAACGATACGTGATTTTGGTGCTTCGACCAGATGATCCGCAATTTCTACATCGCGGTTAACTGGAGCCGGATGCATCAGAATTGCTGTATCTTTCATGCGGTCATAACGCTCTTGAGTCAGACCATGCAGTCTGTGGTAATTTTCTTTAGAAAAGATGGACTCGTAGTCATGGCGTTCATGCTGCACGCGCAGGAACATCATGACATCCACTTGATCAATCACCTCATCAATAGTGACAAACTTACCATAGTCCGCAAACTCCTGGCTCCGCCATTCTTCCGGACCAGCAAAGTAGAGCTCTGCACCCAAGCGCTTGAGAATCTGCATATTTGACTTAGCCACGCGCGAATGATCCAAGTCACCAGCAATCGCAACCTTGAGTCCTTCAAAGCGCCCAAACTCTTGGTAAATGGTCATCAGGTCCAGCAAGCTCTGGCTAGGATGCTGACCAGAACCGTCTCCACCGTTAACGATGGAAGTCGTAATTGTTGGACTTTCCACTAGCTCTTTGTAATAATCTACTTCTGGGTGGCGAATGACACAGACATCAACGCCTAGGGCAGACATGGTCAAGATAGTGTCATACAAGGTTTCTCCTTTATTGACCGAGCTGGTCTTGACATCAAAGTCCAGAAGATCGCAGCCTAACTTCAACTCTGCTACTTCAAAGGCCTTGTGGGTCCGCGTAGAAGGTTCAAAGAAGAGGTTAGACACGATATGCTGCTCATCATAATGAACTTTAGCGCCATTTTTAAATTCGATTCCACGTTTAATCAAGGCCATAACTTCTTCATTTGACAGAGTTTCCATAGAAACAAGGTTCTTAAGAGCGATTTGATTGGATGACATGATGTAATTCTCCTTTATGAAAGAATGAGGGCTTCCAGAGTGCTGCAAGTAAAGTCGCTCTGAGAGCAAGCTATTTTTGAACGAAAATTAATGATTTATCGCCTAGCTCAATCTTTGGGCTCAGGCAGGACAAGATAGAGGACAATTCCCAGAATAGTTGACAAGGCAACTCCTGAAATTTGCAGACCCGACAGCTGCAAGGTCAGACCACCGATACCAGATACCAAGATGACACTGGCAATCAAGAGATTCTTTTTGTTGTCAAAGTTGGTCTGTGCTTCGATCAGAATCTTGAGACCGCTCGAAGCAATTACCCCAAAGAGGGCGATGGAAATACCACCCAGCACAGGACTCGGGATGGATTGGAGCAGGGCTGAGACCTTGCCCACAAAGCTCATGACAATAGCCAGCACTGCTGCACCTGCAATGACATAGACGCTGTAGATTTTATTGAGCGCCATGACTCCGATATTCTCTCCGTAGCTAGTCACTGGTGGTGCTCCGAAAAGCCCTGCAATAATCTGAGCCAGACCATCTCCAGTCAAGGTCTTGTCCAGTCCTGGATCCTTGAAGAAGTCCTTGCCTGTCAAGCTATTCAGCACCATGACATGTCCGAAGTGTTCTGTCATGGTTACAAAGGCGATAGGCGCCATGGTTAAAATCGCACTAGGATAAAATTTCACATCATAGTCTAAGAAAGGAAGACTCATGGGCGGAAGGTGAAACCAAGATGCTTCTCCAACCTTGGCAAAAGACACAATTTCCTGACCAGTCACAGCCCCTAGAATCAAGCTAAAGATGTAGCCGACTATCAAGCCCAGCAAGACTGGGATGATACCCACAATCTTCTTACCATAGATATTAAAGAGGATGACTGCCAAGAGAGTAACCATACCGATAATGAAGTAGGTCAAATCATAAACCTTTTCCCCATTAGCTGCAGTCTTGTTCATCACATCACTAACAGCTGTCCCAGCCAAGCTCAGACCGATGACCATGATGATAGGACCTACCACTACAGGCGGCAGCACCTTGTCAATCCAAGCATTTCCAGCAAACTTGACAACCATCGCGACAATAAAGTAGACTAAACCACCAGTGATGGCTCCCTGTGCCACCGCTCCGATACCATCAGTCTTCATCAGCATCTGCATGGCTGCGATATAAGCAAAGCTAGAACCCATGTAGGCCGGAATCTTATACTTGGTTACAGTCAGATGGGCCAGTGTCCCCAGACCGCTGGAAAAAAGAGCTACTGCTGGGTCAATTCCCACCAGAATGGGTACCAAGACTGTCGCCCCAAACATGGCGAACAAGTGCTGAAAGGATAGTCCTAAAAGCAGACCTGGCTTTGGCATATCATGCACATCATACTTAACATCTTGACTCATTTAGCTAATTACTCCCCCATAATCAAAACGCGATCTTGACCGTCTGTCTCGGTCATCTCAACAACAATCTCCTCAGTTTGGCTAGTCGGAATGTTCTTTCCAACATAGTCTGCCCGTATCGGCAGCTCGCGGTGACCACGGTCTACCAAGACAGCTAAGCCAACCCGAGACGGACGTCCATGACTGACCAGATTGTCGATAGCTGCTCGGATGGTCCGTCCTGTGTAGAGGACATCGTCGATCAGGATTACCTGACGGTCGGTAATATCCACTGGAATCACTGTCGTATCTTCCTCAACCTTGATATCATCACGAAAAGGCTTGGTGTCAACTTCTGCGACTGGAATATCAATATTCTCCAACTGAACCAACCGCTTCTGAATCCGGTGTGCCAAGTGAACCCCGCGGGTCTTAATGCCAGCCAAGACTACTTGGTTCAAGTCCTTGTTGCGCTCGATGATTTCATAGGTAATCCGCGTAATCGCACGGTTCATGGTGATGTCATCGACAACTTCTTTTGTTTTCATTCTTTCCTCCTCAAACAAGAAAAAGTCTCCTTATTACAAGGAGACTTCAGAAAAATCTAGTCAGGCAAGCTAAAACAAGACGCACTTGCTTACACTCCACCCATCTTTTTACTTGCTCCTTGTCTATCTCTCTGGATAGAATTAAAGGATTATTTAATTTTTTATACTATATCACAAATTCAAAACTATTTCAAGAAAAAAATTGTATTTTTTTGCTTGACTAGATAAGGATTAGTGACTAGCTTCTTTCTCCGTCTTTTCCTTATCTTTTGGATCCTTTTGATTTTCTTTGTTTTCTGCTTGAGCTAGCTCATCTTTTAATTCAGGCTTTTCAGTAGTTGGCACTTCTTCTGATGATGGTTTAGAAGAGTTTTCTGAATCCACCGTCCGCTCATTTAAGTCCGCTTCAGGATATCCAGTCGGACGCTCACTATCGTTTGAAGCTCCTTGTTTGCTTGCTTCAGCTGAGGCTGGCTTATCGGATGCTTGTTTCCCTTGGACATCTGCCTTATTAGGCTCACTTTCCTTAGGTGCTTCCTTCTTTTCGTCCTTTGCATCAGCAGGCTTATTATTGTCAATGCTGCCACCCTGAACATCTGGGAAATGCTGCGCCAAGGCTTTCGGAATTTTATTTTCATTCAATTCAAGCTCTGCTTTAGGAATGTGATTGTCGCTGACATTGATATAAGTCACTGTCTTATTTGGTTCCTGCAGCGCCAAGGTTGTGATTTTATTCTTGTTGACAGCCAGATTGTCCAATGCCTGAAATTGATTAATACCTTCCAAGTTTTTCAGCTCATTCTCACCCAAGTTTAAATTCTTCAAGGAAGACTGAGCAGCTGGAATGTCCAAAGATGTAATCTTGTTTTGACTTGCGGACAAAGTTACTAAATTCTTAGCAGCTTCAACTCCTGCCAGCGACGTCAGCCGATTTCCATTTAGACTTAGATTTGTCAGATTTGGATTAGACTTCAGGAAATTCAAGCTCTCAACATTGGAATTGTCAGCTGTTAATTCTTCCAGATGGGAAGCTTTGAGGGTATTGAGATTTAAGTTTGGGTTGTTGGATAAGAAAAGCCTTGTTAAATCTTCTTTTTGGCTCAGAGCAGAAACATTGTGCAGCTGATTGTGCTCTAAAC
>ERZ772946.301-NODE-301-length-20773-cov-85.643_pt1 | contig 20773 bp, 20 predicted proteins | sample MGYA00511680_ERZ772946 | MGnify/ENA primary metagenome ERZ772946 (study PRJEB29015, sample SAMEA2737918) | human oral metagenome | biome: human oral; feature: human-associated habitat; material: dental | place: China | collected 2016 ... | reverse complement strand
GGGTAGGGCGCGCGTTCGTGCCCTTTACCCCTCGAACGCGAGTCCTAAGGTACGACCGCGACGTCGGCCGCCGGTGGGCTCGCGGTGACCGCGGGCTCACCGGGATGGTAGGGTCTGTGCCTGTCGCGCCCTGGGGGCGCGGCCTGGAGAGGTGACAGAGCGGCCGAATGTGGCGGTCTTGAAAACCGCTGTGCGCCTAGCGCACCGGGGGTTCGAATCCCCCTCTCTCCGCCATCTCATGCTTACTCGAACCCTCGGTAGTAATTCGGCTGCCGAGGGTTTGTTCGTGTTCGTCGCCGGGCAGGGGGATGACGGTGGTGGCTGAGGTGCGGCGCTGCTTCTGACTCTTGCAACGCCTCGGCGCACCACTGTTTGCCTTGGTTCCCTTCGCCCGGCCTGCCCTGCCACCGACCGCTGAGCTGGGCGCAGTGTGTGAGTGCCTGCCATCGTGCGTGGCGGCGGCTTGCAGGCTGCTGTAGGGCTCTTTGAGGGTGCTGGTGGTGACGGTGGTGTCGTCGAGGTAGATGGTGTGGAAGAGGGCTTGGCAGAGCATGCCGCGGACGGGGTCGGGAGATTGGTGGTAGAGGGTACCGATGTCTTGGAGGAGGTGGAGGCTGGTGGTGAGGACGTCCCGGCCGATGGCGAGACGCTGGTCGAGGGTTTGCTTGGTGTGCTCGAGACGCTGGCGTTCCTGTGACAGCTCGGCCAGACGGCGGCGGGCGGCGGCGGTGTCGAGCGAGCCGTCGGCCACTAAGTCGATGAGGCGGCCTTCTTTGGCGGCGATGTCCTTGAGTTTGCGAGCGATGGCGTGGTTGCTCTGGCGGATGAGAGCCTGCTGGTCGTCGAGGGCCTGGGTCATCTCGGCTTCGGTGCGTTGGGTGAAGTCGCTACCGAGGGAGAGGGTGCAGATGTGCCGCTCGACGTAGTCCTCCACGAGGGATACTGGCAGGTAGGGCATGTCGCAGTGGCCGTCTTGGCGTCCGCGGCAGAGGTAGTAGGCGTAGGTGCCGCCTTTGCCTTTGGCCTCGGTGTAGACGAAGCGGCTGCGCCTGCCGGCTCGGTGGCAGCGTTCGCAGTGGAGGAAGCCGCCTTTGAGGTAGTGGAAGTGGACGCGGTCGCGGGTGTTGTTGGAGCGCAGGGCACGCATCTCCTGGACGCGGTCGAAGAGTTCTTGGCTGATCAGCGGCTTGTGCCGACCGGGGTACTGATTGCCTTTGAAGGTGACGATGCCGGTGTAGTACGGGTCGGCCAGGAGACGGTGGATGGTGGAGACGGCGAGGGGTTTGGGCGTGGGGCGCTTGGCGGATGGCCGAGTGGTCAGGCCCAGGTCGGTCAGCTTCTGCTGGAGGTGCTCGCAGGAGTAGTCACCGGTGGCGTAGAGCTCGAAGGCTTTGCGGATGAGGGGTGCACGCTCGGGGTCGAGCCCGATGGTGTTGATGCGGCGGCCCTCGATGGTCTCGATGATGTTGAGGTAGCCCAGGGGCGCGGGGCCGATGGTGCCGCCCTGCTCGATCTTGCGCAGCAGCTTGATGCGGATGTCGGCTCCGTCGGCGGCGCTGCGGTACTCGTTGACGGCGGCCAGCATGCCGTGGACGAGCTGGCCCTCAGGGGTTTCGTCGATGTTCTCGGTGGCGGAGATGAGGGTGACGTTGGCCTTGCGCAGCTCCATCATGGTGACGGCGTCGTCGAAACGGCTGCGGTTGAGGCGGGAGAGCTTGTAGACCATGACGCAGTCGACGTCGCCACGCGTGTGGAGACGCTCGAGCATGGCCTGGAACTCAGGGCGATTGACGGTCTTGGTGCCGCTGCGCCCCAGCTCGACGTACTCGTCGACGATGGTGATGCCGAGCTGCTTGGCCTTGGCCAGGCAGATTTTGCGCTGGGTGGGGATGGATAGGCCCTCGGGGTCGTAGTCGGTGTTGACCTGAGAGGCGGTCGAGACGCGCAGGTAGAGCACGGCGGTCTTGGGGCTCTGGGTGGCGTCCATGGCTAGTGGCTCCTCGTCGAGTGGTGCTGGCGTGCGGTGCTGGGCGGGCTGGAATGCTTCGGCGGGGCGTGGGCTGCTGCGCTCGGTGTGTCATCACGAGCGGCCAGACGGCTCTGGACGAGGCGGATCAGGACGGTGGCGGTGGGCACCTGGAAGTGCCTGGCCAACGCGGCCGGATGGCGGATGCCGCGACGCCAGGCGCGTTGGAGGGCCCGCGGCGGTACCAGGCTGTAGGCGGCGAAGTGGTCGGCGGCCTGCTCGGCTTGCTGGGCGGCGCTGCAGTGCGCAGTGCCGGTGTAGAGGCAGCGGGTGTGGCCGTAGTCGATGATGTGCTTGAACTCGTGCAGCAGTGCCAGGCGGCTGCGCGGTGCTGGCTGGCGGCAGTTCAGGCAGATGATCCAGTCGCGGCCGTTCCAGCGGCTGAAGCTCGGCACCGGCAGGGGCTCGCGCACCACCCGAATGTGCGGCAAGGCAGCGACCCGCTCGTCGGCCGGTGTGCGGGGCTGCCCTGGGCTGCTGGTGAGGTAGCGCGTCAGTGTGGCAGCCTGCCGCTCGGCCACGGTAAGCGACTGGCCGAAGCGGCAGCGCGTGCGTGGAATGAGGGCTCGGAGGCTACCCAGGACAGAGCTTTGCGTGGTGTTCATAAAATGCCTCCTTTCGTTTGATGAATTGTCAGGTGTGGCGACGCGGTGTGGAATCCGTCGTCTCATCCTGGCCGGGAGCCGGCCCGGCGTGGTGTGGCGTTAGGTCATATTTCTTAGCGATCCGCTCGAAGGCGGCGACTAGTTCGTGCTGCGCCTGGCTGGGCATATGGCGGTAGTGCGTGCGCAGATACGTCAGAAATGGTGGCAGGTCGGCCGGTGGTGCATAGCCGGCGGCCTCGATGACGTCGAGTGGCTCGAGGTCGTAGGCAGTGACCAGGCGGCCGAGGCGCTGCAGGCTGATGTCCTGTACCTTGCCCTGCTCCAGCATGGAGATGAAGCCGATGGATAGGCCGGATGCAGCAGAGGCTTGCCTCATGCTGAGACCGGCGGCCACCCGTGCATCGTGCAGGATTGCACTCAGGCTGGGCTGATGGGCGCCTGCGGCGCGGTCTGTCGCGCGATTAGTGGTTTCCTCCTCTGCTGTGCATTTTCCGGTATCCATGTACCTATTTTACAAGTTCCGTTTGCATATGTGAACAGATTTTCTGTGCATAATAGTCGCCCTCTCTGTGCGTTGGAAATATCGATAGGAATGAACTGCGGTGAATGTGTGGATATGTCTGTGGGGTGCGTTGGTCATAGTTTTCTGTCCGCGTAGGTGAAGAACTGGTGGGTCTGGTCTGTCGGCTATTTCTGCAGTGGCGCGGTGGTGGCCGCTGCCTGGCGTCGGGCTTGGCGGATGCGGCCGTGTGCCAGGGCGACGAAGGCCGGGTTGATCTCGATTCCCAGCCAGTGCCGCCCCAGCCGTTCGGCGGCGACGGCGGTGGTGCCCGAGCCGAGAAAAGGGTCGAGGACGATGCCGGGCTGAGCTGCCGCCGGAGCGCAGTGGCAGGTCGGCTGCAATGGCAGTCGGGTGGCGGCGGTGCCGGAGCGCCGCAGAGGTTGGATGTAGGGCGCGCGGCAGACGGCGCAGCGCTGCTGAGGACAGGCAGCGTGCAGGATGCGCTCCACCAGATGCTCGGGATAGGTGGCGAAGTGCGCCCCGCGATAGCTCGAGACGGTCAGCTGCCAGACGTCGCCCGGGTTCTTGCCCAGCGGGTGGCTGATGGCGCGCCGCCGCTTCATGGCGCGCAGGCCATCGTTGGCGTCGGTGTGGTGACCACGCCAGGCCGCTGGCATCCCCGTTCGACGCGGGTGGCGTGGCCAACGCGGTGGCTGGCCAGGGCGCGTGGGCGGGTGCTTGGTGAGGGGCTCCTGGCGGATGGCGTCGAGGTCGAAGAAGTAGCGCGGAGCACGGCTGAGCAGGTAGATGACCTCGTGTTTGCAGGTCAGGCGGTCGGTGACGCTGGAGGGAGTGGTGTTGGTCTTGGCCCAGATGATCTGGTTACGGATGATCCAGCCGTCCGCCAGCAGTGCCAGGGCCAGGCGCTCAGGCCCGAGCAGAAGGGACTTGCGCGGCGCGCCTTCGCGGCGGTGCGTGCTGTAGGCGTCACCGAGGTTGAGCCAGAGCGTGCCGGTCGGCACCAAGACGCGCGCCAGCTGCTGCATGACGGGGCGCAGGTGCTCGACCCACTGGTCGATGGTGGCCTCTGCGCCCAGCTGGCCCTGGTGCTGGTAGTTGCGTAGCCGGAAATACGGTGGGCTGGTGACGACGCAGTCGATGCTGCCAGCCTCGAGCGTGGCCAGGCGGTCGGCCGCATCGCCAGTGAGGATGGTGTTTCGCGGGGTGGTCATGAGATGTCTCCTTTCGTTATAACGTGGTGGGGTTGGATGGAGCGTCGCTGCCCCACAGCGCGGTCGGCAGATCGGCGGCGCTGGTGAGGCGGAACAGCCGCTGTTCGAGCGTGCTGGTGCGGCTGAGGTGCCGAGCGAGCGCCCGATGACGGTCGGTGGCGCGTGGGCCGTGCAGAATCCACAGCACGCGTGGGAATGCACCGTGAGCGGCCTGCTCGATGCCGGTGTGGTAGTAGGCCTGGTAGCGGCGGCACTTGGCCAGTACGGTCGGGATGGACTCGGTGCCCATATCGACCTCCAGGAACCAGCGATCCTCGAAGACGCCCTCGGCATCGTGGTCGACGACGCAGGCGGCCAGGTCGGGGCGGATCAGATGCGCCTCGCCGCCCGGGCCGGTGTAGCGCCGCCAGCTGAGCGGTTCGGTCTGTACGGTCACCTGCCGGTCAGCCGTGATGCCGTGATGCAGCGTGGGCGTCGGCCACCGCCAGGCTGTGCTGCAAGAAGCGCGGCGAGGCCTGATGGATGCGCCAGGAGCGCCCAGCGACGGGGTCGAGCACGCGGGCTCCGGCCGGTGCGAGTTGCCAGATGCGCGCCGTCGAGCCGGCTTCGAGCCCGCCGATGCGGCGCTCCAGCGGGCGGATCAGACCATCGCGCTGCAAACGAGCCAGGACGCGACGCGTGGTGCGGGCCGCGGCCTGCTGGCTGGCGTGGTCGGTGAAGACGAAGGCTTGGAGCTGATGGGTCGACAGAAAGCGGTGCTGCATCAAGTAGGACAGCACGAGGCGGTCGCGCTCGGACATCGCCGTGGTGATCTGAGCCAGTTGGCGAGCGCCGACCCGCTGCCTGGCTGGCACAGTGCGCGGGGGAGCGGTGCGAGACGCGGTATTCGTCCCCCGTAATCGCCGAATCTGTGCCCTGACCTGGCGGTTCGTCGAATCGCCCGAAGGAGCGGCCGGACGCGCGAACGGACGCCCAGGCTGCTCATACTCATCGCGCCGGTGCTGGGTGGAGATACTCATGAGCCGTCTCCGTTCTGCCCGTCGTCAGTGGACGGCGTGTGCGGTGGGCGTCGCACGCGCCCGATGTCGTCAGTGGGCTGCGGAGCGTGCATGGCTGTGTCGTCGTTGGGGCTCGGCATGCCGGCCAGCCGCGCCAGATCGGCCTCAACCGCGCTGAGTGCCTGCCCGTAGCGCCGTCGGGAGGTTTGCCAGATGTGCTCGGGGCGGTGCAACGGAGCGGGCAACGGCTCGGTGCGCAGGCTGAGCGGCGGCTGCGTCTGCCCGTCCGCCAGTAGTGAGGCATAGGCGTGGTAGGCGGGTAGTTGCTGGTAGTCCTCCGCCTCGAGCAGCCCAGCGGACAAAGCGGCAATTGCGCGGGCGTCCTCCCGTGGCAGGCTGAAGGCAACGCGCGAGCGAGCATTGGCCATGACACCGGCCAAGAGTGCCTTGGGCAGCTGCCCCAAGTGCTGGTGGCTGAGCGTCAGTCCCAGCCCCAGGCCGCGCGCTTGCGCTAGCGCCGCCCCGAGGTCACCCGGGAGGCGCAGATAGTCCTGCACCTCATCGATGTGCAGCATGACAGCATGGCGCTGACGTTCTGGCAGGCGGATGCGCTCCAGGGCGGCCTGCCAGATTAGCGAGACGATGACCGACCCCAGCAACTGGCTCGCCTCTTGCCCCAGCGCGCCCTTGGCCAGGCTGACCAGCACGATGCGCGGCACGGGCCCCTGCGTGTTGTCCGCATCGTCGGGGGCGAAGAGCTGATGCCAAGCAAACGTCGGCGAGCGCTGGCCAAACACCGCCCGCAGCTGTGGGCGCAGCAGGATCGGGCGCAGCTTGTTCATCAACGGGGCAATCGCCTGGCGTCGCTCCGCCTCGCTCAGCGCTTCGTACCAGGCCCAGAATGCGCCCAGCCCGAGCGGATCGCGCTGTACCACCGAACTAGTCACCGAGCGGCGAAAGCCCGGGTTGGTCAGCAGCAGCGGCACCATCGCCAGGCTGGCATCACCGCGCCGCGCCAGGCTGAGCAGGCTGGCGTGCAAGATGTCCTGGGTGCGCGGCCCCCAACTATCGGCGTACAGCGAGCGGAAGACACCGAGCAGCAGATCAGCCGCCAGGTCTGGGCTCTGGCCGCCCGCCAACGGGTTAACCCCGACTGGTTGCGCATCGGCCGCATCCAGGATCACTGTCTGCCTCACCAGATGGGATGGGAGGCGCGTCGCGATATCGACGACCAGATCGCCCTTGGGGTCGATCACCACCACACGGCGGCCCGCCACCGCATCCTGCAGCGCCAGGTGGGCCAGCAGCGTGGACTTACCGACGCCCGTCGGCCCCAGCACATGCAGGTGACGCAGCGACGCCTCCGCCGACAAGACCACTGATCGGCTCGGCTCACTCACTGCGCGGCCCAAGACCCGCCCCTGGTTGGACGCCAGCGAGGCTGTCACCGCAGCCGGTGCAGGCAGCACCCGCGGATGCTGCGGGGCCAGCCCTGGGAGCCCTTCGCATAGGGGCCAACCCAGCAGCCCTGGTATCTCCGCTGGCCGCAGCACATTTGCCACCAGCCACGGTGGCCGAGCCTCAACCAGCGCCCTGACCGTCGAGCGCCACACCTGCAGCCTTACCTGAGGCGTCTCCAGGCCGCGCACTGCGGCTGAGATCGCCAGCACTAGGCCACGGGCTCGCTCCAGGCGAGGTGCTGCGGCACTGATGCGCAGGCTCGACCAAAAGCCGTGCTCACGCTGTGCCGCCTCGGCCTGCCGCCGCCCTGTAGTAGTGGTGCCCACCGGTGGATCGGGTTCTTGCGGACGCTGCCGACCGCCCAGCACCAGCTGCACCCGCACCGTCTCGCCCCGATGAGTTGCGGCCAGCACCGCCAGCAGGCTGCGCGTGACTGCCTCGGCACTGTCACTGGGCAGGGCTACTCCAGCGCGACGGCGGACGTGCAGATTGGCAACGGCCACCGCGCCGTCGGTGCCAAGGTCATCACGGAACAGCTCGGCGTCGGCTGCAGCCACGCCCGACTGCCGAACCAGCCGCACCCCAGGCAGGTGCGCCAGAGCCAGAGCCTGCACATCGCGCAGGGCGCCAGGCAGGGCCCCGATCCGCCAACGCACCGTGCCAGCGCTGCCGATGAGTTCGCAGGCCACCACCGGGCCGCCTGGCAGCGTGGCCACTGCGGCGAAGAAGGCCTGCACCCGATCCTGATCTACCGGCACCGGCAGCTCTAAGCGTCGCCACACTAAGCCACTCGCCCCCAACGGCGCTCGGCGGGCCGCCGTCATGACCGCCCCTCCCCGCTGGTCTGGGCCGAGTTGCCGGTAGACGCCTCGGTGTCGCGCTGCGTCTGGCTGGCCACCAGCTCCATGATCGCTCGGGCGATCCGGGCCGTATCCGGTCGCTGGCGCAGCTCCGATCGCACCGTCAGCTGCCTGGGGCGGCGACTGCCGCGGGGCGAGCGCCACGGCTTGGATGCCTGTTGTTTTCTTGACGAACGATTGTTTCTAGGCATGACAAATACGCCTCCTTTCCTCGCAAGGGGTTACTTAGTTGCTCATAGCGCAGACCAATTGCGTCGCACGCTTTGACGCATCATTGCGCCGATCGGCCGCTAGTTCAATCAATTGAACGTGGCCTTATGTCGAGTATGCGTTCAATATTATGAACAGTCAAGTATGTTTGTGTATATGACAACACCGAGCGGAAGGCGTTTTCCACCGATGGCATGTGGCGACAAAATAGAGCGATTCAGAATTGCCGCCAGCGTCGCACCGCCCACGCGCCGCCGACGACGATGCTCGCCAGTACAGCCCCGACGGCCAGCCACGGCCAGATACAGCGGATGATCTGCACCGCCCCGTAGAGCGCCAGGCAGCCCAGCAGCACCGCGAAGCACCCGCCCACCAGCCGATCCACCAGCGAGGGCACCTCACGCATCGCTGTCAGCTCCGCGTGCGTCTGCCTCCGCCGGCTTCTCCGCCTGCGGCTTCTCGGCTGCCCTTCCTCCGGCTTCCTGCGCCCGCCTCGTCATCGCTACAGCGCTGTGGAAGGCGGCCAGGTCGTGGGCCTGTTTGGTGGCGATGGCCTGCTGCCAGGCGTCGGCCTGGGCGCGGGTGATTGTGGTGGGTGGGGTGTCGTCGCGCCAGACGGCCCAGGCCAGCAGGGCGATAGCGATGAGAGTCAGGCAGCCGACGAAGGCCAGGCCATTGATGATCCAGCTCATGAGGGGTGTCCTTTCTGGTGATGTGCGTGGTTGCTCGGTCGTGCTGGGGTGCCTCGGCGTGGCGCTACCGGCTCAGAACTGTGCGATGCCGCGGGCGGCCTTGATGCCGTAGGCGCGCAGGATGGCGTGGTAGTAGGTCGCTCCGGCGGGGGCGGTCTGGTAGCAGGACTCGGCCAGAGCGGACAGCGTGGCGACGTTGCCCATGGCGCTGGCGGCTAGGAAGGCGCGGGCTTGGTCGGTGGCGTGGGCCAGCTGGCTGTCGGCGGCCAGCTCGTCCAGGCGGCGCTGGTGGCTGCGGGTCAGGCTGCGCGACTGCGGTACCCGTGGTGGGATCAGGTCGGCGGCGAAGAGCTCGGCGATCGGCAGGACGGGTGCAGCGGGCTGGGGGCCAGTGAGGTGGTCGGAGTGGTCGGTAGCGGGCATGAGGGGTGTCCTTTCGTAAAGGGGCGACGGCGAGCGCCACCAGCGGAGTGCGGCCACGGTCAGCACGGTTCGGTCAGGTCTGGTTTGCCGCGTCCTGGTGCCGTTTCTCGCGGCGGATGCGGTGCTGTGGCCTTGGTGCTTCCAGCCTGGCGCTGGCTAGGTGGTGGTGTCACTGACAGAAAACCGGCACCCTGGGCTCTATGGCCAAGGACGGTGGACTGCACGATCCGCTGCGCCAGCGGCTCGTGGCCGAGCTGCGGGTGCTGCGCCGTGGCCAGGGGGCGTGGGCGGTGCGAGTGGCACCGCTGGTCTGGCTGGTCGATGCCGCCGGGCTGGGTATGGTGGAGCGGGCGGTGGCGCGGCTAGAGCAGCTGCGCCAAGAGCTGGGCACAGACCCGCTCAGTGACGTGGGAGCCTTCTTCTGGCTAGGCGACGTCGGCATCACAGAGCCGGAGGTGTCGCTCGAGCAGCGGCTGGCGCGCTATGCGGAGGTATTCCACTGCAATGAGCGCACAGCGCTGCGGCGCAGTGATCGCGGCATTGCGATGCTGGCGGCTGCCCTGCGTGATGAGACGGAGCGGCGGCCTTTCGCCCTGATCTGGCTGTTTCAGTCGGCGGGCAGTGCCACGGTGGTGCTGGACTGCGTCATGGAAGCTCAGTCCGTGCGTGAGCCGGTGGTCAGCATCAACGGTGAGGCAGCGCAACTACCACCCTTCGTTGGCCACCGCGAGCCAGGCGTTGATGGGCAGCCGCAGTACCGCGCTCGGGCCGTCCTGGATGACCTGCCCGTCCAGACGGCACCCGGGCCGTACCTGCCCTGCCTAGCGGTGCGAGTGCTGTGGGACATGCCTGTCTGGCCGGTCTGGCAGCTCACCGGATGGGTGGTCGACCCCCACTACCTAGTGCGCCTTCAGACCTTTCGCCAACGCGCTGCCGAGGTCAGCCTCGTCTGGCGCGACGACACCAGCAGCGTCAGAAGGTGGTGCCGAGCCTGCATGAGGGGGGTGCAAAACCTAGACGAAAGTAAGTGTCCGAAGTAATGCTAAAGAAACATTGAACTCAGATTGGTGATCTGTAGCACAAAAACTTGCTTTTCTGGCGAGCGTTCTCTACTATATCACCCACAAACCTAGGTGCAGCCAATCGTGCCGCACTTAGGTTTTCGTCGTTCCTGAGCCCATACCGCTTGAATGATTCCTCACAAACTGTCGTGAGATTCCATGAAAATCACGCGGCACACAGGAACTACACCAGTAAGTTTACGGGTTGGTGCCCTAGACTGGATAGCGACCACAGGAGCATCGGCAGACACGACCGAGAGTGAGGAGTCATGCGCCAAGAATTGAAAGCGCAAGTGACCTGCAGCCTTCAGGGTGCCACACGACGAGCCCACGTGCCGCACCACGATGCCTTGAGCGCTCGGCACCCCATCCTCCTTTCGTCGCATGGGTGTCCATCGCGGCCCGCATCCTTGCGCACTTCAAAAGCCTCGCATCCTCATGCACGGACTAGACCGCAGTATTTGCAAACCAGTTGTCTCGAGATGACTGTGCAAAATGCATCTACTACAGACCTAGTTTCTGAAGGCTGTTCACAACGAAGTTTATCTGAGATGCGACCCATTATGTGCTGGCGTCAAACACTGTTTCGAATAACTCTGGCAGGAGCTCCACTGGTTGGATAACGCCAAGCGCCTACCTTAATTACTTTGATACCATCACCAGGGCAAATAAGTGCTTTCACACACATAACTCCATAGATAGTACCGCTCATCACGAGTATGCTGTTTACAGCGTTATTCAAATAGTATTGCATAATTTGATGTAGTTGTATACTATTAGTTCATAACTACGTAATCAAGGTCAACGTGCAATGTCTACATTTGAATATCCCATTCAGCGATCTGATGCTCCTCCTTTAGCGTCTATTGAACCAGAACTCTCCCAGCGAGAGCAGAACGAACGCGAAGGTATTCAAATTGACACCGTTTCCGGGATTGGTGCTGCAGCGTGCGATTCAGTTTCGTGTCATTTGTGCGAGTACTATCTGAGAGATGCACAACCAGAAGTTTTGGATACTGGCGAAACACCAGTTAAAGCATTTGATAGGACTGAACAAATGACTACCAGTGCCGCAGCCGTAGACCCGGTGGCAAAAGTTAGCGGAATTATACGGCTTTTTAGGCAGGCAATAGAAACAACTGCTTCGTTGAAAGATAAGATAGTAACCAGGAGTTTAGTTGCCTCCGATCCAAAAAGGAAGTCGGATACTGCGGATACTCGCGAGTATTTCATTACTAGTAAGTCTGCGTCTGACGGCAGCGTTATTGAAGTGCCGATCTCAACTGACTTGTACAATGAACTTCAAAGCAAAAGAAGAATGGGGCAAAAGCGAGTTGAATATTTGCTCGCTCAAATCGCTTCACACGAGAAGCTACTTGCTTACTTGAATGACTATACTCACGATAATATTGACACTGGTAAAATGGCAGATAAGCGTAGGGCTATGATTAATCTTCAATTTGAAATCATGGGCACTATTAAAGGACTTGAAGCTCAACTTGTTGAAGTAAAATATGGCGGCTCATTGTATGCCGTGGACTCTTCAGTGGTAGGTTAGGATCTAGGTGTCGTAAAAACACTCCCTAGTTTCACAGAAAAAGCCGTTCTGATATAGAACTCGACGATCGGCATTTAGCGACACACCATGAGGTTTACTTGCAGGATGAAGTAAGTGACTCTGAACTGAGGACGCAAGTTATCTCGATGGCTGCGAGTAGTAGTCCTCCGTTACTTGTGTCTCCTTGGTTTAGCTTGCCCCTTTCGAGGAAATGTACCGATGTTGTAATCGCCGTAGGCTCGACAGACATTCACTGAGCGGTTGAGTCAGCGTGAAAGTATGTTGCAGTTTACCTATCTCACAGTAAGTAAACTGTATGTTCGTCTTCTCGTTTGTCGTGCTGACAGGCTACGAGAGTGTGATTGAGAGTTATGCAGTACAGAGGAAAAAACTTTGCTTACCAGTGTTGGAAACTGTGGGAAGAGAGAAGCCATATCGTCAGAATAGTCGATACTTGTAAACTACGCGATGCAGATAACTTAGAAAGGTCGATTACATTCGACGTTGATAACTTGAGATTACGGGAGCATCAGGAAATTTTCTCAGTTTTCTATAGAGAAGTAGTTCAGACAACACCAAGCCTCGACGGGGCCGCACAATTAACTGAATCTCCTGCGCTGTTCCGACAATTAGTCAGCAAACTAGCAAATAACACTAATCAGAACTCACCTAATACATTTATTCTTCCGTTTCTACTTCTAAGAAAGCATCCCTTAGTTGATGTTGATGCAAAAGGACGAGGAAGCGTTCCGATGCACCTATGTCGACGCTCGGTGAATATTGAAATATCTGGACATATTATCGTTGGATTATGTCTCAGCTTAGGGTTTGTTGGAAATCAAGGTGATTTATATGAGAAAGCAATTTCTTTTTTGGGGAACAAAAGGCCTCCTTCCGGCAGTATGAAAATGTCAGCTAGAGAAGAGCTTACGAACACCGCAGAGAAATTCGGCGTGTATCGCGCTGATAGCCGATACAAGTTGAAGAACTTCCTCGACTTACTTACAGTACATTACATTCAATGCTTAGAATATCCTTATGTGGATGCTAGTTCAGATCCGACAACAATCATCAAGATCAGAGTTAGTGACTCCCTTAAGTTATTGACGAATGCTTCACGCAGTATGGATAACTATCAGTATTATCAACGACTAGGAGGTCACGGCTACCTTTCGCGAGACCAGGAATCAGGTCGAGAAGCCATAATAAACGAAACAAAAAGCAAGTATGACGAGTTTAATCAAAAACCGTTTCGGTCTAAGGCTCGTGAATTTGGAGAATTCATCGGTGTTTTAAGTACAACCATCGTGATTCCACTTCAATTGGGCTCTACGAAGGTTAGGCCGTCGCGTCACGAAATATTCATTGCACCAGCAGGAACACAAATTGGTGGTGCTTTTTTAGTTAGGGAAAGCGACAGGGATAGTGAAAGTGACGAAGATCAGTTTGAACAACGTAACGCTGCGATAGTTACTCATACTTCTGAGCGAGCATCTCTCTTGATTAGAGATCAAACCAAGAAGGGATACTCGATTCAGGTAAAACTCAACCCCACGCTCAGTGCTCTAATTATACCCGCAATCTTCGTGTGTGTATTACAACTTGCTATCTCTTCAATCGCATTATTTGAGGGCCCGGATGTTGTTTCAAAAAATGCGATTGCGTTCACCGGAACTGCCGTAGTTGCACCATTTGTTACTGTTGTATTTATCGCAAAAGACTCTGAGCACGATATGGTAAGTCGTCTTTTGTCGTTCCCTCGCATGTTGCTGGCCGTTTCGTCCGCGATATTGGTCATTAGTGGTGCATTTATATCCGTCCTACCAAAAAAAGAAGCTACATTTCGCTGCGCCATTGATAAGCCGTTGGAGGCATTTTGCCGTCCAACTAACGAAAAGACTAGCTTCTTGGAATCCCATTTGCTTAGTTTCGTTGGCTTGTCTCTCGTTTCTTTAATTGCGATTTTTACCGTTCTTCTGTTGTCTCGTATTATTTGGAGGACTGCGAGAGGGAGTTTAGGTTTACATAGGCGAGCCCAGGATGCTCTGGATCTCGTCGAATTAGATTTCGATGGAGATAGAGTCGAGAAGATCAGAAAACACTGCAAGAGACGTACGAATTCTTGGAATATTGTCGGTTCAATTTTGATCCTTGTTGGCATCGTAGCCGCTGGCGCTTGGTTTGTCTTCGTGTGGTGCCCAGCGGCAAGTGCTTGGTGGCCAGAACTTGGTGTCCGGTTATCTTCGATAAAGGAGTACCTGCTCTCTGAATTTAGTTGTTAGGTCTTCTTGTGTGAGCTATCAAATTGCTCCAAACGCGCTATAACATAACCATACATGCTCGCTAATCATCCCTCATTACACCGCCTCCGTCGGCTCAAAGCCGCCTTCCTGGCCGTCTCCTTCACTCTGGCGGGCATCCTCCTCATGATGCTCAACGCCTGGCTGTCCCCGCTGCGGCTGGGAAGTTGGCAGTGGCTGCATGCCCTGCCGCTGGGAGAGCTGGGTGGGACGCTGTTTGGTGCGGGGCTGCTGTCAACGTTCTTCGAGTACGCCTTCCGGCGGGATCAGGAGCGGGCGGTGATAGAGCGCTTCCGCCAGACGATCCGTGAGGAAGCACCGGCTCTGCGCGATGCCGTCATCGAAGCCTTCCGCTGTGACCGCCAGGACGTAGCGCATGTAGCCGCGCCTGAGCTGCTGGATGATCTGGCCCGCACCAGCCTGGGCCTGCGCTTCGGCGACCCAGCCTTCGGCCGTGAGGTCTATGCCGACATCCGCCACCAAGCCATGGCTGCCGAGGAGCGCTGGTACGACGCCCGCGTCGACGCGACCCTTGGTATACCAAGGGGTAGGAGCAGTGCTCCTACCCCGTTCTTCGACTTACGTGTCCGCTGGGAGTACACCGTCACGCCGCGGCACCGCTTCCGCAAGTTCGCCGTCGTCTCCGACCGCCAGCGCTACGACCAGCTGGTGGCCGAGCGTGGAGAGACGAGTGTGTGGTACCGCCGGCCGTACTGGAGCGCTTGACTAATATGTGTGGTCGAGTGCTGGTACCAGTCGCTACACTACAACCGTGAAAAATCGACGTCGATGCCAGGTTGCTTGAGGGGTGCGATCCGTGCATATCAAGCGAGCTTTTAGAAAGGCCAGAACCTGCTCCGTAAACCACATGACGGTGTGCGAGCAGGCAGGTTTACGCTGGAATGAGACGACGGTTAGTGAAATTCTGATGTCTCAGGTCGCTCAAGCTGAGGCTGTCTCCGTCGTTCCTTTTACGCAACCTGCCGAGGCAATCAGTGGTGCAGATTGGATTTGGTGGTGGGTGGATGATGCGGGCGCATACGGCATGCTGGTTCAAGCCAAACGGGTGACTATCACCGAAGGTAAATGGTGGTTTGGCTTTAATTATTCCAGTGGCCAGCTTAAACGATCGCAGTATAAGTTGCTCCGCTCCACTGCAAATACGCTTGGCCTTCTGCCGGTATATGCCTTGTATTTGGGTGGCGGTGACTATCGGAACTGGGAACGGTGCTCTCGCGAGCATCGAGAGCGCGGTCACTGCCCCATATGCATGAGACGAACGATCTCTCTTATGCCTGCGTTGCTCGCTTCAGACTGGGCGATCAGCGACGCGAAATCCACGTACGAAGCATCCGTGGCCCTTGAAGATTTGTGGACACTTCCAAATAAGTCTGCACCTCTGTGGCAGACGATGAAGCGTCAGTTGGTGCCTGAGCTGTTGGATTTCTTGCAAACACGACAAGATGGAACGTATGCGGTAACACGCTCTATGATCGATCGAGTGTTGCGAGCACGAATGGGCGCATTTTCCGATGTGCGGCTAGATACGAAAGCTCCGATATACCGGCAGGAGTACGACTACTTCAGCCCTGTCTTCGATCATCTTCCTGATGACTTGGGCCATTGGGGCATTCCCTACTTTCCCCACGTACTGAGACCACTCCGATGGATCGCTCCAGATTATGTACTTGAGATTCTGGACGATCCAGAAAACTTCGGTAGAGGTGATTTTCTTCGAAATGCCTCTGACATGGCGAATAGTTACCCAACTGGCATTGCAGGTATTGTCGTAGTGCGATTGTCGTGTTAAGTAAGTTAAGCAACTATCGTTGAATATTTCGATAGACTGCGCGGAGCCGTTTGATGCACATAAGGATAACAAGCAGGTAGTGGATGCCTAGCGCGATTATTACTCCAGCACCCCAACGACCTATCTGGTCGTTGCCATCACTTGCCGCAGCACACACCATCAGTGCCGCTGTTAATGCCAGCCCGACAAGCACCGAGTACAGGATGTTGTAGAAAAATTCATCCAGTAGACGGAGCTGAGGTGAACCTTTGGTGGCAACTGTTGCTTGTCTTGTCTGGAAAGCAAAGATCGCAAGGCCGAACGAAAATGCGGTGAAGATGGCCGCACCAGCCAGAAGGCTGGATGCACTGTTGAGCGTGAGGTTGCTAGCAACGCCAAGGGCGCCCAATGCGATAGGAATACCGAATTGAGTGACGTAGTCCCATAAGTTGGTGGATGGTTCGTTGGATGCTCGGCTTTGGTTGACGAGCGTGCCGAGATGATCCTCCACTACAGGTCGAACGTCGAGCTTGCTGGCCATCGTGCACCACCTCCGTTGTCTAGTGCTCCCAGCTAGTGTCCCACCGCCCACCGACACGTTCCATGATGTCATTGACCTCCTCGGCGCACCTGCGAATGTGGGCGTTGTCACTCAGTGCTGGTGTGCCGTAGTCCGAGAAGAGCCAGCGTGCCATGGGGGTTCGTTCCTCATCAATGGCAAATGTCTTGGTTTTGCCGCTGCCTTCCATCGTGACAGAGATCGAGTCGGGTTCTTTGTCGTCATCGCTGCGCCCGACAAGGCGGCCAGCAAGTTTCTTGTTGTCGCGCACCAGGTTGAGTGTCGGTCTTGGGAAGTACTTACCCTTTGCTGGTTTGAGAATGGAGGTGACGTTGCCTGCGATGGCTTCTTCCCCTTGGTCTGCGATATCGGCTTGCTGATCAAGATACTTGACCTCTATTTTAGTCATCTCGGCCGTCTTAAGCCAGGACTCCGACTCGACGATGTTGTCCACCTTGAGAGTGAATTTGGGAAACTTTGTATTCCATAGTTCTCGCAAAGCTGCCACATATGGTCGCTTAAGGCTGCCTTCTTGGATCATCTCGACAACCATATACGCCTGCAGGCAAGGGCGCGTGTCGGGTACGGCAAGCACAAGGCGAACTTCGGGTTCGTTGACGAGATTGCCGTTGTGCTTCATGATGATCTTATCATCGTCAATATTTCGAATGCGAGCTGGTTCTCCGTAATGGCCGATGCGGCCCTTCAGTAGTGCTATGCGCCCATGGATTACCGGCTCTGTGATGTCATAGACTTTTTCGCGCTCGTGATCTTTGTCGGAAACTCCCTTCCATGCTTCGACAGCGAAGTCAAAGAAGTCTGTTCCGTCAGGGAGAGTCCGAAGGTCACAGTCTGGCGCTCTTCTTCGGTATTTTTCGTAGTACCTGAAGGAGATTGCGGTTGCGGTGTGACGCGGCATTTGCTCCCTCTCTTGTCGCTGCGGATGGGCTGCTGGAGTGCTAGCACCATGGGCGATTATCGCGAGAGGCTCGTGTGGTTACGGCGGAAGTGATCAATTCGTAATATTGGCGGCATGTCCGACGCTGAGGTGTGGTTGTTGGGCCTCATGACCGATGGCTCTTGTGATCCTGATAGCCACGATCGGTATGGAGGGTGGTCTGCCCCGAAGTTGCCCGACGGGCACGCTCTGTGCCTATAGATGGGCTACCGGTCGCAAGGACATGTAGGTGTTGCCGCGTGTCATGGGAGAGGCTGCCGTGCGTACTCTGGGAGTGACCTGGGAAACGTGTTGTTGCGGAGACTACGTGAGCGCCTCCGCTCGCTGGCGCTTGGCCTGCTGGATGTACTTGCCGACTGTGCTTAGCGCCACATCGTACTTCGTGGCGATCTCCGTGTAGGTCAGCCCGTGGTCGAGGTGGTCGGCCACCAGCTGCTCGATGCCTCGCCGCCCGAACCGCACCAGGAGGCTGCGCTGCTTGAGGTCTGCCTGCTGCTCAGCCTGCCTGCCCCCAGCCAGTGCTGCCTCTAGCGCGCGCCTAGTCGCCACCAGCGTGTAGCCGTATCTGGAGTAAGCCTGCAAGATCTCCGCCATCTCATGCTTACTCGAACCCTCGGTAGCAATTCGGCTGCCGAGGGCTCGAGTGTCGCGGGAGTGGGGAGATGGGAGTGGCGGCTATGGCGCGATCGTCAGGCGAACGCTTCAGGACGTGCTCAGGTCAGCTGTAAAATTGGACTGGATCGTAATTTCCTCCAGTCAGAGGATTTTCTGCCTGATAGAAGTAGCGAGTGTCCTCGAAGGCTCGTGCTAGGCTGACGCACTTTGTTGCCCCTGGGCCCACTGAAATATAATAGCTCGGCCCTCGTCGCCCGTTTGATGGTGCTACGGTGACTCCTGCGTAATCCGTGCCGGTTCCTGTGACGCAGAATTGGTCGTTCGCGTCGTCGTAACTGACTTTTGTGTAGCCTCCTGTGGCATAGTCGGTCGGCCCGAAAGAGTTGGCGGAGGCTGGTGTGGCGACAGCAATTGCTCCTAGAAGTGCTGAACTGACCGCTGCGGTCTTGACGAGGCTTCGTTTTGTGAATCGCATAGTGACTGTTTCCTTTTGTTGGGTGCTGAAGTCCGGGTGCATCGTGCTTGTTGCCGTATGACTATGAGACCTTGGAATCCATCCTTGCGGTAGGGGGATCAATCCCCTATGGTCTGCGTAAGAAGAGGGGGTGTGCTGAGGTGCATCGGGCCGCCATCAGTGTGTAGCTGTATCTGGAGTAAGCCTGCAAGATCTTTACTCAGGAACGTGAACATGCTCTCGAGTCCTCGGCAGCAGAAGTGCTGCCGAGGACTCGAGTGTCGTGGGAGGGGATGCGAGGTGGCGGCTGCGCCGCGATCGTCAGGAGAGTGATTCGGGATGTGCCCGGGTCAGCTGTAGAAGTACTCCGCGCTATACCTTCCTCCAATAAGCGGGATTCCCGTCTGGTAGTAATACCGGCTGTCTTCGTAAGCGGTTGCCAGGCTGACGCACTTGGTTTCCCCATCACTGACCGTAATCTTGTGGCTTGGCCCGCGGCCACTCGTTTCTGGTACGAGATATACCACTGAACCGTGGTGATAGTTTCCCGTCACACAGAACTCGTCTTCTCCGTCGTTGTAACTGACCTTCACCACGCCGTGTGAATCGGTGGGGCCGAAGGAGTTCGCCGAGGCCGGCGCCGCGACCGCCAGTGCGCCGACGAATGCTGAGCCGATGGCGGCGGTCTTGATGAGGTTTTGCTTTGTGAATCGCATGGAGATGCCTCCTTTTGTCTAGATTGAAGTTGGGATGACTTCGGTGCTTGTCTCGGTGTAACCATGTGACCTCAGAATCCAATTCGATGCCAGGGGGATCAATCCCCTGTGGTACATGCACTAAGGAGATGGGGGGTTGGTGGGACGCGTCTCGCATCTCCATTGTGCATTGTCTACACATGCCTCGGCGACCAACCGTTCCGGACGCCGTCGCCCCGTTCTCACAGGTGCTTGAGGGCCTCGCGTCGACTGAGCGGGGACAAGCCCGGATGCGCTTGGACGAAGGCGCGCACCCAATCTCCGTCCGTACGCGCGTAGTCGCGCAGCGCCCAGCCGATCGCCTTGCGGATGAAGAACTCCGAGTCCTCCTGGTTGGCCTCGATGACGTCGGTGAGCAGGTCGAGGTCCGTATCGGCCTTGTGCTGGAGCTGGCAGATGATGGCGCTGCGCCGCACCCACATGTCCGGATCGGTGGCCCACACGCGCATGCGGGCCGCCGCAGCCGGGTGCTGACGCACCACCAGCCCGACGGCGTGGGAGGTCTCATCGACAAGGTCCCACCACTGCCCCGTGCGCAGAAAATGCTCGTAGAGCGCCAGGGACTCCATGCGTCCAGCATGTGACGCGGACAGCTTGGATCGGATGATGGCCAGGGCCGCGTAGCGCTCCTCGCGGTGGGCGGCCCCGTCCCACAGGCGCCGCAGCGCGGTTTCCCAGGTTGCGGCCTCGGCCCATAGGTCGGCATGGGCGCCAGCAGCCCTTCGGGCGAGGCGTCGCGTTTCCGGGACTCCGACGCCGTACATTGCCATCTCGGACTTCAGGTACGCCCGCTGCTGCTCCGCGCGGGCAGGGTCGCTCGCGCCTTCCAGTGCCTCGCGCAGGTCGGTGAGGAAGGCCGTGATCCGAGCACTTGTCTCCCCGCTCATCGGCTCTTCACCTCTCTCCGCTTCCTCGCAGTGCACAGCGCATGTCTCCCGTCGCCACATGATGAGCTTCGGGGACATTATGACCCCGGTGCAGGCCGGAGGTCTCGGGGTGGCGGATCCGGAGATGTCAGGTCGTGAGTGACGGCCGCAGGCCGTCCATCCGGCTCGCGGCTGGGGCGCCTCAGGCCAAGGTGCCCGCGACATGTCGTCGGGCGGTTTGCTCGCGGGGCGCCCTCCCGGTAGGCTGCCCGTGCGTCCCACGGCGGAGCTGTGGGAAGGCGATGGAGATGTCGCATAGTGGCCTAGTGCGCCTCCCTGCTAAGGAGGTTGGGGTGGAAGCCCCTCGGGAGTTCGAATCTCCCCATCTCCGCAAGAGCGAGAGCCCCAGCGCGTAGCATGCCGGGGCTTTCGTTGTCGAACCTCCGGTATTGTTCGTCGGAGTGGCCTGCCGGAAGGCTCGGGGTGGATCGTGCGTCCGCGAATCGCCTGCGGTTCGCGCCTACTGACTGGGGCACGTGAATCAGCTCCGGTCAGAGCGTTCGCCTCTGGCCGATCGGAGCGCCTGCGTGTCTTCCCGCGCCAATCCGGGATAGCGTGATGCTGTACTCGACTGAGAGGGACCTCATGTCTGACCACGACGCAACCCAGCCTCCGGCCTCCGGATCGCCCCACCCCGGTGAGGGAGATGAGTTCAGCGCCCGAACCGTCCTCATCAACCAGGGCATGCTCGACGCCGCGCGCGCAGAGCAGCAGCAGGCCGCCGGACAGGCTCCCGGCTCCGCTCCAGGCGCGATGCCCGGGGCCCAGGCCGGATCGTGGCGTCCCGCG
>ERZ772946.300-NODE-300-length-20847-cov-7.3661_pt1 | contig 20847 bp, 16 predicted proteins | sample MGYA00511680_ERZ772946 | MGnify/ENA primary metagenome ERZ772946 (study PRJEB29015, sample SAMEA2737918) | human oral metagenome | biome: human oral; feature: human-associated habitat; material: dental | place: China | collected 2016 ... | reverse complement strand
AGGTGCTGGAGCAGCGGCGTCAGGTCTACGAGGCAGCCCGCCAACGGCATCCGGAACGCTGGAGCCAGGGCGTGCGGCGCTGGAAGGAGCCTGCCGAGGTCTGGTTCAACAAGCGCAAGAAGGACAGGTCGGCTGCATAGGTCCGGACCGGTTTTGGCGACATCTTTCTTGACAGACACCGCTTGTTATAGCGGGTGAAAACTCGCCGAAAGCCCTTCAGACGCCGAAACAGACGCTCCACCTCGTTGCGGCGCTTGTAAAGCTCCTTCCTGGTCGTACTCCCAAGGCTCTCGACGATCGCGCTTCGGTGGCACGACTGCAGTGAAGCCTTGTTTCTTGGCCACCGCCCTGGTCTCATCCCCTTCGTACGCCCTGTCCATCGCCAGATAAACATTCCGGGGGGTCGGACCCAGGCTCTTCAGCAAACGCCTGCCCTGCGGGCCGTCGCCTTCCTGCCCCGCTGACAGGCAAAAGGTCACGGCCGTTCGCTCATCCGCGGCAACCAGATGAATCTTGGTGTTCCATCCTCCTCTGGACTTGCCGATGGACTGGGGGCCGTTTTTTTCAGTGCTCCGCTGGCGTCCGGGTATACCTTGACGCTTGTGCTGTCCAGTGAGACCAGCTCGATCCGCATCTGGAGCACTTGCTGGCGCTGCAGTTCCTCGAAAACCCGGTCCAGAACCCCGGCCTTGGCCCAGCGGCGCAGTCTGGTGTAGATCGTGTGCCAGTTCCCGAAGCTCTCGGGCAGTCTGCACCACTTGTTACCATTTTCTGCCATGTAGAGCATGGCGTTGAGCACCTGCAGGTTGTCCATGCTCACGTTGCCCCGCTGAATGGAAATGGGGAAGACGTGCCCTAGATAGTGTCAACACGCCCTAGGTCCTTGTCCGACCTTGCTTGACCAAGTCTACTTGACCAAACCAGACCGGACAAGAACACGTGTCTGGCGCCCCGGCCGCCACCCGATCTCATTCAAGGAAAACCTGAAACCGGGAAAACGCTCCGTGGATCGCGCGCCGTCTCAGCCCAGCGCCTGCAGTCGCGCGATTTCCTTGCGGATGTGCTTGATGGCAGGCGTGACGATGGCGACGAAGTGCGATTCGCGCACGCGACGCTGCGGTGCCGATTTCATCAGGTAGCCACGCGCGCCCTGGTGCAGCAGCGCAGCCTGGGCGGCACGCAGCGACAGCTCAGCGGCCTCGCCGCGCACCTTCAGCACCTCGATGAAGAACGCATTGCTGGTCTCGAACGGCGTGGCGGCCAGCTTCTGCACGCGGGTCACGATAGCATCCAGTTCCGCCTGCAGGGCATCGGGCTGATCGTCAAGGAAGCGGTTGACGTGGCCCAGTGAGGCCTCGACTTCACGCATCGAGTCGATGGCCCCCTGGATGACGCCCCAGCCGATGCCGCATTGCAGCAGCACGAAGGCGGCCCGGATGCCGGCCACATAGGGACGCGCCGGCCAGGCAACGATGTTGCGCGCCGGCACGCGGTGGCCCGAGAAGCCCAGTCCCAGCGTGGCCGTGCCTTCCATGCCCGAGAAGGTGGGGCACGGCGACAGCGAGATGCCGTCGTCCTGGCAGTTGGCCAGGAACATCAGCTCACGCGGGCCATCATCCGTCTGGACTTCGGCCATGGCGCAGAAATGGTGGTCGGGCCCCAGATTGCTCACCCAGGGCAGCATGCCGTCGACGATGAAGCCATCACCGTCGGGCCGCGCCTTCAGCCGGTTCTCCTCGATGCCGGTGATGCTCTTCATGGCGTTGGAGAGCCCGGTGCCGCCCATGGCCTCGCCGGTCACGAGCTCCAGCAGCGTGTCCTGTAGCGCCTCGGCATGGGGCGAGCGCTCCAGGTACAGCGCGCAGGCAATCTGGCACCACATCAAAAAGCCGGTGGAGCCACAGACCTTCGAGACCTCGGCAATGGCTTGGATGGCACCGGCATAGCTGGCACCGCCCGGCAGGCCGGCCAGCTGGGCACGGAAGGCCCCGACTTCGCCCAGCTGTTGCATGATCTCCTTCGGATACAGCCCCCGGTCGATGTCATCGACGATGGCTGCCAGCGGGCCCTGTGCGATCTCCCGCACGGCTTCCAGCATCTCGGCGTCATCGGGACGGTCGATTTCCTCGGCCAGCGATGAAAGGTGTTCGACGGTTTCCTGTTCCAGGACAGCAGTGGACATGGGGACTCCCAGAAAGAGACGGCGCAGCCAGCGGACGGCGGCGCCTGGGCAAAAGGACTGCGAAAGGGCCGATGGCGTGACGGCATTCGTCACGCCACGGCGGACCTGCATCAGCGCCCGGACCGCATCGGGTCCGGGGCCTTCCCGACCGTTCGACGATTCGACGAGACGGACGGAGGCAGCAACCGATCAGGCCAGTTCGATGCTGAAGGGCACCGGATTGCGGATGGTGTTGGCCACCGGCGAGTAGAAGTTGGCGTGCTGGACGATATCATTGAGCTCTTCGCGGGTGGCATCGCCTTCGATGACCACCTTCACGCGCACTTCCTGAAAGCCCATCTCGGCCGGCTGCTTCTCGGCACCGCCCGCGCCCCAGGCAGCCGGGTTGCCGATGTCGCCTTCGAGGAAAAGTTCCAGCTTGCTGAGCTTGACCTGGCGCAACGTGGCCACGGCGGTGATGCCTACGCCCAGGCAGCCCCCCAGGGCAGACAGCACGATCTCGCCCGGGGCGGGCGCGGTGTTCTGGCCGAACAGGTGCAGCGGCTCGTCCACCACCACAGCGGCGTGGTCACCCACGTAGCTGAGTGAGCGGTACTGGCCTTCCATGACGGTGTGGACCTTGTTGGTGCCACGGGCGTTGGGGTTGTTGCGGCCCTTCTCGGCAAAGGCCAGCAGGCCGTCGCGGTCGATGGGGCGCAGGTAGGTCTTAACGGTTTCAGTCATGTTTTTCTCCCGGAGATTCGTTCAGTTGTTCAGGACTGCAATGGTGGCGATTCTGGCACCGGGCTTCATCGGGAGATGAATATGGGTATGCGCGGAATGAATATTATGTGGCGTGTCAAGGACCTCGACCACCTGGCCCGGCAGGGCAGCTTCTCAAGAGCCTGTGCCCGAGGGCCGCCCAGGGCGCCGCCGGCAGCGTGGGGTTTGTCGCGTGATGAAACGTGAATTGGGATAGATTCAATGGCATGGCAGCTTCTCCTCCACGACACCGGAAAGGGACATCATGAAGATCACCAGCTTTGGCGAAGTACTGTGGGACAACCTGCCCAGCGGCAAGAAGCTGGGTGGCGCACCACTCAATGTCCTGGTCCGCCTGCGGGCCCTGGGCGCCGACTGCGCCATCATCAGCAGCCGGGGAGCGGATGCAGATGGCGACGAGATCCAGCGACAGATCGAGGAGAAGGATGTCTCGACAACGCTACTGCAAGTCTGCCCAGACCAGCCCACCAGCCTGGTGGAGGTGAAGATCAACAACTGCGGTGTGGCCACCTATGACATCGTGTACCCATGCGCCTGGGACCGGATCGAGCTTCGGGAAGAGGCGCTGGCCCGGGTGGCCGAGTCGGATGCCTTCGTGTTCGGAAGTCTGTGCACGCGGGATCCGGTGACGCGCCGGACGCTGGAAACGATCCTGGACCGGACGGCGGGCACGGACACGTTCAAGGTGTTCGACGTGAACCTGCGTCAGCCGCACTATACGCACGAGTGGGTACTGAGCCTGATGAAGCGGGCGGACATGGCCAAGCTCAACGACGACGAGCTGTACGAGCTGGCGGTGGCTTTCGGCTCGAAGCACCGCTCGATCGATCAGAACGTGCGCTTTCTGGCGCGGCTGGCCGGGCTGGAGCGGCTGTGCGTGACGCTGGGGGCGCACGGGGCGCTGTATTTTGCCGACGACCAGATGCATTTCCACACGGGCTTCCGGGTGGAGGTGGCCGACACGGTGGGCTCGGGCGACAGCTTCCTGGCCGGCCTGATCTATAAGCTACTCAATGGTGCCTCGCCCGACGAATCACTGGACTTTGCCTGCGCGCTGGGGGCCATGGTAGCAACCCACATCGGGCCGACACCGACGATCGAGACCGAGGAAATCGAGCGCTTCCGCCACCCGGTCTGAGCGATCACGGGGCCGCACCTGCCTGTGCTCGGCCGGACGTGCGCGCAGGCAGGAAGGAAGGAGCCGCTGGGGTGGGTTCGCAGCTCACGGACCTTCCGCCGCCCGCCCCCGGAAGGCATGCCGGCTGCAGGGCATCTCAGGGCAGATCGTCACGGGATGTGGGCGGTCCGTGTCAACAGGGAGGCTACCATGGGCGTTAAGCGAGAAAGATTCACGGACCGATAGATCGTCATCGAACGTGTTCGGCCAGGCATAGGCCGCTTTCTTCTTTCTCGCATGAGCGTCCCCCACAAGACCCGCTCCGGCACGACCGGGCAATCCCGTTCATGGCGTCGCCGGCTAGCGATGCTCACGGTACTGCTCCTGCTGGCCGTCGGCGGCTGGTGGTGGTGGCGTCCGCCGACGGTGACGCCCCCCACGGCCCGGGTAACCCGGGCGGACATCCAGCTGCTGATCACGGCCACGGGCACGGTGGAGCCGCGCCGTTACGTGGATGTGGGCGCGCAGGTCTCGGGTCAGGTCAAGCGCATCCACGTGCAGGTGGGTGACGATGTGAAGCGCGGCCAGCTGCTGATGGAGATCGATCCGGATGTGCAGCAGGCCGTGGTGGAGGGCGCCCGTGCGTCGCTGGCGTCGCTTCAGGCGCAAGAGGTAGAGCAACGTATCCAGATGCGGCTGGCCGGCCAGCAGCTCAAGCGGCGGCGTCGCCTGCTGAAGCAGGATGCAGCCACCCGCGAGGACCTGGAGAATGCGGAGGCGGCGCTGGAGATAGCACAGGCCCGCATCGCCAGCCTGCAGGCGAAGATGCAGGAAACGCGTGCCACGCTGCGCGCCGAGGAGACCCGGCTTTCGTACACGCGCATCTATGCACCGATGGACGGCACGGTCATCGCGCTGGAGGCCCGCGAAGGCCAGACGCTGAACGCCACCTACCAGACGCCCCGGATGATGCGCATCGCCGACCTGGCGACCATGACGGTCCGTACCCGGGTGTCCGAGGCCGACGTGCAGGGCGTGACGGCGGGAATGCCGGTGTGGTTCAGCCCGCTGGTGGCACAACTGGGCCACGAGGAGCCTCCCCGACGCTGGCATGGCAAGGTGCGGCAGGTGCTGCCGGCGCCGGATCTGCCGGCCGGTAGCAGCCAAGGTGATGGCAGCCAGGACAGCAGTGCATCGGCCACGACACCCACGGTGGTCAACTACACGGCCCTCTTCGACGTGGACAACGCCGACGGGGTGCTGCGACCACAGATGACGGCTCAGGTATCGTTCGTGGCGCGTTCGGCGCCGGGCGTGCTGGCGGTGCCGATGGCGGCGCTGGAACGACAGCCGGATGCCCCGCCGGGCACCTACCGCGCCCGGCTGCACCTTGCCGACGGCAGCGCCCTGCAGCGCACGGTGCGCATCGGCGTGACCGATCTGGTGCTGGGCGAGGTGCTGGAAGGGCTGGACGAGGGAGATGAGGTACTGCTGAACGTCGCAACCGAGGCATCCCCGGACGCGCCGGGCATCATCGTCGACCCCGGCCCTGGCATGGTCATGCCAAGCGTCTGACCGGGTGGTCGGAATGCCAGGGATATATGACGCGCCACGGAACCATACACAGGGTCAGACATGGGCCAGGGAGCGACAAGGGAGCGGGATGCCCCGACGCATGGGCGGCTGGACGCGGACAGGGAGGCAACGATGGCTGCGCCGATGCTGATCGAGCTGCGTGAGGTGCGCAAGCGTTTCGGAGGGCTGGACGGGGTACCGGAGGTGGAGATCCTGCACGGCATCGACCTTCGGATCCAGGCGGGCGAGTACGTGGCCATCGTCGGCGCGTCGGGCTCGGGCAAGACGACGCTGATGAACATCCTGGGTTGCCTGGACCGGCCCAGCAGCGGCGAATACCTGTTCCAGGACGAGGCGGTCTCGGGGCTGGACGACGATGCGCTGGCCGCGCTGCGGCGCGAGGTGTTCGGCTTCGTCTTCCAAGGCTACCACCTGATCGGCACGTCCTCGGCACTGGACAACGTGGCGATGCCGGCCCGCTATGCGGGCGTGGATGAACGGACGCGGCACGAGCGCGCGGCTGCCCTGCTCTCGCGGCTGGGGCTGGCGGACCGTTTGCAGTACCTGCCCCGCCAGCTCTCGGGCGGCCAGCAGCAGCGGGTGTCGATTGCCCGGGCACTGGTCAACGGTGGGCGGGTGATTCTGGCCGACGAGCCGACCGGAGCGCTGGATTCGACGAGTGGCGAGCAGGTGATGCAGCAGCTGGACGAACTGGCAGCTGCCGGTCACACGCTGATCCTGATCACCCACGATCCGGCCGTGGCAGCCCGGGCACGGCGCATCATCTCGATGGCTGACGGCCGGATCGTGGGGGATGCGACGGCGCCCGTCGACGGGAAGGTGCGTCCGCTGCCGGCACCCGGCCGGGCCGTGACCGACGACAGCCTACTGGCCCGGCATGCCGATGTACCGGTACGCAAAGACGGCAGGCCGTACGCCGAGGTGCCGGCAGAGGCACCGACAGAAGCCCCTGCAGGCCTGTCCGACCTGCCCCCGCTGCGCGGACGCAGCCGGCTGCCGCTGCTGGCGGACCTGCCGGAGATCCTGCGCTCGGCCTGGCGGGTGATGCGGCTGAACCGGCTGCGCACCGGGCTCACGCTGCTGGGCATCATCATCGGCGTGGCGTCGGTCATCGTGATGCTGGCAGTGGGCCAGGGCTCGCAGGAGAAGGTTCTGGCCGAGATGCAGACCTTCGGGTTGCGCACGATCTACATCTTCCGGGAATGGCTGTCCGACACCCAGCAGGCCCGGCCGCTGTCGATGGCCGATGTGGCGGCCGTGCAGCAGGTGCCGAACGTGGAGCAGGCTTCGCCTGTCATCGACCAGAACGGCATCATCGTGCGTCATGGCAACCGGACGCTGCGCACCAATCTGAGCGCCACCACCCGGCACTTCGCGCAGGCGCTTAACTGGCCGGTCAGCCAGGGCACGCTGCTGGATACGGAAGACGAGCACGATCTGCGCAAGGTGGTGCTGCTGGGCGAGCGGGTGCGCGAGGCACTGTTCGGCGCTCACGGCCAGGCAGTGGGTCAGGAGATTCTGGTGGGCAATGTGCCGTTCCGGGTGATTGGGGTGATGGCGCCCAAACCCGCCCCCTTCCCGGAGGATGATGTCAACAACCAGGTGATCGTGCCAGTGGGCGCAGCGGCGGTGCGGCTGGTCGGCAGCATGGAACTGAGCCGCATCAACGTGATCATCCGCGACATGCGGCATGCAGCCGAGATCGAGGCCGCCATCGTGAAGACGCTGATAGCCCGCCATGGCCGCAAGGACTTCAATATCCTGAACCAGGCGCAGGCGGTCCAGCAGCTGGCGCAGGCCAACCGGACACTGACACTGATGCTGGGGCTGATCGCCGCGATCTCGCTGCTGGTAGGCGGCATCGGCGTGATGAACGTGATGCTGATGACGGTGCGCGAGCGCACCCGCGAGATCGGCATCCGCATGGCCACCGGCGCCCGGCAGGCCGACATCCTGCGTCAGTTCCTGGTGGAAGCGATGCTGCTGACGGGCCTCGGCGGCACGGTGGGCGTGAGCGGCGGGCTGCTGGTCGGCCTGGGACTGAAGGCGCTGGGCATCCCGATGGCCTTCTCGCCGCTGGCTGCCGCCATGGCCTTCGGCTGTGCCGTGGCCACGGGCGTGATCTTCGGGTTCATGCCGGCGCGCCAGGCGGCTCGGCTGGACCCGGTACGGGCACTGGCGGGAGAATGATCAGAACAACCCCACCACCCGGCCATCCGGACCGATGTCGATGCGCTGGGCGGCGGGGACCTTGGGCAGGCCGGGCATGGTCATCAGGTCGCCGCAGATCATGACGATGAAGCCGGCTCCGGCCGAAAGGCGCACTTCGCGCACGTTGAGGACGTGACCGCTGGGCGCACCCAGCAGCGTGGGATCGGTGGAGAAGCTGGCGGCCGTCTTGGCCACGCAAACGGGGTAATGGCCGTAGCCCTGTGCCTGCCACTCCTCGATCTGGCGGCGCACCTTGGCAGGCGCGCTGATGTCGGCCGCGCCATAGATGCGGGTGGCGATGGTCCGGAGCTTGTCCCAGAGGGGCATGTCGTCCGGATAGAGGGGGTTCGGGGCCGTACGGGCTGCCGATGCGCCCTTGCCCTGCTCGGCCAGCCGCACCACTTCATGGGCCAGCGCCTCGGCGCCGGCACTGCCCTTGGCCCAGTGTTCGGCCAGCACCACGTCCACGCCACGGGCCCGCATGGCACGGCGGATGAGGTCCAGCTCGGCCTCAGTGTCAGCATCGAAGCGGTTGATGGCCACCACGGCGGGCAGGCCGAAGCGGCCGGTGATGTTGTCGACGTGCCGTTCGAGGTTGGCCATGCCCTTTTCCAGTGCCGCCAGGTTCTCGGTACCCAGCTCCTTCACCGGAACGCCGCCGTTGTACTTGAGAGCGCGCACGGTGGCAACAACGACACAGGCATCGGGCCAGAGGCCAGCCTTGCGGCACTTGATGTCGAGGAACTTCTCAGCGCCCAGGTCGGCGCCGAAGCCGGCTTCGGTGACGACGTAGTCGGCCAGCTTCAGGCCCGCCCGGGTGGCGATGACCGAGCTGCAGCCATGGGCGATGTTGGCAAAGGGCCCACCGTGCACCAGCGCCGGGTTGTTTTCCAAGGTCTGCACCAGGTTGGGCTTGATGGCGTCGCGCAGCAGCACGGCCATGGCGCCGTGGACCTGCAGCTGCCGTGCCCGCAGGGGCTGGCCCTGGCGGTCCAGGCCGAAGACGATCTCGCCCAGCCGCTCGCGCAGGTCCATCAGCGACGTGGCCAGGCAGAAGATGGCCATGACCTCGCTGGCCACCACGATGTCGAAGCCGTCTTCGCGCGGCTGGCCGTTCACGTGGCCGCCCAGGCCCACGATGGTGCTGCGCAGGGCCCGGTCGTTCATGTCCATCACCCGCTTCCAGTGGATGCGGGTGGGATCGATGTCCAGCGCGTTGCCGTGGTGGATGTGGTTGTCGATGGCAGCCGCCAGCAGGTTATGGGCCTGGCCGATGGCAGCGAAGTCGCCGGTGAAATGGAGGTTGATATCCTCCATGGGGACGACCTGGGCATAACCACCACCGGCCGCACCGCCCTTGATGCCGAAAACAGGCCCCATGGACGGCTCGCGCAGGCAGATCATCGTCTTTCGGCCGATGCGGTTGAGGGCATCGCCCAGACCGACCGAGAGGGTGGTCTTGCCCTCGCCGGCTGGCGTGGGGCTGATGGCGGTGACCAGCACCAGTCTGCTGTCCGGTTTCTCGGGCTGACTGTCCAGCCAGTCCAGCGAGACCTTGGCCTTGTAGTGGCCGTAAGGCTCCAGGGCGTCGTCGGGGATGCCAGCCCTGGCGGCGATATGACCGATGCGCTCCAGACGGGCGTTCTGAGCGATCTCGATGTCGGTAGGCATGGTGTGTCTCGTTCCTGGGAAGCGCAGAGGGGCAAATGGCCAGCCCCGGGACAGGGCGGACTGGCGTGCCGGTGGTTCTTTCGGGATCGTACCAGCCCGGACGCAAAAAAGCCCGGAAGGCGCTAAAGCCGTCCGGGCTGGTATCTGGCGGAGACGGTGGGATTCGAACCCACGGTTCGCTTTTTGAGCAAACACTCCCTTAGCAGGGGAGCACCTTCGGCCTCTCGGTCACGTCTCCGGGGAAGGTTTACGGGCCCTGATCACTGGCCGGGGCACTTCACTTCCGGCGAAGGCCGCCAGGCGACCTTCGTAAAAATGAAATGATGGCAGAGAAAAGGAATTTTTTCAAGCGCTTGGGGAAAAAACCAGGCGCTTGAACAACGCCTTTCGCTGTTGTGTTCAGACCACCTTCTCTTCGACCGCCTCGCCTTCCAGGCCAAAGGCCGCGTGCAGGGCGCGCACCGCCAGCTCCAGGTACTTGTCCTCGATGACGACGGAGGTCTTGATCTCGCTGGTGGAGATCATGCGGATGTTGATGCCTTCCTTGGCCAGGCACTCGAACATGCGGGCGGCGATGCCGGCATGGCTCTTCATGCCCAGGCCCACGATGGAGACCTTGGCGATGAGCGGGTCACCCTTGACCTCGCCGCCGCCCAGGCCGGGCACCACCTCGGTTTCGAGCACCTTCAGGGTGCGCTTGAAGTCGTTCTGGTTGACGGTGAAGGAAAAGTCGGTGGTGCCGTTGACCGCCTGGTTCTGCACGATCATGTCGACATCGATGTTGGCAGCCGCCACCGGTCCCAGGATGCGGGAGGCAATGCCCGGCACGTCCGGCACCTTGGTCAGGGTGATCTTAGCTTCGTCGCGCTGGAAGGCGATTCCGGAGATGACGGCTTGCTCCATGTTGGTTCCATCCATTTCTTCTTCAAAGGTGATCAGCGTGCCCGATTTCATTTCCTCGTCAAGCGGGATGTCGGGCGGCGTGAGGCTGGAGAGCACCCGGGTCTTGACTTTGTACTTGCCGGCGAACTCGACCGAGCGGGTCTGCAGGACCTTGCTGCCCAGACTGGCCATCTCGAGCATCTCCTCGAAGGTGATGCGATCGAGTCGACGGGCCTCGGAGACGATGCGCGGGTCAGTGGTGTAGACGCCGTCGACATCGGTGTAGATCAGGCATTCATCGGCCGTGATGGCGGCTGCCACAGCCACGGCCGAGGTGTCGGAACCTCCGCGGCCCAGCGTGGTGATGTGGCCTTCGCGATTAATGCCCTGGAAGCCGGTGATGATGACCACCCGCCCCTGCTCGAGGTTCTCGCGGATGCGACGGTCGTCGATCGATTCGATGCGGGCCTTGGTGTAGGCATCGTCGGTGACGATGGGGATCTGCCAGCCGGTGAAGCTGATGGCATCGACACCCTGGCTCTTCAGAGCCATGGCCAGCAGGGCCACGGAGGCCTGTTCGCCGGTGGAGGCAAGCATGTCAAGCTCGCGTCGGTCGGGCTCGGCCTGGATGGCCTTGGCCAAGTCGATGAGGCGATTGGTCTCGCCCGCCATGGCCGAAGGAACGACCACCATCCGGTGGCCAGCACGATGCCATTTGGCAACCCGCCGGGCCACGTTCTGGATACGTTCGACCGACCCCATCGAGGTACCGCCGTATTTGTGAACGATGAGCGCCATTGATGTGAGGATCCCGATTTATTGAGGAAGACGGTACGGAGGCCGTGCTTCCGGGATTCGTGAAGGAACGAAGATGCTGCGCCTGGCCGGCGTTGCCCCGGTCGTGCAGGCGCCAAACGACCCTCGTGAGTCTCGTTCGGTGCGCCCCAGGTGCGACCTTCTCTGTGGGGCAATGATTATATGTTGCAAATAAGCGCTGCGGGAGCGCCCGGGCAGGTATTTCTGGTGTGAACGACCACCACGGGCGGAACATGCGACCGCGGACAGGGGTTCATCCCCCTTTTTCGGGAAGCCTCCTGCCGACAGGCCTGGCGACGCCCTGTACCGGAGCGTGGGGGCGAGGGAGAAGGACAGCCAGGACCAGACGCAGCCCTACAGCCAGGGCGGCAAGGCCGCGGCCGGCTGCCAGGACAGCTGCACACGAGGGCCGGTGCTGTCGTGGGCAGCGTCGGCATCGTGCTGCGCTTGCGCCAGCAGCCCGAACGGCGCCGCATAGATGGGCTGGCCGTCCGCGCGAATCACCGGCAGGCAGGCGCGCAGGCAGGCGGGAATGCCACGTGCCTGCATCAGCTTCTTCCAGCTGCGACTGGGCGAGGATGGGGACAGGCGCAGACGCTCGCCCCCCCGGCCCTGGTCGATGAGGATCTCGGTACGGCGCAGCCAGTCGGCATCCACCGTGTCCGGCGCTGCCGTGGGCATGGCCTGCTCGGGCCTTGCCTGCTCGATGTAGAGCCGGCCCGCGGGCAGATCGACGAAGGTCTCGCCCTTCCAGCGCAGCAGCACCGGCGAGATGGGCGGAACCTCGGGCATGACGCCGATGCGGTCACGATAGCGCAGCAGGGTGATGCCGTCGTGGCGGACAAGGGCCTGGCTGGCCGCGGCCAGCAGCAGCTGACGTTCGATCTCGAAAAGCTTGAGGCGGGACGGCATGCGACAGCCCAGCCGTCCCAGCCACCAGCGCAGTGCCTCGGCCCGGCGCACGCTGTCCAGCCCCATCATGGCCGAACGGGAGAGCATGGGCCAGTCAGCTGCTGCAGTGTGCGACGCCAGATGCACGGTGCAGGCCGCCACGTCGGCCTCGGCCCGGCCCAGCAGGCGGTCGGCCGCCTGCTGCAGCAGGCCGATGGAGGCCAGCTCGTCGGGCAGCGAGAGCGCGTCGTCGCGCAGACGCCGATCCAGGAAGCAGCGCACCCGGTTGCGGGCCAGACGTGTGTCCTGGTTGGACGGGTCTTCCACCCACTGGATGCCGCGTACCTGCGCCCACTCGGCCAGCTGCTGGCGCGACAGCCCCAGGAAGGGTCGCAGCACGCGCATGCCAGCGGGTGCGTGGGGCATGGGAGAGGATTCGCGCATGCCGGCCAGGCCCAGCAGGCCGCTGCCCCGACGACGGCGCAGTTCGACGGTCTCCAGCTGGTCGTTGGCGTGATGGGCGGTCAGCACCACCCGGGCGCCAATCTCGGCCGCCATGTCGGCCAGGGCACGATAGCGCCCTGCTCGGGCCCAGGCTTCCAGGCCCAGAGTCCCGAAACCGGCAGACACCCGAAGCCGGCGCGACAGGAACGGCAGCCCGAGCGAGGAGGCTTCGGCAGCGCAGAAAGCCAGCCAGTCATCGGCACGGGATTGCAGGCCATGATGAACGTGGGCCACGGCGGCCCGCACCACAGGATGCAGGGCTGCCACGGTGTGCATCAGCACCTGCGAGTCGCGCCCGCCCGAGCAGGCCAGTAGCAGCGTGTCGTCGGGCCCCAGGCCTGCACGCTGCAGGCACTGGTGCAAGGCATCCACGGGCGTGTCGTCGGTCATCGTCGTCGCTGGATCCGGCGGATCATGCCCGGACGCGGCGCCGTCGGGCATGGCAGGCGGCGTGCCCGATGGCGGGTCAGGCCGTGACTTCCTTGAACTTGCCGTAGGCGGCAATGCGGCTCTGGCGCTGGCGCACCAGGTCGGCACGGCGCATGCCGGAGAGCTGGCGCAGGGCCTCGGCAATGGCCGGGCGCAGCTTGGCCACCATGGCATTCATGTCGCGGTGAGCACCGCCGACCGGCTCGTCGATGATCTCGTCGATGAGCCCCAGGGCCTTCAGGCGGGCGGCGGTAATGCCCATGATCTCGGCTGCCTCGGAGGCCTTGTCGGCGCTCTTCCAGAGAATGGCAGCGCAGCCCTCGGGCGAGATGACGGAGTAGACGCTGTACTGCAGCATCATCAGGATGTCGGACACGCCGAGCGCCAATGCACCGCCCGAGCCCCCTTCGCCGATGACGATGCTGATGATGGGCACTTCAAGGGCCGCCATTTCCAGCAGGTTGCGGCCGATGGCCTCGGACTGGCCGCGCTCCTCGGCCCCCATGCCGGGAAAAGCACCCGGCGTATCGATGAGGGTGATGATGGGAAGACCGAACTTCTCGGCCAGCTTCATCAGGCGCAGCGCCTTGCGATAGCCCTCGGGACGCGGCATGCCGAAGTTGCGGTGCGTGCGCTCCTTGGCGTCGCGCCCCTTCTGGTGGCCGATGACAACGACGCTGCGGCCGTCGAAACGGGCCACACCGCCCACGATGGCGGGATCGTCGGCAAAGGCGCGATCACCGTGCAGCTCGTGGAAGTCGGTCATCAGCGCATGGATGTAGTCCAGCGTGTAGGGGCGCTGCGGGTGCCGGGCCACCATGGCCGTCTGCCAGGGCGTGAGCTTGTCGTAGAGATCCTTCAGCTTGGAATCGCACTTCGAGCGCAGCCGGTCGATCTCCTCGGCGATATCGACGGCCGATTCTCCCTGCACGTAGCGCAGCTGCTCGATCTTGCTCTCGAGTTCGGCAACGGGTTGTTCAAAATCCAGATAGGTTGTCTTCATAGATGTCGGTGCGACCTTCAACGCCGCCAGGTGGTGCCGGCGGGACCGTCTTCAAGGGTAATGCCGGCCTCGGCCAGCTGCTGGCGGATGGCGTCGGCCTCGGCGAAGTTCCGGGCCTTGCGGGCAGCCAATCGGGCGTCGACCAATGCCTGGATCGCATTATCGTCGAGATCGCCCTCATGAGCTGCTGCGCCGCGCAATCCGTTGCGGCGCACGGCGACCGGATCCTGACCCAGCAGCCCCAGCACGGCGGCCAGGCCGCGCAGCTGACGCTCGATGGCGGGATCACGGGTGCGGTTAAGATCAGTAGCCAGCTCGAACAGCACCGAGACAGCGACCGGGGTGTTGAAATCGTCGTCCATCGCCTCGGCAAAGCGCATGGCGCGCGGCTCGGACCAGTCGATGGCGGCCACGACAGCCCGGGCGGCCTCACTGTCGGCGCAGGTGGCAGCAGCCGTCTGGCTCGCCCCGGCCGATGCCGCAGCGCCCTGCCCGGCCTGGCCTTCGACCTGAGCCTGTGCGGCCGGCCAGTCGGTCGAGAGCGCGTTGTAGAGACGCAGCAACGATTCGCGGGCGTCGTCGAGCCCGGCATCGGAATAATTGACCTGGCTGCGGTAGTGCGAGCGGACGATGAAGAAGCGGATGACCTCGCCGTCGAACTTCTTCAGCACGTCGCGGATAGTGAAGAAGTTGCCCAGCGACTTGGACATCTTCTCGCCATCGACCTGCACGAAGCCGTTGTGCAGCCAGTAGCGCACGAAGCTCTTGCCGCCCTCGGGGAAATAGGCGGCGTCGCTCTGGGCAATCTCGTTCTCGTGGTGCGGGAACTGCAGGTCGGCCCCGCCACCGTGGATGTCGAACTGCCGGCCCAGCAGCCGGGTGGACATGGCCGAGCACTCCAGGTGCCAGCCCGGGCGCCCCGGTCCGAAGGGCCCCTGCCAGCAGGCCTCGGGCGGCTCCTCGGGCTTGGCAGCCTTCCAGAGCACGAAATCGAACGGGTCTTCCTTACCGGCCGCCACGGCCACGCGCTCGCCGGCACGCAGGTCGTCGAGCGACTTGCCGCCTAGGCGGCCGTAGCCAGCAAAGCGCCGGACCCGAAAGAGCGTGTCGCCGTCGCCACTGCGGTAGGCGTAGCCGTTCTTTTCCAGCAGGCTCACCAGATCCAGCATCTGCGGCACGTATTGGGTGGCACGCGGCTCCAGGTCCGGGCGCTGGATGCCGAGCGCGGCCTCGTCCTCGTGCATGGCGGCGATGAAGCGGCCGGTGAGGCTGGAGAGCGTCTCGCCGTTCTCGACGGCGCGACGGATGATCTTGTCGTCGATGTCGGTGATGTTGCGCACGTAGGTGACCTGGTAGCCACGCGCGCGTAGCCAGCGCTGCACCACGTCGAAGGCCACCAGCATCCGCGCATGGCCGATATGGCAGTAGTCGTAGACCGTCATGCCGCAGACATACAGCCCCACCCGCCCCGCTTCGAGGGGCTGGAAGTCTTCCTTGCGACGGGTCAGGGAGTTGTAGAGCTTGAGCGTCCGGGCCATGGAGGGTCGACGGTAGGGAACGGAAAAATGGATGAAAAGGAAGGGCACGACAGACGACGGCACCTGGAACACCTGGTTCCATGCCTGGAACAGGCCGGGGAAACCTGTGGCCACCGCACCTGTGGCGCACACCCCAAGCGTCGGCCGGGCTGCAAGGACAAATGCACATGCAGCCCGCTGCACGCTCTAGAATGCCGCACTAAACTCAGAGTGTAACCGACAGTCGTGGATCGACCCCGCACTGCAACGGTATTTTAGGGAGCATGACATCGCCTGCACGCCCGCTCGCCTTGGCCTGCCCCTGTCCTTTGCACCCATTCCGTCACATCCGTTCGTCGCCCATGCCCACCGTTTCTTCCCTGCCCGCCTCCCTGTTGCGAATGGCACTGCTGCCGACGCTGATTCTGGTCGCCCTCCAGGCAAGCGCTGCCGACAGCGCATCGACCCAGCGGCTAGACAGCGCCATCATGTCCTCGCACGGCGCCCTGGCAGAGACCACCGCCGACAAAGCGACGACCCGCACGCAGGACAGCGGCCAGGGCGACGCCGCATCGGCCCAAGCCTCGCGCGCCTCGGCAGGCAGCAATGCGGGCGATGACGGCGCGGATGCGAGCCTGACCGATCCTCTGCCGATCAATCGCGGGGGCCAGCCCGCCGATGCCCGTGCCGAGCTGGAGAACCAGCGACGGCAGGCGCAGGCAGCCCTGAACCGGCGCGATCCGGCCCGGGCGCTGGCCATGGCCAATGCGGCGCTGCAGGAGGCGCCGGGAGATGCCCGGCTGCGCTTTCTGAAAGGGCTGGCGCTCTTTCAGCTCAAGCGGATGGCCGATGCCGAGCACGAGTTCAACGGGCTGATCGAGGAGTATCCCGAGCTGCCCGAGCCCTACAACAACCTGGCCGTGATTCGGGCTGCCCAAGGGAACCTGGAGGGTGCCCGCGATGCCCTGGAAGCCGCCATCCGATCGGTCCCGGACTACGAGGTGGCCTACCAGAACCTGGGCGACCTTTACCTGCAGCTGGCGGCACAGCGCTGGCGCCATGCCCAGAAGCTGGCACCCAGCCCCGTGCGCGCCACCCGCCTGAAGGCGCTGGAGACGCTGCTCGAACCGTCCACCGACCGTTCTTCGGGCGATGCTTCCCGTTCCGTCACACGGCCGGCAGAATCGGCCGTCAAGCGTGCCCCGGCGGGCGAGTCCACGACACCCCGCAGGTCTTCGCCAACAGAATGATCCGTCCCGCGCCGGGCTGGGCCACACGATCCCGCGGCCGGACCGGCAGGACGTCCACATCGCCGGCTGCCCCGGGCCTGATGCCCGGACCCGGCCTTCATGACAAATCGTTTTTCACAGGAGCAACACCCTCATGATCCGTTTCACCCGTCCCCACTCCCTGCTGTCGCCCGTTCTGGCCCTGCTCACCGGCGCCCTGCTGATGTCGGGCCCGTCCGATGGCGCCGCCGCCGAAGCTGCCCCGAAGGTGCGGATGAAGACCTCGCTGGGTGAGATGGTGATCGAGCTGTACCCGGAGAAGGCCCCCAAGACCGTCGAGAACTTCCTGAAGTACGTCGACGACGGCTTCTACAAGGACACGATCTTCCACCGCGTCATCGGCAACTTCATGATCCAGGGCGGCGGCTTCGACGCGAAGATGCAGCAGAAGCCCACCCGCAGCCCGATCCCGCTGGAGTCGCGCAACGGCCTGAAGAACGACCGCGGCACCATCGCCATGGCCCGCACCAGCGTGCCTGACTCCGCCACCGCCCAGTTCTTCATCAACACCGTCAACAACAACGGCCTGAACTACCCGCAGCCGGACGGCAACGGCTATGCCGTGTTCGGCAAGGTGATCGAGGGCATGGAGACCGTGGACAAGATCGCCCAGGTGCAGACCACCCGCGCCGGCATGCACGCCGACGTGCCGCGTGAGCCGGTGATCATCGAATCGGTCGAGCGGGTCAAGTAAGCCGTGTCCGGCGCCGCCCTGCTCAGCCTGCCCGATCCCGACCGGGTGCTGTTCGCCTCGGACATGCACCTGGACGATCGCCATCCGGCGCTGGTCGAGCGCTTCCTGACCGAGCTGGCCGCACGCCTGCAGGCCACGCCGGCATCGGGCAGCACGCTCTTCCTGCTGGGGGATCTCTTCGAGTACTGGATCGGCGACGATGCCGTGGGGCCGGCCGCGCAGCGGCTGGCAGCACTGTTGCACGACTTCGCCGGCCAGGGCGGCCAGGTCTTCCTGATGCACGGCAACCGGGATTTCCTGATCGATTCACCGCTGCCCGGCCAGCCCGGGCACCCCACCTACAGCCAGCGCTGCGGCGCCACGCTGCTGACGGATCCCACCGTGGTGGAGATTGGTGGCCAGCGGGTGCTGCTCTCGCATGGCGATCCGCTGTGCACCGACGACGTGCCCTACCAGCAATGGCGTGCCCAGTGCCGCCAGCCGGCCTGGCAGGCCGCGCTGCTGGCCCGCAGCGTGCCCGAGCGCATTGCGCTGGCGCAATCGCTGCGTCAGCAGAGTGCCCAGCAGCAACAGAGTGCGGCCGTGCTGGCCGACGTGAACCGTGATGCCGTGAATGCGGCCATGGATGCCCATGACTGCCCGGTTCTGGTGCATGGGCACACCCATCGCCCCGCCCTGCATCGCTGGTCGCATCCGCGCGGTCAACGTACCCGCTGGGTGCTGAGCGACTGGACCGAAGGCGACGCCTCAACCCCGCCGCGCGGTCATGTCATGTCCTTCGCCGAAGGCATGGCGCTGCCCGTCGCCGCAGACTGAGCGCCCTTCGTCCGTCGATCAATGTCGCGGCAGATGCCGCGCAGCAGATCCACCTCCGCCGCCGTCAGCGCCGTGCGACCAAACAGATGCCGCAGCCGGGCCATCAGCCGCCGCGGCCGGGCCGGATCCAGCGTGCCCAGCGCGGCCAGGCTGCTCTCGGCATGGCGATACAGCCCTTCGACGGCCCCCAGATCGGCCAGTCTTTCACTTGGCCGGACGCCCCGGTTGCCATCGTGGCGCACGCCAGTCCCCAGACTTGCCTCATCTCCACGGCCGCGCACATCCGTCGGCTGTCCCTCCAGGGCACGGGGCGGTTCTCCGCTGCGTGCCCCAGTCGGCGTGACATCCCCACCGGCCCGAGCATGCCCCGCCTCCCGCTCCAGCACCGCCTGCCGCAACGAGAACGCGACGATCTGCACCGCCTGCGCCAGGTTCAGCGAACTGTAATCGGCATCGGCCGGAATGGTGAGCCAGCGCTGGCACCGCGCCATCTCGGCCGTGCCCAGCCCGGTACGCTCGGTACCGAAGACGAAGGCCACCCGCTGCACCTGCCCGGCCGACAACATGGCCAGCACCTCGGCACACAGCGGCCCCGGAAAGGCGGGCGGCGGCCCGAATTCGCGCCCTTCGGCACTGACGGCCACCGCCAGCTGGCAGTCGGCCAGCGCGGCATCCAGACTGGGACGGCTTCCCACCTGCGCCAGCCGTGCCTCCGCACCCGCGGCCAGAGCCAGCGCTCCTGCGTCTTCACGGAACGCGGCGTCACGCGGTGCCGCTACCACCAGATCCGGAATGCCCATGGTGGTGAGCGCCCGCACGGCCGACCCGATATTGGCCGACAAACTGGGCGAAACCAGCACGAACCGGCAGGCATCCAGCAAGTGTTGGCTGAATGCATCCAGTTTGCGGTGAGTTTCTGAACGCTCGGTCAATTGTTGATGTAGAATCGTGGAATTGTTCTTCTGAAGAGTCACCATGCATCCGATGCTCAATGTCGCCGTGCGTGCCGCACGGCAGGCTGGCCGACTGATCAACCGCGCCAGTGTCGACATCGAAACGGTGCAGATCACCCGCAAGGACCGCAACGACTTCGTCACCGAGGTGGATCGTGCTTCCGAAGCCGCCATCATCGAGACGCTGCTTGCGGCCTACCCCGACCACGCAATCTTAGCGGAGGAGTCCGGCTTCCTGCCTGGCAGGTCCACCCCGGCCGACACCCCGCTGAAGGACGTGGAGCACGTCTGGATCATCGATCCGCTGGACGGCACCACCAACTTCATTCACGGTCTGCCTCATTACTGCATCTCCATCGCCCTGATGGAGCGCGGCGTGATCACCCAGGCACTGATCTTCGATCCCAACCGTAACGAGCTGTTCACGGCCACCCGTGGCCGGGGCGCCTTCCTCAACGACCGCCGCATCCGCGCCAGCAAGCGCTTCCGCCTGGAAGATTCGCTGCTGGGCACGGGCTTCCCCTTCCGTCGCCACCAGGACGAGGACGCCTACCTGACGGTGCTGCGTCCGCTGGTCGACAAGGGTGCCATCATGCGCCGCTCGGGCTCGGCCGCGCTGGATCTGGCCTATGTGGCCACCGGCCGCTTCGACGCCTTCTTCGAACTGGGGCTCAAGCCCTGGGACGTGGCTGCCGGCAGCCTGCTGGTCACCGAAGCTGGTGGTCTGGTGGGCGACTTCGACGGCGAGGCGAACTATCTGGATGGCGGCCAGATGCTGGCCGGCAACCCGAAGCTCTTCTCGATCCTGGTGCCGCTGTTGCAACCGGTGCTGGGCAGTGGCGTGCAGCCTGCGGCTCCGGCCGCAACCGATGCCGCACCCGCTCCGCGTCGCCAGCTGCGTGCCCGCTCCAGGGCCGCCGCCCCCGAGCGCGGCGCCGCCGAGGACAGCAAGCACTGAGCCTGCCCGTGATGGGATTCGTGGCATGTTAGGATCGTGTCATCGGCCATCTGCCGCATTTTCAGTACCCGGCGCCCCGTCATTCGGGGCGCCCTCCCGGATCAGTGATCCGACCCTGCGGGCCCTGGTGGCGAAAGCCGTCCGGGCCCACACTCGGTGGAGACCGGCACATCGCCCGAATCCGTCCCTCCACAACCCTCGTGGCCACGCCGTCCGCCTCCTGTCCCCGATGCCCAGGCACGGGCCGGAGAGCAGGACAGGCAGCACGCCACACCCATGGAATTCGCCAGTTGGGCGCGTCAGGCAGCCCTTCCGCACTCCGTTTTCCCCTCCGTTTCATCCGTCCGCGACACGGGTCGGCCCTTGCCGCCGCCCTTTCCGGCACTTTCGTTCATCTTGCATGTCCATGAATCAGACATCTCCTTCGCGGCAAGACGGCCGCCAGAACCACCAGCCCCGTCTTGCGGGCATGGTCGTCAAGGGAATCGTGACCAGCGTCGCGCTGGCCGCCGTGGCCGCCTGCCAGCAGGGCGGCCAGCAGCAGGCGGCCGGCGGC
>ERZ772946.296-NODE-296-length-20970-cov-4.80172_pt1 | contig 20970 bp, 16 predicted proteins | sample MGYA00511680_ERZ772946 | MGnify/ENA primary metagenome ERZ772946 (study PRJEB29015, sample SAMEA2737918) | human oral metagenome | biome: human oral; feature: human-associated habitat; material: dental | place: China | collected 2016 ... | reverse complement strand
TTGGGTGCAGGAATCGCTCATGAGCGCGCTGATGGACGGGCTGCACACCCCCTAGCCCAGTAACCTCTGCCGGTGCTGCCCCGTTGTGCAACGCCACAGGTGAACACAGTGCCCGCAGGTAGAAAAACGGGGAAAACACCCCGTAATATCCGTAATATAAAACCGCGCACCCGAGCGGAATACGTTTTAAGGCACCCAAACCGTAGAATGGGTTACGGCGCCTAAAACGGTACAACCACACAAAACCCCAAAACCCGATCTGGCCCTCAAACCGTATGTTTGAAGGCAACAACAAAAGTGCAGGTAAAACCACAGTGAGCGAAAGCCACAATACGACCGAGCAAACCCACGCTCGCACCCCCTGGGGAACTCTCGCCCCCATCACCCCGAGCGCTTCCGCCCCTATCGGCGTCTTCGACTCCGGTGTGGGTGGGCTCACCGTGGCCCGCGCCATTATGGACCAGCTGCCGTATGAACGCATTATCTATGTGGGAGACACCGCCCACGGACCCTACGGGCCCCTCAAAATAGCGCAAGTGCGGGCCAACGCCCTACGCATTATGGACGAGCTCGTGGACTCCGGTGTGAAAATGCTTGTCATTGCCTGCAACACCGCCTCGGCAGCCGTGCTCAGAGACGCCCGTGAACGGTACACCCGCCAGTATCATATCCCCGTGATTGAGGTGATTCAGCCCGCCGCGCGCCGCGCGCTCGCAGCAACCCGCAACCGCACCATCGGGGTAATCGCAACAGAAGCAACCGTCACCTCCCGCGCCTATGAAGACACCTTCGCCATCGCCCCCAACCTGCGCGTGCACTCAGTGGCCTGTCCCCGCTTCGTCGAATTCGTAGAGCGCGGCATCACCTCCGGACCCGAACTGCTGCAAACCGCCCAAGACTACTTACAGCCCCTCAAAGATGCGGGAGTGGACACCCTGGTGCTTGGGTGCACCCACTACCCGCTGCTGACCGGCGTCATCTCGTACATTATGGGTGAAGACGTCACCCTCGTCTCCTCCGCCGATGAAACCGCTAAAGACGTATACCGTGAACTGCTCACCGGCGGGCTCGAAACCCCGGTACTGAACAACCAGTTTGAACACGAATTCCTTGCAACTGGCCAGTCAGAAACCTTTGAACACCTAGCCCGCAGGTTCCTCGGCCCTGAAGTCACCAACGTGCGCCACACCTCCTCTGTCGCCGAACGGTTCCCCACCGGCTCACTCACCGCCCTCACCCCCGACATGATGAGCGCTCACACCCGTATTGACCCGCAACTTACCCCCACGAAGGACTAACCCCATGCGCCTGACCGTCATCGGATGCACCGGCTCGTTCCCGGGACCAAATTCCCCGGCGAGCTGCTACCTGCTGACCGCAACCGACCGCCACGGCCGCACCTGGCGGGTACTCATGGACATGGGCAACGGAGCGCTCGGGGTGCTGCAACGGCATATAAACCTCGCCGATATTGATGCGATCCTCATCTCCCACCTGCACCCCGACCACTGCATTGACCTCTCCGGGCTGCACGTGGCCGTCAAATGGGACCCGCGCGGCTGGCCCGCCGGGCGCATCCCCCTCTACGGGCCAGCGGATATTAACGAATACCTCTCAGCCACCCACGGGCTCGACCCCGACCCCGGCATGAGCACCGAATTTGAATACCACACCTGGACCGAAGGGCAGAAAGTGCGCATTGGCCCTTTCACCGTAGAACCGTTCCGGGTGATACACCCCGCTAAAGACCCCTACGCCCTACGCATTGAATGCAACACTGCCACAGAAAATATTCTGTTCGCCTACTCCGGCGACACCGACCTGTGCGACGGACTCATTGAGGCGGCACGCGGCGCCGACCTGTTCCTCTGCGAAGCCGCCTACCAGGAAGGGCGTGACGACGCGCTGCGCGGCATCCATCTGACCGGAAAACGTGCCGGGCAGGCGGCCCAAGCTGCGGGGGTGCGCAACCTGCTGTTAACCCACCTGCCCGTCTGGAACGACCCAGATATTGCCCGTGCTGAAGCGAAAAGCGTGTTCACCGGATCCGTGGGGGTCGCCGAAGTCGCGGCAAGCTACCGCATCCACCCCCGGCCGAAACCCACCAACCCGCCCACCAGCACCCTGAACGTCATCGAACGGTTCGACTCGCACACCTCAAATATTGAGCTGCCACCCACCATGGACGACAACTAAACACCCCGCCCCACCGTACAAGACAGCGAAGGAGACACCATGAGTGAAAACACTCGCGAAGACGGCCGCGCCCGTAACGAACTGCGCCCCATCACCATAACCCGCGGCTGGTCACTTAACGCTGAAGGCTCAGCCCTGATCGAATTCGGCAACACCCGGGTGCTGTGCACCGCATCCTTCACCGAAGGCGTGCCCCGCTGGCTCAAGGGCGAAGGCAAAGGGTGGGTGAGTGCCGAGTACGCCATGCTGCCGCGCGCCACCGGAACCCGCTCATCCCGTGAATCCGTCAAAGGTAAAATCGGTGGGCGCACCCACGAAATTTCCCGTCTTATTGGCCGCTCCCTCCGCGCCGTTATTGATATGGATGCCCTTGGAGAAAACACCATTGTGCTTGACTGCGACGTACTCCAGGCAGATGGGGGCACCCGCACCGCCTCCATTACCGGGGCATATGTGGCGCTCGCTGACGCCATTGGGTGGGCTAAAAAGAACGGCCTGATCGCGTCCGGCGCGAATCCTCTCACCGACTCCGTCTCGGCGATCTCGGTCGGTATTATCGACGGCACCCCCATGCTTGATTTGCCGTACACCGAAGATGTTCGCGCTGAAACCGACATGAATGTGGTGGTCACCGGATCGGGTAAATTTGTTGAGGTTCAGGGCACCGCCGAAGGTGCCCCGTTCGACCGGGACGAGCTGAACGCGCTCCTTGACTTGGCGTTGGAAGGCACCGCCGAGCTTGCACAGATTCAGCGTGAAGTGCTTGGTACCGCATAAGCTGGCATCACACTATTCGGCAACTAACCAGGGGAGAAGACGCATGGCAAAAATCGTTCTAGCAAGCCATAACCAGGGTAAACTGCGTGAGCTGCGCGAGATCCTGCGCGGGCGGATCGACGGGCTTAACGTAGAGACGGACGTGGTAGACGCCTCGGCTGTGCACGCCCCCGACGTACCTGAAACCGGGGTGAGCTTCGCAGAGAACTCCCTCATAAAGGCCCGCGCTATTGCAGAAGCAACCGGGCTCATCGCCGTAGCCGACGACTCTGGGCTGAGCGTGGACGTGCTGGGCGGGGCACCCGGTATTTTCTCGGCGCGCTGGTCTGGGGTGCACGGGGACGACACCGCGAACCTTAACCTGCTGCTGCGCCAGTTAAGCGATATTGCCGATGAGCACCGATCCGCGAAATTCTGCTGCGCCGCTTCCTTGGCCGTGCCGGAAGCTGACGGCGGGTATGAGGCCGTCGAATACGGGGAACTGCCCGGGGTGCTCCTGCACGCCCCGCAGGGTGACGGCGGGTTCGGGTACGACCCGATCCTGCAGCCTACAGAACTTAACGGCGATAACGCCCTCTACGGCGGCGACTATGCCGGGCAATCGTGTGCACAAATACCGGCCGAGATTAAAAACTCCATAAGCCACCGGGCTCGCGCATTTGCCGCGCTCGTACCACACCTTGAAAAAGCCCTTACGCACAAGACCGTCTAGCCTTGTGCACTGCCCACAGCGCGGTAATATGCCACCCGCACCAATAATTCGCGCAATGCTATGGTTTTCATGCGAAATGGGCCGAAAAGGCGCACAATAGGTAGTACAAGCCAACCACTCAACCTTCCTAAGGGCATTGATGATTGTACTGCTCATACTCATGCTTCTGCTGCTTGCGCCCGCCCTGTGGGCCTACATCTACATTTGGCGCGGGCTCAACCGGCGGGTTATAGCCGCCGTAAAAGTTGTTGACCCCATCATCACCCTGGGACCCTACGCGATGGGGGCGTGGGCGGCGCTGAGCGCGTGCGTGGCAGTCAATATATGGTGTGAAGGGCCAGCCCGTCTTATCGGTAATATCATCACCCTCACCATCGCGGCGGGTTGTGCCCTGTGGGCCGGGTTCTGGCTTCTAATGCACTGCCTCGGCGGGCAGACCCCCGGCAAACGGCCCACCTGGTGGCGTGAGGCGGTGGCCGCAAAATTCGCTTGGCGCAACCTGGAGTCCATGCCCGCCTACCTGGGGGCGCGCACCAGTATCCTGCCGGTGGCAAACCCGCGCATCGTCAAACCTTACAGCGGCTCGTGGACGCGCCCGATCGGGGCCACCATGGAGGGGTACCTGCCGGATGGCTCCCACACCGAAGGTTTCGACGAGCACGGGCGTAAAATGCCACGAATCTACCCGGTAGGCCCCGAACCGACAGCATTCGAGGTGGCACGCTGGGGAAAATCCGTCAGCTCCGACCTGCTGCTGCACACTTTCCTCCCCACAGCCCCATTTGAGCGGCTGCGCATGGCCGGGACCATCACCGGGCCCTTCACATTCGCCGGTGCCGTACCGCACGGGGCCGTCACCAAATGGCCGCGACGCTCCGGGGCAAACCGGGCATTCGGCAACTATGCGCGGCTCGGCGACATTACGCAGCGGCGCGTCGAACTGCTCGTAGACTACCGGCTAGTTGCCGCGTTACAGACCACCCGCGAAAGCTACGAGAGGCGGCACAGCTGGGTGCTGGCCTTTACCGACATCACCGCGGACGACCTCACCTTCGACACCAGCGACGACGGTAAACTGCAAATAGTGTTCGGGCAGGTTGGGGAAGACTACCCCACCCCCTGGGTGTTTACCGCCACCGTGAATGACACCCCCAGGCTGCGCCGAAAAATTATGCGCGCCATGCGTGAACGTAAAATCCTCAAACAAACCAGTGCCGAACTCATGGACTGGCATTTCCGGCCAAAACTTAGCGAATTCCCGCACGGGCCCATCCAGAATGAACTGCCTGAAGAGTTCTACTTTAAATCAAACCGGCTGATTGTGAGCCACCGCGAAACCTCCGCAAAAGGCGAAGGAGAGGCGCACTGACCCTGCGCGGTAGCTTCCGCTGGGTAGAATAAACGGTATGGCTGAATTCACCCGAACCCCCGATGCATCCAGCGAAAAATACCCGCTCGCGGTGTGCACCGCCCTGCTATGCGCCGCTATGGGGGATGCCCTGGGGTACCCGCTGGAGCTGCTGAGCGCCAAAGAGATCGCAGCCCGCGGCCCCCTAACGGGTGAGAACGAACTCATCTTCAGCGACGACACGCAGCTAAGCTGCTACACCCTTGATGCGCTCACCGAAGTTCTGGAATGGAATAATCAAGGCACCCCCGCCGACGAACTGGCGTGCCTGTGGCTGGCGTATCTGCGCTGGTACCGGGGGATGGGGTTCACACCCGCAGCGCATGCACCGTTTTCCCTTGACCGCGAAATCGACACGAGCGCACCCCTGACAGCCCGCGAAGGGCCGGGGCAAGCGACTCTGAGGGCTTTAGAGAGCGGCGAAATGCAGACGGTGGCACAAAATATTAACCCTGATGCGCTTGGGGCGGGGGCGCTGGTGCGTTCCTGCGCTTTCGGTTTCCTGCCGGTAGCCCCCGAACGCACCGTAGTGTTACTGGCGGCGCGTGCGGCGGCACTGACCCACGGGCACCCGGAGGCCCTGGCATCAGCGGCGGCCTATGCGTTACTGACCCGTGATGTTCTAGCGGGTGCCTGCGGGTCTGAACAGGGCAAAAAGAACAGCATAGCCGATTCGGTGCGGCGCGTCATCGACTGGTGCGGCAGCATCCCCGCGGATGAGGCTTTCCCCACCGATGCGGCGCACACTCGCGAGGCGCTGGTGAAGGCGCTCGCCCTGCAGGACACCGAACCAACACCCGAAGCAGTCGCAGAGCACTTCGGTACCGACTGGTTATGTTACACAGTGTTGGGTATTGCGGTGTGGAACACTTTGTACTGTTCAGCCCGCATAAGCGCCCCCGGGGAAGGGCTTCAGGCGGGTCTTATGCGGGCGGTTTCGGCAGATTCCGACTCCGACTCGATTGGTGCCATTACCGGCACCCTGCTGGGCGCACACGTGGGTACGCTCGGGGACACGCAGCCGCTACTTGAGAAGCTGCGCGGGGCCGCGGATGTGCGGGCGGTTGCCGACCGCTATATCACGCAGCTGGGGCAGACACCTTAAAACGGACGCATGAGACACGCACGCCTGGTGACCGTGCAAGATGCGTACCTATTGCTGCCGGTGCGATACTGGGAGGCATGAAAATACTGCACACCTCCGACTGGCATTTGGGCCGTACTTTCCACGGCACCTCGCTGCATGATGTGAGTGAGCGGTTCATTGATGAGCTGATCGCCACCGTAGCCGAAGAAAACATCGATGCTGTGCTCATTAGCGGAGACGTGTACGATAACGCTACCCCCTCCACGGAAACCATTCAGCTGCTCAACCGGGCACTCACCGGCCTGGTGGCTGCCGGGGCACAGGTTATTTTCAGCAGCGGCAACCACGACTCACCGCGCCGCCTGGGATTCGGGGCCGAACTGTTCGCCACAGCCGGGGTGCATATTATGACCCGGTGTGAGCAGGCCTGGCAGCACCCGGTGATCCTCAGCAAAGACGGGGTGCGTGTGGGCGTATACGCCATCCCATACCTGAACCCGCGCTATCACGGCCCTATTCTTGGGGCGGAACCCACGCACGCGGGAGTGCTGGGCGCCGTGACTGAGCGCATCCGTGAAAATATTGCTGAACTCCGCAAGGAGGGCGGCTTAGACTACAGTATTGTGCTCGCCCACGCCTTTATAACCCGCACCCCCGCCGCCCGGGAGCAAGAGGACACCGGCGGGGAGCAGACCGCCCTAACGGAGCCAGACCGCTCTGATTCGGAGCGGGATATTAGCATCGGCGGGGTGGAGGCGGCACCCGCCAGCCTTTTTGACGGCATAGACTACACGGCGCTGGGGCACCTGCACGGGCGGCAGCGGGTCAGCGACACCATACGCTACAGCGGCTCACCGCTGGCGTTTTCCTTCTCGGAAGAGAACCATGTTAAGGGTGCCTGGCTGCTCACCCTCACCCGCGACGCCGGTGGGGTCAGCGCCAGTATCGACCCCATCAACTGGGATACCACGCTACACCTAAAAACCCTGCGCGGAACCCTCACCGAGCTTTTGAACAACCCCGCGTTTGAGCCCTATGAGGACGCTTTCTGCCGCATCTACCTGGAGCAGGAGAACCGGCCACTGAACCCTGTTGAGCAGCTTCGCAAACGGTTCCCGCATATTGCGTCCTTTGAATTTCGCAGCACCGTCGAACAGGTACAGCGCAGCTCCTACCACCGCACCCGTGAAAATATTACCCCGCAGGTGATGTGCCGCGAGTTCTACGCCTACGTGCGTGGGGCTCCTTTGAGCGAGCGTGAAGAAGAAATACTCACCGCAATCATTGAAGAAGCCACCGAACCCGGCGGTGGCGCCGCAGACAGTAAGGCATTCGCATGCTCATCCACCGACTAGAGTTCCGCGCCTTCATGGCGTACCCCCACCACGAAAAAATCGATTTTGAGCGGCTTAATGACGCCGGTATATTCCTGCTGAACGGCCCCACCGGCGCCGGTAAAACCACGGTGCTGGACGCCATCTGTTACGCGATTTATGGCACTGTCTCGTCTCAACGGGCCGAAAGCGAGCTGCGTTCCATTTTCGCTGACCGTGATGTGGCGCCTTTTGTGGAGCTGGAACTAACGGTGCAGGGGCGGCGGTTACGTATTCACCGCACCCCCGCCTGGATGCGCCCCAAAAAACGCGGCACCGGGCTAACACAGGAGAAAGCCACCCACCATGTGAGCAGGCTGCGCCCCGGAGCAGACCCGCTGGAGGCCGCCAGCTGGGAGGAAGTCGGCAACCGCCACCGTGAAAGCGCGGAGTACGTGCAGACCCTGATTGGGCTCACCCGTGAACAATTTCTGAAGGTTATGCTGCTGCCGCAGGGGGATTTCTCGAAGTTTCTGCGCACCGTGGGGCGGGAACGCCAAGAACTACTCAAGAAACTGTTCCCCATCGAAACGTATGAACGTATTGTGGAGCGCCTGAACGAGCTTGCGCGTCAGGCACACGATGGGGCCCATGATGCCGCCCAGGCGCTGGATACGTTACGGGATGAGGGTGTGAACTCTCTAGCACGTTTAAAACAGCAGCTACCGCCGCTTGACGAAGAACCCGCAGCCGCACCCGAAGAACCAGCCCTGGCGTTAACGGACGGTCATAAGCCGCACGAGCAGGGGCAAGAGCCGCCCGCGACCGACCCGCTGCAGCTTCCCGCCGCAGAGTTTACGGACTGGGTGCGGCACCAGCTGAAACTCACCTTGCGGGGTGGGGAGGCGGAAGATACCCGCCGCGCCAGCATTGAGCAGTGTATTGCTGCACAGCGTGAGAAACTGCATGAACTAACGGCTCTGAGCCGTGACTGGGCGGAATATGAGAGCCTCACCGCCGATAAGGAACGCCTCGAAGAGCAGAAACAGGACCGCCACGCCGATAAAACCACTCTTGAGACAGCCCGCGCCGCCGAACCTGTGCATAGCGCCCTCATCCGCGCTGAAGCCGATCAGGCAGCGAACGAACAGGAGCTTACCGGCGCCGTCGAAAAACATCGTGCGGCACGTGACATCGCTGAAACCCAACTGGGGATCCTAAAGCCCAGCCCCGGCGGGAAGGAGCCCTTAGAGGCTCGCGCCTACCGGTTCACCGCAGCAGCGACGCAACCCCACAATGTGGAATATGAGGAACTAGCCACGCTCATTAGCTCCTGCCTGTCGGAGCTCAAAGGGTACCGTAAAGACGACCAGGCGCTCACCGCGGCCCGCGCTGAACAGCGCAGCGCCGAAGAGACGTACACCACCGCCTGCGCGGCCGTCACTACGCTGACCGAAGATACGCATCAGGCGGTTACCGCAAAGGAGAAGGCCGGGCAAGATCTTGACGCCTTCGCCGGGGTGGAGGACGCCCTAGCCCGGGCACAAACCGCCGCCGTTGCTGCGCGGGAAACGCTGGAACAGGCGCAGCGGCACGCCCAGCGTCTTGCCGAGGCGTCAGCGGAGGTGCAGCGCACGGAAACCCTGTACGCAGCCGCCCATGCTGCCGCTAATACGGCACGTCAGCGCGTTACCGAGCTCAGCAGTGCACGCATGAGCCAGGCGGCGCTGAGCTTGGCGAAGAACCTGCAGCAGGGTCAGGAATGTATGGTGTGCGGTTCGCGCCAGCACCCCAACCCCGCCACCGGTGCCCCCAACGAAACCCTGATTGAACAGGCTGATATTGATGCGGCCTGTGAGGCGTCGGATGCGGCGAACGCAGCCGAATCCGCCGCGCACTCGGCACATACTAAGGCGCGCACCGTGCTGGAGCAGCTCACCGAAACCGAGGCCATAACCCCTCAGGCTGCTGCTACACGCCTGAGCGAGGCGGAGCATGCCCTCACCTCCGCCGAACAGACGCACACCGCAAAACAGGCTGCACAGCAAAAACTCAAGGCTTTAGAACAGCAGCTTGAGATGCTCGCTGAGAAAAATACTGAGGCCGCCCGGGCGCAAGCCGCAGCCCGCGCTCAGGCTGAGGCCGCCCAGGAGCGTGTTACGGCGCTGGAAGCATCCCTGGAACCGGTGCGTGCTCAGGTAGATTTCACCCAACGCATTGAGGCCCTCGAACGCTACTTTAGCGCCGTGCGGGCAGCCGAAACTGCTTTCACCCGTGCGGAAGAAGCCGCTAAACGCGCCGCGCAGAGCACCGCTAGGGCACAGACCGTACTGGAAGATTCCCCCTTTGACACTGCTGAGGCTGTGCGCGCTGCCGTGCTATCGGGTACCGAGCAGAAGGCTATTCAGGAGCGCCTTACCGAGTATGAGCGGCAGCTGACCCGAGTCTTTTCGGCTCTTGAGCGTGAGGCTATGCGCGATATTGCGCGGCGTGCAGCCGCCGGGCAGAGCGCCCCCGAAACGGCAGAACGTGAGAAAGTGAGCGAGCGTATTAGCGGTTTGGAGAAAACCCGTGATGAGCTGCTGGCTCGCCACACGCTGCGTGAGAGTGGTGAAGAGCATCTTAAGGAGTTCATTGTACGGTTTGAGAAGCAGCATGCCCGCAGTGCCCAGGCTATTGCACGTCATGAGCTGTACGGTTCGCTGGCGGCGGTGGCGAGCGCATCCTCCGCGAATAATACCCGCCGGATCGACTTGGTGAATTATGTGCTTGCGGGCGAGTTTCAGGCGGTGGTGCGGGCTGCTTCGGCGCATTTGAAGCAGATGAGCGGCGGCAGGTTTACCCTGGTGCATAGCGAAGATAAGGAAGCTAAAGAACGAACCAGCCTGGGGCTGGGGGTGCGTGTTTTTGATACGTGGCAGGGCACCGACCGCCGCACCGCCTCGCTCTCGGGGGGTGAGACGTTCATGGCCTCGCTCGCTCTTGCGTTGGGGCTGGCCGAGATTGTGCAGGAAAATAATGGCGGCGTTGAGATCGACACTCTGTTTATTGACGAAGGTTTTGGTACTCTTGACGGTGAAACCCTAGAGCAAGTGATGTCCACTATTGATGGTTTACGTGAGAATGGCCGCACTATCGGGCTGATTTCGCATGTTGAAGAGATGAAGAATCGTATCCAGGCGCAGGTTGTGGTGAGTAAGGGGCAGGGCGGCTCAACTTTACGGGTAGACTTCTAGTAGCGGTTTTTCCGCTCTGTCCTACTGCACGGAAGGCATCCTATGCATAATTTTTCTGGCCCGGAACTCGGCAAGAGCGTCGGTGTTCTTCGGTCCTATTCCAGACCGAGTTTTACGGAGCCTGTCGATTTTGTATTAGATGATTATCCGCGTAGTTCAATGATGTGGGGCAGTATCCGTTTTACACTGCGTAAGCAGTGGCGGAATTTTCGCCGTAGTCACCGTGTGGGCAGGGCGCTTCTGTGGCGGCAGCTGCGTTCGGACGGTTTTGCGAGACTCCTGCTTGATGTGCTCATGCACCTGCCTGTTGTGCTGGTCGGTATTTCTCTTTTTATTATTGTCACTAATCATAGTTTTAGCGTTCACCTGAGTGGCTACTCGGTGGGCGCGGCTGTTTTTGCTTTTGCGTGCACTAGCCTCATGACCTCGGTCATGACGCGGTTTATTGGTATCCGCTGGCTGCTGGGCATGTATGCGGTGGTTAATATTCCCGCGCTCGTGTACCTGGCACATTTGTCGGGGGCTGGGGGGAGCATCGGCACCACTGAGTATGCGCTCATGTGTTTGGCGGTGGGGGTTACGATACCGCCGTGGTCGGTGCTGAGTCAGCGGCACCGTGCGCATAACACCGAGTTTGCGGGTAATGGGCCGGTGGTGATGGCCTGGTCAAATATGCTGAACCTGTCGATGTACCCTTTGGCTGCGCTTTTAACTCTTCCCGCAATGTACTATGGCGGCGGCCGTGCTGGCCTGTGGGTTACCGCCGCTTTGGATGTGCTTTTGATCGCTGCGGTACTTTTCACCCCGTCGCTGCTGCCGGGGTCCCGGCCCCGAACAGCCGTTACCGCCGCGCCGACTCTTTCGGCGGCTTCGGCGCTGCTGCAGCACCCTGAGACTCAGCTCTCGCATACTGGGCGGGGTGTGCATGTTAATATGCTGAAGCTGCTGCTGGTGCTGGGTACGGCGATGCTTGGGGCGTGCCTGGGGTCTGCGGCCACCGCTCTTCTGGGTATGGTGATGTCCTATGATTCGCTGTACCTGTATCCGGTCATGATTGCGGTGGGTACGGGCGTCATTGTGGTGGTGGCTGTGCCTATTCTGCTGGGCGGGTTTAGGATTGTGCCGTGGCAGGGCTGGCTGGTCAGTGGTGTGACGCTGGTTTTCGCGGCGATGCTGCTGCCTGCCTCCAGTAGCATTGAGGGCACTACTGGGGCGCTGGTGCTATTTGGTGCGGCGTTGGGGGCGTCGCTGGCGGGACAGTCGTTGAGTCTGTCGATGCTCATGGGGCATTCGCCCGATTCTCAGGTTAGTTTTTTTGCCCGGTCAATGTCTGCGGTGGGTATTACGATGGGCAGTATGTGGGGCGGTTTCTTGGGTGATTCGCCGTACTACCGTAATGCTTTTATGGTGCCGATTATTGCGGCGTGCCTATACCTGGTGCTTGGGCACGTGTTTGGGTATGTGTGGCGTCTTGATTATGAGGAGCATTTGGAGCCGCTGCCTGAGGCTGATTAGTGCCCGCATCTGGCTGGTGTTTGTGGCACCAAAAGTTTGTTCCCCGCGCACCCGCAATATGCGGTGTGGCGGGGAACAAACTGTGTGAGGCGCGCGCTGGTCGGCGGCGCTTTGGTTTTACAGTTTCTTACGCTGCCAGCGTTGTTTTAGTGCCCGCGTTTCTTCCAGGCGTCGAGGTCGGGCGCCTCCACGCCGATGCCTGTGGAGTCTCCGTGACCGGTGAGAACCGCAGTGGATTCGGGCAGGGTGAGCAGCTTCGACTCGATGGAGTTAATAATGGTGTCAAAGTCGCTGTAGGAACGCCCCGTCGCTCCGGGGCCGCCCTTGAAGAGAGTATCGCCCGAAAAGAGTACGCCTTCGCTGTTCTCCCAGCTCAGTTCAGGTGCGTAGAAGCAGACCGAACCGGGGGAGTGCCCGGGGGTTGCGAGTACATGAAGCTCTGTAGTGCCAACACGGATTTTCTGCCCGTCATGCAGGGGTCCGTCGAAGTCCCAGGAGGGGTACACCATCTCCCAGAGCACCCGATCCTCAGGGTTTAGGTAGACGGGTGCTTTGAAGCGCTCGGCGGCTTCCTTCGCGGAACGAATATGATCGTCATGGGCATGGGTCAGCAGAATTTTTTCGACTGTGCGCCCGGCAACCTTTGTTGCGATTTTATCGACGTCATGTGCGGGGTCGATAATGGTCACGTGTGTATTATCGCCAATAATCCACACATTATTATCGACTTCCCAGGTGCCGCCGTCGAGCGAGAACGTCCCGTGGGTAACAACCCGTTCAATAGCTTCAGTCATTAGGGGTTCCTTTCCCGGTTTTAAAGTTCCACCACAGAGCGCAGCACGCGACTGGTTTTCATGGTTTCAAAGGCATCATTGACGTCTTCCAGCTTAATACGCTCGGAGACAAAGCCGTCCAGATCGAGGCGACCGAGCAGGTACTGATCCACGAATTCGGGGAAGTCACGTGAAGGCAGGGTGTCACCGTACCAGGCGCTTTTAATAGAGCCGCCGCGCCCGAAAACCTCATCCAGGGGAATATCCCAGGTGGTGCCAGGCTCCGGAACCCCCACAAGCACCACGCGCCCGGCAAGATCGCGCGCCTCAAAAGCCTGTTTGAAGGTGGGGGCGATGCCTACTGCATCTATTACCAGGTCCGCACCAAACCCGCCGGTCAGTTCCCGGATAGCCTCGACCGGGTCTACCTTGGCGGAGTTCACGGTGTGTGTTGCACCCTGCTGACGTGCGCGTTCAAGCTTATCGTCATCAATATCAACAGCGATAATGGTCGTTGCCCCGCCCAGCTGCGCGCCAGCAATTGCAGCGGTGCCCACGCCGCCGCATCCAATAACGGCTACAGACTCTCCGCGCTTGAGCGCACCCGTATTGAGAACGGCACCCAGGCCTGCGGTCACACCGCACCCGAGCAGCCCAATAGCGGCATACTGTTCGGGGGAAATATCGGCGGTAATTTTGGTGCACTGGCCCGCAGCGACCAGGGTTTTCTCAGCAAAAGAGCCAATACCTAAAGCAGGAGTGAGCTCGGTGCCGTCCTCCAGGGTCATCTTCTGGGTAGCATTATGGGTCGCAAAGCAGTACTGCGGCTCGCCCTTACGGCATGCACGGCATTCACCGCAGACCGCACGCCAGTTCAGGATGACCAGATCTCCGGGGGCAATATCGGTTACGTCATCGCCAACTGCCTCTACAACAGCGGCAGATTCATGCCCCAGCAGGTAGGGGAATTCATCGCCCACACCACCGGCAACATAGTGATGATCTGTCTGGCACACGCCGCAGGTAAGAACTTTCACGAGGGCCTCGCCCTGACCGGGGTCTGGCACGTTAATGGTGGTTACGGTGACAGGTTCGTTCTTAGCGAGCGCTACAACTGCTTTAACTTTGTGCATGTTGTTCCTTAGGGGTTGGGCTTCTACCACAACGGCAGATAAAAGAATATTTATACGTTTATTCTAAGGTCTGTGCCCTTGCCGCAACAGGTAGACTCGCATTCGGCGAACACATCCCCCGCTGTTTGGGGTCTTCCTCAGATCGGGGAGGACTATACCTTGGCGGCTGCTTCCGAGTCTTGGGAGAATGCCAGGGCCGCCCGGCGGAAAACACCGGCCGTGAGGGCGTTCACGTGGTCCCTTCCGGGTAAGAGAAGCAGCTCGTTTTGGGGGTTGTCGGATGCAACCATATCGTAGAGTTCGTGGGCGTCTGCGGCCACGTTGTCTTCGGTACCTACGGCCATGAGAATGGGGCAGCGTGGGCGTTGTCCGCCCCGTATGGCGTCCGGGTCGAAGGGGGCGAAGGAGAGGGCCACAAATCGGTGGAGCGCCTCCTGCCGGATGGGGGAGGAACTAATGATACTGGTGAACGCCTGCAGCGTTTCGGTGTCATCAATGGTGCCTCCGTCAAAGAGCACCTTTAAGTCCTGAAGATGGTCGCACAGCGGCAGCCCGCCCAGCACGAGGGAAGCTACCAGGTGCGGGTGAGCGACCGCTAAATCCCACCCCAGGTGCGCCCCGAAGGAGAATCCCACCACGTGCACGGGGTGCCGTTGCGAGGTGGTGTTGCCGCTTTCTTGGAGGCCATCCAGCAGACGGGTGAGCGCTTCGACGAGCGCTCCCATCGCATCGGTGGTGTCTGTCCCATCAGGCGCAGGGGCCAGGGTTCCCACCTGCACGGCTGTTTCTGGCGGCAGTTTGGCCGCTACGGAGAACGAGGGGTCTTTGAGCCAGCCCCGGCCGTGGTACGGCAGATCAACGGCGATCACGGTGTACCCTGCACGCAGGTATTGGCGCACCCACCCGGTACCGCCCCAGAGCTGGTCGCCGCGGGTGGCGAACCCGTGAATCATGAGCACCAGCGCCTGCTGCGTGGGGTGCTCGGGCGTGTAGACGGTGTATTCAAAGTTGGGGATCGTGTGGGTCATAATCCCTATTTTCGCATTCTTTGGGGCAGCCCATGATCACCCCTGTAGTGGCTTCCAGAAACCCGTTACGGGTGCGTCGGCAGCAGAATTCACAGGCGCCAGGCCGCCGTTTTGTGATTGCCCTGTGTACGTCCCAGGGCCTGGGGGACGGTACTTACGCGGCATATGAATCCGTCCGTCCCCCAGACCCTGTACCGGAGAAGCGGACACTAGAAAAGCGTGGGCTGGTTGGGGTCTTCAGCGGGTCCGTCGGGGTTATCCGTCTGGGTATCTGCCTCGGATAATGTGGCAGAGTCGGAGGGTTGGCTGGTGTTTTGGGAATTATCAAACATGCCGCGCACCTGGTCTGCTTTGCCCTGTACCTGTTCGAATGTTGCGGTGACTTTCTGCGATACCTGCTGGGCCAGCGACGGTCCTTTAGGTTTAGGCATGATTTGCTGTCCCCCGGACTTGCGCTGCAGCATATTGGCCTGCGATATGAGCGTCTCATTCTTATGATCTAGTATTTTGAGGGCGCGGTCATCACGCACCTCTACTCGAATAATGTCTTCTGAGCGCTCTCCGGCAACTAACTGCCGCATCCGCTCAATTTCGGCGTCTAGGTGCGCGCCGTAGAGGAGCATATTGTTCATGATCCAGGTGAAGAGCAGCATAACGATCACACCACCGATCAGGCCATAGGTGGCGTTATATTTACTGAAATTATCGGTGTAGAGGGTAAAACCGAAGCCGCCTAGGGCCATACCAGTCAGAGCCACGAACGCCCCGGGACTCATCCGGCGCATTTTTTCGTGGCGAATATTTGGGGTGGCCGTGTACAGCATGGCGATAAGCCCTACAGCCGCCAGGAAGATGAGTACCCAGCGCCCATTGAGCCAGAGCACTTTCACCAGTTCTATGTCAACGTGAGGCGGCAGGTGAGAACCAATAATGTTCAGCACATCCACCCCCAGCAGCAGCATGAGCATCATCAGCACCGCCAGTACCACTACGGCCGTGGTGATGAGTATATTGAACGGTATAAGAACCCACACGGGGCGGCCTTCACGCACCCCGTAGATGCGGTTAATGGCGCGCCCGAAGGAACTAATATAGCCTGAGGCAGACCAGAGGGCGCTCAGAATACCGATAAGAAGCGCAATACCTGCGCCCTGGCCGTTGGTGAGCTGCCGGATAGGGTTTTCGACGATACTGTACATCTGCTGCGGCGCGTTTTCTTGCAGAAATTCCAGGATGACCGTGGCGCTTTCCTGGCCCTGCCCGACAATACCGAGAAGAGAGACGAAGGCCAGCAGCCCCGGGAAGATAGACAGCACCGTGAAGTAGGTGAGTGCGGCCGCAGAATCGGTTCCGTTGCTGCTCAGGAAGTTAAAACCTGCACGTCGAAAAATATGGCTGATGCTTCCCCGGGGGAAATCTTTCAGACGCACCTGCGCGGTTTTTGCCGGGTGCTGGTCAAACTCTAAAGCTGTTTCTGTATTCGTACCGTTATCCATAACGGAAAGGGGCCCTTCGTGTGTGCGGGTTCGTTTCCCACATCATACCTGAGAGCAGGCCCCGCTGTGGCAGCCGTAACCCTGGTGCCTGAGCGGGTGCAGTAGGAAAGCCCCCGGGGACAGGTTCACCCTGTCCTCCGGGGGCGTGCGTGGTAGTTAGCGGAATCTAGTTGTAGATGCCCAGAACCTTCGCAGTGTATCCCATGAGCTCATCGGCTAGAGACGGGTTATCATTGAGCTTCATCCCGTACCCGGGCACCAGCTCACGGATACGCGGCTCCCATGCGGCCATACGGGAGGGGAAGCAGCGGTTGAGCAGGTTCAGCATAATCGGTGCCGCAGTTGATGCGCCAGGGGAAGCACCCAGCAGTGCCGCCAGTGAACCGTCGGAAGCTGAAACAACCTCGGTACCGAACTGCAGCACGCCGCCTTTCTTCGCGTCACGCTTCATAATCTGCACACGCTGACCGGCGGTAATGAGCTCCCAGTCGTCCCCCACGGCTTCGGGGTAGTAGCGGTGCAGCGCACCCAGCCGTGCCTCACGGCTCTTGAACAGTTCAGTGACCAGGTACTTCACCAACGAAGTGTTCGCGGCACCGGCGCGGGTCATGGGGTACACGTTATTCAGCCGTACCGACAGCGGCAGGTCGAAGTATGAGCCCTGCTTGAGGAAGTTCGGTTTGAACCCCGCGTAAGGGCCGAACATGAGAGAACGTTTGCCGTCCACATAGCGGGTATCAAGGTGCGGCACTGACATGGGCGGCGCACCTACCGACGCCTGACCGTACACCTTCGCATTGTGCTGGGAGGCGGTTGCCTCGTTGGTGCTGCGCAGGAACAAGCCAGAGACCGGGAAGCCGCCGTACCCTTTGCCTTCTTCAATCCCAGACTTCTGAAGCAGGTGCAGGGCGCCGCCACCGGCACCGAGGAACACGAACTTCGTGTGAACCGTCAACGGCTCTTCCTTATTGATGCGGTTCTTAGCCTGAATAGTCCACGAACCATCGGATTCGCGGGACACATCAGTCACCTGGTAGCCGTAACGCACCTCAACACCGTGGGTTTGCAGGTAATCCACCATGCTCTTGGTGAGGGCACCGAAATCAACATCGGTGCCTTCGGGCGCCCACGTGGCGGCAATCGGTTCGTCTGCGGCTCGGCCCGCAACGGTCAGCGGCGCCCACTCAGCGATCTTATCCCGCTCGGTTGAGAATTCCATCCGTTCAAAGAGTTTCTGGGTGCGGAACGCCTCATAACGGGCCGCCAGGTACTTTGAGTGCTCTTCCCCGAATACCAGCGACATGTGCGGCACCGGGTTAATGAACGAGTTATCCGGCAGGATGCCCTCATTCACCAGGGAGGCCCAGAACTGGCGGGACACCTGGAACTGCTCGTTAATGCCCAGCGCCTTAGCGGGGTTTACGGTGCCGTCGGGTCCTGCGGGTGCGTAGTTCAGCTCGCACAGGGCGGAGTGGCCGGTACCCGCGTTATTCCAGGGGTTTGTTGACTCCTGCGCCACTTTATCTAGACGCTCAAGAAGAATGATGTTCCAGGAAGGCTCAAGTTCCTTCAAAAAAACGCCTAAAGTGGCGCTCATAATACCGCCGCCTACGAGGACGACATCGGTGCGTTCAGTACGTGCTCCCACAGATACTCCCAAATCTCGGTGTTTCCCACCGTCAGTGGTGGTTAACAAGCGCTTGCCAATACTTCTAGGGTACTCCTCTTTCACCATTTAGCGGCTACCGGCAAGAACCATGAAGTAGTGATACAGCTCTCGCGCGAGCCGTGAGGTGGGCACGGAAGAGTCGCCTCTAGGCCACCGTAATCTTCGTAAAATACTCAATAGCGTTCTGCTCGGTCACATACCCCCGCACGTCACGGCTAAGAGCCACGTTCGAGGTCACGTTCATGAGCGGAACCCCCGGCATGTACTGAGCCAGTAGCGTGCTCACCTGCCGATACCTGGAGCGCTGATCTTCCACGTTCTCCGCAGAATCGGCATCTCGAATATCGCGCATAATCTGCTCAAGTGAGGGGGCCGGGTCAATATGCGCGGGCTTAACCGTTGGTGTTGGTGACGGGGTCGGTGAGGGCTGCCCCTGCTCACCTTCGGCAGGTGATGCACTGGGGCTCGCCGACTCGCTCTCAGCGGCGGAGGGGGAAGCCGATGCACTCGCTGAGGCCGAAGGCTGCGGGCTTGCAGAAGCTGTAGCGGAAGAGACAGGGTTTTGCGCGGTCTGGGGGAGAGATTTAGCCCGGTTGGGGTCTTTTTCGTTGAGCCACTGTGCTACCAGCAGGGGCGCGAGCACAGGCCCCAGAAAAGCGTACGGGTCGCGGTAGGCGCCGTAGAAACCGCCCAGCACCATGCCGCGTTCAGCCCCGTTGCTGCGGGCCTTCTCACAGTATTCTGCCCACCCAAGCGGAACGGGTTTAATGTTCAGGCCCACCTCAATGAGCGAACCGATCAGCTGCGAATAGATCACCTGCGGGGTGCTCATCCACGGCAGTGAAACATCCACCGGGTAGTAGCATTCGATCGCCTCGTTTTTGTAGTTTGCGGCGGCCAGCAGCGATTGGGCGGTACCGGTATCACGGCGGTAGTAGGGTTTCAGCAGGTCTTCGTCGCGGGTGCGGAATAGTGCGGGGAGGTACCCCAGAGCATCACTGGTGCCTTGTAGATAGTAGGGGACAATGGTGCCGCGCTCTACGGCGCGGGCGATAGCGCGGCGCACCGAAATGTTTTTGAGCACCGGGTGCTCAAGGTTGAAATCAAAATACACCAGCGAGAACGGGTCACGGGTGGGGGTCAGGTACCCCTCACGCACCAGCGGCGCCAAGTCGTTCCTGCTCACCTGATCGCAGGCATCGATTTTACTGGCAACCAGCGAGTAGTAGCGTTTGTCAGATGATGAGAGCGTGTGGAACTGTATTTCGTCCAGCTCAACCTTGGTGTTATCTCGTTTAAAGTGTTCGTTACGCACCAGCACGGTGCGCGCCTGTTCGAAGGACTGCACCTTAAAAGCGCCAGTGCCTACAGGGTGGTCTTTAATCCGTGAATTCTCGTCCAGGCAGTTGGGGGAGAGGATACCGAAGGCGGGCTGGGTGAGCATCCGCAAAAATGCGAGAGAGGGACGGCTGAGCGTCATGACGATTTTGCCCTCACGCTCCTCAACTGACTGCAGCAGCGGCTGGTGGCGGTATGTGGCGTGTTCTTTCTGCGTCGAGTCGTGAGGTGCCGCCCCGGAGGCGCTGGCGCTCGGCTCGGCGGATGCGCTCGCTGTGGGGTCTGCGGTGGGCTGCGGGGATTCGGCGGGGGAGGCGCTGCCTGTTGCCGTGGGCGTTGGTGTGGCAGAGGGGCTTTGTTGTTTCGTCTCTACCTTTTCAGCGGTCCCAAAACCCCACCCGTAGAGCGGAAAAAGCGGTACGCACAGGTGCGCGGTGTCGGTATTGGTGGCTAGGGCACGCCAACGGTCGGCGTTGCGCAGCACCGCACCGGTATTGAGTGCAGCACCGTCACTGAATTTCACGTTCTCCCGGAGGGTGAAGGTGTAGGTGCGTCGGTCGTCGGAGATGTCCCATGAGGTAGCTAACGCCGGTTCGGGTTCGCCCGTATAATGGTTCGCCGCCACGAGCGGTTCCAGGATTTGGGAGGTGATACGGGTGGTGCTGGTAACCGGCGCCAAGGCCGGGTCGAGGGACACGGCCGGGGCGCCTTGGGCGAAACGGAAAACACGGTGTTCACCGTCCTGACCCCCGCCTCCTTTGCGCGAGTCGCAGGCTGCGAGCGTAAACCCACATGTGAGTAGGGCACCCAAGCGCAGTGCATCGCGGCGGCTGACCCGGGTTGGGGGTAGCGGTGCTGTGGGCATCGGGTGCGTCCTTTCGGTTATATGGGTTGGGGCGCCCGGTGCGGGCACTGCGGTACTCGATAGATGTCTGCGGTGAGAAATTCTTTAGTCGGAACTTTCAGCATACCGCTTACGGGTTCGCCGTATAGAAGATTAACCGTGTGCTGCGTTGAATCCTCAGACAATCTTCAGGTTCGAAAGTGGCGGCAGATACATCCGTGGGCTGGTACTGCCAGAGGGAACCTCTCGGGCGGTCGGTTCTATAAAATATGTGGCTTGTGTACCGGGCTGAAAATTATTGTCGCTATGTTCCTATTGTTTGATAGCACTATGCGCTGCGTTCAAGGAGCTCACGTAAAGAGCCTCCGACCATTGCGGACGGAGGCTCTGAAATAAAGAATATGGTGCGCGAGGGGGGACTTGAACCCCCACGCCGTAAGGCACA
>ERZ772946.295-NODE-295-length-20971-cov-6.90175_pt1 | contig 20971 bp, 16 predicted proteins | sample MGYA00511680_ERZ772946 | MGnify/ENA primary metagenome ERZ772946 (study PRJEB29015, sample SAMEA2737918) | human oral metagenome | biome: human oral; feature: human-associated habitat; material: dental | place: China | collected 2016 ... | reverse complement strand
GCCCGCACGCTGCAACGGCTGCCGCCCCTGGCTCGCAACGAGGCGGCACCGGTGCAGCAGCCATCCGGCACGCAGCCTTCCCAGGCACCAGCCCCCCAAGCCGACGCAGCCCCTGCCAACCCGCAGGCCGCCAGCCAGCCCCTACCCGCCTCGTTTAGCGGCCAGAGAGCCCTCATCGTCTACTTCTCGCCCAGCGGCAACACCGAAACCCTCGCCTGGCTCATCCAGAAGTACACGAACGCCGACGTAGCCGAGCTGAAACCGTTGATGCTCTACCCGCGTGACTACAAGAACGCCCTGGAGCAGGTGAAACTGGAAAACGAGCTGAACTATCTGCCCAAGCTTGGCAAGTTCGAGGCCGACGTGGCCAGCTGCCCGCTCATCTACCTGGGTTTTCCGGTCTGGGACGCGCAACTGCCGCCCCCGGTCAAGACCTGGCTGTCGCAAACCGACCTGGCCGGCAAGACCATCGCCCCCTTCACCACGCATGCCGGCCCGGGCGAAGGCGAAGCCTTCGGGCAGATCAGCCAGCTCTGCCCGGCCAGCATCGTCCTGCCGGGCCTTTCCCTCGTGGGCAACGCCGACAACACCACCACCCAGAACGCCCTGAGAGGCCGCCGCGCCGCCGAAGCCGAGCAGCAGGTACAGGCCTGGCTGGGCATCCCGAACACACGCTGACCCCGATCAGCCTCAGCCCTCAGCCCGGATCCCCACAGCAACATCACTCGGGCGGCAGCATTGCCCATGCGCCTGCATCGGCGCAAGGATGCTGCACTCGCCCCTGGCACTCCGGGCACCCCCGGCATTCCTCAGCGTTCCCCGGCATCGTCTCTGCCATGGACCTCAACCCACCACACGGACGTTGTCCCACCGCAGCAGATACCCGCAATCTGTAAATATTATTTATAACGAAAAAGCTATCGACACATCGCTTACCAATACATGGATCTCACCTTCGCGAAGCACCACACAATGAAGCTGCGTCCATGATCTGCGGCCAGACCGCAGAACATGCCTTCGTGGCCAAGGATCCTGCGACGACCTGCAGCCGGGCAGCAACCAAAGCCGGCCCCCCTGCGTGCCTGCCACTCGTGCAGCGCGCCGACCGTTGGAGGAACGAACCCCATGAAGCAAGACACGCAACGACGTCTCCCGGCCAGCGTTCTGGCCCTTCTGGTGGCCCTGCCGGCCAGCCAGCTCGCCATGGCCCAGGCCGACACGGATGCCAGCCAGGCCCAATCGCAGACCCCTGGCCATCAGACCAAATCCCTGTCTGACGTGGTCGACAGCATTCGTGATCTGCGCCGGATTCGGCCCATCTCCGCCCAGGGTGTGCGTGCCGATGTCGTGGCCAGCGCCCTGGCTGCCGCCACCGACAACAAGGACAACAAAGAGGTCGCCGTCCCCTGGTCCCAGGCCATGCCCGGCGGCTCGCCCCTGAACGACAGCCCCCGTCAGCCCTACCAGGTCATGCAGACCCAGCTGGACAACGGCAAGCTGCAGATCACCTATCAACCCTGGTGGGAAGATGGCACCGACGGAAAGGGTCTCCAGCGCACGCGCACCGAGGTTCCCGTCACGCTGCCCAACGGCAAGCAGAAGCCCTTCCACTGGGTACGCAACGGCAAGGTGCTGCTGTCGCTGGGCACCAGCGCCTTCACCATCACCGAGTATAGGCCCTCGTTCAGCCTGCACTTCCGCAACCGCCATGCGGCCTCTCCGCAATCAGCAGCAGCCTTTGAACTGAAACAGGGCCAGGTCCTGCCCTTCAACCAGGTGCTCCATCAATGGACAGGCCCCGGCCCCTACCAGAGCCTGCAATTGATGGTGTTGAACGGAGAGCAGGAAAACCAGTTCCGCGTCTGCTTCAACATCAACGTCGTCCTTACCCGCAGTCTGGTCTGCAATACCTGGCAAGTACCCCACAGCTGGAACTATGCGCACACCTTGCGTTATGTGGGCCCCTACCTGCTCGAGGGTAGCAGGGGAGATGCCGACTTATGGTATTTCCGCTACCAGCCCTGATCTGACACGGCCGACAGGGTACCCTGCCCGGCCGTTGCAGACACCGCCGGACGGCCCAACGAGGGACCACGCCTCTCACCGTCCGGCCACTAGGCTGACGTTTCATGGCCAGCAACGCACAGCCACGCGCCCGGTCATGAAGCGCGAGCCAAGGCCTTCCTGGAACATCTTCGAACACGTGTGCCTGGGGCGCCCGATCTGGAGACGGTTCAGACACTGCACACGCAGCACGACTCCCATGAATGCGGGAGCCACTCGCCCGTCACATGGCGCGCAACACGGATGTTGCTATCTCATCCATGGATAACCTTATTTTGCAGACCCTCTATATACTGAAAAACGTCGACACACGACTTTCTCACCCACGAACTTCACACTTGAAAGCTCGAACGGACTGATAGTGCATCCATGCTCTGCAGCTTGCCTGCAGAATGGTTGTCTTCGTGGTCAAGGATCCTGCGGCGACCTGCAGCCGGACAGCAATAAGAACCGGCACCTACTCGTGACTCCTGTCAGTCACGCCGACCGTTGGAGGAAGAGAACCATGAAGAAATACAGGCCACGCCTGCTGTCCCCCCGTATTCTGGCCCCGCTGATGGCACTGTCCTTCAGCCCGCTTGCCCTGGCACAAGCCCCTGCCGCAAGCGACACGACGCCAGACATCACCGCCCAGCAACCCACCCATCCGCAAGGCGGCAATCCGTCGTCAAGAGGCAGAAAATCCCTGTCCGACACGATTCGCAGCATCCGCGACCTGCGCCGGATCCGCCCCATTTCCGCCTGGGGAGTACGTGCCGACGTGCTGGCATACGCGCTCAGTGTCTCGACCGGCAACGACGACGGCCGGCAGGTTGCCGTCCCCTGGTCACAGGCCATGCCCGGTGGCTCGCCCCTGAACGATAGCAACCGCGAGTCCTTTCAGCTGAGGCAGAACCTTGAGGGAAACACACTGCAGGTCATTCAACAGGTCTGGCGGGCAGAGGGCGATGTAGGAAAAGGGATTGGTCGCTACCGCACGGGAATCCGGACCACCCTGCCCCAGGGTCCCATCAAGCCGCTGCGCTGGGTCCGCAATGGCACACCGCTGCTATCGCTGGGTACCTTCGCGTTCACCACCTTCGAAATACGCCCCGAAACCAGCTGGGGCCCGAACTTCAAGCGTAGCGGGCAAGTCTACTATGAGGCCGTTGAGCCCTATGTACTCAAGCAGGGCCAAGTGGTGCCTTTCAACCAGGTACTGCACGAATGGAAGTCCATCCCCTATAACGCCATCCCCCTTCAGCTGATCTTGCTGCCGGGCGAACGGCAGAACCAGTTCCGTGCATGCTGGAACATCGGCTATCACGGTTTCCGGCTTGTCTGCAACACCTGGCAGGTGCCGCACAGCTGGAACTACCTGCACACCCTGGACCACATAGGCCCCTACTTGGTCCAAAACGGGTCGGACGGCCCGCAGTATTTCCGCTATCGCCCCTGATCCAACACGGCTGGCAGGACACCCTCGCCGGCCGTTCCGGAAACCCATGTGCAGACAACGAGGCCCCCTTCATGCCTCGGTGACGCCCTGCAGTGCCTGCGCTTTACAGCCAGCGCCGCACCGTGGCGCAATAGGACGTGAAACGCGTGCCGAAGCGCTCTTCGAGCACGCGCTCCTCGGGTCCGATCTGGAAGCGGTTCAGGTACCCCACATACAGCGCCAGGCCTAACAGCGCCAGTGGTGTGGACAGCCACAGCGCCCAGGCCAGCAGGAAGCACAGCATGCCCAGGTACATCGGGTTGCGGGTGTAACGGTAGACTCCTTCCGTCACCAGCGCCACGGTCTGCTGCGGCAGATGCGGGTTGATGGTGGTGCGCTGCCTGCGAAAACTCCAGACAGCCCACAGGCCCAGCATCATGCCCGTGCCCACCAGCACGCCGGCCAGCCACGCACGCCCCGGCACCAGCCATACCACTGACGGCACCGCGCCTCGCAACCCCCACATCAGCAACGCCGACACGAGCGTCACCACCGGCGGTGGCACCCGTAACTCAAGTCTTTCCATGGTCTGCCTTCCCGGCCACCGCACCGGCCCGAGCAGCACCTGCCGCCCGGACATCCCCCCGGCTGCACCGCCTGCCCAGGCAGGCGGCATCACCGGATGCGCCCTGCCTCACTTCAGCGGCTGATGCACCGCATCCTTGCCGCGCTTGACGCCCGGACGCTCTGCCAGCAGCTTCGTCCAGCGCTGCACGTTCCGGTACGACGCCACGTCCAGGAACTTCGCGGCACCATACAGCTCACCCAGCACCAGCCGGCCGTACCAGGGCCAGATAGCCATGTCCGCCACCGTATAGTCGGCGCCGCAGATGTACTCGCGCTCGGCCAGGAGCTTGTCCAGCAGATCCAGCTGGCGCTTCGTCTCCATCGCGAAGCGGTTGATCGGGTATTCATACCGCTCGGGTGCATAGGCATAGAAATGCCCGAAGCCGCCCCCCAGATAGGGCCCACTGCCCACCTGCCAGAACAGCCACGACAGGCACTGCGCCCGTGCCGCACCCGAAGCCGGCAGGAACTTGCCGAACTTCTCGGCCAGGTACACGAGGATCGCCCCGGACTCGAACACGTTCACCGGCTCCGGACCGCTGCGATCGACCAGCGCCGGAATCTTGGAGTTGGGGTTGATCGCCACGAAGCCACTGCCGAACTGGTCGCCCTTGCCGATGTCGATGGCCCACAGATCATAGGCGGCCTCCTTCACGCCAGCCTCCAGCAGCTCCTCGAACATGATCGTGACCTTCTGCCCATTGGGCGTGCCACGCGAATACAGCTGGAAGGGCCGCTCGCCCACCGGCAGCACCTGCTCGAACTGTGCGCCCGCCGTGGGCCGGTTGACCGACGCATACTTCCCGCCGTTGGCCCTGTCCCAGGTCCAGACCTCGGGTGGTGTGTAGGTAGATAAACTCATGACATGCTCTCCTTCGATACTTCGATGAACTTCCGGACGAAAACGGGCCATTGTAGAGCGCCCCAGCGCCTGCCGAAGGCAGCGGGGCGCCCCCAGGCGGCATCAGCGCAACCCGGTCCCCACCCCCTGGTCATCAGGCCGCTGGATCAGCTCCACCTTGTAGCCGTCCGGATCGGTCACGAAGGCAATGACTGTCGTGCCCCCCTTCACCGGCCCGGCCTCGCGCGTCACGTTGCCGCCGGCCGCGCGGATCTTCTCACAGGCCGCATAGGCATCCGGCACCCCGATGGCGATGTGCCCATAGGCCGTCCCCATCTCGTACTCGGTCGTCCCCCAGTTGTAGGTCAGCTCCAGCTCTGCCTGGGCCGGATTGCCGCCCTCGTAGCCCAGGAAGGCCAGCGAGTACTTGTATTCGGGGTTCTCCGATTGGCGCAGCAGGCTCATGCCCAGCACCTCGGTGTAGAACTTGATGGACCGGTCCAGATCACCGACCCGCAGCATGGTGTGCAGCAGTCTCATGGGAATACCCTCCGTGAAAGAAGGCCCCATTCTATGACGACAGCCCCCCCTTGCGACGAGGCGCGCGCCCAGCCGCAGACCGAAGCCAGGAAACGAGGCAAAGCCTTTCCAGCATGGAGCCTCACCACACAGGCCGAAGCGCCCCGGGACGGGGTGCCTCCACAGGCGATTTCTGGAAGCGAAGCGGACAGCATGAGCCGAGGAAGGCACCCCGTCCCGGGGCGCCCTCCAACGAAGCCGTCTTCCGCAAGACAGGACGAAGAAAAAGCCTCCCGCCCCAGAGGCCCCACGTCACTGCGTCGGCTCGACCCGCGACAGCGTCACCCCCGTCCATCCGAACAGCAGCGTCAGCACCAGGCTCATGTAGCAGAAGATCGCATACGGCAGGTAGTGCCAGACCGGCACCCCCAGCACGTTGAAGATGAACACCCCGCACACGCTCCAAGGCACCAGCGGATTGATCACAGTGCCCGCATCCTCCAGCGTGCGTGACAGGTTGCGCGGGTGCAGGTGCAGCTTCTGGTAGACGGGCTTGAACGTTTCGCCCGACAGTAGAATGCTCAGATACTGCTCGCCGATCAGCGTGTTCACCCCTACCGCCGTGGCCGCCACGCTGAACGTCGCACGCCCCGTCGTCGTCAGGAAGCTGCGGATGCCGTCGAGCAGCGTAGGAATCACCCCCAGCGCAAACAGCAGGCCCCCGAAGCTCAGCCCCAGGATCACGATGGTCTGCGTGAAGAACATGCTCTCCACCCCACCGCGCGACAGCAGCTTCGCGATGTCACCCCAGGCCTCGGGGAACGAAGGCCCCTTGAAGAACCACTGCCCCAGCTCGGCCAGACTCGGCGTGCTGTGGAAATAGGTCAGCACCAGCGCCAGGAAGATGGTGGCCATCAGCGTCACGATGGCGTCGATCTTCATCAGCGCCATGCCCAGCAGCAGCACGAAGGGCAGCAACGAATACAGATGCACCAGACCCGAGCCTTCCAGCTGCTGCCGGAACGCCACCACGCCGTTCAGATCGTGCGGCGCCACCGCCGGCAGCAGCCACAGGTAGACCACCGCGCTGATTAGCCAGGCCGGCACCGTGGTGTACATCATGTTGCGGATATGCTCGAACAGGTCGATGCCCACGATCGAGGCGGAAATGCCCGTGGTGTCCGAGATCGGTGACATCTTGTCACCGAAGAAGGCACCCGAGACGATGGCCCCCGCCGTCATGGCTAGGTCGGCATGAAAGGCGTGTGCCATGCCCATGAAGGCCATGCCGACCGTGGCACAGGTGGTGAGGCTGCTGCCCAACGAGATGCCGATCACCGAGCTGAGCGCAAAAGCCGAGAAATAGAAGTAGCCCGGCGAGATCAGCCCGAAGCCGTAATACATCAGCGTGGGGATGGCACCGCTGATCATCAGCGCAGTGACCAGCAACCCGATGAAGAAGAAGAGGTACAGCGCCCCCATACCCTGCCCGACCGCACCGATCATCCAGCCCTGCATGGCCCGGTAGCGCACGCCCCGGCAAAGCCCATACACCAGCAGGCAGACCATGGCGGTCAGGATGGCCATGTGCGGCACCCATTCCAGCGAGATGATCGCGTAGCCCATCAGTGTCACGATGATGACGGCCACCGCTGCGGCCTCCCAGCGCGGCATCTCCAGCAATGGTTTGACACTGAACATATGTCTTCCCTTGTCTTACTTGATGTTCAAATGGGATCCGAAGCCGCCCCGGATACCCGGGCTGTCGCGGCGCCCCGAGTATCCGGCAGGCCGCGGCATATGCCATGCATCAATACGAGACATACAATCTCACAATAACAGATGCACCATCCTGGTGCAGGCTACCTGATCGTGTATCCCTCCCCGACCGACAATACCCGGTGTGAAGCCGCGCCAAGACCGGAAATGCACCTCGGACTGCGCGTGATTATCTCACGCGCCGCCCATGTCCCCGGTAGCAGCTGATGTTGAACCATTCTGGTGCAGCGTTCCAGCACGACCCGGACACATTTCAATCTGTATTAATATGGGCCGCTGGGTCATCGTGCTCGTGCCGCATGGCGCCACGATCCGCCCTCATCCGGCTGGGAGCCGGCCCGCCCCGGATCCCCTCATTGCCCGGCCTATTCCTCACGGAGGCCTTCCGTACCCATGAAATACAAATCTCTCGATGACTTCATGAACATGGTCAAGCGGCGCGATCCGCAACAGACCGAATTCCTGCAGGCCGTCCAGGAAGTCATGAATAGCCTCTGGCCCTTCCTCCAGAAAAACCCCCGCTACGCAGACTACGGCCTTCTGGAACGTCTCGTCGAAGCCGACCGCATCATCCAGTTCCGCGTCAGCTGGGTCGACGACAAGGGCGAAGTCCAGGTCAACCGTGCCTGGCGGATCCAGCACAGTGCCGCCATCGGTCCCTACAAGGGCGGCCTGCGCTTTCACCCGTCGGTCAACCTGTCCATCCTGAAGTTCCTGGCCTTCGAGCAGACCTTCAAGAACGCACTGACCACCCTGCCCATGGGCGGCGGCAAGGGCGGCTCCGACTTCGACCCCAAAGGCAAGAGCGACGGTGAGGTGATGCGCTTCTGCCAGGCGCTCGTCCTGGAACTCTTCCGTCACATCGGCCCCGACACCGACGTGCCGGCCGGCGACATCGGCGTAGGCGGCCGCGAGGTGGGCTTCCTCAACGGCATGTACAAGAAGTTGGCCAACCAGACCGGCAGCGTCTTCACCGGCAAGGGCATGTCCTACGGCGGCAGCCTCATCCGCCCCGAGGCCACCGGCTACGGCGTGGTCTACTTCGCCTTGGAAATGCTCAAGCGCGTCAATCAGGACTTCCGCAACCAGCGGGTGGCCATCTCGGGCTCGGGCAACGTGGCCCAGTACGCCGCACTCAAATCACTGGAACTGGGTGCCCGCGTGCTCACCATGTCCGATTCCGAAGGCACCCTCATCCATGAGGCCGGCATCAATCACGAGATGCTGGAAGCCATCTTCGAACTTAAGAACGTCAAGCGCGGACGCCTCTCGGCCTTTGCCGCCGAGCGCGGCCTGAAGTTCGAGAAGGGCCGTACCCCGTGGCACGTGCCGGTGGACATCGCCCTGCCCTGCGCCACCCAGAACGAGCTCAACGCCGAGGACGCCCGGACGCTGGTGGCCAATGGCGTGCAGGCCGTGGCCGAGGGTGCCAACATGCCCACCACGCTGGACGCAGTGGACGTGTTCCTGGACGCCCATACGCTATATGCCCCGGGCAAGGCCAGCAATGCCGGCGGCGTAGCCGTCTCTGGCCTTGAAATGAGCCAGAACGCCATGCGCCTGTCGTGGAGTGCAGAAGAAGTCGACAAGCGCCTGCACGACATCATGACCAACATCCACGAGAACTGCGTCCGCTATGGCGAGCGTGACAACGGCAACATCAACTACGTGGATGGCGCCAACATCGCCGGCTTCGTGAAGGTAGCCGACGCCATGCTACAGCAAGGAGTCTACTGATCCCCTCTTCCTCGGGTGTGGAGCAGCATCCGGCACCCTGCCGGCCGGATGCGCCCCAGGGGACGCTCCTGTCGGCACCGTCACCACCTGTATCCGGCTCCCTGGCCCGCTCGCTCCTGGCGACGCCTCTTTTGTTCCGCTTCCGGCCCGACCTCATACCTCGGCCTGCCCGGTTCCTACCCTCCCCCGCAGCATCCCGGCCTGAATCCGCTGCGCGTATCTCTCATCGGCGATACATTCCGCCCTGCACATAATCCATATTCCATGGTCGAATAGCCAACAACCCATCGTCACCCACTCACAATGCAGATACATGGTCGACATATTCATCGACAAATCTTAAAAAATACATATAAAACACCAACACCGTCCATGTCCTCGTCTCACGATTCTGCTGTCCAGGTGTATATATGAAGGCACCTAACAACCCAACGGTAGATAAAAAAGGAGGACACATGTCATGATGGGATTCATGAAGCCGGCACCACACGTCGCACGCCTGCCGGCCGACCGCATCGATGCGGAATACAAGCGACTTCGAATGCAGGTCTTCTGGGGCACCTTCCTAGGGTATGCCACGTACTATCTGCTGCGCAAGAACTTCTCGCTGGCCATGCCCTACATCGTCGAGGAAAGTGGCTACAGCAAGGCGCAGCTGGGCATCGTACTCACCATGCTGTCCATCTCTTATGGCTTCAGCAAGTTCGTGATGGGCAACGTCTCGGACCGTAGCAACCCCAAGTACTTCGCCACTATCGGCTTGCTGCTCAGCGCCATGATCTGCCTGGCGTTCGGCTTAGTACCGGGTGTACTCAGCAGCATTCCCGTCATGTGCATGCTCAGCTTCCTCAACGGCTGGTTCCAGGGCATGGGCTACCCCCCGTACGCACGCACCATGGTGCACTGGTTCTCCACCAATGAGCGCGGCCAGAAATGGTCATGGTGGAACGTCTCGCACAATCTGGGCGGCGGCCTGATCGCCCCGCTGGCCGGTCTGGGCATCTATCTGTTCGGCACATGGCACAGCATTTTCTTCTTCCCGGCCATTATCGCCATCATCCTGGCCATCTTCACGTTCTTCTTGATGCAGGACACCCCACAGTCCTGTGGCCTACCCCCCATCGAGGAATACCGCAACGACTATCCGAAGGAAGCCACATCGGAAACCATCGAGGAAGAACTCTCGGCGCGCGACATCCTGTTCAAGTACGTACTGAACAACCGCATCCTCTGGCTGATCGCGGTCGCCAACATCTTCGTCTACTTCATCCGTTACGGTGTCGTCGACTGGGCGCCCACCTACCTGGCCGAGGTCAAGGGCTATTCGCACAAGGGCTCGCGTCTGGCCTATTTCCTGTATGAATGGGCAGGCATCCCCGGCATGCTGGTCAGCGGCTACCTCAGCGACAAGGTGTTCAAGGGCCGGCGCGCGCCCGCCACCATCCTGTTCATGTTCGGCGTGCTGATTGCCGTACTCGTGTACTGGAAGAACCCGGCCGGCAACCCACTCATCGACAACATCGCCCTGGTCTCGATCGGCTTCCTAATCTACGGCCCGGTGATGATGATCGGCCTGCACGCTGCAGACCTGGTACCCAAGAAGGCCACCGGCAGTGCCACGGGTCTCACCGGCCTACTCGGCTACCTGATCGGCTCGTCCTTCGCCGGTGTCGTGATGGGTGCAGTGGTGGACCACATGGGCTGGGATGGCGGCTTCTACACACTCATCATCGCCTGCATCCTGGCCATCGCACTGCTCTTCATGAGCATGATGGGTGGCAAGCCCAGCCATCAGACACACTGATGACGCACTGATCGGTAAGCCATACCGAAAGGGCCCCGGTCGGCAACAGATGCCGGCCGGGGCTTGTCATGTCCTGCGTCCGAAACACCTCGGACGCATGTCGGCCCGACGCCACGAAGTATCGGTCCGGGTATCTTCCGCGGCCAATCACCCGGATTCACAACCACACGATCATACGGCTACACGATTACACGATCACCAGACGATCGATGGGCCCCGGTCGGCGGATCTTGTCAGGCATCCACCCGATCGAAGCAGAACCCGCTGTAGTGCTCGATGCTGTATTCCGGCTGCCCGATGACGGGCATGCGCTTGCCCAGGTTGCGCCACTGATCACGCAATCGGTAGCCCTGTGCCTCGATGCCACGGATGAACGGCTCACGCGCCTGCACCCGGTAGCCGCAGTAGGCGGTACCGATACTGTTGAGCGTGAAGAAATCGTGCCGATCGTGAATAGGCGTCGTGTTGATGACGATGCGCTTTGGCTTCTCCTTCATACCGGCAAGGATCTCGGGCAATGATTGCTCCAGATACTGCAGAACTCCTGACGCATAGAACACGTCCATGCCATCGGCATCGGCCAATTGGTCGGAGAACTGCAGCGACGCCTCCTCATCTCGTTCGGCCGCGAATCGCCTTCCTTCTTCGACCACAGCAGGCATATCGACAACAAGCCAGTGAAGATTAGCTGGATACTCGATGAATGATTTGAAGGCAAAGTACTTGATGCCCACCGAACCACCGACATCGACGATCTTCGTCATGCCGCGATGGATGGCGTCGGCCAGCCAGAACAGGGCCGGGTGATCGTAGTCATCCATCTGCAGTCGCTCCAAGTACAGCTTGGCCGATGCGTCGTTGTCATAGCTGGTGGGTGCCGTGGCCGGGGCGTGCGCCACCGCATCGGCAAAACTCGTATATACGCCCTGGAACAGGTGGGCCCGCCGGGCGTGGATGAACTGGTGACGCTTCCAGGCGGTATCGGCCCATTGCATCGGCCCGTTTTCCCGGGTCCAACGCCGGGCCTTGCCCAGCTGCTTCATGACACTGTTCATGTTCGTGCTCTCGCGTAGGGCCAACGGGCCCCCAGAGAATGGTGAGAAATACAACAGGATGAGCACCAGCGCGCTTGCGCGCCGACGCCAGTCGGCAAGGATCGACCATTCGTGCGCACCTGACGAGGACATCGTTCACACGCCGGCGAGACGGCGGCCGAACGGATGCTGCCAGCCGGCTCGGCGGCAGGCTTCAACAGGCATACAACGGGAACGATTGATAGTCTGCGGGCTTCGAACAAACGGGAACGAAGCCGGCTACGACACCGCAGCTTCGTTCCGAACACCTGATGAACAAGGTCCCGCACCGGGGCCGATGAAGCAACCGATTCCTGGAGTGAAGAACATCATGCACCGCGACGACAATGTCACCGACATGCACTGGAACCGCCATGTGGGCCTGACCTATACCGAACCCGAAACGAGCGAAGACGGCATCGACTTCTGTGCCGTGGCCAGCGATGGTCGCAAGTACCGTTTCCACCTGGAAACGAATGCACTGAAGGCGCTGAATGCCGAGGCATTCTATGACGACGATCTGATCGGGAGATTTCACGCCCATCAAAAAGATATCGAACGTGTTGCAGGCCGTATGGTGATGTTGAATGTACGTGCCAACCCGATCGTGCTGAAGGCGTCGTACTTTGCAGAATCGCCGTGGCGTCGGCTGGGTGGACAGATTTGATTCAGAGCTGGTAGGCCACCGTCCGCACCATCCCTTCTAGGATGTCTCCCCACCAGCTGGCCGGACGCCCCCGGTAGGGTCTGGCCTCACCGATATGCTCTTCCAGCCAGTCGGACAGCCAGCGCACCTCGGTCTTACGGTAGAAGGCCACCATCATCTCGTAGTTCAGGAAGAAACTGCGACTGTCCAGGTTCAGAGATCCGGCCAGGGCTATCGCCTCGTCGATGACCACCACCTTGGCGTGCAGCATCCGTGGATAGAGGTGGATGCGTGCCCCCACCTGGGCCAGCTGGCGCAAGGCCCGCATCCGGGCCACGTCAGCCAGCCAATGGTTGGAATGCGCCGGAATCAACAGGCTGATCTGTACGCCACGGCGTGCTGCCATTGTCAACGCCGTCATCAGCGCCTCGTCGGGCACGAAGTACGGCGTCACCGCCAGCAGCCGCTGCTCGGCATGGAAGGCGGCCGTCAGCAGCAGCGAATAGAGCGTATCGTCGAACAGATCGGGGCCACTGGGCAGAAGCTGAGTCACCAGCGGCCGGGCATCCAGCAATCTCCCACCCACAGGCATCCCATCGGCAGGCGCTGCATGGACTGACACTTCGTCGACGGCTCCCTTGTCGGCAAGCCCCTCTTCTGCCCGCATGGCATCAGTCTCATCACCATCCGTGGATGCCACCTGCTTCGAAGATATCGGCGCCCGCCTGAATCCGGATGCCTGCACGGCTTTCGGGCGTTCTGACGACTTCGACGGTTCTGAGAAAGCAGACGACGCACCATTGGACGAAGTCCGGGCCAGCACCTGCGCGATCAGCTGCTCGGGCATGTCGACTGCCTGGGCCATCGGCTCCACCACCCGTGCCAGTGCCGTGCCCCGATACCGGGCAGCCCGTCGCCGATAGCGGGCCGGCAGACGCTTGCCCACCCGCCAGTCCCGCTCGAACATCTCGATGGCCTGCGCCACCAGCGGCCCCTCGATGGAAAAGCTCAGATCCAGCCAGGCGGGCTCATCCCCCACCCCCATGAAGTACTCGCCCGCCAGGTTCCGGCCTCCTGCCCAGACGGTCTGCTCATCCACCACCAGCAGCTTGCGATGGTTGCGCAGGTTGGCCCGGCCGTGCACGGGGTTGTGCAGAAGTGGCATGTAGCGCCGCACCCAGACCCCGGCTGCCAGCAGTTGCTCGTACTGATGAGCCGTGACACGCAGGCAGCCCATGGCATCCAGCAATAGTCGCACTTCCACCCCGCGCGCCGACGCACGACACAGGGCCTCGACGATGCGCTCGGCCTGATCATCCTGCCCCAGCAGGAAGGCCGCCACGCGCAGCTGCTGCCGGGCCTGGTCGATCAGGTCGATGACAGCCTGCAACGCCTCTTCACCCTGAACTTGAAAGCTCACCTTTCCGCCCACGGCAGGCGGCGGCATGCCCATCGAGGCCAGCAGTTCGCCCGCCCAGATATCGATGGGTGCCCGTTCGGTCTGCGGGATGCCGCACAGCGGGTTGCGGGCAGGATCAAAGCGGCGCGGTGCGCGCTGACCCGGTCGCAACAGCTTGCGGGTACCGAACATCAGAAAGACCGGCAGGCCCACGTAGGGGAAGGCCACCAGCAACAGCACCCAGGCCAAGGCTGCCGACGGCGCACGACGCTGGTGGCCGATGCGCGTGACACTGACGTAGACCAGCAGGCTGAGCAGAACGACGATGGCGTGGGTGCTGAACAGCAAGGAAGGCTCCTGGAGGACGGCAGTCCTTCGACATTATCAGAGCCTTGGCCAGGGCGCGCTCAAAGCCCCCGGCGTACCGGGATTGCCCGTCAGTGGAAATGCGGGCTGGTCGTCTCGGCCCCTTCGGGCATCTGCACGTGCACCAGTTCGCCGCTGCGGTCGGGATAGAACGGCGAGCCGCAATCCTCGCAGAACTCGGGCTCCATCAGCGCATTCCAGACCCGCAGGTCGCTGACCCCCACTTCCTGCAGCGTGCTGCGGATCTGCTCCAGCGGCGTGGGCTCGTCATTCTCGGATTCGGGGCCCAGCAGGGGCCAGACGATGCCTTGCACGACGTCGCCGGTCTCACCCAGCGAGAGGCCGATCCGGTATTCATCCACGCGGGTGTAGCCGAAACCGGCCACGGAGGCCTTGATGGAAGCGGCGTCCACGCCCAGGCTGTGGACCAGATAATGGACAGCTGCCTTGATGCCCCAGATGCGCACCAGCCGGTCGGACTCGCGCAGGTTGGCATGGTAGGCGTCGGGCAGCAGGGACTCGAAGCCGCAGCCAGGCAGCATGGGCTCGAACAGCGGCCGGGTGGCTTCCACCCAGGCCTTCAGGCAGTCCTCGCGCGAGCGATGGGCTGCGCCGAAAAGCTGCCAGCGAAACACCGGGTGGTTCACATCAGGCACCACCACGCAGCCCAGCAGGAAGCGCGTGTCGGCCAGCATTTCGGCCGTCTCGGGCATGGACTTCAGGTCGACGCGCCCCTGGCTGCCATTGGCGGTGGAAACCGCCATGCGGCGAGTGAGCTTGCGCAGCTCGGCAAAGTCATGTGGCAGCTGATCCAGGCTGTAGAGCCAGGGCATCAGCTGGAAACGTACATCAGGGGCCAGCACCAGCTCGTGCCACAGCCGCAGCAGCTCGGCCATCACCGGGGCAGCAATGGCCCGGGTAGGAATGCTGAAGCGCGTCCAGGCCACGATGGGCGCCGTGACCAGCAAGGCATGCAGCGGGGCTGCGGGCCGGTCATCCGTGGCCTGCCCACGCAGCGCCGACGGCTGCACGGGCACGGTCTCGGCTGCGTGCTCGATGGCCTCGACCAGGGCACCGTAGGCCGTGCCGTCCTGCTGGCTGAGCTGATCGAGCGCCGTGCCGACGGCCGACGGATGCGCTCCGTCCAGGAGACGATCGAGCACCTGGGCCAGCCTGCCCTCCCAGAACATGCCTTCGGTACGGCTACCCGCCCTGGCCAGCCCGAACGAGGCCGACACGAGGGCCTCGACATCCGGAGAGGCCTGGGAGACCCGTTGCCGGGCACGATGCGAGACGCGGAGTTCTTTGCTGGACATGCCGGCAGTGTAACGGAAAGTGGAGAAAGGGTGGCGGTGCTTCAGTGATGCCAGCGCATCGACGATTTGAACTGTTTTTCCAGGGCGACGAGCCCCTGTTCATGCAGCTGTCGCTCGGCATCGGTAGCCAGCCGCACCCGCAGGCCGGTGGGCGGCCAGCGACCACCACCAGCATCGGCTACCGTACCGCCTTCATCGTCTTCGGTCGACGACCCGATGTCGAAACTGCCCTGGCCACGCGTTATGCCCAGGTACACCTCGGCCAGCAGTTCCGAGTCCAGCAACGCGCCGTGCAACGTGCGGTGCTTGTTGGGCACCATCAGGCGCTCGCACAGCGCATCCAGATTGTTGCGCTTGCCGGGGTAACGTTCACGCGCCATGGCCAGCGAATCGGTCACGCACGCCACATGCGAGGCGAAGATGCCACGATCCAGCCGTGCCAGCTCGGCATCCAGAAAGCCGGTATCGAAGCTAGCGTTGTGGATGATGATCTCGGCGCCCCGGCAGAAATCCAGAAACTGGTCGACGATCTGGGCGAAGGTGGGCTTGTCGCGCAGGTCGTCCCAGGTCATGCCGTGAACGGCCGCCGCCCCCTCGTCCACCTCACGCTCGGGGTTGATGTACAGGTGCAGGTTGTTGCGGGTGATGCGCCGGTTGATCATCTCCACGCAGCCAATCTCGATGATGCGGTGTCCCTTGGCGGCATCCAGGCCGGTGGTCTCGGTATCCAGCACCACCTGGCGGGTAGCTTCTCCCATCAGGCGCCTCCGCGCGCTTTCTGCAGCGCCGCCACGGCCAGCCGGTCGGCTCGCTCGTTGTTCACGTTGCCCTGGTGGCCGCGCACCCAGCGCACCGACACCTTGCGAGCGTCAGCCACGGCAAACAGCCGCTTCCACAGCTCCAAGTTGGCCACGGGGTCGCCCTTGGCGTTGCGAAAGCCCCGGCGCTCCCAGCCGGCACGCCATTCGCTCAGCCCCTTCAGCACGTACTGGCTGTCGGAGACCAGCTCCACCGCGGCGCCTTCAGGCGTGCGCGAGAGGCCCTCGATGGCGGCGGTAATCTCGGCGATCTGGTTGGTACCCGGCCCGATGAAGCCGTGGTCAGCGGCCGTCTCGGCGCCATCAGGCGCAAAGACCACCACGCCCCAGGCCGCAGGCCCGGGATTGGTCGGCGCGCACGCCCCATCGGTATAGGCAACCCATCTGTTCGTCATGGAATCCGTCATCGGCAGCTTTCAAAAAGGGGCAGCCATTCTAGAGCGGATTCCTGTCTCGTGGGCCAACGCCTTTCGTCCTTGCCGGATGCCCTGCCCGGTGCGACCGCGCCCCCATGCCCTCGGCGGACATCGAAGCGGGCTCACGGCAGGACAACCCCCTTCCCCCCATGGCCACCGCTGTGCCGCGACGGGCCGGTACGCCCCGCCAGGCCGGCCCCACCAGCCGCATGCCGCACACCCGCTTCACGGCGCTGACCAGATAGACCGCCCCGCAGACCGGCCAGCAGCGATCACCCACCCGTTCCAGGAAGCGCTGGCTGCGGGTCAGCCATTCCTGGCGCAGGAAGGGCCAGGCATAGCCGCCATACACCGTGTCGTCGGGCTCGAAGCTCAGCAGCCGGATCCAGTCACGGACATGAGGCGCACCGATGAGCGCACCGGCGTGGGGCAGGAATCCCCCGCCCAGCCAGCCCGGCAGAGCCTGGCGCAGCCCCCATAGCGACCACGGATTGATGCCCAGCACCACCAGATGCCCTTCGGGACGCAGCACCCGGTCCACCTCGCGCAGCAGCTGATGGGGATCGGCGCAGTCCTCCAGCCGATGTGGCATCACCACCAGATCCACCGACTGGCTGGCAAAGGGCAGCTCACCATAGTCCGCCACCCGCAAGTCGGGCTGCCATCCGCCCTCGGCCACCGGCCGGCTGCCCTGCAGCACATGGATGCGGTGTGGCATCCGGTTGTCGGCCAGCGCATCCAGCGCCGGCATGCCCAGCTGCACCGCGTAATAGCCAAAGACATTGCCCACGGCACAGGCCAGCTGCCTCCCTTCCCACTGCAGCAGGTAGCGACCGGGCGGCGTGGCCAGCCAGCCCGTCCAGGCGTCCGGATTGCCTTTATGATCGGGAGTGTTCGGGGTTGGGGGCGTCGCCCCGGCACGTTTGTCCATGCGTTTCCATTCACCAGACGCCAGAGGGAAGACCAGATCCCGTCCTTGGAATCCTCTGAACAAGTCCTCACGGCCGTCGCATCCTCGTAACGGTTGCATGACCGCGTTGCCATTTGCTGTCGATAGACCCACTATTGACAGCAAACGTCGCCTTGTCCTGCATCCCGTTCCGTGGCGCGCCGGCTCGCGGGACTCGTTCAGAGGATCCCTTGCGGCACGCGCATTCTACGGATGAATGTGCCCCGCGTCGGGCAGGCCCGGGGAATCCCTGCGGAGCACCCATGATCGCCGAAACTGCCGAGATCCTCCATTCACCATGCCGAAGCCGCACCGTGGTTCCAATCCCGGCGCTGCAGGACAACTACATCTGGCGCATCGGTGCCAGCCCCGCCTTCGTGGTGGTCGATCCCGGCCAAGCGCAGCCGGTGCTGGACAGCCTGCAGGCCAGCGGTGGGTCGCTGGTCGCCATTCTCGTCACCCACCATCATCACGACCACGTCGACGGCATCTCCGAACTGCTGGCGCGCTGGCCTTCGGCGCGCGTTATCGGGCCGGCCGACTGTGCTGCCAAGGGCGTACGCGAGGCCGTGGGCCATGGCGATGTCGTCGAGATACCTGAGGTGGGTCTGAACGCCCGGGTATTGGCCACCCCGGGCCACACACAGGGGCATCTCTCCTACTTCTGCCCGCAATTGCCCGAGCATCCTCGCCCGGCGTTGTTTTGTGGCGACACTTTGTTTCTGGCGGGTTGTGGCCGCGTCTTCGACGGCACGCTGGAGCAGCATTTCGATTCGCTGTGTCGGCTGGGCACCCTGCCGGGTGACACCCAAGTCTATGCTGCGCACGAATACACCGTTACCAACCTGCACTTCGCCCGGCAGGCCGAACCCGACAATGAACGGATCGCCCAGCGCCTGCAAAATGCGCTGCTCATACGCGCCCAGGGGCAGCCCACCCTGCCGGGGAAGCTGGACGAGGAGCTGGCCACCAACCCCTTCCTGCGCAGTCATCTGCCGGCGCTGGCCCGCCACCTGCCCGGTGGAGCCCTGCCTGAAGGCGCCAGCGCCTTCAAGGTGTTCGTGGCGCTGCGCCAGTGGCGCAATGGCTTCCGCCCCCCTGTCACCAGCTGACCGACGGACAGCCACCCCCGAAGAAAGCCGAAGTCGGTTACTTTGGCCGACGGGTTACTGTGCTATCGTCAGAGCGCTCCCAATTCCAGTCTGCCTGCCGGCATTCCGGCCCGGCCGTCTGGGTTGCACGCCCCGTCGGACGGCAACCCATGTCGGCCGCCCGACCCTTCCGGCGCAGCATCACAGGTACTGCCCGTGCGCGCTCATCGCCCCACCCGCCAGCCCGGCTTTCCTTCCCCGCTTTCCCAGACGGCCGTGTGCCAGCCTCTGCGGCGCAGCCGGCTGGCACGGCTGCTGGCCCATGCCGGCATGGTCCTGGGAGCCGGCTGGCTGGCCGCTTGCTCCAGCGTGTCGCCCGGCACCACAGCCCAGAACAACCACGGTGCGCAACTGCGGCATGGCGAGCCCGTCCTCGTGACCGAAAGCGAGGCCGTGCGCCAGCTGAATGCCGCCAGCCAGGCCCAGGGCGACGACGGCGAGGTCATCGTCAGCAACGACCTCTGGGACCGCATCCGTGCCGGCTTTGCCATGCCCGAGCTGGATTCGCCCCTGGTGGCCCGCCACGAGCAGTATTACCTGTCCCGCCCCGACTATCTGCAGCGCATGTTCGGACGCGGCTCGTTCTACCTGCACCACATCGTCGAGGAAGTCGAGCGCCGGGGCATGCCCACCGAACTGGCACTGCTGCCCTTCGTGGAAAGCGCCATGAACCCCTCGGCGCTGTCCTCGGCCAAGGCAGCCGGCCTGTGGCAGTTCATTCCAGCCACCGGCAAACGCTACGACCTGAATCAGAACTGGTGGGTGGACAATCGCCGTGACGTGGTGCAGTCCACGCGGGCGGCGCTGGACTACCTCCAGACCATCTACCAGATGAACGGGGACGACTGGTTCCTGGCACTGGCCTCGTACAACTGGGGTGAAGGCGCCGTGCGCAAGGCCGTACGCGCCAACCAAGCCGCCGGCAAGCCGGCCGACTATGCGCACCTGCGCATGCCCAACGAGACCCGCAATTACGTGCCCAAGCTGCTGGCGCTCAAGCACATCGTGCTCAATGCCCGCCAGCTGGGCCTGCAGCTGCCCAATCTGCCCGACCAGCCCTACTTCGTCACCGTCGAGAAGACCCGGCCCATCGACCTCAAGCTAGCGGCCCGATTCGCCGGCATGACCGAGGCCGAGTTCCTCGCACTGAACCCGGCTCACAACCGGCCAGTCATCTCCGCCAGCCGCAACAACACCCTCAAGATCCCGGTCGATCGTATCGATCGCTTCAAGGCGGCCATGGCCGAGCACGCCGCCCAGAAGCGGCCCTTCGTCTCGTGGCAGCCGCACACGCTACAGCCCGGTGAAAGCCTGGCCGAGATCGCCAGCCGGGGCGGACTCACCGTGCCTGAACTGCTGCGCGCCAACGGCATTTCTGCCGGCACGCACCTGCTGGCCGGCACGCGACTGCTGGTGCCCACGCACCGTGTCAGCGACGAGAACCTCGTCGAGCAGTTCGACGGCCCGCGCCTGTACCAGCAGGTGGATGCCGGCCCGCTGGTGCACCGTGTGCGCCGCGGCGAAACCGGCACTTCCATCGCCCGCCGCTACGGCCTCACGCTGGCCGAGCTGCGCACCATGAACCGGCGTGTCTCCCCCCTCAAGCCCGGCATGACGCTGACGGTGCGTCGCAGCCAGAAACAGACCGTGCTGGTGGCCGAAGACGGTTCGCGCAAGGTGATCAGTCGCCAGGTGACGCCGGCTGCGGCCTCGACCAAGGCAACCACGGCCTCATCGGGCAGCCATTCTGCTATCCGGCTGGTGCATTACAGCCCGGCCCGCAGCCAGACAGAAAGCCGCAGCACGACCCAGAGCCGCAGGCTGGCCAGCAGTCGCAGCACGGCCTCCCGGCTGGACAGCCGCGTCACCCTGCGCTCCGATCGAAGCGCAACCCACCACACCCTGCGCCAGAGCGGAAAGACCACCGTGGCCTTGGCCGACACCACCAGCCGCACGCGCAGCGCCACCGCCCGCAAGAGCACCAGCGCCGCGACAGCCACCGGCAAGCGGCTGAAGGCAACTTCCGCCACCAGCCGTGGCAGCGCCTCC
>ERZ772946.293-NODE-293-length-21101-cov-117.926_pt1 | contig 21101 bp, 17 predicted proteins | sample MGYA00511680_ERZ772946 | MGnify/ENA primary metagenome ERZ772946 (study PRJEB29015, sample SAMEA2737918) | human oral metagenome | biome: human oral; feature: human-associated habitat; material: dental | place: China | collected 2016 ... | reverse complement strand
GGTTCGAGCCGGAGATGATCAACGTCGACTCCGAGCTGGCCCGCGCCCACCCGGAGTGGATCCTCTCTGACGGCGCAGGCGGAGCGCCCGAGCACCGCCATCAGCGGGTCCTGGACCTGACTGCCCCAGGCGCCTGGGACTACCTGTTCGACGCCATTTCCGCCCTCGTGGAGCGCCTGGACATCGCCTACCTCAAGTGGGACCACAACTCCCCCCTGCTGGCCGCGGGTCATGAGGTCGCCGACCCCACCGCGGGACGCCAGGGGGCGGCCGCCGTCCACGACCAGACCCTGGCCGTCTACCGGCTCCTGGACGCGCTCCACGAGCGCTTCCCTTCCCTGGAGATCGAGTCCTGCGCCGGCGGCGGCGGCCGCATCGACCTGGGGATCATGGAGCGCACCCAGCGGGTGTGGGCATCGGACTGCATCGACGCCCACGACCGCCAGAACATCCAGCGCGGCACCACGCTGCTACTTCCCCCGGAGCTGGTGGGCACCCACGTCGGCTCCGGGCGGGCCCACACCACCCTGCGCGACCTCGACCTCGACTTCCGGGCCGGGACCGCCCTATGGGGCCACATGGGCGTGGAGTGGGATCTCACCGAGGCCGATGAGCCAACCCGCGAGCGCTTGGCCTCCATCATCGCGCTGCACAAGGATCTGCGCGGCCTGCTGCACTCGGGCGTGACGGTTCACGCCGACCTGCCCGATGACGACATGCTGCGCATCGAGGGCGTCGTCGCCCCTGACGGCTCCGACGCCCTGTTCGAGATCGCCTCGCTGGGTCAGCTCCTGGCCTGGCCCACGGCGCCGCGACCGTTGCCCGGATTGGACCCCTCGCGCCGCTACCACGTGCGCCTGGCGGCGCCGACCTACCCCGAGCTGAGCCTCGCGGCGGGCTGGATGGCCGAGGGCGTCACCCTGCCCGGTTCCTACCTGACCACCACGGGCCTGGCACTTCCGGTGCTGCACCCCGACCACCTCGTCCTGCTGCGCGTGAGCGCCGTCGACTGACGGCTCGGCGATCCTCTGAGTCGCTGATCCGTTCACCCTTCTTCCACCCGTTCCTACCCCGCCCATCCGCCTTCGACCCCTTTCCCACATCACCGTCGATTTGGAGACCCGATGTCAACTTCGACCCTGCTCGCGCGACAATCGCGTCGGCAGCGCAAGCCACGCTCCGACCTCAAGCTCGGCCTCGCCTTCATCCTCCCGGCGACGATCGGCCTCGTCGCCTTCTACATCTGGCCCCTCATCCGGGGCATCTGGCTGTCCTTCACCGAGTACAACCTCCTCACCCCCGAGGAGTTCACGGGCCTGGACAACTACAAGCGCATGGTCCAGGACGACACCTTCTGGAACGCCGTCGTCGTCACCGTGGAGTACGTGATCATCAACATCGGTCTGCAGACGATCCTGGCGCTCCTCATCGCCGTCCTCATGCAACGCCTGACCCAGTCCACCTTCGTACGATCCATCGTGCTGACGCCCTACCTGGTCTCCAACGTGGTCGCCGCCATGCTGTGGCTGTGGATCCTGGACAACACGCTGGGCATCACCAACCAGCTCCTGGAGCCCCTGACGGGCTCCGCCGTGGACTTCTTCTCCTCGTCGATGGCCATCCCCACCATCGCCATCATCAACGTGTGGCGGCACGTGGGCTACACGGCCCTGCTCATCTTCGCGGGCCTGCAGTCGATCCCGAACACGGTCTACGAGGCGGGCAAGATGGACGGCGCCAGCGAGTGGCGGATGTTCTGGCGGATCACGGTCCCCCTGCTGCGCCCGATCCTGGCGCTTGTGCTCATCATGACGATGATCGGCTCCTTCCAGGTCTTCGACACCGTCTCGGTGGCCACCCAGGGCGGCCCCGTCAACGCCACCCGCGTGCTGCAGTACTACATCTACGACATGGCCTTCGGGCGCTTCCAGTTCGGATACGCCTCTGCCATGGCGGTGGGGCTGCTGCTCGTCCTGGCGGCGATCACGATCCTGCAGTACCGCATGACCCGTGCGGGCGAGACGGACCTGGACTGAGGAGGACCACCCATGACAACGACAACCGCATCCGTGTCCTCCGCAAAATCCCCCAAGGTAGCTGCTGCGGCGTCCGCCGAGGCCCCCGGCCGCCGGCTCACCGTCGGCAAGGCCCTGGCCTGGGCGGCGATGATCCTCATCATGCTGTTCACGCTCCTGCCCTTCTACTGGGTCCTGCGTACGGCACTGTCCTCCAACGCGGGCATCACCGCCCACCCCACCAGCCTGCTGCCGGTGGACATCAACCTGCGCGGCTTCGCCCGCGTCTTCGGCATGCAGTCCACCGAGGAGGCGCTGGCCGACGGCGGCAGCGGCGCAGCCATCAACTTCTGGCTCTACCTGCGCAACTCGGTCATCATCTCCACGCTGGTCACCGTTGGACAGGTCTTCTTCTCGGCGATGGCCGCCTACTCCTTCTCCCGCCTGCGCTGGAAGGGACGCGACACGGTCTTCGCCGTGTTCCTGGGCGCCCTCATGGTCCCCTCGATCTTCACGCTCCTGCCCAACTTCGTGCTGGTCAAGCAGCTCCACCTCATCGACACCTTCCTCGGGGTGGCGCTGCCGACCATGTTCATGACGCCCTTCGCGGTGTTCTTCCTCAAGCAGTTCTTCATGAACATCCCGCGCGAGCTGGAGGAGGCCGCACTGCTCGACGGCGCCTCGAAGATCCGGGTGTTCTTCACCCTCATCCTGCCCATGGCCAAGGCCCCGATCTCGACGCTGGCGATCCTGACCTACATCACGGCCTGGAATGACTACTTCTGGCCCCTGCTGGTGTCCTACACGGACTCCTCGCGGGTGCTCACGGTGGCCCTGGCGGTCTTCCGCTCCCAGGCCCCGCAGACCGGCCCCGACTGGGCCGGGCTCATGGCCGCCACGCTCGTGGCCGCCCTCCCGATGCTCCTGCTGTTCATGGCCTTCGCCCGGCGCATCGTCAACTCCATCGGCTTTACCGGAATCAAGTGAGGCACCAGATGACGACTCAACCGATCAGCCCTCTTCGCTCCTCACTGTCGCGCCGCGGCCTCCTGTGCGGCCTGGCCTCGGGCGCGGCCGCCCTGACCCTGGCCGCCTGCTCCGGCGGCTCAAGGAAGTCGGGATCCGGCGCCGTGGAGTACTGGATGTGGGACGCCAGCCAGCTGCCCGCCTATGAAGCCTGCGCCAAGGCCTTCGAGGCCAAGACCGGTATCAAGGTCAATATCACCCAGATCGCCTGGGGCGACTACTGGACCAAGCTGACGGCCGGTTTCATCGCCGGGACCGGACCGGATGCCTTCACCGACCACATCTCCAAGTTCGCCCAGTTCGTGGATCTGGAAGTCCTGGTCCCGCTGGAGAAGCAGACCGCCTGGGCGGGCGTCGACGAGTCGGCCTTCCAGGAGGGCCTCATCGACCTGTGGAAGGGGGAGGACGGCCACCAGTACGGCTGCCCCAAGGACTGGGACACCGTGGCGGTCTTCTACAACCGGGACATGCTCACCCAGGCGGGCCTGACCGAGGCCGATCTGGCCGAGTGGTCCTGGAACCCCACCGACGGCGGAACCTTTGAGAAGATCCTCGCCCGCCTCACCGTGGACAAGAACGGCGTGCGCGGTGACGAGCCCGGCTTCGACAAGAACCGGGTGGCCGTCTACGGCCTGGGTATCCAGGACGGCGGCTCGGGGGACGGCCAGACCCAGTGGAGCCCCTTCACCGGCTCGGCCGGCGACTGGTTCTACACGAACAAGGAGACGTGGGGGAATCACTACCGCTACGACGAGAAGGTCTTCCAGGACGCCATGGACTGGTATTTCGGCCTGGTGGACAAGGGCTACATGCCTCCTCGTGGAGCCTTCTCCTCCACGACCAGCACCGACGTCCAGCTCGGTAGCGGCAAGATCGCCATGTGCCTCAATGGCTCGTGGATGTTCAGCACCTACGCCAAGCTTGACGTCAAGGTCGGGATCGCGGCCAATCCGGTGGGCCCCAACGGCAAGTCCGTCTCCCTGTACAACGGGCTGGGCGACTCGATCTCCAAGCAGTCGGCCAATATCGACAACGCCTCCAAGTGGGTGGCCTTTCTGGGAACCGCCGAGGCTCAGGACATCGTGGCCTCCTACGGGATCGTCTTCCCAGCCATCTCCTCCTCCACCGAGAGGGCCGTGCAAGTCTTCGAGCAGATGGGGCTTCCCACCAAGCCCTTCACCCAGCACCTGGAGGACAGGTCCACGTTCTTCTTCCCGCTGACCTACTTCGGCGCGGACGTGACGGCCATCATGAAGCCGGCGACGGACGACCTGTGGGCGAACCGGGTGCCCGCCTCGACACTGACGAAGTACAACGAGCAGGTCAACCTCCTGTTCGAGACCTCCAAGCACGAGAAGGACTGACATCAGGGGTGCCCTCAGCTCCCGTGGGCCGGTGGCCGGCATGTTCCGGTCATCGGCCCATCCGCACCCCGGCGAGCCCGTTGACCTGATCAATCATCGCGCCGATTCGACCTGGTGCCAGAACGGCTCAAGCACTTGCGCCAGCGGCTCCGCCTCCTGCATCGGCAGAGAGTGGGTGGCATCCTTCCAGGTCTGCACCCGCGCGCCCGGCAGCAGCTCCTCAGCTCGCTCGGCGGCATCCCTCCCTCCCGCCAAGGACTCCTTCCCAGCGATCGCGACGTAGACGGGCATAGTCAAGGATTCGGCCTCCTCCTTCGTCAGCGGTGAGGGGGTGGGCAGATTCGCGTCGAAGTGCTCCGACCCGGCCTTGATCATGAGGGCCATGGGATCCGATCCGACGGAGTCCTCGCCGCCGATCCGCCCCAGCGCCTTGTTCCGCAGGCTCTCGGGAAGTCCCGGTAAGGCGGCAATCGTGACCCAGCCGAGCTTCGCCACAGGCGGATAGGCGAAGGTGAAGACCGGTTCCAGCAGAGTCAGGGACCTGACCCGCTGGGGATGGAACCGTGCATAGGCCGTGGCGGTCGCGCCGCTGAAGGAGTGCCCGACGAGGTGGACTCCCCGGGGCGCGACGGCGGTGACCACCTGATCGATCCAGGCGGCCTGATCCCCCATCGAGGTCAGCGGAGCGGACTGGACGGACAGTCCCGCATCTCCGAGCGCATCGAAGGCGATCACCTGCCGCGAGTGAATCAGGGCGGAGACGTTCGCGGACCACATGGGCACTCCCGATGAGCGTCCGGGCAGCAGGACAATCGGGTAGGAGTCGCGATCGGCTGCTGCGTTGCCGGCGTCCCAGATGTAGACCCGCACGGTTCCAAAGTCGGTGGGAACGTCCTGCACCGAACTGGGCGCCGGCATGGCCCCCATGGCCCGCTGGTAGTAGCCGACGTACTCCTCGCGTCCTTCAACCGTCCTGAAGTGCCCGACGTCAGCGGGCCCCATCACGGTTCTACCGATACTCACCACACCGACCAGCGCGAGCCCGATGACGAGCAGCCTCGTCACACGCCGGGCCGCAGACCTGAGGGAACACGGAGGACGGCTCCGCCGGAGGGAACGCAGGCGCCGGACTCGGGAGACTACTTTTCGCAATACGTTCATATTGTAAGGGTAATACGGTATGCGTGTACCGTAAAGGGATGCCCAAGATCGTCGACCACGAACAGCGCCGAACCGAGATCATCTACGCCCTGTGGCAGGTCATCTACGAGCAGGGCATCCATGCGGCCTCCTACCAGGCGGTGGCGCGGGCCGCTGGAATCTCTGTTGGAAGGATCCAGCACTACTTCGCCTCCAAGCAGGACCTGGTGCGCGCCGGCTGCCAGGCCATCGTGGACACCGCGGAGTCCGCCCACTTCGAGCGCACCGAGGCACTGGAGCCGCTCGACGCCTTGACTGAGCTGCTCATTCAGCCGCTCCCCCGCAACGAGGCGCTTCGGCTGGGCATCTCGGTCTGGTACGCCTACTTGGCCCGGGCCACTGCGGATCCGCAGATCAGGGAGATCTTCACCAAGGCATCCCGCGGAACACTGGATTACGCGGCCCGTCTGCTCGAACAGGCCGGGGCGCCGGCGCAGGAGGCGGGGCGTCTGATCGCCCTGAGCAATGGCCTGGCCCAGGCCGCCATGGTGGGAGCGGTGACTGTGGACGAGGCCGCGCGTGTTCTGCACCAGGAGGTCGACTCACTCAAGTCCCTCTCGACGAGACGATAACGACCACCCACCACCTGTGGCCGCAGCACTCAGCGCAGCCCCTCGATCTCCCCTGTGGCGACATCGACGTCAATGTGCTCGGCCGCGGGACGGCTCGGCAGGCCCGGCATGGTCGACAGGCTGCCGCAGATCGCGCAGACGTACCCCGCCCCGGCGGCCAGGCGTACCTCACGCACCGGCAGACGCCACCCGGTGGGGACGCCCTTGAGGCCGGGCTCGGCGGACAGGGACAGCGGGGTCTTGGCGACGATGACTGGCAGGTCTCCGAAGCCGTCGCGCTCATAGCCATCCAATAGCCTGCTCGCGGCAGGGGTGTAGTCCACACCGTCGGCTCCGTAAAGGGCAGCCACTTTGGCGATCTTGGTGCGCAGGTCGTCCTCCGGCCCGTAGACGGGCCGAATGGAGACGGCATCGCCAACCTCCTGGCAGGCCTCGACGACGGCACTCGCCAGGTCGAGGCAGCCCTCACCTCCTCGAGTCACGGGGTGGCAGACGGCCACCCGGGCTCCGGCGTCGCGGGCGATGCGCGTCACCTCCTCAATCTCGCCGTCATGGTCGGTGGGGAAGACATTGATGGCCACGACTGGAGTGATGCCGAAGCCCTGCACGATCTGAAGGTGCTTGAGCAGGTTGGCTGCGCCGGCGCGTACGTCCTCGACCTTCTCCTGGAGCATGTCCTCGGGAAGACTCTTACCGCTGACGAGGTGGTAGCGGCCGGAGTGGGCTTTGAGTGCCCTGACGGTCACCACGACGACAGCTACACGCGGGTGCATGCCGGAGACGGCACACTTGAGGTCCACGAAGCGCTCCAGGCCCATGTCCGCCCCGAAGCCGGCCTCAGTGAGGACGTACCCTCCGTTTCTCGTGCCTGCCATGGCGACACGGTCTGCGATGACCGAGGAGCAGCCGGTGGCGATGTTGCCGAAGGGGCCGGTATGGACCAGGACGGGCGTGCCCTCGCCGGTGCGCAAGAGGTTGGGTTCAAGTGCGTCGCGCAGGACGGCGCACATGGCCCCTGCGGCCCCCAGGTCCTCGGCGCTGATCCACTCTCCGCTGCGGCTTCGGCCGATGACGATGCGCCCCAAGCGCTTGCGCAGATCGGCCAGGTCCGTGGCCAGCGACATGATGACCATGAGCTCGCTGGCCGGGGTGATGTCGAAGGAGGCCTGCCGGGTGACGCCATCGACTCTCGTCCCCAGGCCGGTGACGATATGGCGCAGGGACCGATCATTGACGTCCAGAACCCGGGGCCAGGTGATGGTGCGCTCGTCGATGTCGAGCTCATTGCCGTGGTACAGGTGGTTGTCGATCATCGCCGACAGGAGGTTGTGGGCGGCGGTGATGGCGTGGAAGTCGCCGGTCAGGTGCAGGTTCATCCGCTCGGCCGGCAGGATGCGGGCGCCTCCGGAGCCTCCGGCTCCGCCCTTGATGCCGAAGGTGGGGCCCATGGCCGACTGGCGCAGAGTCAGGACGGCCTGCTGGCCCAGGCGGGTGAGCCCCTGGGCCAGTCCGATGGCCGTGGTGGTCTTGCCCTCCCCGAAAGGCGTCGGTGTGATCGCAGTGACGACGATGTAGCGGGCTTTGCCGGGACCATCCTGTGCGTCAGCCCCCTCACCACAAGGAATCAGGGCGCGCAGATCGATCTTGGCCACGTCGCGACCATAGGGAACAACGTGCTCGGCCGCGATTCCCGCCAAGGCCGCCAACGAATCAAGGTCGACCTGGCTCTGGGGGCCGTCAGTGGCCGCAATCGCCTGAGTCATGAGGCAAGCTTAGTGGGCCGGCGAGAAAGCCTCAGGACCTTGAGGTCCTGGCTACAGACCGCTTCTCAGTCCGACTCCTCGGCGAAGGCTGCCTCAAGGGCACGCACAGTGGCTTCCCGGCTGTAGCCCTTGCGGCCCAGCAGGGCCGCGGTACGACGTCGGCGCACCTCCCAGGGCAGGTGACGCGTGGCGGACAGCTTCTTGCGGGCCAGTGCCAGGGCCGCAGAGTCCTCATCGTCGGAGTCGATCTGGCCCAGGGCCGTGGCGACGTCCTGTTCCCCCAGGCCCCTGCGCCGCAACTCCTCGGCGATGGCGCGTCTGGCCGCACCCTTCTCCGCGAAACGGGTGCGCGTCAGGCGCGCCGCATAGGCCGCATCGTCGATCACGCCGGCCGCCTCCAGGCGATCGAGGACCTCGACGGCGATGCGAGGATCCACCTCCTTGCGCTCAAGCAGATCCGCCAGGGCCGCACGCGGGACCTCGCTGCGGTTGAGGCGGCGCAGGACGATGTCCCTGGCCGCCTCAACCGCCTGCGCGTGGGCATCTGGAGTGAGCCAGGCCATCAGAACCCACCGGCGTCCTCACCGAAGATGGTGTCCGGCTCCTCCGCCGCGGCATCCTTGGCGGCTTTAGCAGCCTTGGAGGCCTTGGAGACCTTGTCGGAGCCTGTGGTCCTCTTCCCGCGGCCGCGGGCGCTCTTGACCGCGCTCGTGGCCGTTGCGTCATTGCTGTCCACCGGGATGGCGGCCGCGGCCACGGCAGCCTCTGCAGCGGCGATCTCCTCGGCCTCTCGGGCCTTGCGGCCGGGCTCGCCAATGCCCAGAGCGGCGAGGATCTTCTCCTCGATCTCAGCGGCCAGCTGCGGATTGTCCTTGAGGAAGTTGCGCGCGTTCTCCTTGCCCTGACCGAGCTGATCCTCTCCATAGGTGAACCAGGCACCGGACTTGCGCACCACGCCGTTGTCCACGCCCAGGTCCAGCAGACTGCCCTCCCTGGAGATGCCCTGGCCGTAGAGGATGTCGAACTCGGCCTGCTTGAAGGGAGGCGCCATCTTGTTCTTGACGACCTTGACCCGGGTGCGGTTGCCCACGGGCTGGTCGCCATCCTTGAGCCCGCCGATGCGGCGCACGTCCAGGCGCACCGAGGCGTAGAACTTCAGGGCCTTACCGCCCGTGGTGGTCTCCGGGTTGCCGAAGAACACGCCGATCTTCTCGCGCAGCTGGTTGATGAAGATGGCCGTGGTACCGGTGGAGGACAGCGCCCCGGTGATCTTGCGCAGCGCCTGGCTCATGAGCCGTGCCTGGAGGCCGACGTGGGAGTCCCCCATCTCCCCCTCGATCTCCGCCTTGGGGACCAGAGCGGCCACGGAGTCGATGACGATGATGTCCAGACCGCCCGAGCGCACGAGCATGTCGGTGATCTCCAGGGCCTGCTCACCGGTATCCGGCTGAGAGACCAGGAGGTTGTCGATGTCGACGCCTAGGGCCTTGGCGTAGACCGGATCGAGAGCGTGCTCGGCATCGATGAAGGCGGCGTTGCCCCCGGCCCGCTGCGCGCTGGCTACGGCGTGCAGGGCGACGGTCGTCTTTCCGGAGGACTCCGGTCCGTAGACTTCGATGATGCGGCCTCGCGGAAGCCCTCCGACCCCCAGGGCGACGTCAAGGGCGACCGACCCCGTGGGGATAACGGAGATCGGCGGACGGGTGTCGTCCCCCAGGCGCATGACGGAGCCCTTACCGAAGTTCTTGTCGATCTGGGCGAGAGCAGTGGCCAGGGCCTTGGAGCGGTCCTGGGTCTGGCTGGCAGCAGGCATTGTTCTACCTCGGTTCTCGGGGCGGCTCGCAGCCGCCGTGGGCATGGCTGGTCAACTTCGGCGAGGTCCCCTCTCCGGGGCTCACCAACGACGGTATGCCTGACCACTGACATCTATCTCCGCCCCTCACTTGTCCTGTGGACTCAAGGCGCGTCGCCGTCGTTCGTGGAGAACAGTACCCGAACACCTGTTCGATAGCGACACCATCGTCGCGCGTGTCGACCGACTCGCCCCCACCCCTTGAACCCGCCCCAACTGAACCCGTCTCAGCGTCGAGGGTCGGAACGGAAGATCCACCGCTCGGCATCAGAGCGCTCCGTCTCGTCGCACAGAACAGCCCAGACTCGTTCCGGCGCCACGCCGTCGTCGAGCGCCTGCACGCAGGTGACGCCCAGTGCGGGCAGGACCAGATCCTGGGCCAGCGACCGGCCATAGGCCGAACCGAAGACCTCCTCGACGGCGCTCCAGAACTCCGAGTGCTTCACAGTTCCCCCGTCCTCGACAAACACCCCGGCGGCGAGCCCACTCGTCGTGGTCCCGCCGCCGGGAGCGGTCAACTCATCGGTTGCAGTCACGAGCGCCGCAAGGGCGCCGCAGTAGGGGCGTCAGCGGACGATCACCGCAGGGCGATCCCCTGCTGACGCACAAGCTCATCAGGAACTGTGTCCGGAATCATGACGCCCTCGGTCAGGGCGATGCGGTCGGAGACTTCGCGCAGCACCATGGACAGGGGGGCGTCAAGGGCCTGACAGATAGAGGCCAGCAGCTCGGAGGAGGCCTCCTTCTGGCCTCGCTCGACCTCAGAGAGGTATCCCAAGGAGACGCGGGCCTGCGAAGAGACTTCGCGCAACGTGCGACCCTGGTGCTGTCGGACGCCGCGCAGAACCTCTCCGATCTCGCGGCGCAGGACGACATTCTCATGCTTCGGAGTGTCCACGGACACACCGTACCCTGCCCCGGGTCCCTGGCGCATCGGCATCCGGTTGTTGATCGGGCGAGTGGTGCGGGGGTGAGTCGTGTTGTTCATCATCTAGCACAACCATTCACATCGTGGATTCATTCCCGTCACGCGGGACCAGTTCTTCCGGCTCCGGTGGCGTTGCGCCCAACTCTACCGGCATTCCTGAGAGAAACCTGAAATCCGTCTTAGTCTGCGGTCTGCAAGTATTGAGGAGCGACCAGATTCACGTCGTCGGCCTCCTTGCTCAGAAGCCCCACCGCCAGCTCGATCACATTCAGCACGGTTCCGCACCGGATCTGCGAGCGGTCACCGCTCAGACGCAGCTCGCGGTGAACCTCGCCCCAGGGGGCGACGACGGCGATGTGGACCGTTCCCGTCGGATAACCATCGGCCGGCCCCGGTCCCGCCACGCCCGTGGTCGCCAACCCTAGATCGGCACCGAGGAGGCGACGCACACCCCGCGCCATTTGAAGGGCAACGTCACGATCCACCGGTCCAGTCCGCTCCAGGAGAGCGGCATCCACACCGAGCACCTGTGCCTTAATACGAGTGGCGTAGGCGACCACCGCCCCGAGGAGCACGCGCGACGCACCGGGAACCCCGACCAAGGTGGAGGAGACCTGCCCGCCCGTCAGCGACTCGGCGATCGCCAAGGTCACTGCGCGGCCCTCAGCGATTCGCAGGAGATCGGCCGCCGAGCGCTCGCAGTGATCCTCGCCGAACCCTTGAGCTCCGACCGATCCCGTCGCCGCAGGGCGCTCACCGGCCTGCATGCCCGCCCCATTGACTCAGCTGCACGGCTTGGCGCACATAGTCCAGGCCGGTCACCACGGTGACAATGAGGGCGGCGGCCACGACGACGTAAGCTGCCCTGAGCAGGAAATCGGCCGCGCCCGCGGATAGGAAGAGGGCGGACCATGGTGTGAGCAGCCCCACCAGCCCCACCATCTGGAGAGTCGTTTTGATCTTGCCGCCCCGCGACGCGGCCATAACGGCACGGCGCAGCATGAAGAAGCGCATGACCGTGATGCCGAGCTCGCGCACGACGATGAGGATCGTGACCCACCACCACAACCTGCCATTGATGCTCAGCAGCGCGAAGGCTGACAAGGTCAGCGCCTTGTCCGCAATCGGGTCCGCGATCTTGCCGAAGGAGGTCACCAGCCCCCAAGAGCGGGCCAACTGACCATCGAGACGGTCGGTGAAGGCGGCCACGACGAAGACCACGACGGCCGCAAGTCCTGCCCGATCCCCCGGCAGCAGCGAGAGCCAGATGAAGACGGGGACGAGCAGCAGTCGCAACACCGTCAAGGCGTTGGCGATGTTGAGCAGCGGCGCCTGCTCTGGCTGTGCGGCGTCCGGGGCGGTCGAGGCGTTCATCGGGGCCAGCCTAGTAGTGCACGCCCTCACACCGCCGGAGAAACCGCGAAGCATGTGCACGGAACGTCATAGGCGCCTAACTGCCCCCGGCCACCACATCCTTCCGCGCGCAACACGCTATCGGGGATCTATCCCCATCGGGAGTTTTCCTTGGAATCTCAGCCTTTCTACCCGACTCCTGCCGAAAGGACGCTAGGTGCGCACAATCCCTTAAGGTTCGGTTCCTACGTTCCTATACATGTTTTCCTACATTCTTTCACCGCTTCATCTGTTTGATACCGACAATGACGCCGCTGGGCGCCTAGACGGGCAGCCGGACGATCGGCGGGGCACGAGCACCATGAGCGTTCCCCACCGGTCGCGGGGGCCGGGGAAGCTCATGACCACCGCTCTCGCCGCGGTCATCGCAGTCGCCGGTTGCGGCACGGGCACCGGCCACTCACAGGCGAGTGGGACCGGCCCCACCGGGACGGGCAGCACCCACGAGCAGCAGGGACGGGACGCGACCGCCCCCGGCGCATCGGCCTCCGCCGGAGCCGACGGCTCTCAAGACGTGCGCTTCACCGTGGGTTACGCCGGGGACGTCCTCATGCACATGCCGGTTCTGAGTTCCACTCCGGGGGCTTCTGGGGACATCACGGACAACGTCGCCGCCGAGACGCCTTGGGTCGAGGGCCTGGATCTGGCCCTGTGCGGGATGGAGGTTCCCGTCGCACCAGACGGGGTCTACTCGGGCTTCCCTACCTTCGGCACCTCCTCCGAGGTCGTCGGAGCCTTGGCGAGATCCGGGTGGGACGGCTGCGCGACCGCATCCAATCACTCCGCGGACCGGGGGGAGGCGGGAGTCGTCGCCACCTTGGACGCCCTGGATGCTCATGGGTTGGGGCACGCGGGCACCTACCGGAGCAGGGAGGATGCCTCCGCACCCTTCGCGCTCTATGAGCTCGAGCGCCAAGGGCGCACAGTGACCGTGGCCCAGATCTCCACGACCATGGGGCTCAACGGCCTCGATGATCCCACCGGATACTCGGTGTCGCTCAACGACGTCGGCGCCATCACGAAAGCAGCAAAATCGGCCCGCGCGGCGGGCGCCGACCTTGTCGTTGTCCATTCCCAGCTCGGCCAGGAGTACGAGACCACCCCCGATGAGGAGCAGGTCTCCTACGCCCAGGCTCTCGCCAACAGTGGGCAGGTCGACATCTTCTTCGGCGCCCACCCCCATGTGCCCCAGCCCGCCGAGAAGCTCTCCGGGGGCGTCAAGGGCAAAGGGATGTGGGCGTCGTACTCCGCCGGCAACTACATCTCCAGCCAGAACGAGTCGTACTGCGGTCCGTTGTCCGACGTCGGTCAGCTGGTCTGGGCCGACGTCACCTCCCACGCCGACGGCTCAGTGAGCGTGGAGTCGCTGAACTGGCACCCGTTCACGGTGGATCAGGCGGGTGGCTACAAGGTCAGGGATCTGGCGGCACTGCACAACGGTGAGCGCCCCGCAGACCTGACTCTGAGCGAGCAGGAGATCGACAGGCGCTGGAGCATGCTCACCTCAGACGTCAAGGATGCCTCGACGATGGCCACGAAGCCTCCGGCACCCACCGGTCCGACTCCAACGATCCTGAGTCGCGAGGAGGTCATCAAACGAGCGGGGGCGCATCCGGCCCCCTCGGACGGGCCATCGGCCCCGTCTTCCGCCGGCTCCACGCCCCGATCGAACCGGGAACCGGACCGGACGTCGCCCACCTCGTCGGATCGAGCATCGTCGAAGTCGCTGAATCCCACGCCGTCGGCCGCGGAAACGGCACAGCCGAAAGCGGAATCAGACGAGCCCGAGGGGACGATGGAGGATGGAGAAGGCTGACAAGGGCTGAAGACATGTAAAGACGCACGTCACCACGATGAGCCGCGACCGGTGAGCGACCAGGCGTCCTGGGAGTTCTCCTCGGCTGAGGAGTCCTCCCAGGACTCCGATTCCGGCAGGTTCGGGTCGGCCTCCAGCGGATCCGTGCGATAGCGGTTCGACGGAAGAGCCGCCGTGCGGGGCTCACCCGCGGCGGGGGCCGGCGAGTCCCCGGTGACGGGCCCGTCCTGGGATCCTTCAGGGCCGGCGGGAGCCTCAGCGCCTCCGGGAGCGCCGCCCTCCCCCTTGATCCAGGCCAGGGTCTCCTCGAGTTGTTCGGGCTGGACGAGGACGTCACGGGCCTTGGACCCCTCTGAGGGGCCGACAACCTCTCGGGACTCGAGCAGGTCCATGAGGCGCCCGGCCTTGGCGAAGCCGACGCGCAGCTTGCGCTGGAGCATGGAGGTCGAGCCGAACTGACTGGAGATGATGAGCTCGGCGGCCTGCAGGAGCAGATCCATGTCGTCGCCGATCTCCTCATCGATCTGCTTCTTGACCTCCGGGACGACGACATCCTCGCGGTACTCGGGGGTCAGTTGGGCCTTGACGTGCTCGACGACGGAGCGGATCTCGGACTCGGTGACCCAGGAGCCCTGGATGCGCACCGGAGTGGAGGCCCCGGGGCCGAGGTAGAGGGCATCACCCTGGCCAGTGAGAGTCTCGGCCCCGTTCTGATCGAGGATGACGCGGGAGTCGAGCTGCGAGGCGGTGGCGAAGGCCAGACGAGAGGGGACGTTGGACTTGATGAGGCCGGTGACCACCTGGGCGACGGGCCTCTGGGTGGCCAGGACCAGGTGGATCCCGGCGGCACGGGCCAGCTGGGTGATGCGCTGAATGGAGGCCTCGACGTCCTTGGGCGCCGTCATCATGAGATCGGCGAGCTCATCGACGACGACCAGAAGGTAGGGGTAGGGACTCAGCTCGCGCTGAGAGCCGGGAAGGGGCTGGACCTCTCCGGCGCGCACCGCCTTGTTGAAGTCGTCGATGTGCTTGAAGCCGAAGGAGGCCAGGTCGTCGTAGCGGGTGTCCATCTCTCGGACCACCCACTCCAGGGCCTCGGCCGCCTTCTTCGGTGAGGTGATGATCGGGGTGATGAGGTGGGGGATGCCCTCGTAGATGGTCAGCTCGACCCGCTTGGGGTCGACCAGCACCATGCGCACCTCCTCGGGCGTGGCGCGCATCATGATCGAGGTGATCATGGAGTTGACGAAGGAGGACTTGCCCGAACCGGTCTGACCGGCCACCAGCAGGTGCGGGGTCTTGGCGAGGTTGGTGACGACGTAGTCGCCCTCGACGTTCTTGCCCAGTCCCACGACCAGCGGGTGCGGCTGCTTGCGGGCGGCCTGGGAGCGCAGGACGTCGCCGAGTTTGACCATCTCGCGGTCGGTGTTGGGGATCTCGATACCGATGGCGCTCTTGCCTGGGATCGGTGTGAGCAGACGGATCTCGTCTGAGGCCACCGCGTAGGCGATGTTCTTCTCCAGTCCGGTGATGCGCGAGACGTTGACTCCTCGGCCGCGGTGTACCTCGTAGCGGGTGACCTGGGGGCCGCGCGTGTAGCCGGTGACGGTGGCGTCCACGTTGAACTCTGCGAAGACGTTCTGTAGCGCCTCGACGATGGCGTCATTGGCGGGGGTGCGGGTGGCGTGTCCCGGCCCGGGGCCGAGCAGTGCGTCCTCGGGAAGCGAGTAGGTGGAGCCGTCGGGCAGTGCCATGATGCTCATGTCGCTCATGGCGAGTTGATCGGCAAGATCGGGCTCCTCGAGGAGCACCTCTGGGGTCTCCTCGGTGACAGCGTCGAAGTTGGATGCGGCCGGCGCAGCGGAACGCTTCGCCGCAGAGGGCCTGCGCTGCGCTCCAGCCGGCGATCCGGCCGTCCCGGGGCCGGCGGCGGAACCGGGCGCCCTGCCCTTGGACGGGGAGGCGACCGAAGGGGCCGACGCCGCGACGGCGTCATTCTCGCCGCCCGTCTCCGGGACGACGAAGGTGCCGTCGTCGCTGTCTCCGCCCGGTTCGATGAGCTCAGTGATCGAGGTCTGTCGAGCCTCCCGCTCGGCGGAGCGCTTGCGCCGACCGCTGCCGCGCTTGCGCGGAGTCGACTCCTCCACCTCGAGCGCAGAGCGGAAGGGCTCGTCACCGTCGTAGGAGTCCAGGAGCGCGGTCTGCTCCGAGTCATCGCCGGCAGCTCCCGATCCCCCGAGACCTCCACGAACCCGTCCCAGCAGGCGCCGGGCTAGGGAGTCTCCGGAGCCTGCCGTATCGGACGGGGCGCCGGTTCCATCGGCGCCCAAGGACCGACGCTGCGCCAGTAGGTCCCGGATCTCGGCGATGGTCTTTCCGGACAGGACCAGAGCGGAGAAGGCGGCCAGGAAAATGAACAGGATGAAGGCCCCCACTGAGGAGAACAGAGCCGCCAGAGGGTAACCCACCAGCCATCCCAGCAGTCCGCCAGCACTCTCCAAACCGCCGATGTTGTCCCTGAGCACCGGGTTGCCACTGCCCACCTGGATCATTCCCGTCAGGGCAGTCAGCAGACCGAGGCAGCCCACCGAGACCCGGGCGTGAACCGCGCCCAGACTGTGGACCCGGAGCATGGCGACCCCCAGCGCCGCCAGGAGCAGGGGCACCAACAGGCCGAGAACGCCGACGGGACCGGCAGCGATGTGGTGCAGGAAGCTCCCCGCGGCCCCGGAGATGCCGAACCACTCGCGCAGCGCCAAGACCGCCGCAAGAGCCAGGATGAGGAATGCCCATCCGGTGCGGCGGTAACGTCCGCCGGAGGGCTGAGCAGGAGCGTTGACAGGAGCGGTCCCTCGAGGGGGTACCCCCCGATTACGCCCTCTGCCGGTTCCGGACGGAGACGTAGCGGTTCTCGTGGTGCGACGATTGGCCATGATGTCTTAGAAACTATCGGATTCTCAGCTTCGGCGGCCCTGCCACGCCGCCTGGGACGGCCGGAGACACATCACCTTCTCACCGCGAACCTCATCCGGGCCGGCCGCTACTCCGCTGAGAGTCATCGTCGGAGGGCCACGACCCCTCAGGGGCATCCCGGAGGAACCCGTCGATCTCCTCGCGGCGCGGGGCCTGTGCCGGCCCTATGCAGGCCACAGCGTGGGCGGCGGCCGCGTTGGCCCGTCTGGCGGCCTCGACGACATCAAGTCCGTCAAGGAGGCCGGCGACCAGGACACCGGTGTGGGTGTCTCCCGCCCCCGTCGTGTCCACGACGTCGCGCATGAAACCGGGGACCTCGATCGGCTCGGAGCCGACCGGATGAAGAATGCACCCGTGAACGCCGGTACGTCGGACGATCAGCGCTCGCGGGCAGGCCCGGCGGATGGAGCTCGGGCCCCCCAGCCGTTCCTCGAGCCGGCTCATCTCCAGGTCGTTTCCGGTCAGCATCGTCGCCCGGGACAGCAGCGGCAGGAGCACCTGATCGGGGATGTCGGGCTGGACCGGCCCCAGGTCGATGACCAGTCCGACGCCGTCGGGGACCGACAGGAGCCAGTCGGCCAGAATGCCCCTGCTTGTGTAGTGGGCCAGATCGTAACCGGTGGCATAGACCCAGTCGCCCTCCCTCAGATCGAGGCTTTCGAGATCCTCGCGTTGGGGCTCGCCTTCGACGCCCGCGGTGGTGATGAAGGTTCGCCTGCCCGAGGGCTCGATGAGCGTGGTGCAGGTGCCGATGTCGCCGACGAGCTCCTCGACGAGGAGCTCGACCTGGTCCAGGCGCATCGACTCGCGCACCCGGGCCGAATTGGGGCCCGTCCCCAAAGTGGCCGCTAAAGCAGCGGGAACCCCCTGCCGGGCAGCGGCTGAGACCACCGTGTACCCGCCACCCACAACCGGACCCGACGACGCCCCGGTGATCGCCCCTCCCGGAGTCGGCACCCGGCTGACGTGAAGGGGGATGTCAATAAGGATGGATCCGGTGGATATGAAGCACGCAGGCCGGAACAGAGTCATGCAGTGAGCATCCCCCTAAGCCTCGATGACGACCGGGACGATCATGGGCCGGCGCTTGAGGCGGCGCCCGATCCACCGCCCCAGGGTGCGGCGCATGACCTGCTGGAGGGAGTAGGCGTCCGCCTTCCCCGTCTCCAGCGCGGCGGACAGCGCCTCGGTGACATCGGGGAGAATCTCTTCGAAGACTGAGTCGTCCTCGGCCATTCCCCGGGCCTGGATGTGCGGACCGGCCAGAATGGTGCCGGTCGTGGTCTCCACCACGGCGTAGACGGAGACGAAGCCCTCTTCCGCCAGGATGCGCCGGTCCTTGAGCTCGGCCTCGTCGATCTCCCCCACTGAGGAGCCGTCGACGTAGATATAGCCGCAAGGGACTTGGCCGGAGATGCGGGCGACTCCCCCGTCCAGGTCGACGGCAACCCCGTCCTCGCACAGCATGACCCGCTCGGGAGCGACCCCCGTCTTGACGGCGAGCCCACCGTTGGCCACCAGGTGGCGGATTTCGCCGTGGATAGGCATGACGTTGCGGGGCTGGACGATGTTGTAGACGTGGAGCAGCTCCTCGGAGGAGGCGTGCCCGGAGACGTGGACCTTCGCGTTGCCCTGGTGGACCACGCGCGCCCCCAGCCGCATGAGCTGGTTGATGACCCGGAAGACGGAGTTCTCATTGCCCGGGATGAGCGAGGAGGCGAAGATGACGGTGTCTCCGGGCTCGATGGTGACGCTGCGGTGCTCGGAGTGCGCCATCCGGGACAGTGCCGCCATCGGCTCGCCCTGCGAACCGGTCACCATGAGGACCCTCTCGTGTGGGGGCAGCGAGGTGACATCGCGAGCGTCGATGAGAACGCCGCCGGGGACCTTGAGGTATCCGCGCTCAGCGGCAATTCCCATGTTACGCACCATGGAGCGCCCCACGAGGGCCACCCGTCTGCCGTGGAGGGCGGCGGCGTCGAGAACCTGCTGGACCCGGTGGACGTGGCTGGCGAAGGAGGCCACGACGATCTGGCCGTCGGAGTCGGCGAAGACGTTATCCAGCACCTGGCCGATCTCGCCCTCGTGGCCGACCATGCCGGGGACCTCGGCGTTGGTGGAGTCCACGCAGAACAGGTCCACGCCCTCCTCGCCGAAGCGCGCGAAGGAGCGCAGGTCCGTGATGCGCCCGTCGATGGGCAGGGAGTCCATCTTGAAGTCGCCGGTGACGAGAACGTTGCCGGCGTCGGTGCGGATCATGACGGCCATGGCGTCGGGGATGGAGTGGTTGACGGCCACGAACTCCAGGTCGAAGGGGCCGTAGGAGACCTCCTCGTGCTCGACGACCTGACGCAGGGCCGGGTGAATGCGGTGCTCCTTAAGCTTGGCCTCCACGAAGGCCAGGGTGAGCTCGCTACCCACCAGAGGGATGTCCTCGCGCAGGCGCAGCAGGTAGGGCACGCCTCCGATGTGGTCCTCGTGCCCGTGAGTCAATACGAGGGCGACGACGTCGTCGATGCGGTCCTCGATCGAGGAGAAGTCGGGGAGGATGAGATCGACACCGGGCTGGTCCTCCTCCGGGAAGAGCACGCCGCAGTCGACGATGAGCAGCTTGCCGTCGAGCTCGAAGACAGTCATGTTCCGGCCGACCTCGCCCAGACCTCCCAGGGGAATGATGCGCATGGCACCGTCGGCGAGGGGACCGGGAGTCGTCAGCGCAGGAAAGTTCGTCACGCGGGCATCCTACCGAGGATGCCCCGATTATCGATTGATGCGGCCCGCTCCTTTCCGGATCCGTCTCTGTCCGGCATCACTCCGCCATAACGTCTAGGACCTTTTCGGAGTCGTTCTACGATGTACCGGTGACGATCGAGAGCCGGCGAGATACGGGACATGCGGCTGAGGACATCGAGCATCCCCCGTCAGACGAGCCCCGGACCTCATCCAGTACCGCGGGAGGCCGAAGGCGCCTCCTCGGGATGACGGCCCTGGTGACGACCGCAGGTCTTCTCGGTGCAGGTGCTGGAGCAGGAGCCACTCGATGGCGCGATACCCATCTGTCCCCCACCTCACGGACCGCCCCTCGCCCCTCGGGCCCCGGCAGAGCGCTCGACGCACGGGTGGTTTTCCAGACCGGAGGGGAGACGGGCAAGCTGGCCCTGACCTTCGACGATGGCCCCGATCCGCGCTGGACTCCGCTCGTGCTCGATATGCTGGCGAGGCTACAGGTGCGAGCCACCTTCTTCGTTCTCGGTTCCGCGGCACAGGCCCACCCCGAGCTGATCGCGCGGGAAATCGACGAGGGGCATGAGGTAGCCGTGCACAACTGGGTGCACACCGATGTCTATGGCGTGGATTTCCCGGAGCTGACCAACTCGGTGCGCAGGACGAGCGAGGCGATCATGGCGGCGGGAGCCCCGCCTCCGCGCCTGTGGCGGCCTCCCTATGGCCGGGTGGACGCACCGGCTCTGATGGTCGCCTCCCAGCAGGAACTGGACGTGCTGCTGTGGAGCGTTCACTCCCCTTCCGCCTCCGCGGCCGCCGCCGTCAAGGATGTGGCCGGCGCCGGATCCGTGGTGCTGTGCCACGATGGCCGCGCGCAGCCTTCGCAGGCTCTGTTCTCCGCACTGGAGGGCGCCGTACACTCCCTGCAGGAGCAAGGACTCACCGTCACCACGGGCAGCGACTTGCTCGCCTCCGCCTCAAAACAACCGGCATGATCTTCTTTCGCAAGAAGAGCCAAGAAGGTCCGCATCACCCGGTGGCGATGCGGACCTCGTGCCTGGTACCCCCAGCCGGATTCGAACCGGCGCCGCCGCCGTGAGAGGGCGGTGTCCTAGGCCACTAAACGATGGGGGCCATGTATGTAGTTGTGAACCGCTTGGACCGGTGGGCCCCCGCCGATTCGTACCCCCAGCCGGATTCGAACCGGCGCCGCCGCCGTGAGAGGGCGGTGTCCTAGGCCACTAAACGATGGGGGCCATGTATGTAGTTGTGAACCGCTTGGACCGGTGGGCCCCCGCCGATTCGTACCCCCAGCCGGATTCGAACCGGCGCCGCCGCCGTGAGAGGGCGGTGTCCTAGGCCACTAAACGATGGGGGCAGTAGATCAGCATGTGACATGAAGATCCGCTGGGGTACCAGGACTCGAACCTAGAATAACTGAACCAGAATCAGTCG
>ERZ772946.288-NODE-288-length-21308-cov-103.602_pt1 | contig 21308 bp, 15 predicted proteins | sample MGYA00511680_ERZ772946 | MGnify/ENA primary metagenome ERZ772946 (study PRJEB29015, sample SAMEA2737918) | human oral metagenome | biome: human oral; feature: human-associated habitat; material: dental | place: China | collected 2016 ... | reverse complement strand
GGGAGGCCATGTCGGTGATGGCCTCGGCGCTCTGGAGGGCGAGCTCGCGGGTGGGAGCCAGTACGAGGGCCTGGACCACGCCGTCACGGGAGTCGACGGCGTCCAGGAGCGGCAGCCCGAAGGCTGCCGTCTTGCCGGTTCCGGTCTGGGCGACACCGACTACGTCACGGCCGGCCAGCAGGACCGGAATCGCCTCCTTCTGAATGGCGGTGGGGGTTACGAAGCCCATATCGGTGACAGCCTTGAGCAGGTCACCGGGAAGACCCAGTTCGGCGAAGGTGATCTCGTCGTCCTGCTGGTCGCCTACCACCTCGCGCTTGTCCTTGCCGCGCGGGGTCTTGGCGTTCTCGCCGTTGTCGCGCTGGGCGTCATCGGAATCAACGTCGGAGTCGATGAAGGGGGCATGGCCGTCGACCTCGTCCTCTTCGATATCGACGCCGTCGTCCTCCTCGGAGTTGTCGGCCTCGTCCTCGGGGTCCGCCTCGGGCAGGTTCCGGTCGACGTCGTCGGCCTCGTCCTCGTGATCGACGTCCTCGGGGTCTTCAGGGGAGTCGGAGGATGCAGGGGTGACGAAGTCCTCCGGGGAGGATGCCGCGTCATCGGAGTGGTGAGGCGCGGCAACGGCGTCGCCGCCGGCTGTGTCGGCCGGTCGGCCGCCGGAGAGCTCGGCAGAAAAGAGCGCGTCAAGACTCAGGGGCCCGTTGCTCTGAGCGTCGTCGGAGGCGCCGGGCACAGTGCTGCTAGAGGAGGTAGTCATGAAGTTTTCCCATATCTGTCCCCTTGAAGTAACTGGGGACCGCGGCGGAGTGTGGGGGAGGACCCTTTGTCCTCCACTCTTTGCCGTACCTGGCCCACCACACTCGCCCAGCACCCGGAAATGGCCGGGTGACTCATGGGCTAACACGCACAGACTCACGGGAAGCACTTGCCGCACACCAGGTGCAGCAAGACCCGAACGGGGTCAACAGGGAACGGTTCGCTCCTAGGCCCAGGCTACGGGAGAATCGCGGCACCTTCCCCCTCCACGAGCTGGATCACAGGTGAGGTCAGTCTCGTGAGACTCTCAACGCCCCAGTAGGCCGAGGATCTGACGGCGCAGCTCGCGGAACTCATCGGCCGACTCGTCGTGCTGGGGCACCTTGATGTCAGCGACGATATGCGCGGGCCGCTCGGATAGGATGATCACCCGACCGGCCAGACGCAGTGCCTCATCGACATCATGGGTGACTAGGACGGCCGTGAAGCGCTGGGAGTCCCAGAGCCTGGCGATCTCATCCTGGAGCTGGAGGCGGGTCAGGGCGTCGAGCTTGCCCAGGGGCTCGTCCAGGAGGAAGAGCCGGGGCCGGTTGACCAGTGCCCGCGCCAGCGAGGCCCGCTGGGCCATGCCCCCCGAGAGCGTGGCGGGGTAGGCCTCGGCGAAGTCCCGCAGCCCCACGATCTGCAGGGCCGCCTCCACCCGGCGCCGGTCCTGTTCCAGTCGGTATCTCGCCTCGGGGCCCAGGGCGACATTGTCGCGCACCGTCCTCCAGGGCAGGAGTGTGGCGTCCTGGAAGGCCAGGGCGCGCAGCGGCGACGGCCCGGTCACGGGTTCGGAGTCGACTTCGACGACGCCCTCGACAGGTTCCTCTAGCCCGGCCAGCAGGCGCAGGATCGTCGACTTGCCGCAGCCGGAGGGACCCACCAGTGAGACGAACTCTCCGGGCGCCACCGTCAGATCGATGTCATCGAGCACGGGGAGCTGATCGGGCTTCGCGGCCTCGGCCTCGTGGCGCGCTCTGGCGGCGGGGGACAGGCGGCGAAGCAGGAAGTGGAGCCAGCCATGGTCCAGGTCGCGGGACAGGGGATAGCGGTGCGTGACGCCCTTGAGAGCCACCTGCGCGCCGCGGGGGACGGACGGGGCGGCGGCCTGTGGCGAGCCTTCGGCTGTTGCAAAACCGGCGGACATCGGTTCACCACCTCACAAGGTTCTGCTGCCATGCCAGCAGCGAGGAGCGGATCTTGAACAGGAGGACCATGAGGGTGCGGCAGAAGGCCACCAGGATGATGAGGCCCACATACATCCTGGGGTAGTCCGCCCAGCCCTTAACCCAGTTGATGTACCAGGCCAGCCCCTTGTCGACGCCGGTCAGCTCGGCGGTCATGAGCGCTGCGAGTGATGTGCCCAGGCCCGTGAACAGGCCGGTGAGCATGTCGGGCAGGGCCGATGGCACGGCCACCCGCCTGATGAGGAAGAACTCGTCGGCTCCTAGTGTGCGGGCCATGTCGATGTAGTCGCGGCGTACGGAGCGCACGCCTGCACGGGTCATGGTCGCCATGGGGAACCAGGCGCCGAAGCCGACGATGAAGGCCGCTGAAGCGTATGTCGTCGGAAGCAGTAGCAGCGCCAGAGGCAGGAGCGAGGCCGCGGGTACGGGCCCGACGGTCTGGAGGAGCGGGTGGAGCCAGTAGTCGGCGCGTTTCGACCAGCCCATGAGCAGTCCTGTGAGGAAGCCCAGCAGAGACCCCACGGTGTACCCGATGGCGAAGAGCAGCGCCGAGGCTCCCAGACAGCTGAGTAGCAGCCTCCAGTCGTGCGCGAAGGAGGCGATGAGCACCTCCGGTGCGGCGAAGTACGGGGGCGTGAGAATTCCGAGCTTCGAGGTTGACAGCTGCCAGACGATGAACCATGCGCCGGCGGCGGTGATCCAGGGCAGGAAATGCGTCAACGACTTCGCCGCAAAGGAGCCTGGCCTGATTCGTGAGGCCGCGGTCCACCCGATCAGAACGACGATCCATGCGCCGGTAAGGAGAATGACTGGAGTGGTCGATGCCCGGCGGAGCAGGTCGGCCTCCGGAACACCGATGACGATGGCCAGGTAGGCCGGCCACAAGAACAGTGCTATGGCGCTCAGAAGAGAACCCGGGGTGGGGCGATCGTGTTTCGATACGCCGCGCTCAGGCTGAGAGGAGCTCTGTTCCCGCTGTTTCTCGTCGGAGATTTCGGTTGGTGTGCCGAGGGACGTTGCGGACATTATCAATCAGTCCTTGATACCGAGATCGGCGACGACGGCGTTGGTCAGACTCTGGGCGGAGACGTCGGTCTTGATGAATCCGGTCGTCTTGAACTTCTCAATACCGGGCTCGATCGCGGCACGGAACCTGGACGCCGAGGCCTTGAAACCGTATGTCTTGAGCACCCGCACGACGACGTCCTGATCAGCGGCGACGTAGTCGTTGTCGACCTCGAGCTTGGCGATCTCCTCGATGTGATCGGGCACGTAGGCCGAACCTTTCAACCACGCCTGCGTCAGCGCCTTGGCCCTTACGGGCTGTTTCTTCACGAAGTCTCCGTTGAGGGCTACGGAGCAGCAGAACTCTTCGGCGTCGTTGTTGGCCAGCTCTCGGGCTGTGCCATTGAAGACGGGGAGCAGCGGCGCGGGATCGGATCCCATGATGGCGTCCACCTGCCCGTCTGCCAGAGCGGTCCCCAAGGAATCCGCATCAACCGTGCGCCAGGTGATGTCGCCCCCGTCCGGGTCGACGTTGATACCGGCCTCGGACAGTCCGATCGCGAAGTAGGCGAAGGCGGACGAGGACAGTGATGGTACGCCGATCGTGGAGCCCTTGAGATCAGCCAGGCTCTGATAGGGGGAGTCGTTGTTCACCACCAGACGCAGGCAGCCGGCGTGAAGACCCGCAGTGAGCTTGGCGTTGAGCCCGTTGTAGATTGGTTCCAGCCAGGAGAAGAAGATTCCCGGTGCGCCGATGTATTTGCCGGCGCCCACGCCGTCCTTGGTGTCCTCGGTCTGCTGGGTGCGTGCGAGTGTGACCTTCAGCCCGGCATCATCGAAGAAGCCCTGGTGGTAGGCGGCGTACAGCGGTGCGGCGCAGATGTCGCCGCCGATGACCAGCGGCAGCGCCTCATGGGCGCCGACCACGCCTTGGTTGGTGCGCCGGATCGTCAGGTACGCGCCGGTGCCGACCACTGCAGCAGCCGCAAGACCTCCAACCGTCAGCAGCGCCCGCCGCGACGGCTTGTTGCGACCAGATGAGTCTGCCTCGGAGATGCTGGGATCGTCATCGGCGGCGAGGATCTCCGCCGCGTTGTCGGCAGTGACCTCGTTGTCCCCGGGAGACTCAGCACCCGACGGAGATGAGGCGGAGGAGGGAGAGGGAACGGTCTTCGACATGGTGTCTCCTACGGAGGGGATATAGAACCGAATAGGTGTGAAAGCAGCGTCGTTGAGAGACGAGACTCGGCCGCCGACGCGGCGATTACCTGCGGGAAAGACAAATAAGACGAAAAAGGGTGATGAATCCTCGCACGGTCTTCAGATCATCCGGTCACGGAACTCTGAGGGACGGTCGCGCATAACCCGTCAAGGGCCCGCGAGAATGAGAGGACCGGAAGCGGGGCCCGACTGCGCATCGCGCCGCCAGCTCCGAAGTAGTTGCCCCTTACCGAGAAGTCACCGCGTTTCCCGGGCGGCACATTGGACGAACAATCAACAAGGCCGACAACAACAGCACATTCGCGTACCACACATGACCGCGAGCGCCTGTGCGCCGGGGGCGGTGGTGGTCGTCAGAGCGATGTACGTCATGAGCGCCACCCTACGCCATATCAGCCGGAAGAATGCAAGTTCGTTTCTCCTCCCAGGCGGTCCGTCTCGATCGGTCTGTGCCTCGTGGGGGCGGGGCGGAGGGGGTCCGATATGGTCTCCGGTGTGAGCGGAACCCGCCCTGACGATGTTCTGGTGCAGCGGACCCGGTGGCGGGAGCTGGCCCCCACCCCTCTGGGCCCGGATGGGAGTCTGATTCGCTCGACTCCGGTATGGTGGCCGTCCCATCCCGACGATGACGCCCTGGCGGCCGCTGCGGCTCGCGGCACCCCCGTCCTGGGGGAGTCCCGTATCGTTGCAGGTGTCGAGATGCGCGAGGTGACCTTCCTATGGTGCGACGACCAGCGGCATGGTCCCGCGCCCAGCGTTCTCATCCACCTCAACACGCTGACCGACAACCATCGCACTCACATCGCCCCGGCGCTCGCCGTCCGAGTTGCCGGGACCAGCTGGTGGGTGCACCACCTCCTCCTGCCTCAGGACGCTCTCCTGGGATACCGGATCGTTGTGACCCGCGAGCCGTTGCCCGACGACGCCGGGACCCGTCGGGAGCGCTGGAAGCGCGTTCACGAACAGGGGCGCCCAGATCCTTTCAATCCCGATCGCCTGCACGATGGTTTCGGCTTCGTCTCCTCCCTGTGGGAGGGACCGGACGCCGCCACCCACCCGGAATGGTCGGCTGCGGCGCGCCCCAGGGACGACTCGGCGTTCAATGGCGGCGGGTACTCCGGCAGTACAGAGCTCAGTGGTGCTGCTGCGCTCGAGGGCTTCGACGCCCCCGGTGATTCTTCGCGACGCATCACCTTGTGGCTGCAGGAGCCCGTCGGCGGCGGACAACGCGGGGAAAAGGCCGAGAAGAAGCGCGGACTGCTGGTTCTGCTCGACGGAGAGATCTGGCGCCGCAATGACGTCGTCCGCCGTCTTGGGGCCAGAGCGGTGTCCTGGGACCTACTGCTCATCGACTCCGGAGACCTGTCCATGCGCACCCGTGACATGGCGGATCCGCGCCGCAGCAGAGAGCTGCTGAGCAGGTGCCTGCAGGCGGCTCGAGTCGGCCGGCGGCCGTGGAGCCCGCGGCGGGTGGTGGTGGCCGGTCAATCCCTGGGGGGCGTGGCCGCAGCGGATCTCGTCACGCACCGGCCCGATATCGCCAGTCGCGCTATTGTCCAGTCGGCGTCCTTCTGGTTGGGGTCAGGCCGCCGGGGCGAGGGGGAGGGGGAACTGCTTTCCTGGTTGCGCAGTAGGGCCGAGCTGAAGTCTGCTGAGCCGCTGGAGGCGCGACTGGTGATTCAATGCGGCGTCCACGAGGAGGTCCTGCGTCAGGGGGCGCGCACGGCCGCGGGTCTTCTCGCGACCGAGGGGGTTCTGCTCGAGTATCGCGAGGAGCGCGGCGGTCACGACTACGCCTGGTGGCGGCACGGGCTGTCCTGGGGGCTCGACGCTCATGAGCAGGACCTCTCCTCAGGACGTGGATAGCGGCGCCGAGGTGACCGCAGTCTCACTCGTCTATAAAACAAGACAACGTCGCCACCGTTTGCTTACCAGTCATTGCGCCACTGACCTCTGACGCGAGTCGGAGCGCTGCTGGTGCGCGCCCGTCGTCGTGCTCTGCCGGCCTGCACCCGGATCAGATCAACATGCCTGAGCAGGAGGAGCCCTGGCCGATCGTCTCAGGGGCCGTTCAACGCGTATTCCGCGTTGAACGACCCCAGTCCTCTCCACAATAAAACCGTGACAGAAGTGAAACCTGGGCAACAGCATGATCACGTTACCCGATTTATCGTTACCAATGCAGGAGTTTTCGCAGTGATTCCGGAACTGATTGATCTCGCTCCGACCGATTGTCGGGTTACCGCCGTGTATACTTGATCCGGATTCGATGTCGCAGCCGATGTTTTCTGGAGATAGTGGATTCTTAGAGGGGAGTAGTCCGTCTATCATCGTTTGTGAAAGGCAGTCGTATCCGTTGACCGGTGCGTTCCTTTCCTCGTTGTCCTCGCCTACCGGCTGCGGATTGAACGAGTAAGTCCACCTCATCCCTGCTCACGAACGAGACCACTTGATGCACTACGCTCAGCGGCTGTTTGCGGCCCGCCCCTCTACCATGCACGGTGCTCGCGCGATTCTTGCCGTCCTGACGGCCTTCGGCATTATTCTGTCCACCGCTGGTGTGGCTGCCATGCCCCTTCTGAACGAGGGCAAGGCCGTCGAGGAATCCGGGAGCGGCGCGGCCTGCCGCCCTGCAGCCAGAATGGTCTACCCCGAGGGCCAGTCGGCGCCCGAGTACGTGGTGCCGGTCTATGAGACCGGGTTCGGTGTGGGGGTCGAGTCGATCCTGTCGGACTGGTGCGCTACCGCCGGCGAGGTCCTGGAGGATCCTTCCATCACGCTCAACGTCGTCGAGGGAAAGACTGTCACTCCCCACCTGTTGCCGGGACTCAAGGCCGAGCTCGAACGCCCGGCTCCCGCCAACGGCGAGCAGGACGTCTTCATTCCGACCGACTACCTTGTCAAAGGAATGCGAGAGGCCACAGGCGACACGAGCTGGGACGTCGGCACGCGGGTCTTTAGCCTCACCTTTACCAGCGGAACGGTGAGTGCTACGACGGGCCTGTTCTCCTTCGTCAAGCAGGATCCCGACATCATCAATCCTCCTTCTCCGGAGCCCACGCCAGACCCCACGACCGAGCCCAGTGCTGAGCCTTCATCGGAGCCGACCACTGAGCCAACGACCGGGCCGACGACGGAACCGACCGCTCAGCCCACCACTGAGCCAACTGCCGCGCCGACCACCAAACCGACGACGGAACCAGTTCCGGAGCCGACGCAGGCCCCGAGCCCGTCGCCGACAGCGTCGCCCTCTGCGCAGCCGACGGCGACGCTCACGCCGGATCCCACACCGACTCCGACGAACGCAACCTGCAAGGCGGCGCCGACCGTCACCGTTCTCAACCCCGATGGCTCGGACCCCAAGGGGGCTGAGCCCACCTACGATCCTGAGATCGCTGTCAGGGCCTCGGGCACGGGCTGGTGCTCACAGGGAACCGTGCTCGACGGTGAGAAGTCGGTCGAGATCAAGATGATGGCCCACGATGGATACGCGGTTCCGGGAACCGTCTCGGTGCCCGTCACCTTCCGCAACGGTTCCTTCAATACTCAGCTCAACCTGTCTGCGCTCTACGCCGCAGGGAAAGCCGAAAAGGGACGCTACTACCTTCAGATCTCATCCGTCGATACCGGGCTGACGGCCAGCACCAACGTCTTCGTCCTCAATACGCCGGTGACTCCGCAGCCGACCTCAACCCCTACAGCCGGTCCTACAGCAGAGCCCACGCCGTCTCCAACGCGGATGCCGACGGCAGAACCCTCGGCATCCACGTCTGCTTCGCCGTCCCCGACGCCGTCGACCAGCCCAGCGCCCGCCCCCTCACCGGCTCCTTCCAACGAGCCGACATCAGAACCGTCCCCCGCTCCGTCTGTCCAGCCCTCAACCGCTCCGTCGGATCAGCGCACGCAGTCACCGGGCTCGGTGCAGACCTCGGGTCCCTCCGCAGCCACGCCACATGTGAACGTCACCGATGGCCGTGATGAGGAGGACCCCGGCAGCCAGTCGGACGCAGAAGGTACCGGTAGCGGTTCCGGTGGAGGCGTTTCTGCCAACAGCGGGTCCCAGACGGATTCCTCGGCCGGCGGTATCCCGGTCGGGCCCGGCGCCGACCAGGGGCGGGCTCAGGACAGCGGGCGGGGCGGTACCGGCGCCCCCTCCGGCTCGGACGACTCTGAGGCCCCAGCGCAGGCCTCAGCCGAAGCGACCGCTTCTGAGGACAGGACTGTCCGTCCTGACAGGGCCCCCGTACCTCCGGTGACCAGCGCTGCGCAGTTGAGCGCGGACAACGCCGGTTCCCTGTCCGGGTCCCGCCAGGGCAATATCGTCAACCTCGTCCTTCCCAAGGCCAAGGTCTCAGCGGGGGAGTGGGTCTCGGTATTCGTCTTCCCCGGAGCCACCACCAAGGGCTGGGTACAGGTCGACGGCGCCAACAGCGTCTCCATCGATATCTCGACATTCAAATCCGGATCCTACGAACTGGCGGTGGCCGATCGTGAGAACAGCCTTCTGGGGTGGGCCAAGCTGGAGATCACCTCGGCAGCCTTCGACACTCAGAACCCGGGCCAGGCCCAGCTTCTGACATTCCCGGACAAGGGCGCCTCTACCTCCGTGAGCCTGAGTGCCAACGACATGCTCCTGGGAGGCGCCGGAGGACTGCTTGTCATCGGCGCCGGCAGCCTGCTGGTCGCCGCGCGTTCAGGACTGCCTCTTCGCGCTCCGCGAGCCCCCCGGCTACCGCAGATGCCGCGCAGACGCTGAGCAGGCGCTTCAGCAAGTTGTCAACGAAATCGTCAGGGGATCAGAACATGCAGCGGCACGAAGGAGGTGAGGGGCAGATGATCCGAATGCTCCGGCTCGTCCGGCCGGATCGGCGCACGCAGACCGATCGACGTCGAATCGACGACCGCCACCCGGCAAGCGCGCCACGCATGCTCATCGTCGTCTGCTCAGTCCTGCTCGCTTCCTTGGCGGCACTGGTTCCCATGGGCCCCGTTGCCGAAGCGGACACCACGACAGGCCCCTCCACCAGGGGGACGGCCTCAACCGTCAGCCCATCGACAGTCGCCGTCGGGGGCACGATCATGTACACGATCTCGGGCTTCCCCAGCGGCACAACGGTTCAGGTTCTCATCGATGACGGAACGCCGGGCGGCTCCCAGTCCCCGGAGAACGAGGTCGTCACCACCGTGACGGTCAAGGAGGACGGCACCGCCTCGGGTTCCTTCGAGCTGCCCGATTACGTCGAGCAGGGCAACCACTGGCTGCGCTTCCGGGTCTCCGGAGCGCAGGGGAGCAACGCGGCGGACTACACCAACAAGAGTCCCTACTTCACTGTCTCGGGTGTCACAGTCATCGGAGGGGCCGCACCTCCGACCGTTCCGGCGGCACCGACGCCGCCGCCCCACCAGGTGGCCGCAACGGGCGGATCGAAAGGTGCTAGCGCCTCGGGCATTCAGGCCGCCGGCCCAGGGGCGGAACCAGCCGGCTTTCCGATCATCGGCGCCTCCATCCTCGCGCTCAGCATGATCCTGGTCGTGCTCTCGGTGCTCGTAGCGGTCAACCGTCGCAGAATGGCCGCTTACCAGCGTCGTCGAGCCATGGCCTGAGGACTAAGGGCCGAGCTCCTTGTAAACTGCCGCCGGCGCCCACCCGTCTCGTGGTGCGCCCCGACGGGCACCGGTTCAGTGCCCCACACGGAAGGAACCCAGCACCGTGCTGCGAACCCGCACCGCAGGCTCCCTGCGCGCCTCAGACATCGGCCAGGTCGTCACCCTCACCGGATGGGTGGATCGGCGCCGTGACCATGGAGGTGTGGCCTTCATCGACCTGCGGGACTCCTCGGGCATCGCCCAGGTCGTCATCCGCGAGGAGGTCGCCCACGACCTGCGCGCCGAGTACGTCCTGGCCGTCACCGGTGAGGTGAGTGCCCGACCCGAGGGCAACGCCAACCCGAACCTGCCCACCGGCGAGATCGAGGTCGTCGTCTCCGACGTTGAGATTCTCAACGCCTCCGCGCCGCTGCCCTTCCAGGTCTCCGATCACGCCGAGGACGCCGGACAGGTCGGCGAGGAGGCGCGCCTGCGCCACCGCTACCTCGACCTGAGGCGCAGCCCCATGCAGCACGCCATCCGGCTGCGCGCCAAGGTCAACCAGGCCGCCCGCAGGGTCCTGGACTCCCACGACTTCGTCGAGATCGAGACCCCCACCCTGACTCGCTCCACCCCGGAAGGGGCCCGCGACTTCCTGGTCCCGGCTCGTCTAGCACCCGGCTCCTGGTACGCACTGCCGCAGAGCCCGCAGCTGTTCAAACAGCTCCTCATGGTCGCCGGCATGGAACGCTACTACCAGATCGCCCGCTGCTACCGGGATGAGGACTTCCGCGCCGACCGCCAGCCCGAGTTCACCCAGCTCGACGTGGAGATGAGCTTCGTCGAGCAGGACGACGTCATCGCCGTCGCCGAGGACGTGCTGCGCGAGGTGTGGGCCCTCATTGGCTACGACCTGCCCACGCCCATTGCCCGCATGACCTATCACGACGCCATGGAGAAGTACGGCTCGGACAAGCCCGACCTGCGCTTCGGCTGCGAGCTGGTGGACCTGACCGACTACTTCAAGGACACCACCTTCCGGGTCTTCCAGAACCCCTACGTGGGCGCCGTCGTCATGCCCGGCGGGGCCTCCCAGTCGCGGCGCACCTTCGACGCCTGGCAGGAGTGGGCCAAGCAGCGCGGCGCCAGGGGCCTGGCCTACGTCACCGTCGCCGAGGACGGGACCCTCGGCGGCCCCGTCGCCAAGAACATCACCGACGCCGAGCGGGCAGGCCTGGCCCAGGCCGCTGGAGCCGAGCCCGGTGACTGCATCTTCTTCGCCGCCGGCCCCGTGGACTCCTCGCGCGCCCTGCTGGGCGCCGCCCGCCTGGAGATCGGCAAGCGCTGCGGTCTCATTGACGACGACGAGTGGTCCTTCGTGTGGGTCGTGGACGCCCCCCTGTTCAAGCCCTCCGCCGAGGCCCGCGCCGACGGCGACGTGGCCCTGGGCAAGTCCGCCTGGACCGCTGTCCACCACGCCTTCACCTCACCCAAACCGGAGTGCCTGGAGACCTTCGACACCGACCCAGGAGGCGCCCTGGCCTACGCCTACGACATCGTGTGCAACGGCAACGAGATCGGCGGCGGCTCTATCCGTATCCACCGCAGCGACGTCCAGGAGCGCGTCTTCAACGTCATGGGGATCGGCGAGCAGGAGGCCCAAGAGAAGTTCGGCTTCCTGCTGGACGCCTTCAAGTTCGGCGCCCCGCCGCACGGCGGCATCGCCTTCGGCTGGGACCGCATCGTCTCCCTGCTGACCCGGGCCGACTCCATCCGCGACGTCATCGCCTTCCCCAAGTCCGGTGGCGGCTTCGACCCGCTGACCGAGGCACCCGCCCCGATCACGCCCGAGCAGCGCAAGGAGGCCGGGGTCGACGCCGTCCCGGACGACGAGTCCGGCTCTGCGGTGCGGGGCAAAGAGGACGGGATGAAGCAGAGCTGAGTTCGCAGGTCGCGTCCGCCCTTCGCCTACACTCGATGAGGTGACGATGCTTGCGCTGCACGAGTGGGGTGCTCCGGCGGATCCGCCGCTGCTCTTAGTCCACGGCCTGACTGAATCGGCTACCGCCTGGCCTGACGCTGTAGCACGCTGGTCCTCCCGGTATCACGTCCTCGCGATCGATCAGCGGGGGCACGGGGCATCCCCGCGGTGGGACGACGAGACCCTGGCCCGGGCGCCGCAGACTATGCAAGAGGACCTTGAGAAGACGTTGGCCCTGTTCTCGGAGCCGCCGGTCGTCGTGGCGCACAGCCTGGGAGGGCTCATGTCGCTGCGGGTGAGCGTCGCCTGGCCCGAGCTGGTTCGGGCACTGGTCCTGGAGGACGTCGCGCGTCCCACCGGGCACTGGGCCCCGGCCCCCTGGTTCGTGGAGCATCAGGAGCGGTTCCTGGACGCCTTCGCCGACGGCGGCGCGGCCGAGCGGGAACGGATGAGGCGCGAGACCTCATGGAGCGAATCCGAGATCGAGGGCTGGGCCGCGTGCAAGAGGCGGGTCGACCGCCGTTATATTCGTGAGGGCACCTATCTCGGCGAGGCCGACCTCGTCAGCGCGATCAACCGGCTGAGGGTGCCGACGCTCTACCTGGCGCCCCGCCGCAGCGACATGGCTCCTGACCCCTCTGAGGTGACCAATCCGCTCGTGCGTTTGGTGCTGCTCGACGGCGTCGGTCACTGCGTGCGGCGGGACGCCCCGGAGGCCTACCACGGGCTGGTCGATCCCTTCATCGAGGCGGCCTTCGCCGGCACCGACCGGTGACCTGCTCGGTCAGTACAGTGCCCGTGGCCTGGTCCACGGCCGCCAGGAGATGCGGGGCCGGGTCCTTGTCGGTGCGGGCCCTGCGCACGGCGGGGCACGTGAGACCATTGCAGACTTATAACCGGCCCAGGACGCAGGCGAAACCGCGATTGCCCGCGGCCCACTCCTCATCATTGGGACCGAGCGTGTTGATCGAGTAGCTGGTGGACAGGTCGAGTCCGTAGCGCTTGGCGTAGGTGCTGGTGCAGGTGACCTTGACCTGCGGGTCATCCGTTAGCGCCTCGGAGGCGCTGGAAGCGTTCGTGGTCGGGTCGAAGGTGCCACCGGCGAAGACGATCCAGTCGGCTTGGGAACAGTCGACCTGGCTCACGCTCGTGCCGCCCACGACTGAGGTGGCCCGGCTCAGACAGGTCCCCAGAGGCCAGGGCATGTCATCTGAGTAGGGGATGCCCTGAGCGTTGACCTGCGCGGGAGTAGGGGCGGGCGTCGCAGACGGCGAGGCCTTCTCGGGACTGCGGGCATCTGGCCGAGCCGTGGCCGTGGCCTCGCCGCCGGCCCCCCGTTTCTCAAGGCTCTTGGCACTCGGGACGGTTGAGGCCGAGGCCCGCTGGGCGGTCCGGTTCGCCGAGGACGCCGACGGAACCAGGTTCGTACTCGCAAGCACGACGGCGGAGATGATGACGCCTGCTGTCACGCCGAGTGCCAGGAGCGCGAAGGCCCTGCCCGAGCGTCTTGCGTCGGAGGCCGGTACTGGGGCGGAGGCTGGAAGGGGCGTCCGCATCACTGCGGGAGGGACAGCGATCGCCGAGCGCGGGATATCGCCGACTCGGGCCAGTGCCTCGGCGAGCTCGTTGCCGTCGCGGTAGCGCTGCGCCGGGTCGGGGTGCAGCGCCCGGTCGAGGAGCGGGCGCAATGCCTCGGGGATACGCAGATCCGAGGTGTCCGCGGGCACGGACAGGCGGTTGATGATCTCCGGCAGACTCAGCGCCCCGCCGTCGGCAGTGCGACGAGGACCGCGTCCGGTGAGAAGCGTGAACAGAACGGCCCCTAACGACCATACGTCGCCGCTGGGTGAAGGCTCGGCCAGGGTGAAGGCCTCCGGTGGAGCGAAGTCCGGTGTCATCGTCTCCAGGGTGACGGAGGACTCGATGCCCTCGCGTTGGATGGCGGCAAGGCCGAAGTCGCTCAGGCGCGGGCTTCCGTAGGCGTCGATGAGGATGTTGCCGGGTTTGATGTCGCGGTGGAGGACCCCGGCTCGGTGAGCGGCCCCCAGGGCGGAAGAGACGGCCGAGACGATGCTGACGGCCTCGGCGGCGCTGAGTTCGCCGCTCTCCAGGACCTGGGCTAACGAGCCTCCGTCGCAGCGTTCCATGACCAGGTAGGGACGCCCGTCGGGCAGGACTCCGGAGTCGATCAGCGAGACCACGTGCGGGTGCCCGCTGATGCGGCTGGCGGCCGCCATCTCCCGCATGAAGCGTCGACGGTTGCGTTCGTCGTGCAACGGCCGGGAGTCGATCTTGACGGCCACCGGACGCTGCAGCGAAATCTGCTCCCCAGCGTAGACGGTGGCGAAGCCTCCCCGCCCCAACGGTTCTCCCAGACGGACACCGGGCACAGGCGGCGCGACGTGCGCAAAGGCGTCGGGAATGGGGGAGGGGCTACTCATGGGCTCATGATCGTTGCGAGGGCGCACCGGCGCAAACCTGTTCAGACCTGACCTCATTCTCCGCCGCTCATCGCCGTCTGCCAGCATTCGTCCCGTTTTCGCTGCGGCACCGTGAAACCCGCGGTGGCCTTCTGCCGAAGAGCTTCCTCCGGCAGAAGGCCACCACAGCAGTACACCGCAAGCGGTGCGCGTACAGGGGCTACCGACTGAATCGATTAGGCGGCGTGCGTGCAGGTCGGGCAGGAGCAGTCCTCGCAGGTGCACGAGGAGCAGGAGTCCGAGCAGTGCTCGCACGAGCAGGTGTTGTGGTTGCAGGTCGGGCAGGAGCAGTCCTCGCACTCGCACACGGCGCAGGAGTCCGAGCAGTGCTCACAGGAGCAGGTGTCGCACTCGTCGTAGTGGCCGTTGTCCTCGTGGTGGGCGTGGCCGTTGTGGATGTAGTCCACGTGGTCGCCATGGATGACGGCGAGGTGGCCGCAATTCGGGCCGTGAGTGTGGCGGTGGGCCTCGGCGGGGCGGTGCTCAGTGGTGGCAGTCATGATCGTGCTCCTTCGTATGCTCAAGGGTGTCGATGAAGATCGATGCGACATGGTCGTCGATGAGGGAATAGCTCTGCCGCCTGCCGTCGCGGACTGACTCGACCAGGTGGGCGTCGCGCAGTACCCGCAGGTGATGAGAGACCAGGGGCTGGGACACGCCGAGGAACGCCACTAACTCGGTGACGTCGGCCGGTGAGCTGATGAGGCGATAGACGATACTCGCCCTCATGGGGTGAGCGAGAGCCTTGAACAGCTGCACCACGGCGGAGTCATCCCCGAGAGGAGCCTCCGGCGGCGTCGCGACCTTTCGCATACAGGAGATTTTATATCAATCTGTCTTGATGTCAATGCTCGGATGAGCGCGTCGTGCTGCCAGATCCGGAAAGAATGCGCTGGTCAGGTGCTGTGACAGCCCAGCCGTCCCAGAACTGGCAAACCGGCTTGAACGCCGCGTCCCAGTCGTTGAGAGCACGTACCGCAGCCGATCGACGGTGGCTTTCACTCATCTTTTGACGGGAATGTCGGTGAGGCGGAAGGGGTTGTTGGGGCGGGTGGGGCGTTTGGAGGGTTCGAGGTCGAGGGTGACGGTGTCCTGCCCGGTGTCGGGCCACACTACTGTCAGGGTGGTGGCGTCGCCGTCACCGAGCTTGTTGTCGGCAGTGATCTCGCTCAGGGGGTGGTGGGCCCCTTTGGCGGTGGTGTAGTCGACCGGGTAGTAGCGCGTCTGAGCGGTCAGCAGGCTCAGCCCCGTGATCGCGCCCAGCAGCTTGGTGTCCTCCTCACCGCGGGCGCTTCCGGCCAGCTGGGTCGGTTGCAGCCAGTCCGCCGGGCCGACGTCGGTGCTTCCGGGGCCGCCAGTGGCCTTGACCTCACCGACAAGGTACTTCCCACGGCGGGACACCTCCTTGAGCACGAAGGTCAACTTGTCCTCCCCGCTGCCTCGTTTGACCGCGACTCCCTCACTGCCCTTCGCGACCGGCCCCTCGGCCCTGGGAAGATCGCCACCGCCCTTGCCAGATGGGTCCTTGCCCGCGTCGAACTTGGTTGAGGTGGACTCTGTGGGCACCAGGGTAATCTCCACACGGCGGTTGAGCTGACGGTTCTCATCGGAGTCGTTGGGTACCCGCGGCTCGCTTTCACCCTTGCCCGAGACACTCACGCTGTAGGCCGACATGCTGGTCAGCTGCCCCAGCCGGTCGGCCACGGCCTGGGCCCTGCGGTTGGACAGGTCCTGGTTGTGAGCGTCGTCGGCGACGTCGTCGGTGTGACCCACGATCGTGACCTGTCCACCGGGGTAGGTGGACAGCTGGTCGGCCGCTTTCTTCAGCGTGGTGTCGGCCTGGGCGCTCAGATCGGCTGAGTCTGAGTCGAACAGGACGTCGGAGGCCAGGGTGATGGTCACCGACTTGCCCGTCACCCGGGTGTCGGAGGCCCCGTCCACTGAGGCGGTGAAGGTCTCCAGCGCCACCGGGTCCGGGCTGCTCTCGGTGTCGTAGGTATTCTCCAGCGCCTTCTTGGCCTCCTCGGACAGCTTGCCGTCGCGTACCACCGGCACGCCTTCGAACAGGCCCGACTCGGGCACCAGCACGTTGATGGTGTTGGCGTCGACCGGCTTGAACAGGGCGTGCAACGTAGCATCGGGCTCCTTGTCCGTCAGGCTCGTGCTTTGGGAGGAGGCTTTGAAGGTCTCCTGGACGGTGCCGGCATCGAGGTCCACCAATCGCACACCATCAGCACCACTAAAACGATCATTGCGGTCCCAGGCCAGGTGCACGTCGAACTCCTTGCCATCAGACGACAGACCGCCGGAGCCGGCCTTGTCCAGGTGGGCGGCCAGGGGGACCACCATGACATCGTTGGAGACCACAGCCGGTCCCACCGTGACCTTCAAGGTCGCCCCCACGGTCGACACCGTCCGGGTCACACCCTGACCCGAACCACCTGAGGCCCCCGCAGAACCCGACGCCGAGGCCCCGGCCGAGCCCGATCCTGCGTTGCCGGACGCCGCCGAGCCACTGTCTTTCTTCCCCTTGCTCTTCCTGCCCAAGCAGGCAGCCAGCACCGGAACCCCCAGAACCGACCAACCACCCACCAGCAGCGCACGCCGAGACACAGGCCCCTCCGTGGGTGCACCCTTTAGCGTCATGTATTTTTCCGAGTGTTCTCGACCTTGCTCGCGGATGCCGGCGATTCCTGAGGGCTGCCGCCGCTCATGTAGCATTCCAGCCATGTCGTCGGCGACCTCAGACAGTGATGGGCTCGTGTCCGACGGCGAGTGCATGATCATCGGGCATCGTGGTCTGAGCTCGCTCGCCCCGGAGAACACTATGGCTGCCTTCCGCTGCGCAGTGGACCACCAGGTGGGCTGGGTGGAAGCGGACGTTGACGTCATCGCCGACGGAACGGTCATCATCTGCCACGACTCGACCCTGGATCGCACTACGAACCGGGCTGGCCGGTACGACGACCTGACCGTCGCCGATCTGGCGGGCATCGACGCCGGAGGCTGGTTCTCCCCCCGGTTCAAGGGCGAATCGCTCCCGACCTTGCGGAACCTCATTGATCTCATGAACGCCACCGGCCTCAACGCCAATATCGAGATCAAGCCCAATAGGACCGGGCGAGAGGCGACGCTGCGTCTCATCGACGGTGTGATCGCCCAGCTCGAACGCCTGCGTCCCGGTGCGGAGGTCATTGTCTCCTCCTTCAGTCATCTTCTGCTCCACCTGTTCAAGCAGCGCGCTCCACACGTGCCCGTGGGTTGCCTCTACAGGAGTCGCACTCTTTCAGACGACTGGAGGAGCACGCTTCAGATCGTGGGAGCCGACTACATTCACCCAGAGGACTCCGGCCTGACCCGGCAACAGGTTCAGGCCTTTCGAGCCGAGGGCTACGGCGTCAACGTCTGGACCGTCAACTCGCTCGGCCGGGCCAACGAGCTCTTCAACTGGGGTGCCACCGGCATCTTCTCCGACATCGCCCATCAGATTCCTCGCCGCTGACTTCTCCGCAGTACACATCTCTGACATCATCTCTTGAAAGGACGGACCTGGTCCCATGACTGCGTCCACATCCGAGTCATCCCCTGATTCGTCTGCCGCCATCGTCTCAGAGGAGACAGGCGAGCATCTCGCCGATCTGCCCGAAGGCGCCGCTGCCCGGGGGCGTCCGGCCTTTCTGCGCCGTGACCGCGTTGGCGCGTTCCTCAGCATCGCGCTCTCCGGCCAGCTCGTGTACGCCGCCTTCGAGGCGCTCAAGGGCTCCCTCATGCTGCAGGTCTCCGACGTGCTGGGGATCGGCATTGACGGCTTCGGCGCCATGATGAGCGTTATCGGTCTGGCCATGTACATGTATGTCCCGGCCGGATGGATCAACAACCGCTTCACCATCCGCTCGATCCTGGTGACGTGGTGCGCCTGGAGACTTGTCACACTGCTGGTCCTCTACCTGATACCGGGGCTGTCGTTCACGACGATGCTCGCCATCGCGTTCTCCTGGGCGGTCTGGGATGCCATCGGGTGGCCGGCGGTGGTCAATGGCCTCACCTTCATCTCCCGAGACGATCGCCGCCGCGGCAGAGGCATGGTCATGGGCTTCTTCGAGGCGATCAGACGCAGCGTGGAGTTCATCCTGGCCATGATCGTCGTCGGCTGCGTCTGGGCCTTTCCTCAGCACTGGAAGGTCATCATCATCGGCTTCGCGGTCGGCTATTCCCTGTTGCTCGTCCCGTTGATCGCCTGTCTGCTCCACTTCGTGCCGAGGAACGCGATCGCCCACCAGGACAACACCTCGGCGAACGCGGCCGCCCTCCTTGGGCTGCTCAAGGTCATGACTCGTCCGCGCATCTGGCTGGCCGGGCTGGCGGCCATGTGCCTGTACTGGGCCTATGTCAACCTCATCTACTCCTCGGCCCCCTACCTCAAGCTCGTCTACAACGTCTCCGACGGCGTGGCCGGACTGTTCGGGGCTGCGACCACCAGCCTCGTCGGCGCCCTCATCTGCATCCCAGCGGGGTTCGTTGCCGACTACGTCTTCAAATCGTCAGCCGCCATGATGACGGCAGCGCTGACCGTCGTCGGGGTAAGCGCCGCAGCGGTGTACATGCTGCCGTCATCGAAGACGATGATGTGGCCCGCAATCATCCTCCTCATCGTCATGTCAGCGGGTGTCTTCATGGGCAAGTCGGTCATCCTGGCTCCGATCGCCGAGCTCGACCTGCCCGAGGAGATCAACGGTTCGGCTATGGCGGTCGCCTCGTTCCTCGCCTACGCCTCCATTATCTGGGGCAACTCGATGACCTCCGGCATCGTGGAGTCCCACCGCCACGACGCCTATGCGGGCTATCAGACCATCTTCCTCATCACCCTAGCCGTGGCGCTAGCAGGAGCCACCTGCGCCTTCGCTCTGACCATCGTCGGACGAGGTCGGCGGCACGTCTGACTCGTTCTCAATTGACTCGATGCATGACCCGGAAGGCTGTGTGAGCGCAGTCACCAGGGGTAGGGTGGGGTCATGTCACGCTACATCGAGCTCCACCCCGTGAACCCGCAGATCCGCCTGGTTGAGAAGGTCGTCGCCACCTTGCGCGATGGCGGTCTGGTCGCCTATCCCACCGACTCCGGCTACGCCCTAGCCTGCGCACCGGGGAACAAGGAGGGCCTGGACCGCATCCGCACCATCCGCCAGCTCGACGGCAAGCACAACTTCACCTTCGTATGCGCTGACTTCGCCCAGGTGGGTCCCCTGGCCATCGTGGGCAATAACGCCTTCAGGCTCATCAAGCGCCTCACCCCGGGGCCGTGGACCTTCATCCTCAAGGGCACCAAGGACGTTCCCCGGATGACGCTCAACCCCAAGAAGCACACGCTGGGCGTGCGCATCCCGGACCACGCCATCACCCAGGCCCTCGTGGCCGAGTTCGGTGCCCCCATCCTGTCCTCCACCTTCATCCGCCCCGGCAAGGAGGAGCCGGAGACCAACGGGTGGGAGATCGAGGAGTCCCTCGGCCACCTCATCGACGTCGTCATCGAGGGGCCAGTGGGTCAGGGAGAACCGACCACCGTCGTCGACCTGACCGACGATGTTCCCGAGGTGGTGCGTCAGGGCGCAGGAGACATCAGTCTGCTCTGACCAAGCCGGGAGCCGTGGCTCCCGTCGTGCTTGCCGGGCCCGAATCGTCGTCGGGCCCGGCAAGCAGTCGTTGCAGCCACCAGGGCGACCACCAGTTCCAGCGGAGTCGGGGGTGGGGGAGGATAGGGTCACCCCATGGACCTGTTCGAGTCGGCCGGCACTGATGAGGCCGGGATCCCCGCGGACTCTCACGCGCCGCTGGCCGTGCGGATGCGACCCCGCTCGCTGGACGAGCTTCAGGGGCAGGCACACCTGCTGACCCCCGGATCGCCTCTGCGGCGCCTTGTCGAGCCATCAGAGACGACGGAGCACCCGCGCGCGGGCGCTCAGGGAAGCACCACCGCGCGGCATCCGGGCACATCCCTGTCATCCGTCATCCTGTGGGGGCCTCCCGGAACCGGGAAGACGACGCTGGCCTACCTGGTGGCGCGGAGCAGCGGGCGACGATTCGTGGAGCTGTCGGCGGTGACCGCGGGCGTCAAGGATGTGCGCACCGTCGTCACCGATGCCAGACGGCACCTGGCGGCAGGGGAGGAAACAGTCCTGTTCATCGACGAGGTCCACCGCTTCTCCCGCTCCCAGCAGGACGCCCTCCTGCCCAGCGTGGAGAACCGGTGGGTCACACTCATCGCCGCCACCACGGAGAACCCGTCCTTCAGCGTCGTCTCACCGCTCCTGTCCCGCTCCCTGCTCCTGACGCTCCACCCCTTAGGGGCGGACGACGTCGGGCGCCTGATCGACCGTGCTCTGACCGACGAGCGCGGCCTGGCCGGAGCCGCCCGGCTCAGCCAGGAGGCTCGCGAGCAGATCGTGCGCATGGCCGGCTCCGACGCCCGCAAGGCCCTCACCGTGCTGGAGGCCGCCGCAGGCACGGTTCTGGCGCGGGAAGCGGACGCCGACTCACTGCCCCTGATCGAGGTGGCCGACGTCGAGCAGGCCGCCGATGTGGCGGCGGTGCGCTATGACCGCACCGGCGATCAGCACTACGACGTCATCAGCGCCTTCATCAAGTCGATGCGCGGTTCCGATCCCGACGCCACCATGCACTACCTGGCGCGCATGATCGCGGCTGGGGAGGACCCCCGGTACATCGCCCGACGCATCGTCATCCACGCCGCCGAGGACGTCGGCCTGGCCGACCCCGGAGTACTGTCCACCGCCGTGGCCGCGCAGCAGGCGGTCGCCATGATCGGGATGCCGGAGTCCGGTCTCATCCTGGCCGAGGCCGCGCTCGCCGTGGCCACGGCCCCCAAATCCAACGCGGTCACCATGGCCCTGAGCGAGTCTCTGGCGGACGTGAACGCAGGCAAGACTTCAGCCGTGCCCGCCCACCTGCGCGACGCCCACTACACCGGTGCCGAGGGACTCGGGCACGGCAAGGGTTACCGCTACCCGCACGACTTCCCGCACGCCGTCGTCG
>ERZ772946.287-NODE-287-length-21466-cov-21.9873_pt1 | contig 21466 bp, 21 predicted proteins | sample MGYA00511680_ERZ772946 | MGnify/ENA primary metagenome ERZ772946 (study PRJEB29015, sample SAMEA2737918) | human oral metagenome | biome: human oral; feature: human-associated habitat; material: dental | place: China | collected 2016 ... | reverse complement strand
CTTGGCAATGATGTCGTGGTCGTCAACCACAATGATCGAGCACGCCTGATCCACATCGATCTCCTCATCACGACGCATGATTCAACAACGAAGCCAGCCGACGCAGCTGGCCAGCACCAGCAGACAGATTAGTTACGGAGCGAAGACGTCAACACCCCCACCAGGAGAATCAGCAAACTTTCGCCAACCTTCCAGGCGCACCAAGCGAGACCTCCCCTAAGAATGAAGCCAAAACTCCCAGGAAGACATTTCAACCATTGATGACTCAACACCCCGCTTTGATACAGACCAGTTTCTACCACTTCATCGATTGACCACATTGTGAGACGAGGCGTCGCCCCAGCACCCTTTGGCGCATGCACTCACTTGACGACAGTCGCTACGTACTCTGAGGTTTTCGACTGTATCGACAGGCGCCACTTGTGCTACCTCACTAGCAGCGACGCTTGCCCTCCACAACGCAGGCGCGATACCACATACCAGACCCTCTCGGTAGGTCTTACTTCTCAGTCTTAACACTCAGACTGGTCTATTACGCCACGGTCTCACTAATCTCAGTTTCGCCAAGCGAATGCGAGCCAGGACAGCACCGGCGCCTGTGCGCAACGATGCGTCTACCACTCGCTTCGCTTTCCTCTCCGAATCCCGAATCGTTGAGTTAGGAACCCTAGAGATGGCATATGAGCAGACGGACGCCGTGGTCGACTACTACGAAGAGTTCGCACTCCACAGAGAAGATTCAACCCAAAAAATTCTCAAGGATCTCAAGAAGGTTCAACGTCAGTGGCGAACGCTCGGAGTACGCAGTGGGCGAGAAGGCAAGGAAGCGAACGAGAAGCTTAGACTCATCGAGAAGGCGCTTCAAGTATTTCAGAGCGACGAGTCGCGGCACACCTACGATGAGTCGTTAAAGCAGGTTCCGAAAGTTATCAAGTCCGAAAAGAAGACTGACTGGATCAACGAGTCGTGGAAGTACTACTTCGTTGGCGACAATGGTCCCGCCAAAATTGCAGCAGCGAAAGCCCGCACCGCAGAGAACGACAACCCACAATGCTACGTCGTATCGGCGTGGGTAGAGCTTGCCGAGGCATGGGGTAGTGACGCAGAGAAGCGGCAAACGTACCGGCAGGCCAAGGTGTACGCCGACGAATCGTACGTCCTCGATCTGGAGAAGAACTACGTTGCCGACGTCAACTTCGCCCGCGGAGTCTGTTTCGCGGCAATCGGGCAGCACACCAATGCCATCGAATGCTTTCTTCGCGCTCTCCAAGAAGCCAACCCATTTACATTTTGCGACATTGCATGGCGGGCGGCAATATCATACACAATACTCAGGGAGTACGACAAGGCGGTCGACATCTGCCTGATCGCCCTGAAAGTCGGAGCAGAAATCGACGACGATATTCTCCTACACAAGGTCTACCAGTCATGTTATGCAGCCCTAGAAGCAAAGTGCCTGCACTTCCACTTCGGCGTCGATGAAATTACTCGCGCTTACGAAGAGAAGCGACTCAAAGAGAGTGACGTTGTCAACTCCTTGAACGACTTCCGCAGCATGCGCAACCACATCGTCAACCAGAATATTCGGTCACACCTACTGTCGAAGCTATCGAGCTTCATTGAGGCGCACATCGGCCGCCTCGAGCTCATCGAACAGCGCATCACTGCAATCAAGAACGCGCCGAGCGACGAGTTGGCTGACACTGACCACCTGAAGCCTGGCGAGCCTCCAAGCGTCAATATTCTACTATGGTCTCTTGGCATTGCAGCCATTATTGGCATCGTCGCATACTCATCTGGAGAAAGCACTCTTTACACGGGGCTCGTATTCCCATTGATCGGGGTGCTGGGATACTTCACAGTCCTGCAAAGCCACGATCAGGATACCGCCAAGTACGAGAAGGCCTGCCGCGAAGCTCGCGCTGCACAGAAGGAGGCTCGGGCCGCTCAGGGGCGCGCGCGGTCACTTGGTGCCGTCGAGATCAAGGTACTTGAGGATCAGTTGCGCGGGATGAAAGCGGACATTGAATCTAACTAAGCAGTATTAAGGAATTACCAGCATGGATACACGTGTTGCTGACCAGTTGCGACTCCGAGGCGGCCACCTGGACTTTATCGGTCGTAGTCACATCTGGATCGACGATTATGACCGGGCCGACTCGGCGCAGTTTGCCCAGTTCGCCCTCGCCAATGCGCTGGCTCACACAGCGCCAGGGCAGTTGGAGGTGCTCGTCTTCGATGATGCACTCAGGGGTATCGCAGCGCCGTTCCAGGAGGTCAACAGCGGCGGGGAAAAGATTCTGCGCCACATCAACGACCTCCAGGAGCTGAACGAGACCATCAAGTACCTGCACGAGCATGTGCGCTCAGTGCTCAACGTCATCCAGGGCCGCACGGAGAGTCTGCTGGACTTCCGCCAGCGGCTCTCACCCAAGGTAGAGGGCTTCAAGTTGGTGGTCCTCTCGACGATCTACCACCTGCTAAGCGACGAGATCAGAGACAAGCTCACCGTTCTGCTCAAGGCTGGCCCGGCTGCTGGCGTCACTTTTCTCATCCACTCCATGAAGCTCAAGGTCAACGAGGAGATTCTTGACCTGACGCAGCTGTGCGATGTTGATGAGCGCACGGTCTATGGCAATGACGGGGCAGTGCGGGGGCAGTTCGACCCGCAAAGTACCGATGACCTCATCTCAGTCAGCCGAGACGTTGCCTCGGCGGTCGCCAATGCGCAGGTGGAGCCGGTGGCCTTCAGCGAGGTGCAGCCGTTGGATGCCCCCTGGTCGCAGTCCAGCCGGGATGGCATCAGCTTTGCAGTGGGCACCTACGGGATGTCCACCATCGAGGTCACCCTCGGCGACGAGCTCAACCAGCGCCACAACGCCCTGATCACCGGCGCGGTCGGACAGGGCAAGTCCAACCTCATCTCCGTGGTGGTGCACTCCCTGTGCCAGCGCTACTCCCCCAGCGAGGTCGAGTTCTACATGCTCGACTTCAAGGAAGGCGTCACCCTCCAGGCCTTCGCCCCAGACCCAAGCACTGGCTCCTTCCTGCCGCACGCTCGCGTGCTGGGGCTGGACGCCGATCGGGAGTACGGCGTCAACGTCCTGCGGCATCTCTTCGCCATCTACCGCCAGCGCATGGCCACCTTCAAGGCCGCCGGCGTGCAGAACATCCGCCAGTACCGCCTGGCGGATCCCGAGGCCATCATGCCCCGCATCGTAGTGGTCATCGATGAGTTCCAGATGCTCTTTGCCGACCAAGATACCGTCGCCACGACCGCAAGCGATCTCATCGTCAAAGGTGCCCGGCTCTTCCGCGCCTGCGGCATCCACTTCATTTTGGCCTCCCAGACCATCAGCAGCGGCAGCATACTCGGTTCTACGGCGCAGGCACTGTTCGCTCAGATCCCGGTACGTCTGGCCCTGAAGAACTCCCTGACGGAGTCCCACGCCACGCTCGGCATCAAGAACGACGCCGCCAGCCACATCAGGTCTCGAGAAGCCATTGTCAACCTCGACTATGGCGAACTGTCATCTAACCGCAAGACCACCATCGCCTACGCCGACGACGCCATCCTGGCCGAGCTGCGCACCGTCTGGTGGCAGCAGGCCCAAGGTGCCGTCACCCCACCAGAGGTCTTTGAAGGCGAACACCGCCTCAGCCTTCACGACGACGAACGCTTCCTGACGAACCTGCAGAGCAGGCACGCCATGCTCGGCCGCCGTATCACCGTCGGCGTCGCGCCACTGGCAGCGGATTTCTCCACCGACGTCGGCCGCAACCTGGCCCTGTTCGGCACCGGCCCAGGCCACACCATCTTGCTCAACGCTGCGCTCTCCCTCCTGCACAGCACGCCGTCCGCCGAGATCATCGTCCTCGATCTTATCGGCGACTGGCCGTTACCTGCTCGCGACGCTATGCGCACTGACTTCGAGCAAGAACTCACCAAGCTTGGCAGCATTTACCGCCTTGTCGGCAAGCACCAGGCAGATGCTCTCGTCGACGAACTGGTCGAGCGAGCCGCATTCACAACCGACGACGCCAGTGCACCGCCGGTCTACATCATCGGCCTCGGCCTAGAACGGTGGCGCAGCGACACCACCAAGATCAAGACGCTCTTCACCAACGGTCCGCTGTCTGGCATCCACCTTCTGGGCTGGTGGAACAAGTACTCCTCTTTCAAAGCCATGGTCGGGCTCGGCGGCGACAACAACTTCGACATCCGCATTGCCATGCACCTCGACCATTCCTCAGCCCGTGAGGCCTTCAAGCAGCCCATCCTGCGCTGGACACCGCAGGACAACCGCGCCCTCATCTGGGACAGCGCCACCATGAGCAACCCACAGCTCGTCATCCCGTACAGCCGCATCAGCTGACGGAACGTACCGCAACCAGGCTCAGCATCTCCATCTCTCCACCACCGCGTCGAAAGGTACCCGCACTATGTCTCTCGCCGATGTCCTCGCCACCGTCGAGTCCATCAAGCAGCAGATCGAAGACCAGCTCTCGCAGATCGCCAGCTTCAAGACCAAGACCGAGGACTCCATCACTCTCGTCACGTCTGAGCTGGAAGGCGACAACGCCGGCCACGAGCAGCGCATGCTCGCCGCTCTCAGCCAGGCGCTCGACAGCCTCGGCGGGGCCGAAAGCGCGCTCAACGCCTCTGCAGACGGCTGCCAGCAAGTCATCGGCCTCTAAGACACGAAACAGGAGCACCGCCATGGCCGCCCTCGCCAACGTCATCGCAGCCGCCCAGCAGATCGGCAGCAACGCCACTCAGCTCAGCACCGGTACTAGCGCCACCGCCCAGTCCTTGTCTCAGAAGGCAGATGAGCTGCAGTCCGTCACTGCTCCATCGCAAACGGGTGAGAGCGCCGCCCAGCAAGTTCGCACTGCCAGCCAAGCTCTCGAGAGCTGCGCGGCCGCCATGAGCCAGCTCAGTTCCGCTGTCGACGACTTCGTCCAGCACGCACAGCAGTAGCCCCTCATGCCAGAAACCATTAGCGAAGAGGCAAAGCAGGAGCTTCTCCAGCAGCTACAGGACGCACTTGGCTTGGTGAAAAACGCCGATACCAGCGCCCACGACGTAGCCGCAATTACCCACAGCGCTGCCGACGGCCATCAACTCACCGAGGTGATGCTGCAGCAAATGACAGCAATAGAAGCATACCTGAAAAACTGTGAAGTAAGCATTAACGACGCAATAGGTAATATCGAAGCGATTCCACTTGACCCACCCCCAGAAGACTAACACCAAGGACAGCACGCAATGTCACACAACTTCCAGGAAGTGATTGACGAACTACATCGAGGCCGAGAACTACTCACTTCAACCAGTGGCACGCAAGGAATACTCAGCCGACTTAGGGACATTATCAGCGATGTCTCCAGTCAACTATCCAAATACTGCAGCGACGACGCCTGGATAGCGACGATCAATCTCAAGACAGCTCAATATATCATAGACAACATCACCAGAGGTTGCATCACTGCATACAACAATGCTAACGACGAGTTAATCATCAGAATTCAAGGCCATCCCGCTGCTGCAAACGCCGTAACCCAAGCTATAGGTACACTAGCAGTGCGCCAGTACGTCACTGAGGTAACAATATTAAAATCCTGGATAACTGAACAAAAAGAACGCTGGAGGACGAGAGTCATTGACCCTACCACCGACAGCGTGTATGGCCTAGCCGCGGGGAACTTAGCCACCGACAGACGCACCAACCACATTCTTTACGGCCCCTTAGATGACATTCAATACAAAGAAAAGCCGGAGATTATCAAAGGGCACTTGTATCCGGGTGTAAGTGGCAAGAATGCATTCCCTAAAGAGTGGACAGCCCAGAAAATAATGAAAGTTACATCACAGATAGTAGTCAACCCGTCAACGAACTGGAAAACCACCATCCCTACTGACGCAACACTGGAAAAAGCCAGACAACAACACGAACATATCAGAACGAGATGGAAAGCAAAGTTCATGGTTGACGAGGTTGAAGTAAACGTCATCGTAGAGCCTTCTGGTGAAGGTATAATAACCTCGCACCCAACAGACAACTATAGGCATAAATAACCTTGGCAAATCAATTGGAGTGTGTTATATTATGTCCATGAGTGAACAAGTTAAACAAACGATAGCACTTTACAATTATATTGACGAATCTCCTTACTTGTCTCAATCACAAGCCGAAGATGCGAGAGAATATGCAAGGGTCGGCGAGTGGGCAATTTCACTAGAGCACATATGTCTCTGCGTCGCCTCTAACTTATCTAAGCAAAACAAACACTTGACAGAAACAGAGATTAAAACACTCGAAACCTTAGTTACTATTATAGAAGAAGAGGAGGGGGAGGCGTTTCATCGCGACTACTTTGACTTTGTTGTAGGATGCTAGCCATCAACAAAAAAACTAATCTGCCCGAGGCAATCATTCACACAATAAGGCCTATTCATAGCGTCCGGCAAAGGTGCTTTGACCTGCGCAGATGCTGGAGCCGACCAACCCTGTGAATAAACCTCAATGTAATCAACTGGCGTTAATATTCACTTCTATGCATGGTGTAACTGTGAATAGAATTTCTACCCCTCAACAGGCAAGAGCCATTGATTACTACCAGGAATTCGGGTTCAAGCGGCAAGAATCAACAGATCAACTACGCCAAGACGTGGAACGCGTTCAGTGTCAATGGCGACGGAGAGCCTCTCTCACCAGCAAAGATAGTGAAGATGCAAGTGGTAGCCTCAGCCTCCTGGCATGAGTTTTACTTTCGACGAAGTTGAGTCGATTCTCTCGCAGCGACACTCGCAATGATCTGCCTATCGGTCTTCTCCGCCGATGGGTCAACCGAATAGCAGAAACTCAAGTTCAAGTCATCTTTAAACTTGGCATAGAGTTCTGGGCGCAAGAACTCGCTCTTTTGTGAGTTGAACGACGAACGTTCCTTCAGGCTGCCATCGGCTCTTGTGCCGCTTCGCCTCACATCTATGCAGTAGATCTTGTCGGGATCGTCGCTAGCATCCGAGATGCCTAGTTGTCGCACAACGGCTTTCTTTTGTCCCTCGCTCAGATCTTTGATTTCGACAGGAATCCACTTGCCAAACTGCTCAGTAAACTGACGTAGGAGGTTACCTACGTTATTTGCCCACTCAATGCCAAAGAACTCTCTTAGCGTTTGCGGGTCTACCATAATCCCGTTCCGATTTGCTGGCACCGAGAGCGAGTCTGTGATGTCTGACTTCCTCATGAAGCACAGGTGAACGAGCGCAAAGTCATCCGGCTTTGGGCTGTTGATGTAGTCGGTGACGGTGACGTAGTACCCCCGCTTTTTGTAGGTAAAGTCAAAGCACGTCACCACCCATCCTTGCTTCCGCATGGCGTCTCGCAGTGCTTTTAGATTTCGTAGCGGCAGGTGCATAGCAACCCCTTCGTTGCACCAACTGATGATGTGCCTGACACTACCGAACAACCAGCAGAAATACAGGCTACTGTCATCTATGCTGACGAACGTCAGCAACCCCGCTCTCCCAACCCCTTCAACCCTGCACTACTTCTGCAGGAGCGTCAGAGGCTCCACCCCAATCTGCTCCGCCATCTTCTCCAGGCTCTTGAGGGTGAGGTTGCGTTCGCCTCGTTCGACACCGCCCATGTAGGTGCGGTGGACACCAAGAACGTCTGCGAAGGCTTCTTGGCTCAGGCCTCTCTCCAGCCGGTAGGCACGCAGGTTCCTGCCCACCGTCTTCTGGAGATCACCAACAGCCACATCTCTCAGCCTGGCCACCTGCTACTTGAAGGTCTACAGACTGATGAGTAGCATCAAGGTCACGATGCCAGCCGAGCGGTGAGGAGGTGTGCCCGATGAGCGGCGGCGAGTGACTGCAATCCGTCAGGCTGCCTCACGGTGCTCAGCGTCGTGGGGCAGCTCTGCTTCGAGCGTCCAAGTCACTGCGAAGCCGGTCTTGGGCAGGAGCCAGCCACGAGCGTTGAGGGATATGACCTTGCCAACGGCTGCCTCGGGCGTGCGGACGAGTTGGGAAGGCTGGAACGTAGCAACGGTGTCGCTGACACGGATGTCGGCGATGGATGTGTTGGTGTAGTCCACTGCCAGCGACATGTTTCGCGCAGGTTGTGGCAGCTCGAAGAACAGCCGGTGACCCCAGGCAGGCGTGCTGGTACGGAAGATCTGCCGGATCCTCACCGGCTTACCGCTCTGCGCTGCGTCGTCCAGCCGGACGCGGTAGGTCTGGCCAGTTGCCTGGACAGTGCGGTGGATCGGCTGTGGCCTGCCATCGACGGTTAGCTCGAGCAACTCGTATGACTCCTGGCTGCGTGCGTCCATGCCAGGGCGTGGTGCCATGAACCAGGTGGAGGTAGCTGGGATGTCGCCGCGCAGCGCGTTGTATGCCGCCCGATCGGATACGCAGGCAAAGCGGCGCTCACTTCCACTGGGCACAGTGGTGTACTCCCACTCCACCGTCACGTCGAGCAGAGGAGTACCTGCGGTACTCCTCTCTACTGCAGTAGAGAGCCGAACGCGTGCCTCGACGTCGTACCACCGCTCGACGGCACGGATGGCTTGGTCACGGATGTCGGCATATATCTCGCGGGCGAACTGCTCGTCGCCCAGGCGCTGCGCCATGATGGCCGCTGCCGCGTCGTCGAGCCGCTCGGGCGTGGTCAGGCGAGCCATCTCTGCGGGGTGGCGGGCAAGACTCTCGCACAGGACGTTCCACAGCTTGGCCGGCGACAGGTCAATGATGGCCTGCTGGGTGCGCTGGATGGCGACGTCCTCTTGGTCACGCCGGTAGGAGTAGTCCAGGATAGTGGAGACCAGACCAGCCCCGAGCAATGGGCCACCGACCTCATCCAGCGGCAGATGATGCAGCCAGCTCCAGTTGCCCAGGCTCAGCGTCGCCAGCCAGGCGTTGAGCATGATGAGCAGAATACCGATCAAGGTGAATGAGACGGCCAGCAACGCTGCTTTGGTCTTGAGCAGCCGACGATACAGTGGCAGTACATTTTTGCTGGCCATGAATAGATATAGTATAGCAAAATACGGACACATAGAGCAAACGCGAGCAGTATTATCTGAGTATTGCAAGCGGTGCGTAGGCATGCAGACCGACAAGATGAGATGCCGTAGATAATCCGTCCACAAAGGGTGTCGACAGAAGGGTGCCCCACATACAACAGAGCCCTGCATTTTCGCAGGTCAGCGCCAGTTTCGAATGTGACAGAAATAAGCGTCTCGACATTGTTTACACGCCCGCGTTGTGTTTAAATAGAAGTATGACAAATGAAGAACTCTCACAGCAAATTGCAGCACTCACAGCAACCGTAACCGAGAAATTCGACAGAATCAACACGCGGTTCGAGCAGATCGACAAGCGGTTCGAAGACATTGATGGGCGACTCAACACACTACAGGCGGGGCAGGATGACCTGCGTGCTAAGTACGACGATCTTGTTACCAAATACGACGACCTGAAAGCTGGCCAGGACGATCTGCGTACCAAGTACGACGAGCTGAACGAGAAGCAGGGTCACATCGTCAATGCACAGAAGACCATCGCCAAGATGCAGGCTGACCTGCAGCACACCGTGGAAGAGCAAGGTGCCAAGCTGGAGGAGGACTTCACCGACATGAAAGCGACGCAGGCGAGCATCCAGCACGACATTGCACGGATCAACCGCAAGATGATCGTCGAATCCGGCGTGCGCGACACGATGCACGAGAGCGTCTTCACCACGCAAGACAGCCACTACCGCGACCTTGACCGTCGTCTCCGCCTGGTGGAAGCCCGCTTGCCCGAGCTGGGGCAGCAGGGAGCGTAGGTACTGCTGGCGCTAACTCAACGCCGCCCGGCTTTGGTGTCCATCAGCCGGCCAATCGCTCGCCTCAGCCGCTGCGCCGTCTCGGGGCTGACGTCCAGCCCGTGGTGCCCGTCGCCGAGATAGAGCCACTCGTCCGCCTCACCGGCGTACTGGTAGCGCACCAGGTAGAGCTCGGTTGGCACAGCCCGCAGCTCGGGCCCACCGTCGCTGCCGTACCCGCGCTGGGCGACAACGCCCGCCACAGGGAGATGAGCACTCTCGTGGACGACACCATCAAACTCATCGCTCGCCACATCATGGTTGACGACGCACCACGCAGGGCAGCGCTCCAGTCCACCTGCTGGCTGCTCAGGCCGCATGCTACCTCCTCTCCCCCAAGCACCATCTGCTTGCACGACCGCAGCCAACCGCAGCGCGAGGCGCGAAAGCCAGACCAGCGACAGCAGCCAACGGAGAACAGCGATGGTGGACTGACAAGCGGTGACAGGGAGCAGCTGGTCGCCACCGACCATCCACTCCCCCGCGCGCACCTCCTCACACTCCAACGATGCGCGCCAGCACCAGCATGTCCATGTGCTGACTGCCCACCAAGTAGCGCTGCGTCAGCCGGCCTTCTTCGACGAAGCCGAGACTGCGGAAAAGGCCGAGCGACGCGCCGTTGCTCGCCACGACCCACGCCTCCAGACGGTGCAGCCCCAAGTGGCCAACCGCCCAGTCAATGACTGCCCGGCTGCCCGCCGCGCCATAGCCTTTGCCCCGATCGCTCGGCCGCCAGATGCAGATGCCCACCTGGGCAACGCGGTTGCGCCAATCGACGGCATGAATCGAGGCTTCGCCGACCAGACGGCCATCGTCCTCGACCAACACGAAGGTGTAGGCGGTGGCGGGCTGCGGGCCAGCCGTGTCCGCGATCTTGCGGCGCAGCTCCGCGCTGCTTCTCGGCCGCCAGTAGGGCGGGCCATACTGCGCCAGCTCCGGCCAGTCCGCGCACGCCTCGAGGATGGTGGGGATGTGCGCCTCGGCCAGCGCCTGGAGAGTGATGACCATGGCGTCCCTCCCCTCTGCTACCGCGCATCGTCTGCCGCCCGCTCGACTCGATGCTACTCATCAGTCTGTAGACCTTCAAGTAGCAGGTGGCCAGGCTGAGAGATGTGGCTGTTGGTGATCTCCAGAAGACGGTGGGCAGGAACCTGCGTGCCTACCGGCTGGAGAGAGGCCTGAGCCAAGAAGCCTTCGCAGACGTTCTTGGCGTCCACCGCACCTACATGGGTGGAGTGGAGCGCGGTGAACGCAACCTCACCCTCAAGAGCCTGGAGAAGATGGCAGAGCAGATTGGGGTGGAGCCTCTGACGCTCCTGCAGAGGTAGTGGAGGGTTGAAGAGTCGGCTCACCCACCGAAAGCGGCAGCATTTTATCGACGACACATTCAATTTCAAGCAGCTACACGCTCTGACGAGTTTGTTGAATGTTGATCGAGTTGCAAAACTGCAACCTTTGACTGTCAGCACACTCACACAAAACACCACATCTCACCCCTAAACGTTCTACGCTCACATAGGCGCATACCTTGCGCGGAAACCTAGGCGAACATGTATAGAAATGCTACTATGATAAGCACTATACATAACACACATGGGGTACAAAATGCGAGTCGAATCCGCACACATTAAAGGTTACCGTCTATTCGAGGACGAAACCATATCATTCGACGAATCAACCACAATTATCGTCGGCCGCAATAACAGCGGCAAGACTTCATTCGTTGAACTGTTCTACAAGTTCTTTGGGTCAGGCAAGCCGGCCAAGTTTAGCGTCGATGACTTCTCAAGAAAACAGTACAAGTCGTTGCAAGAAGCCGCAGACGCGTGGCAACAATCTCACAATTCGGCAGGCGAAGAGTCACAAGACACTCTTGAATCGCACGAAAACGAAGCGTTCGGCAAGCTTCCTGAGATCACACTCGAAATCGAATTCTCATACAACGACGACGAATCAGCAACCCCGTTGGCAGATCTGATCTTGGATCTCGATCCTGAGCGCCATGATGCGCTTCTCTCCTGTAGGTACTACATCGAAAAACCACAAGAGTTCTTAACTGACTTCGAAAAGTCTCGTCATGACGACATAATAGAATTTGCTCGTCGACGAATGAGTCATTTTACGTGTGAGTACGCCGCAATTGACAAAGAGGATCGCAGCAATCGCCGCTCTTTGCAACTAAGCGACGTCTACAAAGCACTCTCTTGTGACTTCATCTACGCGCAAACGCTGTTCGACGATACGGCACTGGATAAAGGACATGGACTGTCCAAAGGGTTTGAGCAGTACTACAACAAAATCGCAGACAACGAGGAAACACTTGACCAGTTAGAAAATGCTATCGAAAGCATATCGAAACAGCTTGATAATGAATATGCAGCCCTATTCAAGTCGATCTTCGACGATCTCAACACATTTGGTGTTAACGGGATGTCGGCTCTTCAAACAGTGGCGGTAAGGTCTTCGTTCAAACCCGAAACTTTGATGAAGGACAGTACCAAAGTCTTCTACCAAGACGAGACGGGTCAGTACCTCCCCGAAGCACATAATGGTCTCGGATTCACAAAATTAATCTATATCGTACTCCAGTTCGTATCCTTCCTTAAAGCGCACGAAGAGAAAACGCCTATCACCGGCACTAGCTTGATATTAATTGAAGAGCCAGAGGCACATCTCCACCCACAGATGCAGTCGGTATTCATTCGCAGTGTTGCCAAATACATAGAGTCTAAAAAATGGGACGCCCAACTGGTAATTACGACTCACTCGTCTCACATCATAGCCGAAAGTGGGTTCAAGGGGATTCGCTACTTCAAGGCAGGCAGCCAAGCAAGGTTGAGCGGTACTGTAGCCTGCAATGAAGGCGGCGCTTCCTTGCAGATCAAAGACCTCACTACTTTTAGGAACGAGCTGAAAGACAACAACGAAGAAAACACAGTTCGCTTCCTTGAGCAGTATATGGAGCTGCGCAGATGCGACATGTTTTTCGCCGACAAGATAATCCTCATCGAGGGGACGACTGAGTGCCTGCTGTTGCCCAAAATGATAGAGAAGGTGGACGCCTCAATGGGCAATACAAACTCGCCGCTTGCCCACAGTTATATTTCGGTCATAGAAGTTGGTGGCGCCTACGCCTCTAAGTTTCGTGAGCTACTGCAGTTTTTGGAGGTGCCGACATTGATTATTACCGACATCGACTCCATCGACCCGAACAATAGCAACCAGAAATGCAAGACGTCAACTAGTGATGCTGTCACATCCAACACAACGCTTAAAAGCTGGCTTCCTAAGCACAAGAATATTACAGATCTCCTAGATAAAAACACGCTAGAGACGCAGCTCGAAAGCAATAATGTCCGTGTGTGCTATCAAACTCCTGAGGAGGACGGAACGACAGTCGGTCGAAGCTTCGAAGAAGCCTTTATTCTTGCCAATGCAGAAATATTCGAGAAGCAGGCTTCAGAGACGTCTCACGCCAGCAAGTTTCGTCCCGACAAACACCGTTACTACACAGCTGTAGAAATTAGAGAGCAGTCTTACGACATCGCAGGAAAAGTCACCAGCAAGTCGGACTTCGCCTTTGATATTCTAATGCTCAACGACTGGAAGACGCCAAAATACATCGAGGAGGGCCTGAAATGGCTAGCACAAGCATCTCAGAGCAAGTGATCGACTGCCTCGAACACAATAAGAGTTTCGTCGTCGATGCTGGCGCAGGATCTGGCAAGACATATACGCTCGTTGAAGCTCTGACATATCTTCTTAAGCAGAGATCGAAAGACTATCTGTCTCGTGGACAACAGATCGTTTGCATTACCTACACGAATGTTGCAGTTGATGAGATTAAGTCACGTATTTACAGTAATCCCCTTGTGCGCGTTTCAACGATTCACGACTTTCTTTGGTCGGTGATTTGCGATCATCAGAAAGAACTGCGTGAGCGCATCTTGGAAGCCAACAAGGAGAAAGAAGAGGCTAAGCGCATAGCCAACCTGGATTTGACGGGAGTTACGATCGACTACTGGCAATATGGAAGTAAATGGCAGGAGGGCAAGATCCACCATGATGACGTCATTTCTTTCGCCTCGAAAATGTTCTTATCGTATCCGAAGTTGTCGAGACTCGTCGCCGATAGGTATCCAGTGATTTTTGTCGACGAGTATCAGGACACACAGAGGCAAGTAGTCGATCTACTCCTCGATTCTTTACCAAATGAAGGTGAGAGACGCGTAACGCTGGGCTTCTTTGGCGATCATATGCAGAAAATCTATGGAACTGGCGTCGGCAAGCTGGAACGACCGGAGCTTGAGCCTATCCAGAAAGTAGAAAACTATCGATGCTCAACGGAAGTAATTCGCGTTCTGAATAACTTGCGCCCCGCACTTCAGCAAGTTGCTGCAGGCGAGCGTACTCTGCGAGGTAGTGCGCAATTCTTCTACTCACAGGATCAGAATGCTAGTCTCGCAACGCTTCAAGAACGTCTACATGATGAAGGATGGGAGTCTGGCGAGAAAGTTTTGATGTTGACGCATAGATTCATTTCTAAGTCTCTTGGATGGGACAACATTAGGACTGTGTACGCCAATCGAAATCGCTTCGCCCTTGAGAACCTATTGCGCAAAGATGATGTCTTTAGTGACACGTTTCAGACCATTGAGGATGCGGTAGCCGCTTTTGACAGCCGTCGGTATGGGGAACTTTATAGCCTGCTTTCGATTCGACATCGCAAGAATGACGAGAGATTCTCAGACCCACGCGAGTATAAACTTCACTTCTCGCAAGTCCTCGGACAGCTAAGAATGTTATGTAGGTCGGCGACAATCGGACAGGTTCTTGATCATATCTGGGACAACAAACTCATGACGAAAACCAACCGCATGATACGTCTTGAGGATAGGGGGCGAACTGAGGATCATATCCGCAATTTTATTGATGATCTTCGGAGTACTCCATACGCAGAAGTATCGGCCTTGTATCGTTACTTGAACAACGAAACACCTTTCGCAACAAAGCATGGCACCAAAGGCGAAGAATACAATAACGTCATTGTTGTCATTAATGACCGCAGTTGGAATCAGTATAACTTTGCGTCTGTTCTAGAGACAAATAGGGGAAAGCCTCAGTATGAACGTTCGCTCAATTTGTTCTACGTGTGCTGCTCTCGGGCAAAGCATAACCTTGCGGTGCTTATGGAATCGAAAGTAACCGGCAAAACTATCGCCGGTGCTCGTCGCATTTTCGGTGACGAGAATGTCATCGAGCTTTGACGGCGTCAGCGCGGCTACTTCCATAAGTCACCCGAGTATGCGCCTGCAGTGGGACAGTTGGCATCGAAAGCTGGAGGGACATGGGAAGCGTTGGAGTCTCTTCAATGATAGTACAACGTTGAAATAGTTCTGAGAGCGGGCTTCTGCTGCCCCGAGAGGGATCCCTCTGTCTTCATCCTTCATCGTCACCGTCTTCTCCCGATGCAGTGCAACGCAACCGTGACCCTCTGCCCATCGCTGCCAGCACCCCTCGATGGGATACTGACAAAGTTATTGCGCTGATGCTGCGGTCGCACACAGTCGTGCTGGCTGCTCACAGCAGAGGTGCTTGGTTCGGTTGCATGGAAGAAGGCATGCCCTGTGCCCGTGGAGCAGGAGTGGAGGGTTGGGCTGTGCGCCAGTTGCCTTGAGCCGCTCGACCCGACCGAGGTTGGAAAGAAACACGTCGGCTTCTGCTCAGAGCACTGCCGCCAGCAGGCCGAGAAGATCCGCTACGTGCCGCAGGCGATACGCGATGGCCGCAGCACAGACTCGCTGACTGCGCTGATCATCTCCACCAACATGATCACCTTCCTTGCTCTCGACCTGGCATACACCCGGCCACGACTGAGCGACGAGCTCCGCCAGGAGGTATTGGCACAGAACGACGGCCGCTGCGTTAGCTGCAACAGGCAGCCGGCGACCGAGGTCGACCATATCGACGGCGGATCGGTCGAGCTGACCAACCTTCGCGGGCTCTGCCGAAGGTGCCACGTACTCAAAGCACGCGGAGAGATACCCGACGATCTCACCCGAGACGGCGCGGGCACGATCGACACCAGCGAACAGTCTCAGGAACTGCGGCAGCTCTGGCGATTGGCACTGCGTAGTCGCCAACCGCTCGACGAAGCGCCGGAGTGGCGCAACCTACGCGAACGCGCCGCCGAGTACGCCGACACCAGGTTCGGCTGGATCACCCAGCAGATCCTGTGCGACCAGCCGGTCTGCCCAGCCCACGACGGCATTCACTGGCGAACGGAGTGGCCACGGTATAGGCGAGCGTGCCGGGAGTGGGCGAGGGAGACTGCTGCGGCTGGTTTATGACCGAAAACCACAACCACCCACATACTCAAGGATACAAAGAGGCAAAAATGACAGATATCGAGAATCGTGATCAGAGCAAACAAGCGCCATTCGCAAACATCGTGACCGACACGAACCTTGTCCAGATTGCCAAACTTAGTGCAGCCGCCCTGGATTCATCTATCGCAAGCATCAATAGACTCACGATACCACGAGAGACTCAAGAATCATTATTTCAAGCAGTATCGGCAATTGCAGAGGCTCACCAGAAAATACAACAGGACTGGGTTGCCAACCTGAGCAAAATTCAGATTCAACTGCCACCAATTATCTTTACACCCGAAACACGACGCAACTTAACGTCGACCACCTCAATATTGAGCACGACAGTCCTTTCGCATATCCAACAAACTTCACTTGCAATCTCCAACAACTCTGAGCTGATCAGTTCACTCACTCAGACAATGAGCAAACTGCGTATTCTCAACGAAGACCTGAGCAAGCGGCTGGCAAAGTCGATTTCCACCATTGACTTTTCGCCGATTTTGAAAGAATACGAAACTACGATCAAAACTTCCGACACGTTCACAACCCCGCTCGGTCTAGATCTTGAGCAACTAATTAACACTCAGACGCTGCCGATTGATGCGACAGCAGGACCTGAGGCTTACGAGGTTATCAGCAAGGAAGCGCCGGAGCTAGCAGCATCGATTGACTTAGCAGCCGACAAAGCGGATACAGGACTCTTGTCGAAGACAATAGTGCGGTATTCGCTTGCCTGCAGCGTGTTGCTCATTATCGCGATGGCAATATTTGTGGGCAACAACAATATAAAGCTCCTTTCTCCAGAATGGGCTAGTTTGCTTCGATCAATAACACAGATCGGATTGGAGGGTACTACATTTGCGCTCATGATAGGGAAACAAAAATCATGATGATTTGATGGTAAAAAAAGCAACATGAGAACAACCCACTTTCTATCCGATCTTACAAGAACTAACAACATGACAGTTAACCCATGGATGCCACTTTCAGTAAGAAGAAATCAACAATCTGAGTTCAGCTTGGTCGACAATGTGCCTCAGTTTATGAGACATGGTATTAAAGGGTGGATCCAGCAGGCGATAAATGGAGACGATCGACTCGTAGCTCAGATGGCACTTGAACTGCGCATCGATGAGCTCAGCGACAACATTGACAATTTCTATCCAGATGACGCAGTTATCGCTTGCATCCAAAGAAGCGGCCCTTGGGATATGTACGATGAGTCATTGGCTCTCGACGTCATGGATTGGCTCCTTGGTCACGGTTGCGGCCACGCACAATCACTTGAACACATCTTAAAGTCTGCTGGCCACGTTCTCCGCGTATCGCCCGACGGCAACCGTCTAGTGGAGCGGATTGATCCCGTGCTCTGGGACGAGTATGAGTGGGCAACCCAGCCCGACGACCAGGCATCGCAGTACATGCAAGAAGCATGGTCCCTTGCTTTCGGACGCGAACCAAATTTGAGTGACGCCTGGGGTAGGGCTATCAAGGCCATCGAGACGCTGCTCAAACCGATCGTCTCACCCAAGAACGACAAAGCAACCATTGGGAGTATGGCCAGCGCGCTCCGTCAAGCACCAGACAAGTGGAAGTGCAAACTGCCAGATCGAGAATATAAAGCCAATGGTAAGACAAGGGTCAAGCCTGGCATCGAAGTCTTTATTGACGTACTAGCTACCATCGGTTACCAGCCTGATCGGCACGGCGGTGATCAGCAGCAAGACGTCGACGAAAACACTGCGCGCAGCGTTCTGTTATTGGCTACAACTGTTGTTGGTTGGTTGCGAGACGGAGCGCTTGTGCTTGCGGACGAGCCGCTAACGAGTGACAAGTAGACACAATAGTCAATGAGCCATCCGAGAATATAACGCTCCGTGTTGTGTTTTGCGTATGATAAGGAAAGTACCCATTCCAACGACAATCGCGGCTCTCACAGAATGTGACTCAGCATGAAAAACAATTGTCAGAATTAGGCGAAAACAATTGACTCACACTCGACAATAGTTTTATACTGAGAGTGTTGCACTCTCCGGTTAGGAGAATAGCATGCGTATTAAGTTTACAAAAGTTCGCACAGCTGAAATAGTTCCCTTGGTGGCGCTCTTTTTTGGAGTCCTGTTTTGCGCTCTATGTATTGAAGCCGACAAAGGAGACCCTAACTTTTGGAGAGCGTTGCTGGCGGCGGTTTGCTGCACGGCAATCGGCGCTACAGTAGTAGCCAGTCTACGCTCCTAGTTAAGAATTTCATCAGAACCAGGTAGGAGAGTGCAACATCTCCTCACGAAAGGTGCATACTTTCCTCTCTTGGGGAATTTTCAATTTCTTCACGTTCATATCTTCTGTTGGCTGCAGCAATTAAGCCCGACATGGCTAGTACAATCACCGATACGATAATATACCACCAAAAGCTCTGTGTTGTGTGACCGACTACATAATGGTGTTTGATCGTCTCAAACATCACCATCCAAAAAATCGCACCAAAATACACCGCCAGGAGTGATTTAGGGTTCCTTGCAACATTGGTTGCAAAAAGTGGATATGCAATGATCACTTGCGAATACGCACTTTGGAACGGGCCACCCGAGTAAAGAGTGAACCAACATGAAAAAATTATTGAGGTCGTCACCAAAAGAAATACTCGTATTGCGACACCTTTAGGGTAATGGAATTCATTAGTGTGCTGTTCTATCCGAGGAGGTCGCCATTTTTTTATTGGATATCGTTTCCTCGACTCCTTGCCGTTAATGGTTCTGCTGAATTCGTCTATGCCGCTATTCCATTTGTTAAATGCAACAGGAATGTACTCAACATACATCGATCCCCAGAATAGCAAATATAAAGCGATCCAAATTACGTAGAACTTGATCGGTGGCATATGATACTTGTCGCCTACAATTAAAAGGAAGGCAGAATACGATAAGATTGTCCCTATAGTGTACCAGCCGACAAGATCCGCCTGCGTTAGAGGGTGTGTCGTTGGGTATTTTAACCCTTTCCCTTTGTCCTCCTCAGAGAAAATGCTTCCGATAACAGCAACTATGGCGTCACACACCCGAGTGATGATCGAACTCATGCCCGAACCAACCTCAAGCAGCGCGCAACATAATCCGCTCCAGTGGCGTACACAATAGCGGCGGTGCACACAGTCAGCGCCTGAGACACGGACCCCATCATGACGTAGGCGCACTCCCAGATGAGGATGGCGATGCCGTACGACATGTGCCAGTAGGCCCCGATAATGATGACGCGATACTTAGCCAGCAGGTAGGAGGAGAAGCCACCCTGTAGCAGGTCGCGCAGGAGCAGCACACTCCAGGCAGCCCATCCCCCGCCGTAGTACAGGCAAGTCAGGAGGATGACGGTGTGGATGGAGACGCGGTCGAGCAGTACATCGCCCAGCCGGCGTGAGGCAGTGTCTTCGCCTACCTTGCGGGCGGCCACGCCATCAAAGTAGTCCAGCAGCGCGAAGGCGACGAATGACGTGCAGGCCATGAGCTGCCAGCCCATGTTCAAAGCAGCAATGCCGAAGAGAATGATGGGGATGCGGACGAGCGTGACGGAGAGTGCCGCCATGCGCGCCAGCTGACTTGGCGCAACTTGCTCGGGCGCAATAGTGCTGGCGTATAGGCCCTGGCTGGGCCTGCGCAAGCTGGCCACACTGAAGCGATTGTCGAGAGATGCAAAGATGGCAGACATGATGATCCAATCTCTAGAGCGGCTGTGACGACGTCGTGACATGCAGCAACATCGTGCAAAGTGCTGGCAGGAGTGTCTACCCCCACAACCGATAGGTGACACCCATATGAAATAGACGTTCGCGAAGCGGCGGGCGTCAATGGGTGGTTGGCTGGGCGACAAACTGAGCGGTGTTGCCGCACGCGCTGAGTGATCGCTCAGGTGTGCGCAGCTTCGTATCTATCCACGAAACTGCTTGCTGGTCCATCGAGGATGAGCACAAGCGCTGCTGATGCGGAGCTAAGGCGGTAGGCAGCAGCCGTAAGAAAAGCGCGCTATGACAGGCTGGTTGGCGATGTTCGGGGTGACGACGGTGCGGGCGATCCCTGTCTTCTGCCTAGGTGGCGTGCTGGGAGACCTACCGCTGCCAGCGAGTGACTGCTCTTGACGAAGTGCAGGTTGCTCGTGGAGCGGCTCCGGCCTTCGACTGCGTGCATCGTTACCAGAGTGCGATGCTGAAGATGCGCGGAAGCCCGGGGCTGGCGCGGTTTGTCCGCCTACGATGTTGGAGCCACTGCACGAGACCAGACGAACGCGATGACGCAAGGCTGGCCAGCAACAGTGACATTCCCTTATGCAGGCCACCAGTGCCACCGCTGGCCTGCACTCTCCCAAGCGGACAGGATGGTCATGCTGAATACAGTTGCCAACTGGGCCACGATCATCAGCGCTATCCCTGTCGCGATTGCTGCCAGCGTCTTCCTCTTCCGGACGGTGCCCATCGCCATCCGCCAGCCCAAGGGACTCCGGCTTGGCCTTGAGCCGGCCATCGGTGACCCAGGCTGCTGCGTCCACATCACCAACTACGGCCCCGTTGAGCACTACCTCAGCCGAGTCGGTGCCATGCCCGCACACCTGCGGCCACGCTGGTCTGTCTGCACCAGACGCATCAATCCCAAGGGCGATCTCCGAGGACCCCTCCTCGTTGAGACGGCATCTGCCAATATCGATAGAACCATCAAACCGGGCCGCCATCGGTCGTTCCTTGTGCCACAACAATTTCCTCCAGGAAAGAAGTTGCGTGACTATGAACTCGAGAGCCAGCGAGTTGTCATTGAGCGTTACTACGGCTGGCTCAAGAAGAATCGGCCAGGCGGGCCGCTACCCTTGGTGCCGTACGTCCTCCTCGGTGACGGCAGCGTCGTGCTTGGCAAGAAGACACGAGTCCAGCCGCCACCACAGTGCCTGGCCCAGGTGCCATTGTGCGCCTGCGGGCATGCCATCACGCAGCATGCTCTGCGTCACCGCGCGCGACTCGCACCGAGCATGACGGTGTATGGGCGGTGTGGGGAGTGTGGGTGCAGAAAATATGCCGCGCGTGAATAGTATGGATAGATCAGCCGGACGATGGGGCGTCGTACCAACATCATGGTGTTGTTCTGACTGCTCACCTTTGCGTAGCCAGATGCTTCTTGACGGTGTCCCGTCCGAAGCCGAGCTCCAGCCCGATCTCGATATAGGTGCGCCCCTGGGCGT